>ERZ778017.485-NODE-485-length-54512-cov-27.250216_pt1 | contig 54512 bp, 47 predicted proteins | sample MGYA00375747_ERZ778017 | MGnify/ENA primary metagenome ERZ778017 (study PRJEB29350, sample SAMN05509838) | bioreactor metagenome | biome: bioreactor; material: wastewater | place: South Africa: University of Cape Town | collected 2014-03-17 ...
TCGCGCAGCTTCTGACGCTGATGGACGGGCTCGAACCGCGCACCAATCTGGTGGTCATTGCGGCAACAAACCGCCCCGACGCGATTGACGAGGCGCTGCGTCGTCCTGGCCGCTTCGACCGCGAGATCGTGATCGGTGTGCCCGATGAGAGCGGGCGCCGCGAGATACTCGCGATCCATACCCGCGGCATGCCGCTGGGTGACGACGTCGATCTGGGCGAGCTTGCGCGCACGACCTTTGGTTTTGTCGGGGCGGACATGGCCGCGCTGACGCGCGAGGCGGCCATCGAGGCGGTGCGGCGGATCATGCCCAAGCTGAACCTTGAGGAGGGAACGATCCCGCCCGAAGTGCTCGCGGAATTGCGCGTGACGCGCGACGACTTTCTGAATGCGCTGAAGCGCGTCCAACCGTCGGCGATGCGCGAGGTGATGGTGCAGGCGCCGAAAACGCGTTGGAGCGACATCGGAGGGCTCGACGCGGCGCGCGACAAGATGATCGAGGGCATCGAGTTGCCGCTCAAACATCCCGAAGCGTTCCGCCGGCTGGGTATCCGCGCCGCCAAGGGCTTTCTGCTCTACGGCCCGCCAGGCACGGGTAAGACCTTGCTGGCAAAGGCAGCGGCGCGCGAGTCGGATGCGAATTTCATTGCGATCAAATCGTCCGATCTGCTGTCGAAATGGTATGGCGAGAGCGAGCAACAGATTGCCCGGTTGTTTGCACGCGCCCGCGCCGTCGCGCCGACGATCATCTTCATCGACGAACTCGACAGCCTGGTGCCGGCGCGCGGCAGCGGAACGTCGGGTGAGCCGCAGGTGACCGAGCGCGTCGTCAACACGATCCTGGCCGAGATGGACGGAATCGAAGAGATGCAATCGGTGATCGTCATCGGCGCGACAAACCGCCCGAACCTGATCGATCCCGCGCTGCTCCGCCCGGGACGGCTCGACGAATTGATCTATGTCTCGGTTCCGAATGCCGAGGGACGGAGGCGCATTCTAGAGATCCATACCGCCAAAATGCCGCTCGCCGACGATGTGTCGCTCGACGCCCTCGCCGAGCGCAGCGACCGCTTTACGGGTGCCGATCTGGAGGATCTGGTGCGCCGGGCGGGGCTTGCCGCGCTCAAGCGATCGATCGCGAGCGATCTCGTCACCATGGCCGATTTCGAAGCTGCGCTGAAGGATACCCGCGCTTCGGTCACGGAGGCGATGGAGCGCGACTATGAAAAAATCCAGGGCGAGATCAAGCAGCAGGCGATGAGCATCGACCCGATCGGCTTTTTCGCGCCCGGCATGCTGAAACCCGTTCGCGAGCAGAAGCACGCCGATGATGCGAAGGGCTGACGTGAAGCGCTAATGCTCAGTTTGTGGGCTGGTCCTGTCGCAAGGCGGACCAGCCCCAGAGGACGAGCCAGCCGCAAAAAGCGGCCATCAGTCCGTAGCTGATCATCGGGTGCCAATTGTAGAGCAGCACGCCGATGGCCGGCGAGATGATATAGGCCGATCCGTTGATCGACGCCGTCATCCCGGCGACGCTGCCCTGGTCGCGGCGCGGGACCGAGAGCGAGGCCCCCGCGGTAAAGCCGGGGCGGAAGAGACCGAAACCGAGCGAGGCGAGGGCGAAACCGATGACGATCGCGTGCAGATCCTGCGCCAGCCCGGTCATGAGGATGCCGACGCCCCCAAATGCGGCGCCGTAGAGGACGGTGGTGCGCGGCGTCATCTTGAGCAGCGGGATCAGCCCCCATTGCGAGAGTAGTGTTGCAAAAGCGCCCGCCATCAGCACGATACCGGTAATAGCCGCGCCTTCGTCGGGGCGCAGACGCAGATGCAGCCGGTCGAGAATGAGGAAGCCGATGACGCCGAGCATCATCGCCTGCGCCTGACCGCCGAAAAATCCCGCGAGCAGCCAGGGGCGCACGCGCCGGTCGCGCCAGCCGAGCGATTCCTGCTCGGCGGGATCGAGTTCATTTTCATTCTCGGCGGTCGGCTCGCCCGGCCCCGCCGAGAGCGGATAGGAGGCGATCGCGCCGCGCGCCGCAAAGCGCGGCATGTCGTCGGGAAGCCGCCAGCGCAGCATCACAAGCACCGTGAGGCCGATCAGGGCAAAGACGAGCAACGGCCCTGCAAGGCCGAAGATCGGGAGGATGAAGAAGGGCGCAACGGCAGGGCCGATCACCGTGCCGAGCCCGAAGGAGGAGGAGACGAGCGACAGCGCCTGCGTGCGCTCCTCGGGATCGGTGCGTGCCGCAACATAGGCTTGGACCGCGGGCGGCGCGGCCGATCCGAAACCGCCATAAAGACTGCGGAAGAGCGCGAAGAGAATGAAGGTCGCGCCGGCGGCGAGCCAGCCCTGGAGCCCCGCCCACAAGGTCACGCCGCACAGTGCCATCGACAGGAAAAATCCGATGATACCGCGCGCCATCAGCACCTTGCGCCCGCGCTTGTCCGACTGGCGCGCCCAATAGGGCGCGGTGAGGACCCAGAGCAACGCCGACCAGCTGAACGCCAGGCTGACCCAAACGTCGGGGATGTGAAGCTTGGCGCCGATGGCGGGAAGGATCGACTGCATCGCGGTATTGCCCGCGGCGGCGACGAGCATGATGGCGAAGAGGACGGCCATGCGGTCGGCCGGAATCGAGCGCGCCATATTGCTCAATTCGTCCTCCCCCTGTTTTCCAACCATTTATCGCAAGTGCTTGTTTCCCTACACGCCGCCGGGCGTCTGTCCAGTGTCAAGACAGACTCTTTTCTTGCGCCGCCGCCACGATTTTGCCACTCCACCAAGAACCGCAACAACGCGAAAGCCATCATGACCAATCCGCGGGCGCAGGCCCAAGAATCGAAAATCGCGATGTCCCGTCGGATCCGCGAGAGGCTGAAGCGATTTTTTGGCCCTTGGGGTATGTTCGTGAAGGGATTCATCAAGCATCCCGTCATGGTCGGGTCGATCGTGCCCTCCTCACCGACGCTGATCCGCCACATGCTGCGGCCCGTCGACTGGAAGAATACCAAGCTGTTCGTCGAATATGGCCCCGGCGTCGGCACCTTTTGCCGCCCGGTCCTTGAACGGCTGGCGGGCGATGCGATGCTGATCGCGATCGACACGAACGAGGATTTCATTGCCTATCTGCGCAAGGAGATCCGCGACAGCCGCTTCGTCGCGGTGCATGGCTCGGCCGCGGACGTCGAAGAAATCGTCAAGGCGCACGGTTTCGACAAGGCCGATTATGTGCTGTCGGGTCTGCCCTTTTCGACGCTCCCGGCGGGCGTCGGGCCGGCAATCGCGGCAGCGACGCACCGCGTGCTGCGCCCGGGCGGGGCCTTCCTCGTCTATCAGTTCCGCGCCCGCGCGCGCGATTTTCTCGCGGCACATTTCAAGCGCATCGACAATGCCTTCGAATGGGTCAATGTCCCGCCCTGTTTCCTGTTCTGGGGCTGGAAAGACTGAGCCGTCAAAGCTCGGGATCGGGTTCGGCGAGCCCGAAATTGAGTCGCCGCGACACCGTATAATCGGCCACACCGACTACGAACCAGGCAAGCGTCCAGCGCAGCCGGGTCAGCCAGCCGGCGCGGGCCTTGTGCGTTTGGGCGGTGATCACATCGCAATCCTCTTCGAGTCCCGCAACGAAACCGCGCATGCGCTGTGCAAAGTCCGCATCCGCGATCCGCACCATGATCTCGACATTCACGAACAGGCTGCGCACGTCGAAATTGGCCGATCCGATATAGACGATGTCGTCGATGACGATCAGCTTCATGTGCAATTTGCACGGCCGATATTCCCAAACCGCTCCGCCTTTGCGCAGAAGATAGCCGTAGAGCAGACGCGAGGCGCCGATCGTCGCAGCATTGTCCGATTTGCTTGCCATGACGAAACGCGCGCGCCCGAAGCGCGCGACGCGCCCGAGCCGGCGCAACATCCCCTGCGTCGGCGAGAAATAGGCCATCGCCATGTCGAGTTGCCGCGCCCCCTCGAGATCGGCGCGCACGGCGCGCGCCCATGGTGAGAGGCGCTGCGTCGGTCCTCCGACAAGCCAGGTTACGGCGCTATTTTCGACCGGCCATTCGCGGATCAGCCGCCGGAGCATGAGGAGTTTGCCGTCGTGGTTGACGGCATAGTCGCGGATCTGCGCGAACCACTCGACGGCGCTCGCGACGCTCGGCCCGCGCAGGATCATCCCCAGATCGAACCAGCAGTCGGCGCGCGGCGCGCTAAGATAGTCGTCGGAAATGTTGAAGCCGCCGGTGATCGCGATATCGCCGTCGATCATGATCAGTTTTTGATGGTTGCGGATCAGATAGCTCGAACGCCAGCGGCGCGAGAAATAGGTCACTTCGCCGCCCGCGTCGCGCAGCGGCACGAAGATGCTGTCGGACGTGTTCGACGAACCGAAACTGTCGATGACCGCGCGCACGCGGACGCCGCGCCGCGCCGCACGGGCAAGCGCGTCGAGCACGTCGGTCCCTGCGCCGTCGCCCTCGAAGATATACATGACGAGGTCGATGTTGCGGATCGCGCCATTGATCAGGGCGAGCAATCGTTCGAGCCGTGCGGCGCCGTCGAACAGCAGCTCGATCCGGTGCTCCGCCACATCGGCGCTCCAATGCAATCCGTCGCGGGCGGGGGCAGGGGGTTCGGTCATCGTGCCCCTGTCATAAGCAGGAGCCGCGAAGCGCCGCAAGCGCCCCGGTTTTGTTGACATATCGGGTGCCGCCTGCTAGCGCGCAGCGCTTGCCGCCATGCCCATCGGGCTGGCCTCTCCTCATCTAAGGAAACAAGATGGCCCGCGTTACCGTCGAAGATTGCGTCGACAAAGTCTCCAACCGTTTCGATCTGGTGCTGCTTTCGGCGCATCGCGCCCGCGAAATTTCGGGCGGCTCGGAGCTGACCATCGATCGCGATCGCGACAAGAATCCGGTCGTCGCGCTGCGCGAGATCGCCGAACAGACGATCCGCCCCGTCGACCTCAAGGACGCGCTCACCGGATCGCTGCAGAAGGTTGTCGTCGACGATGACGATACGCCCGATGAAATCAGCTCGATCGCCCGCTCGGCCGAGGCGCTTCGCCTCACCGCGGCTGCGCCGCCGCGCAGCCCCGCGGGTGGCGGCGCGGATTTCGACTAAGATCGGCTGAAGCACTACCGAAAGGGGCTGCGGGAAACCGCGGCCCCTTTTCGTTTCTGGGGCGCCTTGGCGGCGCGCTCAGGGAAGCTGTGTGAGTTCGGCGATGCGGATCGCGCGCGAGGCGAGCATCGGTTCGATGATGACGCCGATGCGCCGTGCACGCGGTGACGCGACCTCGACATTATAGAGGCTGTTCGCGACGACATCGGCGATCTGCACGCCGTCCGAGCGGCGGCTGTCGGCGAGCGACGCGCGGCCCCAGCCGCCGAGCCCGGTCTGGATCGCCTCGCGGACATTTTCGAGAATTACAGGATCGTAGCGACCGTCGTCGATCACCACGTCGCTGCACACGCCGCCGGTTTCGGGAAGCCAGCTTCCAATCGCGAGATCGAGAAGCGCCGCGTAGAGCGCAAGATCGCTTGTCGGCTGGCCGTTGGCCGGCGGCTGGAGCCGCGCGCGTTTGGCGACGGCCACCCAGGCGCGTCCGCCCGCCCGGTCGAAAAGTTCGAGGAGATAGGCACGCTCGGTCAGGCTGATACGGCTGCCCTTGAGTTCGCCGCGCAGGCCCGTCACGGCGCGAAAGCGGGCATGGATTTGCGCCGCGGCTTCGGAGGTAAGCATCACCGCGGCAAAAGTCATCGCGCCGGCATTGAGGCCGCCCGATTCGTCGCAATAGATGGTCATGCCTGCGCCGCGCCCCGTACGTCGATCATTTGACGCGGCCGAAAAAGGCAACCGAGCGCGATCCGCCTGCCGGTACGGCGGTGCTCCAGAGCCAGCGGACATGGGTCACGTCGGTATCCGTCGCCGCGCGCGGCGACCCATCGGCGCCCGGGAGGGTGAGTCCCGCAAGATCGCCGAAGCTCTTGCCGCCGTCGACCGAGACGCTGAAATCGGCGCGGTCGTCGGTGCCGTCGAAGACCAGCCCCGCGGGGATCGGGTTGACGATGCGAACCCCCGTCGCCGGGCTGGACCCGGGATTGGCGAACAGCAGCGTGACGCGCACGCGGTCGCCGGGAACGACGACGTCAGGGGTGACATAGGATTTGACGGGCTTGCCGCTGGCGGCGCCGCTGATCTTCTCGAGTTCCACCGTAGAGGTCAGAGCGCCCTTTTCCTGCGCGGCGACCATGGGTGCCGCGGCGCCAAGGCCCGCCGCGAGAATATATGCGAAAAGCCTGCCGCGCATCATCTGGTCCTTCGAAAGGTGAAAATTGACCTGCTCAAGCAGGGCAGGGATAGCGTTTCCGCATCAACCCGTCGAACGCCATGTTGATCGTCGTGCGGCTGCGGCTCTGCGGCGGATAGGTGCGAAGATGCGCGAGCCATTGCTCGGGGGTCAGCGTGCCGCTTTTCGGCGGACAGCTCGCCGATTTGCGTCCCGCTTTGCGGTCGGCCTCGATCCGCGCCTGATAGCGCTTGCCTGCCGCGATGACCTCGCCCTTGAGCTGGTCCGTCTCGGGCATGGCGAGTGCGAGCGGCCCAAGCCGCTGCAACGCTTCGGCGCGCTGCAGGAAGGTCGCGACGCTCATGTCACCGGGCGACGCCGCGGTCAGAACCAGCCCGGCGGCCAGAGCCGCCGAAACCAGTCCCATGCGCTGCATCCTGCCGTTGGTCATGTCGTCGAAATTCCTTCGGCGCCCTGAATACCGGCTGAATCGACGGTCGTCACGCGCCCTGAGGATGCGTGTCGCCGAAGGGGCGCGGTTTGCGCTTGATCTGCGGCAGGCCGCCGGCGTGACCCTGAATGGGGGCGCCGGGCTTGTTCGCGTCGCTGTCGCGGCCGATGTCCTCGCCCTTGATCGCGCGGCGTGCTTCCTCGCCCGAGAGCGTCTCATATTCGAGCAGCGCTCCTGCAAGCAGATGCAGCTCGTCGAGATGGTCGGTGAGCACCTTGCGCGCCGTCTTCTCGCCGTCCTCGACGAGGCGGCGAACTTCGGCGTCGATCAGCTTGGCCGTTTCTTCCGACATGTTCTGCGCGCGCGAAACGCTGTGGCCGAGGAATACCTCGTCCTGATTGTCGCGGTAGCGCAGCCAGCCGAGCTTGTCGGACATGCCATATTCCATGACCATCGAGCGCGCCATGTCGGTCGCCTGCTGGATGTCGTTCGACGCACCGGTGTTGAGCTCATCCTTGCCGTAGATGAGCTGCTCGGCGATGCGGCCGCCGAAGCAGAGCGCGAGGCGTGCCTTCATCTGCTTCATGCTCATCGAATAGCGGTCGCGTTCGGGCAGGTTCCACGTGACCCCCAGCGCGCGGCCGCGCGGGATGATCGTCACCTTGTGCAGCGGATCATTATGCTCGACATGAATCGACACGAGCGCGTGGCCGGCCTCGTGATAGGCGGTGGCCTTCTTTTCGTCCTCGGTCATCACCATCGAACGGCGTTCGGCGCCCATCAGCACCTTGTCCTTGGCTTCCTCGAACTCGCTCGACGCAATCAGGCGCTTGCCCTTGCGGGCCGCGAGCAGTGCGGCTTCGTTGGCAAGATTGGCAAGGTCGGCACCCGAAAAGCCGGGCGTGCCCCGCGCGATGCGGCGCAGGTCGACATCGGGCGCGAGCGGTTTCTTGCGCGTGTGAACCTCGAGGATTTTCTGACGGCCTTCGATGTCGGGGCGCGGGACGACGACCTGGCGGTCGAAGCGGCCCGGACGCAGCAGCGCCGGATCGAGCACGTCGGGGCGGTTGGTCGCGGCGACGATGATGATGCCCTCGTTCGCCTCGAAGCCGTCCATTTCGACGAGCAACTGGTTCAGCGTCTGTTCACGCTCGTCATTGCCGTTGCCGAGGCCGGCACCGCGATGGCGACCGACCGCGTCGATTTCGTCGATGAAGACAATGCACGGCGCATTGCGCTTGGCCTGCTCGAACATGTCGCGGACGCGGCTGGCGCCCACGCCGACGAACATTTCGACGAAGTCCGAACCCGAGATGGTGAAGAAGGGGACGCCCGCCTCGCCCGCGATCGCGCGAGCGAGCAGCGTCTTGCCGGTCCCCGGCGAGCCGACGAGCAGTGCGCCCTTCGGAATCTGACCGCCCAGCTTGGAAAATTTGCTCGGATCTTTGAGGAATTCGACGATTTCCTGCAGTTCTTCGCGCGCCTCGTCGATGCCCGCGACATCGTCGAACGTCACGCGGCCCTGCTTCTCGGTAAGCATCTTCGCGCGGCTCTTGCCGAAGCCCATCGCGCCCGACCCGTTGTTTTTCTGAACCTGGCGAAAAACGAAGAAAGCGATGCCGAGGATCAGCATGAAGGGCAGCGCCTGGATCAGCAGATAGACCCAGATATTGCCCTGATCGGTAGGCTTGCCGTCATATTTGACGCCATTGTCGTTGAGCAGCTTGAGCAGTTCGGGATCGCGGACAATATTGGCCGAAAAGCTTTCGCCGCTGTTCAGCTTGCCGGAAACGCGGTCGTCGGAGAGGACGACTTCCTTCACGGCGCCTTCCTGAACCTTCTCACGGAATTCCGAATAGGCCATCGGCGAACCGGTGCCCTGCGAAGCGCCGCCGAACATCGATGCGACGAGGAGCATGGCAAGCAGGATGCCGCTCCAGATCATCACGCTCTTCATCCAGGGGTTGCCCTGCGGTTCCTTGTCGTCCTGCATTCGGAGAATATCCCAATCAACGCCAGCATCGCGAGAAGCCGCGACCATAGGCTGCAAGATAGGAATATCCGGTTAAATGACAATGCGCCAAGCGCGATAAATTCAGCTTTTCCGCCGCGGCGCCGAGGAAATGCGCCAGATTGAGCCGTCGCGCTCGCCCGCGGCGTCGATCAACAGGCTGCCGACCATTGCGCGCCGGCCCTCGCGCATCGCCGCGATGACCGTGTCGAGGGTGACGCCGCGCAGCACGAGTCGCGGGTCGGCATGCGACAGGCGGCGCATGACGATGCGGCGGAAAAGCTCGGGCGGATAGCCGAGATCGCGGATGACGGCCGTGTCGTCGACCTCGGGCCAGCTCGTGATCGCCTGGTCGACAGCCCAGTCGAGCGCCTCGTCGGCTTCGGCGAGCCAGCGCGCCGAGCGCGCGGCGGCTTCGGCGTCGATCGTGGACTGATAGCGCAGCGCATGGCGCAGCCGCGCCCGGTCGAAGCGCTCGTCACTGTTCGACGGGTCGTCGACGAACGGAATGTCCTGGTCGAGCGCGAGCCGCGTCAGGTCCATGTGCCGCCAGCCGAGCAGCGGGCGCAAAACCTGGCCGTTGCGGGCGCGGATCGAGGCCAGGCCGCCGACGCCGCTGCTGCGGTTGAGCCGCATGATCATGGTTTCGAGCTGATCGTCGGCATGGTGCGCGGTGACGATGAAGTCGATTCCCTGTTCGCGGCGCCAGCCGTCGAGCAGATCATAGCGCGCCGTTCGCGCCGCGGCCTGCAGCGAGCCCGCGATTGGACTATCCGGCGTCAGCGTTGCGTGGGGAATATGTTCACGCGCGCAGAAAGCCGCGACCATGCGCGCCTCTTCGGCCGAACCGCTGCGCAATCCGTGATCGACCGTTGCCGCCCGGACCTGCCCGGGCAGCAGCGAAGCCATCAGCCAGAGCAGCGCCATGCTGTCGGGGCCGCCCGATACGGCGACGCCATAGTCACGGCGATGCCAGTCGGCGCCGACGAGCGTGGCGAGTTCGCCGCCGAGACGCTCGACGGCGTCGCTGTCAACAGCCTGCTTTTGCTTTTGCGGCGGCAGCATCGTCGCGGACATCCTTCGGTGCCTTGTCGCCATAGACCTCATCCAGTTCGCGGAAGGCCTTGCAGGCGTCGGCTTTGCGCCCGAGCTTGTCGAGCGCTACTCCCATATACATCAGGCTGTGCGGCGCGCGGGGCCCGCTCGGCCGATCCTTGTAATTATTATAGAAAGCGACGGCGGCAAGGCTGGGCTTGCCTTCATCGAGGTAGGCGCGCCCGAGCAGGTTCTGCGCATAGCTTGCCTGGTTGCTCTTCGGCCATTTTGCCACGACCTGTTTGAGCTGCGCCTGCGCCTCGGGATAGAGTTTGGCATCCCACAGGCGGAAGCCGTAGGTATAGGCATCTTCGGCTTCGTTGCCCGTGGCCGGAATTTCGACCTTCTTGACGAGCGCGAGCCGGTCGGCGTCGGCTTTGCCCGCGGCGGGCGTCGTTGCAGGTTTCTTGGTCGTCGTGCTCGTCGACGCCTGCGTCACCGTGGCGGGTTTGGTGGCCCCCGATGTCGAGCTGAGGGGCAGGCTGGCCGGCGTTTCACCGCCGATGGCGGGGGCGGCAAGGCGCTTTTCCATTTCGGCCTTATAGGCAGTGAATTGTTTTTCGAGCTCGCGAAGCTGATAGCTGTTCTGCTCGGTCTGGCCGGTGAGCGTTTGAAGCTGGGCTTCGAGCGCGTCGACGCGCGCGGTGAGGTCGATGACGGGGGCATTGCCCTTCGCGCGTTCGCCAGGCTTGTTGTCGGGCGCGATCTCGCCCTCGAAGAAGGCGGGGCTGCCGCCCGGGAATACCGAGCGCTGGACCGCCCGCATTTCCTTTTCCAGTCGCTCGACGCGCTTGTCGATCCCGGCGTCCTGCGCCTGAGCAACAGGCGCCACTGTCAGCGCGAGCATCGCCGCGCCGATCAAAGACCCGTGTACCTTCCTCATCTGCCGTGCGGCCCCCACCAGTTAACTATCTTGTCTCTATGCTCTCATAACGCCGCAAACGGCGGATACGCAAACCCATTTCGGCGCGCGGCCGCGTCGATCCGTCGGGAACGGAGACGAATCAGGGGCGCGCGGAGGCGCCTTTGGCCTTGGGCAGCGGAACCGTCGCGGTACTGCCGCTTCCTTCGGCGCGCGCCACGAGGTCGGCGGGTTTGAGCGAGATTCCCTTGACGAGCGTATCGGCGGGGCCGGTCGCGCCGACGTCGCGGCCGCCGACGGTGATCTTGAGCGCCTGCGGGCGGCTCGTGCGCAGCGTGAACTGCTCGATATAGGCTGCGGGAACCTCATAGGTCTCGCCGGCGTCGAGCGTGCGCCAATTTTCGGTCTTGCCCGCGGCATCGTCGAACCCGATCCACACTTCGGAAAGGCCGGTAAGCACGACGGGGGCGTTCGCCGGCACTGCCGCGTTCGGCGCGCCCGCCTTGGGGGCGCCTGCCGCCGGGGTAGCGGCAGCAGGGGCTTCTGACGCGTCGGCGTCGGCATTTTGTGCCGCGATCAGCGCCTCGTCGGGTTCGACCGACAGGAAGCGCCACACGCCATAGGCCGAGACCAGCAAGAGCGCGACGATGACGAGCGTCCAGGTCAACCGTGCGGTCGGCAGGCGGGCGGGGTCGGTCGGCTCATAAGCTTCGTAGAGCGGCCGCGCGCCATATTCATCCTCGTCGAGTTCGCGGCGAAGCTCGGCGGCGATTTCGGCCTCGGGCAGATCAAGCGCGCGAGCGTAGGCGCGGGCGAAGCCGGTGACATAAGTTCGGCCCGGAAGTTCCGAAAATTCCGAGTTTTCTATGGCTTGAAGATGCCGCTGGGTCACGCGCGTACGCGTCGCGATGTCGGCGAGCGAAAGCCCTGCCGCCTCGCGCGCTAGGCGAAGCCGGTCGCCGGTGCGCGTGATCGCCAACTCGCCCTGCTGCGGGGCGACGTCCTCATCTGCCATTGCTGTCTCCGTGCCGGTCGCTTGCAACCCGTTTCGACCGTGTCGCCTCGTTCTCGCATTGTGGACGCGCGAAAGTCAAATGAAGTTCCGCAAACAACAGGCCGAAAGGAAGCGGATTCCGGACTGCCGGAAAAGCCGACTTGCCGAGACGAGGGCAGGGCAGGGAACATTCGCCGCCGCTCATCCGTTCCATTCTCAGTTCCCGCGAAACAAAGCGCGCGAATCCGGATGATTAGGTGTCGAAAGGAATTCATCATGTTCAAATGGGCGTTGATCTTCGCCGTGATCGCATTGCTCGCGGCCGTTCTCGGCTTCTCCGGCGTGGCCGGTGCAGCGGCCGGGATTGCCAAAATCCTCTTCTTCGTCGGCCTTGCCCTGGTTGTTCTGTTCCTCGTCCTCGGTTCGGCCGCGGCGAAGAAGATCAGCTGAAAGGTCACGACATAAGCGAAAAAAAAGCGGGCGGTTTGAAACCGCCCGCTTTTTTTGTGCAATCAGGAGGCAACCCCCGCCGCCGTACGACGGTGGGCCGCTAACTGTCAGAGCACATATTTGCTGAGGTCGGTGTCTCCCACGACATCGGCGAGTTGCTTGTCGACATAGGCGGCGTCGATTTCGAGCGTCGTGCCGGGCATATCCTCGGCAGTGAAGCTCACTTCCTCGACAAGCCGCTCCATGATCGTCTGGAGCCGGCGGGCCCCGATATTCTCAACCTTTTCGTTCACCTCTGCCGCGAGCCGGGCGACGCGTGCGATTGCATCGGCGGTGAAGCTCAGCGTGACCCCTTCGGTTCCGAGAAGTGCGGCATATTGCTCGGGGAGACCCGCTTTGGTCTCGCTGAGGATGCGGACGAAATCCTCCTCGCTCAGCGCGCCTAATTCGACGCGGATCGGCAGACGGCCCTGCAATTCGGGGAGAAGGTCGCTGGGCTTGGCGACATGGAACGCACCGCTGGCGATAAAGAGGATATGATCGGTCTTCATCGGGCCATATTTGGTCGCGACGGTCGTCCCTTCGATGAGCGGCAACAGGTCGCGCTGGACGCCCTCGCGGCTGATCGAGCCACCGCGCACGTCGCTGACCGCGATCTTGTCGATCTCGTCGAGGAACACGATCCCATTGGCTTCGGCATCGGCGAGCGCGACGCGCGCGACATCGTCCTGATCGAGCCGCTTGTCCTGCTCTTCCTCGATCAGCCGTGTCGCGGCGTCGATGACCTTCATCTTGCGGCGCTTCTTGGGCAGGCCGCCCATCGCCTTGCCGAGCATGTCGGAGAGATTGATCATGCTCATCTGGCCGGGCTGGCCGGGCAGGTCGAACGGCATGCCGGGGGCGTCGGAGACCTCGATCTCGACTTCGCTGTCGTCGAGATGGCCTTCGCGGATACGCTGGCGGAAGCTCTGGCGCGTGGCTTCGCTGGCGCCCTTGCCGGTCAGCGCGTCGAGGAGGCGCTCCATCGCGGCTTCCTCGGCGGCCGCGCGCACCGCGCCGCGGCGGCGATCTTTCTCGAGCCGCACCGCTTCCTCGACCAGATCGCGCGCGATCTGCTCGACGTCGCGGCCGACATAACCGACTTCGGTGAACTTGGTCGCCTCGACCTTGATGAAGGGAGCATCGGCGAGCTTGGCCAGGCGGCGCGAAATCTCGGTCTTGCCGCACCCCGTCGGGCCGATCATCAGGATATTCTTGGGGCTGACCTCATCGCGCAGATCGGGGGCGAGCTGCTGGCGGCGCCAGCGATTGCGCAGCGCGACGGCGACCGCGCGCTTGGCGTCCTTCTGGCCGATGATGTGCGTGTCGAGAGCGGCGACGATCGCCTTCGGAGTCAAATCCTTGTTCATGATATTATGCCTGAATTTCGATGGTTTCGAGCGTGGTCTGGTCGTTGGTGTAGACGCAGATATCGGCGGCGACCTGCATCGCCTTTTTCGCCAGCACCTCGGGATCCTTTTCATAATCGGCGAGTGCGCGCGCCGCCGACAGCGCGAAATTGCCGCCCGAGCCGATCGCGGCGATGCCGCCGAGCGGTTCGAGGACGTCGCCGTTGCCGGTGATGACGAGCGTCACTTCCTTGTCGGCGACGATCATCATCGCTTCCAGATTGCGCAGATATTTGTCTGTGCGCCAGTCCTTGGCGAGTTCGACCGCAGCGCGCAGCAACTGACCATTGTGGCGTTCGAGCTTGGCTTCGAGCCGTTCGAACAGGGTGAAGGCGTCGGCGGTCGCACCCGCGAAGCCCCCGATCACGCTGCCGTCGTGGAGGCGGCGGACCTTACGGGCGTTGGGCTTCATCACCGTCTGCCCCATCGACACCTGACCGTCGCCGATTACGACGACCTTGTCTGCGTTGCGGGCGGAGAGGATGGTGGTTCCGTGCCAGGGCGCGTCACGGTGCGCGGTCGATTGGGTCATGCGGCGCGATATGGGTAAAGCGGCGCCGAGCCGCAAGGGGAGGGGGCGATCAGGCGGCCCAGCAGAGCAGCGCTCGGGTGCCCGGCGCCATTTCAAGCGAAGATAAGTCTTCGAGCAGGCCGACTGCCCCGAACGGCAAGGGTTCGTCGCCGATGCTGCAGCCGTCGGCTAGCGGAACGAGCGTCAGACTTTGCCCGGTCGGTCCGACAAAGTCGCGATCGAAAGGCGCCGCCAGATGCAGCAGATGGAAGTGGGGCCCATCGACAAGGCGCTTGTTCACCGCCGGGTCGATCGCGCAATGCGGCGCGCCGTGCGACAGCGCAGCATCGACAACCGCAAGCCCGTCATCGAGGTGCAGTTCGCGCGGCCGGCCATAATCGAAGAGGCGGTAGGTGCAGTCGGCATTCTGCTGCACCTCCACCAAGGTCAGCCCGCCGCCGATCGCGTGGATCGTGCCAGCCGCATTATAGAAGAATTCGCCCGCCTGCGCCGGCCGCCAATCGACCATGTCGACGATCGACCCATCCTGCGCCGCGGCGCGAAGTGCGGGCACGTCGGCGGGGGCTTTCAGGCCGAGGCCAAGTTCGGCATCCGGCTCGGCGCCCAGGATCAGCCAGCATTCGTCCTTGCCGCGCGCATAACCGGCGGCGCGCGCGCGGACATCGTCGGGGTGAACCTGAATCGACAGCCGCTCGGAGGTGAACAGGAATTTGATCATCAACGGCGCCGCATCGCCGTCGGGATGCGCGAACCATATCTCACCGATGCGCCGTTCGCCGAAGTCGCCGAATGCCGCGGGTATGTCGGTCCGTCCCCACGGCTTTTCTACGATATGCGGGGGAAGGCGGGTCAACATGACGATGTCATGTGTCGCGTGCGCGAGGACGTCAAGCGACCGCGCGCATCAAGCGGCGCGATTGAGCCGGTTGGGGGTGCTCCCGCCGGGCTGGTCGAGCCAGAGACCGCGCGTGTCATAGACAATCTTGTCCGACCGTTCTTCGAGCGGGATCGATTTGAACAGGTCGTGATCGACGAGCACGATCAGCAGGTCGCACTTCGCGAGTGCGGTATCGAGGTCGATGAGTTCGGATCCGGTACTGGCGAATTCGGCCGGCAGGCCGCGCGCATAGGGCTCGACGATGTCGACCTGCTTGCCGAAGCGGCGAGCGAGGGCTGCCGCCACCTCGACCGCGGGACTTTCGCGAAAATCATCGATGTTCGGTTTGAAGGCGAGGCCGAGGCAGGCGACGCGCGCCTGCGGATGCTGCGACACGAGCATTTCGGCGGCGCCGATGACATGCGCGGTCTTCGCGAGATTGACTTCGCGTGCGGTACGGATGAGTCGGCTGTGATCGGGCGCCCCATGAACGAGGAACCAGGGATCGACGGCAATGCAATGGCCGCCGACGCCGGGGCCGGGCTGAAGGATGTTAACGCGCGGGTGGCGGTTGGCGAGGCGGATCACCTCCCAGACATCGACGCCCATTTCTTCGGCCATCATCGACAATTCGTTAGCGAAGGCGATGTTGACGTCGCGGTAGCTGTTTTCGACGAGCTTGACCATTTCGGCGGCGCGCGCCGAGGTCGTGATGCAGGCACCGCGCACGAACTGGCGGTAGAAGGTCATCGCACGGCGCGCACAGCGCGGCGTGATACCCCCGATGCAGCGGTCGTTGTCGACCAGCTCGACCAGAATCCGGCCGGGCAGGACACGTTCCGGACAATAAGCGATGAAGATGTCGGCGGCACCGGCGCACGCGCCTGGCACCTTCAGGTCGGGGCGCAGTTCGGCGATCAGCGCGGCGACCTTTTCGGTCGTGCCGACGGGCGATGTCGATTCGAGGATGACAAGATTGCCGGCTTGCAGTTTGGGCGCGATCGCGCGAGCTGCTGCCAGCACATAGCTGATGTCGGGGCGATGATCGGCGTCGTGCGGCGTCGGCACGGCGATCACGAAGCTGTCAGCGGGCGCGACTTCGGTCGAAGCGGTGAGCGCGCCGCGCGCGACGACGCCCTGGACGAGCCCGTCGAGATCGACTTCCTCGATATGCACCTTGCCGCTGTTGACCGTTTCGACGACCTTCTCGCTGACATCGACGCCGGTGACGCGGCAACCCGACCGCGCGATCAGCGCCGCGGTCGGCAGCCCGATATAGCCGAGGCCGAGGACGGTAACTTGCTGGTCGGTATCAATGGGCACGCGCGACAATCTCCGCAATTCGCTGGGCAGCGAGGCCGTCGCCGAACGGATTGTGCGCGCGGGCCATCGCCGAATAGGCTTCGCTATCGTCCAAAAGGCTGAAAATTTCGGTAACGATACGGTCCTTGTCGGTACCGACGAGCTTTGCCGTGCCTGCCGTAATGCCTTCCGGCCGCTCGGTCGTCTCGCGCATGACAAGCACCGGTTTGCCGAGCGACGGTGCTTCCTCCTGCACCCCGCCGCTGTCGGTCAGCACGAGATCGGCCTCGGCGAGCAGGCGCACAAAATGCGGATAGTCGAGTGGGTCGATCAGCGCGACGTTGGAAAGCGCGGCGAGCAGCGGCTCCATCGCGCTGCGGACCTGCGGGTTCGGGTGGACGGGAAAGATCACCGCGACATCGGGGCGGGCGGCGATGGCGGCGATGGCTTCGGCAATCGCCCGCATCCCGTCCCCGAAATTCTCCCGCCGGTGCGAGGTGACGGCGACGATGCGCTTGCCAGCAAAGCGTTCGACCAGTGGGTCGAGGCTCGCGGTAAGCGACGGGCTTTCGTCGATCCGGGCTTTTGTCGCGAGCAGCGCATCGATGACGGTGTTGCCTGTGACGTGTATCCGCTCGGCCGGCACATTTTCTGCGCGAAGCGCCGCCGCTGCAGTTTCGGTCGGGGCGAAATGCAGGTCGGCGACCGCGCCCGCGACCTTGCGATTTACCTCCTCGGGCCAGGGGTGGTAGATATTGCCGCTGCGCAGCCCAGCCTCGACATGCCCTACGGGGATTTTGCGAAAGTAGGCAGCGAGCGTTGCGGCCATCGTCGTAAGCGTGTCGCCATGGACAAGGATGCGGTCGGGCTTTTCGGCATCGAAGGTCTCTCCCAGCCCGGTAACCAGCCGCGCGAGGAGGGCATCGAGCGACTGGTTCGGCGTCATCACGTCGAGATCGACGTCGGGAACGATTCTGGCGATTTCAAGAACTTGATCGAGAATCTCGCGATGCTGCGCGGTAACACAAACGCGCACCTCGATACCCGTCCGGCGGCATAGCGCATGGACGACGGGAAACATCTTGATCGCTTCGGGACGGGTACCGAAAACGGTCATCACCTTCATCATCAGCTCCTTCGACTTCCACGGCCACGCATCGCAATTGGCAAGGCCTTGGTAGCTAACGACCGATTAACCGCCAAAGCTTGCAACACCCTTAAGCCCTGACGATGTTTGCCGAAATCGTCCTGGTCGCGCCGATGATGCAACACCGGCGCGGCAAAGCCGTTGTTGTCAGTCGCAGTCGGGAAGGTTAGGGCGCAGCACACGCACGACGGCCCGATTTCGCCGCGAATGATTATTTGAAAGTTGGACCCGTTCCATGTTCTGGAGACGTAAGAGTAAGCCGGCCCCCGCAGCGAGGGACGGCATCGCGATCCCCAAGGGGCAGCGCGTGTATGCGATCGGCGACATACATGGACGCGACGACCTGTTCGCGCAGTTGATCGACATGATCCGCGCGGACAATGCCGCGCGCTCGGCCGCGATGGTCACATTGATCCTGCTCGGCGATCTCGTCGACCGCGGGCCGCAATCGGCTGAAGTTGTCGAACGAGCGATCCGGTTGCAGGACGAATTCTCCAGCACACGCCTGCTGATCGGTAATCACGAGGAATGTTTTTTGGCCGCACTGACAGGCGATGTTCGTCGTATGCGCTATTTCATGAGGATCGGCGGCGATGCGACGGTCGCGAGCTACTGGACCAGCGCCGCGAGCCTCAATTTTGCGACTTTCGAGGAAGTGGCAGAGCAGCTGCCGGCGATGGTTCCGCAGGCGCATGTCGACTTCCTGAGTGCGGGCGAAGACCTGATAGAGATCGGCGATTATGTTTTCGTGCACGCGGGCATTCGTCCCGGCATCGAGCTCGAGAAGCAATCGCTCGCCGATCTGCGCTGGATTCGGGAAGATTTTCTGCACGATGAGCGCGACCATGGCGCTATGGTCGTGCATGGCCACACCATCCAGGCGGAGGTCGACGAGCGGCCGAACCGCATTGGTATCGACACCGGCGCCTATAAATCGGGTATCCTGACCGCGATCGTGCTCGAAGGAACGGAGCGCCGATACCTCAAAACCGAGGCGCCGGGCGACGCGTGATCATGCCGTCGCGCAGGCGCGCCTGATGTTCCTCCGATAGGGCCGGACCAAGGTCGGTTTTCTTGCTTCCGTCTTATATGCACTGTAGGCCGCTGCCGACTGAGAAATCCTGGCCACCGACGGCGACGGTTGTACATTCCAATTTTTCGAGACTAATAATATAGCTCTGCCGTGGATCGAAAAACTCTTCTGGATTTTCTGTGCTTTCGTCGCTCGCCGCCGCTTTGCGAAAGGTGGCGGACCTGCCGCGCTCGATCCGCCGCTTGATCGCGCTAATCATGGATGTCCTTCTTTGCGTCCTTTCGGTGTGGCTTGCCTTCTCGATCCGGATCGGTGCCTGGGACCTCGCGAGCCCGGCTGTCGTCAAAGTTGTTGCGGTTGCGATCCCGTCGTGGTTGATCGCTGCGCGCTGGTGCGGCGTGTACCGGTCGATCATCCGCTTCGCCGGCGGACGGACGATGATCGACCTTGCCGCAGCGTGCCTGCTGCTGTCGCTGCCGATGATGACAGTCTTTCTTTTCGTCGGGATTCCGCACGTTCCGCGCACGATCGGCGTATTGCAGCCGATGCTGTTCATGCTGCTGCTCGCGCTCAGCCGGATCGCGATTCGCTATGCGATCATCGACCTCATGCACGTCGAGCGCCAGAAGCAGGGCGCCCGGGTGGCCATCTATGGCGCGGGAAGCGCGGGACAGCAGTTGGGTTTTGCAATCCGCCACGATGGTAAGGCGTCGCTCGTCTGCTATTTCGACGACGAGCCGAGCCTCACGGGACACCGCATAGACGGCGTGCCGATCTTTGCCGCCGACGAGGCGGACGAGATGATCGCCGAGCTCGGCCTCGACGAGATCCTACTGGCGCTGCCCAGCATTCCCCGGTCGCGGCGACTGGAAATCGTCGAGCGCCTGCAGTCCTTTTCGGTCAAGGTGCGGGCATTGCCAAGCATCGCGAACATCATGGACGGACAGGTTTCTGTTCGCGATCTGCGCGAGGTGCAGGTCGAAGAGCTTTTGGGCCGCGACCCGGTGCCGCCCGACGAAAATCTGCTGAGCGGCGCGATTTCGGGCAAGGTCGTGCTGGTATCGGGCGCGGGCGGTTCGATCGGGTCGGAGCTGTGCCGCCAGATCATCGCCCGGCATCCACGACAGCTCATCCTGGTCGAGCATTCGGAATTCGGGCTCTATTCGATCCTCACTGAACTCGAGGAGCAGGTCGGAAAGGATCTGGGGACCGAAATCATTCCCGAACTCGCCAATATTTCGGAAGCTGTTGTGGCCAGACGCATCATGCAGCGCTATCGTCCCCAGACGGTATTCCACGCCGCCGCCTACAAGCATGTGCCGCTGGTCGAAGCCAATCCGATCTCAGGACTTAAGAACAACGTCTTCGGCACCTATCATTGCTGCATCGAGGCCGAGCGGGCGGGGGCTTCGCGCTTCATTCTGGTCAGCACCGACAAGGCGGTTCGCCCGACGAATATCATGGGCGCTTCGAAGCGCTTGTGCGAATTGATCCTTCAGGCGCGCGCTGACGGGGGTAGCGACACCGTCTTCTCGATGGTCCGCTTCGGCAATGTGCTGGGGTCGAGCGGGTCGGTCGTTCCACGCTTTCGCGCGCAGATCGCGGCGGGTGGCCCGATCACGCTGACCCACCGCGAGGTAACGCGCTTTTTCATGACCATTCCTGAGGCGGCGCAGCTGGTGATGCAGGCGGGAGCGATGGCGAACGGCGGCGAGGTTTTTGTCCTCGACATGGGGCAGCCGATCCGGATTTACGATCTGGCTTGCTCAATGATCCAGCTCTCGGGTTGTTCGGTGCGCAACGAGGAGAATCCCAACGGCGATATCGCGATCGAGGAAATCGGGCTTCGTCCCGGCGAAAAGATGTACGAAGAGCTGTTGCTCGGCGACAATCCGCAGTCGACCGACCATAGCCGCATCATGCGGGCGCAGGAGGCAAAGCTCAGCTGGACCGACCTTTCGGGCCTGCTCAAGACGCTGTCGCAGGCGCTTGATCGGGGTGACGTCGATGCCGCAATGGCGGTTGTTCAAATAGCCGTTCCTGACTATGCGCACTCCATTCACACGGCAGCCGCGATTCCCGAAAAGAATCTGCGCGCGGCGAGCGGTTGATCGAGCGCGCTTTTTATGAAAAGACAATCCTTGCGACGGATATTTCCCTTTGCCGCATCGAGCGCGCCCGACCGCGCGCCATTCGTTATTGCGTTGGTGCTGCTGATTTCGGCGTTTCTCGCTGTAGGCGGTGCGCGCGACGATCTGATATCGTTGCTGGTCTGGCGTCCGCTGACGGCGTTTCTGCTAATGGTGTCGATCGCGATTGCTTGGCCGCAAGCGTGGGAAAGAGGGCGCTCGCTCCTCATCTTCTGCCTGGCGGTGGTCGTGCTGATCGCACTGCATCTTGTCCCCTTGCCGCCCGAAATTTGGTCGGGCCTTCCGGGCCGTGACATATTGGTGAAGACCTATGAGGCTGCGGGCATGGCGTTGCCGTGGCAGCCGTTGTCGATGGCGCAGGCGCGTACTTGGAATGCGCTCTTTTCGCTTGCGGGGCCGCTGGCCCTGCTCATCACCGTACTGGTGCTCGACCGTCCGCGACATCAGCAGCTTTTGCTCTTGCTTATCGCCATTGGCTTCCTCAGCGGGTTGATCGGCGTGATCCAGGCGGTCGGGCCAGCAAACGGACCCCTGTATTTCTATCGGATCACCAATTCGGGAGTCAGTGTAGGCCTTTTCGCCAATCGCAACCATCAGGCGGTTTTCCTTGCGACGCTTTATCCTCTGCTCGCTGCCAACCTGTCACTGTTCAAGGGGCGACCCGACCGGTTGTTTTTCCATCGCTCCATCACACTTGCCGGGGCGGCGCTTCTGGTTCCGCTGGTTTTGATGACAGGATCGCGCGCGGGGCTGTTGCTGGCGGTGGTAGGTGTCGGCTTCGCGTGGTGGATATATCGCCCGCCGGTCGCCAGGGGCCGGGTCGAAGGCATTCGCAGCGAACATCGTTCGCGCTTCGTTGGATTAGGAATTGCTGCGGCCTTGCTCATCGCCGTCGTCGTCGTCGCGGTTCGCACGCCGGCCCTGCAGCGTCTCGTGGAAACCGATCCTGCCTCCGAACTGCGAATCCAGACGCTCCCGATCCTCGGCAAGGCAATTCAAACATTCATGCCGTTAGGCAGCGGTATCGGCACTTTCGTCGAGGCGTATCAGATCTTCGAGCCGGACAGGCTTGTTTCGCCGAGCTATTTCAACCACGCCCACAATGATTTCATCGAGTTGGCGATGACGGGGGGTGTGCCCGCGATCTTGCTTCTTCTATGGGCGGGGGGGGGCGGGATAATCTGGTTTGCCGCACTGCAGCGCAATCGTCACGTCGGCTCCGATGAGTCTGGCTTCGGTACACAGATTCTTGGCCGGGCGGGCTTTGCCGTTCTGGTGATGCTTGCGCTAGCGAGCGCGGCTGACTATCCGCTTCGAACCCCGTCGTTGATTTTGTATGCAATAGTCATGGCTGTCTGGTGTGCCAACGCCCGCCGACTTGCCCGGAAGTGATTAAATTTATGAAACGGAATAATAATCTGGGCCGCTTTAAGAACGGATCACTTTGGGCGGCCGTTGCCTTGGCTCTGTCGTTGTCGGGTTGCGGAAAGGGCTTGGTTGGAAACGGGCTTGGCGGCCTCACGGTGACGCGCGTCGAGACCAACGAACTCCCCGGACCTGATGGTCAAACAGGCAGCAATCAGGCCTATAACTACAAGATTGGGCCGTTCGACAAATTGATCATTGATGCTGACGGCCTCATTGCCGAACGAAAACTGACCGTCGATGGCTCTGGAAATATCATGTTGCCGATTACCGGGGTCGTGCATATCGCTAACCTGTCTTTGGGTGAAGCCAGCGAGCAGATTGAGCAGAAGCTTCGCCAAGGGTATGTTCGCGACCCGAAGGTCGCCGTCAATCTGGAAGAATCTGTAAGCGATTTTGTGACCGTCGATGGCGAAGTGAAACAGCCTGGAAACTATCCGATAGTGTCTGGGATGACACTAATGCGCGCCGTAGCTGGAGCCCGAGGTGCGACCGAGTTTGCTCAGCTGCGGGAAGTCGTTATCCATCGAACTGTCCAAGGCCGGCAAATGATCGCGCTATATGACCTTAGCGCAATCCGTCGGGGCGCTTATGCAGATCCCATTCTCTATCCTAACGACATCATCGTAGTTGGCGACTCTCCGGGTCGTAGATTGCTCCAACAAATTGTTGCGGTTTCACCGCTCCTCCTGTCGCCATTGGTTGCAGTTTTGCAGACAAGAAACTGATATAGAACATTATTTTGCAGGATAATTGATGTCTGAAACAGTCACCCAGTCAACCGCCTCCGACCATGTCGTAGATGCCGCTCCTTCCGGTGCACGACAATTCTGGTCTGCCCCGGCGTTGATTGAATATTGGAATGCCTTGAAGAGGCATATCTGGCTTACGCTAGCGATCATCGCAGTTATCACAGTGGCAGGTGTTGTAGTCACTCTGTTAATGACGCCGCAGTATACTGCAACATCGCGGATCGAAATCGCGAGAGAGCAGGCAAATGTGACGAACGTCGAGAGTTTGCAGCGTGAGAGTGGCACCAACGATCAAGAATTCTATCTGACGCAGTACTCGCTGCTGAACGCTCGATCACTGGCAGAACGCGTCGAACGTCGGCTACGATTGGCGCGAAAGGCAGAGTTTTTTGCGGCCCATGGCGTCAAGCCGGTAGGCGAAGGCTTGCTTTCCATTGGCAACTCTGGACCTGTTTCCGCTGCGCAGATGCGTGAGCGCGAGCGTCAAGCAGTCGAGTTGTTGCTCGACAATGTCGGCATTTCGCCGCTTCGCGGCTCAGCCCTGATAGACGTGAATTACACAAGCGCATCGCCGGAACTATCTCGCGAGATCGCCAACGCGTGGGTAAGCGAATTCATTCAGCAAAGCATGGATCGTCGACTTGCATCAACCGCCGACGCACGCGTTTATCTTGAGTCGCAGCTTCAGGGTTTGCGCAATCGACTAGAGCGGTCGGAGCGCGATCTTGTGAATTATGCCGCGAGGGAGGGCATCGTTCGTCTTTCGGAAACGCAGGCAGACAATGGTCGGACTCGGACCACCCAGACGCTCGCGTCGAGCGATCTCGCGCAGATCAATCGGTTACTCCTTGAAGCGACGGCAGAGCGCACCGAAGCTGAGGCCCGCCTCAGTTCATCTGCGCGAGCACCCGGCTCAACAACGCTTGGCCTGAACAACATCTCGCTTAACAATCTTCGCCAGCGGCGCGCGGAAGCTAATGCCGAGTACCAGCAGTTGCTTGTCCAATTTGAACCTCAATACCCTGCGGCAAAATCGGCGGCCGAGAAGATCGCTTCTCTTGATCGCGCGATTGCGTCCGAAGAGTCACGTGTTCGCTCGGCTTACGCATCGGACTTTAACGCTGCGCGCGATCGCGAGGCAAAATTGCGGACGCGCATGGACGAATTGCTCGGTCGACTGGATTCGGAAAACCGCTCTAGTATTCAGTATAATATCTATCAGCGTGAAGTTGATACGAACCGCCAGCTCTATGACGGTCTTCTGCAGCGTTATAAAGAGATCGGAGTGGTTGGCGTCGGAACGAACAATATTTCGATCGTCGACGAAGCGTTCCTCCCAGTCAAACCCTCTTCGCCGCGCTTGGCGCTTAACGTCGGGCTGGCGTTTTTGCTGGGCTTGGCTCTTGCAGGGCTCGTCGTAGTGACCCTCGAAAATCTCGATGAAAGTGTTCGAGAGCCGGGACAGATAGTGGATCGACTTGGCGTCCCGCTTTTAGGGGCGGTGCCGACGGTGGACAGCGACGCGCTTTCCGAGATCGATGATCCGAAGTCGATATTGTCCGAAGCTTACATGACAGTCAGAACCAATCTGAGTTTTTCAACGGATCATGGGGTACCAAGAACGCTAGCGCTGACGAGTACATCGCCGGCAGAAGGCAAATCGACTTCTGCCTATTCATTGGCTCGTGTACTCGGGCGAACTTCCGGTTCAGTGGTACTGGTCGATGTCGATATGCGCCGACCTGTGGTTGCAAGCCGTCTGGGCTTGGACAATTCAAAGGGTGTTTCGAACTATTTGGCTGGCGACGACAATTTGGACTCCATGGTGCAAACCATCGGAGCGTCCAACGTTTCCTTTGTGGCAGCGGGCCCTACCCCGCCTAGCGCATCTGAATTGCTGAGCGGTGATCGTCTATCATTGCTGGTAAAACGGCTTTCGGAGCGTTTCGACCATGTCATCTTGGACAGTCCGCCAATGCTTGGCCTCTCCGATGCGCCACTCATCGCCAAGGTCGTTGAAGGCGTAATTTATGTTATTGAGGCCGATCGCACCGCCGTCCGCGCATCTCAATCCGCGCTTATTCGTTTGCGAGAATCGCGCGCCCTCGTTTTAGGGGCGTTGCTCACGAAATATCGGGCCAAGCAAAGCGGCTATGGCTACGGCTATGGCTACGGCTACGGCTACGGCAAGAACGAGCATTCGGAAGCGACGGCCTGACCCATGCAAGAATAGTAGGGTTGCGGTATGACAACACACGCTAAGCTGAAGCCATCGCTTTTTGTTGGCCTAATTTGTGGGCTTTTACTGGCTGTGCTCGCTTTTTCGCAGTCGGCGGCGTCGATTGGGTTGGCAATTGACGGTTTTCGACCGTTGGGCGGAAGTTTTTTTTCTTGGCGAGTGGGGCAAACGAACGCCGCGCTCACCCTTTCCGCAAAGGGAACGAAGGTCAATGCGGCCGCTGCTGAACGCCTCGGGCAGGCCGCCCTTGAGCATGCCCCACTCACCACCCGGTCACTGTGGCTTGTCGGCAAGAGCATGGAGATCAGGGGCGAATTGCCGAAGGCCAGGCATGCAATGTTGCAAGCTGAGCGAATTTCGCGCCGAGATGGCGCCGTTCAACTATGGTTGGGCGTCGATAGCTTGCGCCAAGGATCGATTGCACCAGGGCTGCGCCACTTCGATCTAATGATCCGTTCGGACATGGAAGCAGCAGATGTGGTGATGCCGAGGTTGGCTTTAATCATCTTATCTCCTACCGGTCGGCAGTACCTTTCTCCTTATATCCGCGAGAGCAATCCCTGGATGTTGAACCTACTACAGGTTGCTGTGACAGATTTGCCTCAAGCGGCGCCCATTGCCGAGCTTCTTATTGAAAGAGGGAAGAAAGCCCCGGATATTCATGGCATAAGGCAGGTCTACTCGATTTTGATGGATCGCCTTGTAAAAGAGAAATCATACACCTTGGCTCTACGCCTATATCCATTACTTCCCGGGGCTCGTGAGGAGAGCTTGCGTAACGTTAGTGGAACAGAAAAAGGGAAGGTTGATCAGGGTTATCCTCCTTTCACTTGGCTCTTTTCAAACGACAGTGCTCGAGGTGCCGATTTTGTTGGCGTAGCTGGCGGGAAAACGGGATTGGATATATTCGGCGCGCCCGGAACGATTGGGATCGCTGCTACCAAGTTCTTGGCGTTGCGTCCCGATGACTATTTTTTCTGGAGCATAAAAGAGCGTGGCGCAAACCTTGATGGTGGCGCGACCTGGATTGCGACTTGCCTTGTCGGGGCTGGCAAGGGAAAAGAGGTTGTTTCCGGCAATATGCTGAACTCGAGTATCTCGCTAAACCGGATTCAAAAAATGCCGATGCCTGCCGATTGCCAGCTCGTGCGCCTCGACATGCGTGTTTCAGGGGGCATCGGGCGCGATCCCGTCAACTTGATTGTTGGAGATATGGACTTGGTGCGTAACACGAAGGGGCAGTAAGGTGATGCTCAAACGCGTGCTAGACATAGCGGTCTCTGCCATCGCGATCGTCGTGTTGTCGCCAATGATTTTACTGCTGATTCTGGCCGTCCGGATTTTCCTGGGTTCACCGATACTGTTTCGTCAATTGCGACCCGGGCGAGATGGCAAGCCTTTCGAAATGATGAAATTCCGTACCATGTTGGAACTGAGGGGAGAAAATGGCGAACTGTTGCCCGATTCAGATCGCCTCTCGCCGTTCGGTCGTTGGCTTCGCTCGACAAGTTTGGACGAGATTCCCGAAATTTGGAATATCTTGCGCGGAGACATGAGCCTCGTGGGGCCGCGGCCGTTGTTGATGGCCTATTTGCCGCTCTATTCCGCAAAACAGGCGCGTCGTCATGAGGTGCGCCCGGGTTTGACTGGATGGGCGCAGATCAATGGACGCAATGCGCTGCAATGGAGCGAGAAATTCGAACTGGATGTCTGGTATGTCGATAACCAGAGCTTCATGCTCGACATGAAAATCCTGATCCTGACTGTGTTGCGGGTCATCAAGAAGGACGGCATCTCGGCGGCGGGCGAAGCCACGATGCCGGCGTTCACCGGCGATTGAGGCGTTGGTTCCAGTCTAGATTTTGGAAAGCCAGATTTGATGCGCAGAAATATCCTTATTCTGTCGGCGGGCAGACGCGTCGAGCTGCTGCGAGGCTTCGAAATTGCTGCCCAACGCTTATCTCCGGAAAGCAAAGTCTATTGCGCGGACATGTTTCCGGATATTTCGGCAGCGTGCCAGGCTGCTGTTCGCCACTTCGCGCTGCCGCATTGCCATGATCCAGCCTATCCTGCTGCGTTGCTTCATTTGTGTGCCACGGAGGGGATAGGGATTGTCATACCGACAATCGATACGGAATTACTTCCGCTCTCAGATCTTGCAGCTGCGCTCCGTGCTGCGGGGACCCATGCAATCGTCTCGTCGCGCGATATAGTTGCTCAATGCCGCGACAAGCGAATGACGCCGGGCCTGTTCGAGAGGATGGGTTTGTCGACGCCGAGAATTTATGATTTCAACGCAATCGAGTTTCCTTGTTTTTCAAAACCGGCCGACGGGAGTAGCAGCATAGGTGCATTACGGATCGACGATGCAAAGCAGATCACTTCGGAGATGCGTGCCGACCCGAAGCGGATGTTTATGCAGTTGGTTCCCGACGACCTTCGTGAACTGACCGTCGATCTTTATTACGACAGGCAGAACAGGCTTCGTTGCGCAGTTCCCCGGCAGCGTCTCGCGGTACGGGCAGGCGAGGTTGCAAAGGGATTGACGTGCAAGGACTGGGTTTACGACCATGTCGTTGCAGGGGGGCAAACAGTTGCAGGCGCACGTGGGTGCCTTACCTTGCAATTGTTCGCCGACGACGACCAGCACTTGATTCACGCCATCGAAATCAATCCAAGGTTTGGCGGCGGCTTTCCCCTCTCTTTGTCTGCTGGAGCAAACTTTCCTGAATGGCTCATCCGGGAGTATTTGTCTGGCGAGGAGATCGCTTTCTTCGAGGGGTGGGAAGATGCGCTACTGATGCTCCGGTATGACGCGAAGATTCTTGTTCATGACCATCGTTAGTCGATCGCGGACGGTCGTATTTGATCTCGACGACACCCTGTATGCTGAGGCGGATTACGTTCTTTCGGGAAAGCGTTCGCTCGCGAAATTTCTGGAGCAAATTTACGGGAAGAGCCCCGAGACGGGGGTTTTCGATGAAGTGGATTTCATTTCTGGACTTTGTCGCGAATTGAACCTTCCATCTGTCACAGCCAGTTCGCTGATTTGGCACTATCGTCTCCACGCTCCGAACATTTCACTGCGCCCCGGTGCCAAGGCCTTGATCGAGACCCTGCGGGCGCGAGGCGATCGTGTCTGTATTATCACCGACGGGCGTAGCGTTACGCAGCGATTGAAAATCAAAGCGCTCGGATTGGACGTTGACGGCATCTACATTTCGGAAGAGGTCGGCGCCGAGAAGCCGGATCCGGCTGCGTTCATCGAGGTAGAGAGAGACTGGCCGGCAGAATCTTATGTGTATGTTGCCGATAATGCGGCAAAGGATTTTGCTGCGCCGCAACAACTCCGGTGGCTGAGTGTCGGCTTTCATGCGGATGAAAGGGCGATTTACGCCGGAAGGAAGCTTCCATCCGACGCAACGATGCCGGACGCGTGGGCAAGCAATTTCAGCGAAGTCTCGGCGATTCTGATGACCCACACATGATGAAAGCTGAAGATCCGCAACGCAGCGGATCAGCGGCTTGCTCGGTCTAGGACTTGCCTCACAACAGCGCACATTTCGGCAAGCTGATCATCGGTAATGGTTGGGTGGCAAAGAAATGCGAGGCTGGTTTCACCAAGCTCTCGCGCAACGGGAAATCGGGCTTTCGGCCGCCAGGATGTTCCTTCGAACGCCTTCTCCAAATATATTTCGGAACAAGTTCCCTGCATTACCGGCGCGCCAAGCAGATTGCATTCCGCAACGATTCTATCGCGATTCCAGCCTCCTCGGAGTCCTTCAGGGCGGACATACCCATACAATCTGTAATAGGCATGTGACATTCCTTCGCGAGCGGCCGGACACCGCACTGCTGACGAAAACTCCCCTAGCGTGTGCCGGATTGAGTTGGCGATCAATGTACGTCGTTGTGTCCATTCCGCCATCAGCCGCAGCTGGATACGCCCAATTGCAGCCTGCACTTCCAGCATGCGCCAATTCGTACCAAAACTTTGATGCAGCCACCGAAATCCCGGTGCATGCTCGCGATTGTAGACGGCGTCCCAGCTCTTCCCATGATCCTTGAACGACCACATCTTTGACCAAAGTTCTTGATCGTTTGTCGTGACCATGCCGCCTTCGCCACCCGTCGTCATGATCTTGTCCTGACAGAAGGACCAGGCGCCGATGTCGCCGATTGTGCCGACGCTCCGGCCATCGATGGTCGCACCATGAGCTTGCGCACAGTCTTCCACCACCCGAATCCCATGAGAGGTGCATGAAGCAATAATGGCACCAATCTCGCACGGCCAACCTGCTAGATGGACGGGTATTACTGCGGAGGTGCGATCGGTCAGAACTTCGGCTATGGTCTCCGCCGAAATATTCCCTGAATCATAGTCTACGTCTGCGAATACCGGCGCAGCGCCAGCATTTACGACAGTGGATGCCGACGCTATGAAGCTGCGCGGGGTGACAACCACCTCGTCTCCTTCCCCGACGCCAAGCGCTTTAAGCGCAACATCCAGAGCGAGCGTGCCATTGGCCAGCGCAACCGTATGGGCGCTCCCCGACCATTCCGAAAATTCACGTTCGAACTCGCGACCTTCTGTTCCGGTCCAATAATTGACCTTGTTCGAGAGGAGAACTGATTTGATGGCTTCTGCTTCTTCCGGGGTGAAGCTTGGCCAAGGCGCTAGCGATGTGTTCAACATCGCGACCGAATACCACTCGAGCAGAAAACTGCTAGAGGCGAATCTCGCTAAATTTCGGCGGGACTGGCGCCAATGGGTGGACATTCCTTGCGTGCATCGATAGGCCCCGCCAGCGGGACGCGATGGCCCGTTTGCATACCCTTCCCGCGATTCTGTTGAGCAAGTGTCGATGTTAGATTTAGCGAGCGCTCGTTGGCTCGAGGTCATTATGTTGTCGACACCGCTCGTGCAGGCTATCGCCTTCCTGATCGAAACGTCGTCCTGGCTGGTTCGCGCGCAGTCGGGCCCCGCCAACGTTGGCCTCTACGTAGGCCGATCGAATATATTTCTCTATTCTGCACGTATGTTTACGCTCGTCTTTACGGTCTGTTTGGCGTTCGCTGTCGAGTCGGGGTTTCAAACGAAAACGATCTTATGGCTTCTGTCGTCGACTCTTCTCCTGTCGGGCGTGGTTCACTTACTTATTCTGCTAGACGGACCTCGAACCACTCTCATGAATATGGTGTCGGCGACGTTGTTGCTGCCAGCCGCCGGCAACGTAGGACATGCGCCTCGACTTTCAGACATGACGTCCCGCTTATTCGCGATGACACTTATCACTTCTGTGGTATTTTGCGTATCATTGACCGCTCCTATTATCGGAGCGATACTTCTGCCGGAGTATCGGCTCTCCGTTTCTTATGTCGGACAAATAATAAACTTCTTTGGTACGATAATCATGCTGTTATATATCGACCAACGCCTATTTTTGGCTATAGATAAAGGAAATATTAACGATATTATTATGTCCTATGTTGTAGGAAGGTTAATGAGTTTCATTGTCGTGGGCGTCATTTTTCTGATAATCGGTTGCGGCGTATGAAAACATTCACCGTTGTAGTACTTTATCGACCGGATCCGGATGTGTTTGATTTTTTGAAATCTTACGCATGCGATCAAAATCCTACGGTGGCCGTCTGGAACGATTGCCGAGGGCATGAGGCCGAGAGATTGTCCGGTGTTGATGGCGTCATTCTACATGCTCTCCCGGCAAATGCCGGGTTGGCTTCGGCCCTGAATATCGGGATCGAGGACGCGTTTTTGCGAGGCGCGGATGCAGTTTTGCTGCTTGATCAGGACAGCCGGCCCTCTGCAGGCATGGCAATGGAACTGTCTGCCGCTTTGGAGGCCGCCAAGCGATCGGGTATTCCGGTTGCGCTCGCTGGCCCCACCTTAAGCGACATGAAAGCGGGCGGCGTCGTGAATTTGACGGACATGACTGCGACAAATTACCAGCTTGCTAACACGCTCGCAACTTCTGGCAGCTTGATAGAAAAGTCGGCTTACCAAGCTGTGGGGCCGATGTGGGAAGATTTGTTCATCGATTGCATCGATCATGAATGGTGTTATCGCGCCCAAAGTAAAGGCCTGTCGATTATTCAAGCGACAACTGTAAATATGGAGCACGATATGGGTGACGCCGGAATTAATTTTCTCGGGCGATACAAGCCCATCCATAGATCTCCGATCCGTCACTATTATATCACGCGTAACACGTTGTGGCTCGCTCGACTAAGCCACCTGCCAAAATCATTTTCGCTTATTGAAATAGTTAAACTGGTCTATCGGATACCTGTATATTTGATAGTTAGTTCATCCAAGCGCACCACTTTGGTAAGCATATTCCGAGCGATCGTTCACGGCCTGTTTTGTCCGATTTCAAGTCCGATACAGAAGCGCTAACATGGAACCATTGGCAACTTCCGCGATTGAATCTTCTTATGATCGTTCAGTCAAGGCATATTTAATTTTTGCGATGACTATTTTGTTCGTCGTAATTAATTTAACTGCTAAGCAGACTGATATTGCCGACACTGGAACATATTATTATTATATAGACTCGATATATTTTTTTCGTGAACCCGACTGGTGGAAATTCGAAGCTCTTTCGAAGTCCTTGATGATCGTCATTAGAGTTTTTACTGGTAATACTGAGGACGCGGTATATCTTCTAAGGTATATTCTCATTTTCTTTTTTGCCATTGCAATGCACTTTCTTTTTCGGCTCTCTTCATGGAAAGCCCTCGCGGTTGCGCTCGCTTTGACCGGGCCGTTGCTTGGGCTGGTTACGATGAGGGCTACTCCAGCCTATATATTTACCGCAGTCGCCGCCATCGCTGCGATGCGAGGGCAGTGGCGATCGATTGCATATGTATTCGCGGGCTCGCTATTTCATGTTTCAGCAGCTTTGGCAGCCCCAGCTATAATCGCGGCTTTGCTTCTTAAGAGGTATGGCATTCGTCGGGTACAGCCCCGATATATCTTCGGATCGGCGGCCGCAATGCTGTTCCTATATACCGTCGTGGGAATATATATCACTCAATTTGCTACGGATTTTATTGGATCTTTTTCATACCTGCAGAAGTACGCCGCTTACATCCCCGAAGTTAAAGCAGCCAGCGCTGGCGCTCCCGGTTCCAGCATGGCAGCACACTATACACTATTGGCCGCTACGGTCGTTCTCGGATTGTTTTTGATCTTGGTCTCGCGGGAAGATCAAGGGGTCGAGAAGCTATTCATCGCAATATCTCTGTTTATTTATATTATTTTGTTTTTTCTTTTTAGTCCTGTCGCTTCATCGCGATACGCTCCATTTTTTACGCTGCCGGCGTTGGCACTTGTCGACATCCCGCTTCGTGCTGGCTGGGGCCAAGCTGCAGGAGCTGCGATCGCGTTGATCGGTGGGGCTCTATTTTTTGTCGGTCTTGGCTATGTCATCGTGTAGCCAAGCTGTGGCAATCCCGGGATTGCCCGCCTAGCATATATGAGAAAGAAGAGCTCTTACATGGAAAATGGCGGATATTATTCCAACCCCAGAAATGACGTCCTCAGCTTACTTGGGCGGGCTAACGCTGATCGGATACTCGAGATCGGCGGCGGGGATTTTCCGACACTTCTTGAGATACACTCTCGTATCGGTGGAGAAGTCTGGGGCGTAGATATCCGGCCGTCCGATGCCGAAATCGATCGAATGATCGTCGGTTCGGTTACCAGCGCTGCGGTACGCGAGCAGCTTTCGAGCGCCAAGTTCGACGTTATAGTCGCTAACGACGTGCTAGAGCATGTCGAAGACACTGAGGCTTTCTTCGAGGTCATTTCCGATCGTCTCAACGACGCTGGTGAGATATTGCTTTCTGTTCCGAATATCCGGAACGTGAAACTTCTTTATTATGTTTTTTTGAAAGGTCGCTTTCCGCGGGAAGAGGCAGGTCTGTTCGACAAAACCCACCTGCGTTGGTTCTGTCGAAGAGACATCGAGTTTCTTGCGGCTGAGGCCGGGCTAAAAGTTGCTGATCATCGTTACAGCGGGAAACTAGTCGGGGAAGGCCTGCTGAAACATTTTTGGCCGATGGAATTCGTCGCCCTCCAGAACGTGTTCCGTTTAGTACGGGCGTAGCCATCATTTCATTGCAGTATCCAATTTGGCTGGCTGTGCCGACGAAAGAATGAGGTAATATGCGTAAGGGTATCATCCTGGCCGGCGGTTCCGGCACCCGTCTCTATCCGCTGACGAAGGCCGTGTCGAAGCAGCTGATGCCGGTCTATGACAAGCCGATGATCTATTATCCGCTGTCTGTGCTGATGCTGGCTGGGATTCGCGAGATTCTGATCATCACGACGCCGCAGGATCAAGCCGCCTTCCAAGCGCTGCTCGGCGACGGCGCCGACATGGGGATGGCAATCGAATATGCGGTGCAGCCGCATCCCGGCGGCCTGGCGCAGGCGTATCACATCGGCGCCGATTTCGTCGGCGCCGATCCGTCGACGCTGATCCTCGGTGACAACATCTTTTACGGGCATGGCTTGCCGCAGCTCCTTGAATCGGCGGCGAACCGGAGCGCGGGGGCAACGGTGTTCGGCTATTATGTCAGCGATCCAACCGCCTATGGTGTCGTGTCTTTCGACGCGGAGGGCAAGGCTGAGACGATCGAGGAAAAGCCCGCCAATCCGAAATCGAACTTCGCGGTGACGGGCCTCTATTTCTACGACGGCAAGGCGGTCGAGCGCGCCCACCAAGTGAAGCCGTCGGCACGCGGCGAGCTCGAGATCACCGACCTCAATCGTATCTATCTGGAGGCCGGGGAGCTGTCGGTCGAGATTATGGGCCGCGGTTACGCTTGGCTCGACACGGGAACGCACGGTTCGTTGATTGACGCAGCGAACTATGTCCGGATCACCGAGGACAGGCAGGGCCTCAAAATCTGTGCGCCCGAGGAGATTGCTTGGCGCAAGGGTTTCATCGACGACGCACAACTGCAGCGGATCGCCGAGCCGCTGCGCAAGTCGGGGTATGGCGAGTATCTGATGAAGCTGTTGGAGCGCCGCTGATCATGCGGTTCACCCCGACCAACATCGAAGGCGTCATCGTTATCGAGCCGCGCGTTTTCGGCGACGACCGCGGCTTCTTCATGGAAAGCTGGAATGCCGAGCTGTTCCGCGGCGCGGGACTGGACCTTACCTTCGCGCAGGACAATCACAGCCGGTCGTCGCGCGGAGTGCTTCGCGGGCTGCATTATCAACAGCCCGCCCCGCAGGGTAAGCTGGTGCGGGTGACCGCAGGCGCGGTGTACGACGTCGCCGTCGACCTGCGCCGGTCGTCGCCGAGCTTCGGCAAATGGTTCGGGATCGAACTGTCGGCGGCGAACAAGAAGATGCTCTATGTGCCGGAGGGAATGGCGCACGGCTTTCTGTGCCTCGAGGATGGCACCGACTTCCTCTATAAATGCACAAGCGGCTATGCGCCTGGGAACGAGCACAGCCTGCTCTGGAATGACCCCGCGATCGGCATAGAATGGCCGCTCGGTGACATTGTGCCGACGCTGTCGGCCAAGGACGCCGCCGGTCTGCTCTTGGCCGAAACGCCAGTTTTTTCCTGAAAGGCAAGGTGATGAAGCTGCTCATTACGGGCGCGGGCGGGCAACTGGGGCAGGCACTGCAGGCTGTCGTTCCGGACGACGTCGACGTTGTTGCGGCGACGAGTGCTGCCCTTGATATCGGCGATGCCGATGCGGTCGCGGCCTATGTGGCGGCGGAAAAGCCAAACCTGTTGATCAACGCCGCAGCCTATACCGCGGTCGACAAGGCCGAAGGCGATGCCGATGCCGCGTTCCGGATCAACGGCGAGGCGGTGGGATATCTGTCGCTGGCGGCGGAGGCGTCCGGCGCGCATTTCGTCCATGTATCGACCGACTTCGTCTTTGATGGCGAGGCGGGGCGTCCCTATGCGCCCGACGCTGCGACGGCCCCGCTCGGCGTCTATGGCGCGTCGAAGCTGCGCGGTGAGCAGCAGGCGGGCGACGGGGCGCTGATCGTCCGCACCGCATGGGTATATGGCAGCCGCGCGGCGAACTTCGTCCGCACAATGCTGCGATTGATGGCGGAGCGCGAAGAACTGCGCGTCGTCGCGGACCAGATCGGCACGCCCACCTGGGCGACGTCGCTGGCGGACGGTATCTGGAAACTGGCCGCTGCCGACGCGCGCGGCATCTATCACTATACCGACAGCGGTGCGGCGAGCTGGTATGATTTCGCCGTTGCGATTCAGGAAGAAGCGCTCGTCCTAGGCCTGCTGGGCCGGGCTATCCCGATCGTGCCGATCCCGTCGAGCGCCTATCCGACGCCGGCGCGGCGCCCGCATTATTCGGTGCTCGACAAGGAGGCGACCAGCGCCTTGATCGGCGTGCCGCCGCACTGGCGCGCGAACCTTCGCCGGATGCTTGCCGAAGTGCGCCAGCACGGCTGAGCCCCGGTCGCTCCGTCGGACTATTTGGTCAGCGTGCCGAGGCGTTCGCCGGCGTAGACCTTGTCGCGGATCGGTTCCCACCAGCCGCGATTGTCGAGGTACCAGCGGACGGTCTTTTCGATCCCGCTGTCGAAATTCTCCTGCGCCTTCCAGCCGATTTCGGTTTCGGTCTTGGTCGCGTCGATCGCATAGCGATGATCATGGCCAGGGCGGTCGGTGACGAAGCTGATTAGATCGCGGTGCGCATGACTCTTCGGTGCCATGCTGTCCATCAGGTCGCAGATGCGCTCGACCACCTGGAGGTTGGTACGCTCGTTGCGACCGCCAATGTTATATTTCTCGCCCGCGCGGCCCTTTTCCAGGATCATCACCAGCGCGCGTGCATGATCATCGACATAGAGCCAGTCACGGATGTTCGATCCGTCGCCATAGACCGGAAGCGGCTTGTCGTGGAGCGCATTGAGGATGACGAGCGGGATCAGCTTTTCGGGGAAATGATACGGGCCGTAATTGTTCGAACAGTTTGAAATGACGCATTCGAGGCCATAGGTCCGCACCCAGGCTTGGACTATATGGTCCGACGCCGCCTTCGAAGCCGAATAGGGCGATGAAGGATCGTAGGGCGTTTCTTCGGTGAAAAGCCCGGTCGGGCCGAGCGAGCCGTAAACCTCATCGGTCGAAATATGAAGGAGCCGCAGAGCGTCGGCGCGGTCAGCCGGCAGGCTATCGCGATAGGCGCGCAGCGCTTCCAGCATCACTGCGGTGCCGAGGATGTTGGTCTCCAGAAACACCTGCGCGCCCGAGATCGATCGATCGACGTGGCTTTCGGCAGCGAGGTGCATCACGGCATCGGGCTGATGCCGCGCGAATATTGCGTCGATCGCGGCGCGATCGCGGATGTCGGCCTGCTCGAAATGATAGCGGGCAGACCCTGCCACTGGCGCGACCGAAGACAGGTTGGCTGCGTAGGTGAGCGCATCGACATTCACGACCTCATGCCCCAGATCCTGCACGAGGTGCCGGCATACCGCCGAACCGATGAAACCCGCGCCGCCGGTCACCAAAATCCGCTTCATATTGTCTCCACGCTCGAAATCGCTTGCCGTCATCCGCGCCGTCGGGCGGCCCCGGGTGCGGCGCCTATCGCACGCCGCAAGGCGTGTGCCAAGCCGAAGACCGATCCATTTGCCGTATGGCTCGACGCGTCTCGCGCTCCATGGTATCGGCCCCGCCGCCCTTAGCCGTGCCGATGCGACACGAACATGACAGATTGCAAGAATATCAAGATGATGGATATTGCAGACGAACGGGAACATGCGGGGGAGCGGCTGCCGTCGGTTGGCGTTATGCTCGCGACGTATAATGGCGAGCGCTTCGTCGGCGAACAGATCGACAGCATTCTCGCCCAGCGGGGCGTGATACCGACGATCTATGTTCGCGACGATGGGTCGATCGACGGAACGCTCGCGATCGTCCGTGCTTATGTCGAGGCGCATCCGGGGCGAGTGGTGATACTGCCCGCCGCGCCGTTGCGGTTCGGTGCCGCGTGCGGGAATTTCCTCAGCATGGTGGTTGATCTCCATATGGCGCCCCATGCCTATTTCGCCTTTTCGGACCAAGATGACATTTGGCTCCCAGAGAAGCTGTCGCGCGGCGTCGCACAGCTCGAGGAGACTGGCGCATCGGGCTATGCCTCGAACCTGACCGCCTTTTCGGAGGCAGAGGACCGCGAATGGGTGATTGCCAAGGCAAGTCCGCAGCGATCCTTCGATCATCTGTTCCAAGCGGCGTCGGCAGGATGTACCTATGTTTTCGACGCCGGCGCGGCGGCGCTGATAGCGTCGCGCATCGGCCGGATCGAGGATCATTATTTGGGGGGCATGTCGCACGACTGGCTCTGTTATGCGATATGTCGTTCACATGGCCTATCGTGGATCATCGACGACTGGTCGGGAATTCGATATCGCCAGCATGACAATAACCAGTTTGGTGCTTTGCCGGGTTTGGGCGGTGCGCTAAAGCGGCTGTCCCTAATGTACGCGGGCTGGTACCGCGACATAATGCTACGCAACCGGGCTTTCCTCGACGCCGGGAACATTGCCGAACAAGCGATCTTCGACCGCATGGCCCGGCTGAGTTTCCGTGATCGCCTTTGGCTCGCCGCGCATGTAAGCGCGTTCCGGCGCGAGCCGAAGGCGCGGCTGGCGTTGGCGGGCGCCTTGGTTGCGGGTTTCGTCTAGGCGCTAGGCGCCATGGAAATCGCGGTACCAGTCGACAAAATGGCGGACCCCGGTCCGGATATCGGTGCGGGGTGAATAGCCGAGTTCGTCGGCGATGGCGGCGATATCGGCGTAGGTTTCATGGACATCGCCGTCCTGCATCGGCAACAGGTTGAGCTGGGCTTTGGTCCCGCACGCTTTTTCGATCTCGCCGATCAATTCCATCAACGGCTCTGGCCGGTTGTTGCCGATATTGTAGAGGCGGTGTGGCGTCGTGAAGCCTCCGGCCTTGGGCAGGCTGTCGTCGGTTGGCGGATGATCGAGGCTCGCGATCACTCCCGCGACAATATCGTCGATATAGGTGAAGTCGCGCCGCATATCGCCATGGTTATAGACGTCGATCGGACGGCCTTCGAGAATGGCCTTGGTGAATTTCCACAGCGCCATGTCGGGGCGCCCCCACGGTCCATAGACGGTGAAGAAGCGCAGGCCGGTCTGTGGCACGCGAAAGAGGTGGGCGTAGGTTTCGCTCATCAGTTCGTCGGCGCGCTTGGTCGCGGCATAGAGCGAGATCGGATGATCGACGCGGTCTTCAATCCGGAAGGGCATGGTCCGGTTCGCGCCGTAGACCGACGAGGACGAGGCATAGACGAGATGACGAACGCCGCGATGGCGCGCGATTTCGAGGATGTTGAGGTGGCCAGCAAGATTTGAGCGGACATAGGCGGCCGGGTTGTCGATGGAATATCGTACCCCGGCCTGTGCGGCGAGGTGGAGGATATCGTCGAATTCGGTGCCGTCCAAAGCTGCCGCGAGCGCGGCCTCGTCGCCGATGTCGGCGCGATGGACGCGCAGGCGTCCGCCGGCGATCCGTTCGAGTTCGGAGATCCGTGCGTCTTTTAGCGCGACCGGATAATAATCGTTGAAATTGTCGACGCCGATCACGCTGTCGCCGCGCGCGAGCAGACGCGCTGCGGTATGCATGCCGATAAAGCCCGCAATTCCAGTGACGAGGGTCGCCATGCGTCAGCCCTTTCGCGTGCCATCGGCGAGATAACCATGCGGATTGTCCGACTGCCAGCGCCACGAGGAAGCACACATCGCATCGAGGTCGAGCTCGGTTCGCCAGCCGAGAAGTCGCTCGGCCTTGTCGGTGGCGGCGTAGCTGCTTGCGACATCGCCCGGACGACGCGGCGCGATTTCGAATGCGATCGGATGGCCGCATGCGCGTTCATAGGCGGCAACGAGTTCCTTGACGGTGATGCCGCGGCCGGTGCCGACGTTGATCGCCTCGCAGCCTTCCGCCCGCGCCGCATACTCGATCGCCGCAAGGTGCGCGGCGGCAAGATCGACGACGTGGATATAGTCGCGCTCACCGGTGCCGTCGCGCGTTTCATAGTCGTCGCCGAAAATCGCCAGCTTGGCCCGGCGTCCGACCGCAACCTGCGCGACGAAGGGCATGAGATTGTTGGGAATACCCTGCGGATCTTCGCCGATCCGGCCCGATTCATGGGCGCCGACGGGATTGAAATAGCGCAGCAGCACGGCCGACGCGCCGCTGGTCGCTCCCGCCCAGTCAGCAATCACGCCCTCGGCCATCGCTTTCGTCCGGCCATAAGGATTTGTCGGTCCGATGGGGTGATCCTCGTCGAAGGGCAGGTGCTGTGCCTCGCCATAGACGGTCGCCGACGAAGAGAAGACGATGCGCGTGCAGCTGGCGGCGTCCATTGCCGCGAGCAGGTTCATCGTGCCGGTGACATTGGTTTGATAATAGAGCAGTGGGATATCGCTCGATTCCCCGACGGCCTTCAGACCAGCGAAATGGACGACCGCGTCGGGTGCGAAGTCGGTCAGCGCGCGCGTTAGCGCATCGGCGTCGCGAATATCGGCCTCGACCACCGCAAGGTCGCGATTGGTCAGCTGGCGAACCCGGGCGAGCACAGCCGGCGAGCTATTGGCATAATTGTCGAAAACGCAGACGTCGTGCCCCACGTTCAGCAGCCGTACCAGCGTGTGGCTTCCGATATAGCCTGCGCCACCGGTGACGAAAATCTTCATCATTCTTCCTTTTGCTGGCGCCGACACTCGGCCTAATCCTTAAGCGCGTAGCGGAATGAGGTGAAATAGCCGGTTAATCGCTGCTGTCACGCTGCAAATCGACGATGCGCCTCAGCGCCGGTGTCCATTCATCGTCAGAGGTGGCCGCTTTGCTCAGAGGGACCGCTGGAGTGGTTGCACGCTCTTGGAAATGGCCGAAGTTGGCAGCTATGCCTTGGTTTAGTTGGCCAGATGCGCGAGCATCGGAATGATTCTTACTATGTGTCAGCGATGAAGGTTTCCTTATGACTTATCCGCGACGGGATTTTTTCGCACTTTCGCAAGGCGCATTGCTGCCTTTGCTCGCTGGCGGCACGGCGACGTCATCGGTCGACGGCGGACGTCCGCTATTGACGCTGTCGGTCGATCATGTCGGCGATCTGCGGAGATTTTCCCCCGATGATGGCGGCGAGCAGGCTTTCGCGGTGGTTCTGGGTACAAAATTGCCTTTCGATGGCGGGGGGGGCTTCTTTGCCTTTGACCGTCTTTGTTCCGCAGCCGATGACGGGATGAATATAATTGGTGACTCAAAGCGTGATCGCGGCCGATGGCGGCGGTTCGGTAATTCTCCGGCCGCAAATGGTCCGGACAGCCTTGATGCGAAGAGCTTCGGTGCGAAAGGCGACATTCGAGCCGACGACACCGACGCGATGCGCGAACTTGTGAAAGCGGCCGGTACATTCGCCGGTGTTCACGGCAAGGCGGGTTACCTTCAGAGTGGGCTTTACCGTTTGTCGGGTACTCTGACGCCTCAGAGCTTTTCCAGACTGCACGGTGATGGCGTTACGCAGTCGATCTTCTACAATTTTCAGCACAAGATACCGGAAATTCCAGTATTCTCGACGTCCGATGCTCTGGTATTCTCGACCTTCGAGAATTTTGGGATGATGTCGCAACGCGCGGGTTTCGATATAGGCGGAGAGACTGACCATAACAGCTTCTTAAATGTCGCCGCCTATGAAATGGCCGATGCGGTATTTCGATTTCGCGGTCCGCTGCAAACCTCCTTGTTCGACCGGATTCTCTTCGACACGTGTACTTATGGGATCGTTTGCGAGGACTATGTCGTCAATCGCAACACGTTTCGCGAGCCCGAATTCAAAAACCTTCGTAACTCCGCAATGAAGCTGGCGGGTGCGGAGGATGTTCTTATAATCGGTGGACGATTCGAAGGTGGAGGCGCACCAGGCAACGCAATTTTGGACCTGTCCAATACAAGGCTAATCAGCTTCCTCGGCGGGTATTTCGAGGGCGGTCACGAGTATATTTTGAGAGCACGCAATACGACCGGCGTGATTGCATTCGACGCCGTTCACTTCACTTATTGCAAGCCTGGGACACCATATAAGTGGGACGTCGACCCAGGATGCCGGCTGGTTTTCCGCAATTGCCATTCGACGATTCCGATGGTGGTTCCGCGGGCAAGTCTTCTGGAAGGCGTAAACTATAATATCAGTGTTTCGGGGCGCTGAAGTCGCTGGGTAAGCGCCTAGGTCTCCAAAGTTCTCTGAAAATAGAGGGCGCTTGATCCGTCGCTGGCAAAGACGGGCTCGCGTGCGAAGAGCGCCGGGACATGCTGCGCAAAGGCGTCGCGGGTGGCGGGCGTTTGCGCGGCAAGTCGGCCGCCCGCCATCCACAGCACCGTGTCGGCAAATTGTGCGACCAGCGAGAGGTCGTGGAGCACTGCGACAACCGTGCGGCCGTCGGCGGCGAGCGCGGCAAGACATTCCATCACGCGATATTGATTGGCGGGATCGAGCGCCGCGACCGGTTCGTCGCCGAGCAGAACGGGCGTTTCGGCGGCGAGGACGCGCGCGAGACAGGCGAGTGCCGCTTCGCCGCCCGACAGGCTGGTAACGCCGCGATGGGCAAGGTCGGTGCAGCCGGTGGCGGCCATTGCGCGATCGACCGCCGCCTTGTCCTCGGCCGAGAGCCGACCCGGCGCGGCGCCATAGGCGAAGCGGCCGAGCGCGACCATGTCGGCGACGCTGATATCCCAGGCCAGTTCGTGCACCTGCGGCAGATAGGCAAGCCGCCGCGCGCGCTCGGCGGGGCGCAGCGAGGTGACGTCGGCGGTGCCCATGCGGATCGCACCCTGCGCCGGAACGACGCCCGCGATTGCGCGCAGCAGCGTCGATTTGCCTGCGCCATTGGGGCCGACGATCGCGGTCAGCTGTCCCGGCGCGAAGCGGGCGCTGATATTGGCGATGAGGGGGGTGCTCTGCGCCTCGACGCGCAGCGCTTCGATGATCAGATCGTCAGCCACGCGCACCGCCTCGGCCGCGGCGCAGCACGATCAGCGTGAAAACGGGCGCGCCCGCAAGCGCGGCGACGACGCCGAGGCGCAGCTCATTGTCGGTTGGCAGAATACGCACGACGAGATCGGCAAGCACGAGGAGCAACGCGCCCAGCCACGCCGACGGCGCCAGCGTCCGCCCCGGATCATGCCCCGTCCATGGGCGAACCAGATGCGGCGCGACGATCCCGACGAAGCCGACCGCGCCGGCCAGCGCCACCGCACCGCCGGTCGCAATTCCGGTGCCGGCGACGATCGCGATGCGCGTGCGGCGGACATCGAGTCCGTGCGCCGCGGCAGCGGTCTCGCCAAGCGTGAGCAGCGACAGGTTCGCGCGCTGGGCGAACAGGAATAGCGCGCCGACGAGGATCAGCGGTGCGGTCATCGCAAGATCGGCGAGCGACCGGTTGGCGACCGACCCGAGCGTCCAGTTGACGAGATCGGAGAGCGAAAAGGGATTGGGCGCGAAGTTGAGGATCAGCGCCATCAACGCGCCCGCGAGGCTCGAGAGGCCGACCCCGACGAGGATCAGGCTCGCCATGCCCTGCGTCCGCACCGCCGCCGAGGCGAGGAGCAGCGTCGCGAGCGCGGCGCCTGCGATGGCGCCGAGGGGAAGCGCCCAGGGGAAGAGTGCCGCGAGCCCGAAATAGAGCGTCAGCGTCGCCCCGAGCGTTGCCGCCGCCGAGACGCCGAGGATGCCGGGTTCGGCAAGCGGATTGCGCGTGAGCCCCTGTAATGCTGCGCCGCAAAGACCGAGCGAGGCACCGACGACCGCAGCGCTGAGCACGCGCGGCAGCCGGATGTCGGCAAGGATGATCGTCGCGGCGGAGTCATGCCCGCCGAGCCAGCCGGCGAACAGCGCTGGCGATACGCCATCGGGGCCGGTCGCCAGCGCGAGCATCGCGGCGAGCAGCAGCATCGCGGCAAGGGTCAGGTTGAGGCGCGTCATCGCATATCCCTTCGCGCATCGGCGAGCGCCTTGACCGCGTGTCCCGTCAACCAATTGCCGCACGAGAGCCAGCCGCCGGGCACCTCGACATCGCGGGCATGGCGCGTGGCTTCGGCCACGACGGGGTGGCGCGAGGCGGTCCAATAATCCTGCCGATAGCGCGCGCTGTCGAAAAAGGCACGGAACACGAGATCGGGCGGACGGCGCACCATCGCCTCGATCGGCAGACTGCCCCAGCCGGGGCGGGTGCGATAGGGGGTGAAGCCCGCCGCTTCCATGACCTCGGCGACCAGTGAACCGGGCCCGGTCGTGACGTCGCCGGGGGTGATGTAAAGCGCGGTGCCCGCGTGCCCGCCGCCCTGGCGCGCGGCGGCGACCTCGGCATCGAAGGCCTTGACCAGCGCCGCGGCGCGCGGGCCGGCGCCGAGCGCCGCGCCTGCCCGGAGCATCTGGCTTCGGACATCGGCGAGCGTGCCCGCATAGCCGAGCTGCACGACCTTTATCCCCATCGCTTCGAGCTGGCGGTCGAGCTTCGCGCTGCCGCCATAGGAGCGCACGACGAGGGCGGGGCGCAGCATCGCAATATCCTCCAGCTGCGGGCGCAGCCGCGGCAGACCCGCGGCGCGCGGTGCGGCAAAGGCGCTGTCGCTCGCCGCCTCGAAGGATATGGCGCGGATGCGCTCCTTGGGCACCAGGCCGAGCAGCATCTGGTCGGCGCAATAATCGATGCTGACGATGCCGTGACGGGCGGGGAGCGGCGCGCGCGGCTGGCAGGCCGTGAGGGCCGCCAGCATCGCAAGGGCCGCTCCCGCGCGCATCAGAAGGCCCAGCGGACCCCGGCATAGGCCGAGCGGCCCGCAGTGCCATAGCCCGCCACCGTGTGATAATCGGTGTCGAACAGATTCTCGATGCGGCCATAGACTTCGAATCCGGCAACGAGCGGGTAGCTCGCGCGCAGATCGACCAGCCAATAATCGTCCAGCGTCACATTGTTCGCGCGATCGTCGAAGCTCTTGCCGGCATAGCGCGCGGCGACCGACAGGTCGGCGCCGGTAAAGGCGCCGCCGGGCGTCCAGCCGAGTTCGGCATTGGCAAGATGCTTGGGGCGCCGCGCCAGCCGATTGCCCTCGTAGACCGAACCGGGGGTGCGGTCGGTCGCGACGACGAGGCTGTAGTTGGCGCTGAAGCGCAGGCCCGGCGCAAGCTGCACCGCGCCCTCGACCTCGACCCCCTGGCCGCGCGCGCGGTTGATATTGTCGTAAGTACCGAAAGGGCGGTTGCCCGTCGCGCAGATGGGGGGCAGGGGATTGGGACCGGCGGGGCAGCTCACGAAATCGATAAGATTGCGCGTGTCGCGGCGATACCAGGCGATGTCGATGAGCGCGAGCGGTGCGGCAGCGATGCGGACCCCGACTTCATAGGCGCGGGCGCGCTCGGGCTGCAGATCGGGATTGCCGTAGGCGCCTGCGGTATCCGAAAGCTGGAACAGCGTCGGCGCCTTGAAGCCTTCGCGATAGCTCGCGCGCAACGTGACATGATCGCCGAGCTTCTGCCCCGCATCGAAGGCGAGGCTCGTCGCGCCGCCGAAGTCGCGGTGATTGTCGCGGCGCACCCCCGCGGTCAGCGACAACGTCTCGGTCGGCTTGCCGACGATCATCGCCCACAGTCCGGTGGTCGCGGTGCGGCCGCTGTCGCTCGAAAAGGCGTCGGCGGTCAGCGAGCGCGTCCATTCGCGTTCGGCGCCCGCGATCAGCCGCACTTGCTGCGCGCTTGCATTGCCCGCGGTCAGCCAGTCGATGCTGTACGAAAGCCGTTCGCTGCGCCCGCGCGCCTTGAAGCTCGGATCGCTGCCCGCCGCCGGGTCGTAATTGTCGCGGTTGATGTCGGCAAAGCCGAAGGCGAGCTTGTGCGAGAAGCCGGTCGTGCTCGCGTTGCCGCCCGGGCGGTGCTCGACCGAGGCGGCGGCATAATGTTCGCGCGTCTTTTGATATTCGGCGGTGTCGCCGAAGCTGTAGGTCGGGGGCGCGAAGCCGTCGAGATCGACGCGGCTGTCGGCATACAAGCCGAAGGCGCGGAAGGTCAGCGTATTGCCGATTTCGGTCCGGTTGGTGAGGTTGAGCGCATATTGGCGATAGCCGTCGCGTTCGGTGCCGACCGCGGCATTGCTGATCCCGTCGGTGCGGACATAGCCGCCGCCGAGGCCGAATTGCGACGCGCCGAGGTCGGCGCGGAGCTGGCCGTTGACCCGCGCCGTATCGCGCGCGCCATATTCGGCGCCGATCCGGCCGCTTGTGCCGCCGCCGACCGCGTCGGGCTCGGTGGTCGAGATGGCGACGACCCCGCCGATCGCCTGGCTGCCCCACGGCAGGCTGTTCGCGCCGCGCAGCACCTCGATCCGGTCGATCGCGCCGAGCATCAGATTGGCGAAGTCGAAGCCGCCGCCCGGCGAGGAGGGGTCGCCGACGCGCACCCCGTCGATGACGACGAGCGTCTGCTCGCCCTCGGCGCCGCGGATGCGCACATTCGATACGCTGCCGAGCGTGCCATATTGGGTGATGCTGACCCCGGGCAGGCGCGCGATCAGGTCGGCGGCGGTGCCGTTTTGGGCGCGACGGATGGCGGCGGCGTCGATGACCGACACCGATGCGTTGCTTTGGTCGGCGCCGAGCAGATCGCCGACGACGGTGATCGTCGAACCATCGGGATCAGCGTCCTGCGCCGATGCGGGCGAGGCCGCGGCAACGGCCACGAGCGACAAGGTGGATTTCCAGAAAAATGACTTCACGAGTACCTCCAGCGTAACGGCTTGCCGTCACGCGAGGATCCTCGCCTGCGCCCGGTACACCCCGCCCGCGTGCAGATAACGGCGACACCCTGGCAGGTCTCCTGGCTCGCCGGGTCAGCGGTGGGATGCGGCCTTCCCGGAAGACAAGCTTCCAGTGGCATGATTGCATCCACCTCGCCGGACTACAGTTGCGGGGGCAGCGCCGGATCGACCGGTCTTCCCTTTTCATGCCTGTTTCCAGGCAACCCGAGGTCACGAGGCGGGCCGCTAGCAAAAGCGGAAGCACGCTGCAATCGCCAATTCGCAGGCCGAGGTTGGACCGGCGCGCCGTGTTTCAGGTAAAGTCGGGGTTGGCCGCAGCTGGCTCAGTGGCTGGCTCGGTCGGGGCTTTCTTGCCGGCGGCGGCAGAACGGCGGCCCCGAACGGTCCGGGCGACGAGGAGGGTCGCGAGCGGCCAGACGATCGTGTTGAACAGATCCATACGCGTGTCGGGCCAGTTCCAGTTACCGAGATTGATCCGGTCGAGCACTTCGTTGCCGCAGGCGGCGATGATGACGATGCCGAGCGGCAATATGTCATGCAGGCCCCGGCGCACCACGAGCGCGGTCGCGAGGAAGATGAGCATTCCTGCATGCAGGTGCAGCATCGCATCGGGGAGGCCCGTCGCCGCGCCGATATCCAGAATGAGGCCGTGATAATCGGCGGCGGCTTGCTGCAGAATTTGCATTGATCACTTTCGAATCGCGCGGCGGTCGGGATCGGGCTGCTGCCCTTTGGTGCGCGCTGCCTGAACCTTGCTTGTATGCCCGGGCTTTAATAAGTTGAAGGCCCCGCCAGACTGGCGGGGCCTTCGAGGCTGGTGCAATCCTATCCACTGGAGGTGCCCGGCCCTATCCAAATCTTGATCGTGTCATTCCATCTCGCCACTACAAGTATTTGTCAACGAATGATAATCCAATTTCTTTCATATTGGATGTTGTTCTGCTTATAGCATTCAGCCTTGGGACGGCATCATCTATGCGCATGGGGTGACTAAACGATGACGGTTCCATACCGTTTGGATTGATCACCATGCTCTAACATATATCTCGAGAACTGAAATGGATGACGCGGCGAACGGACACGGCTTCGCGACATAATGCAGGATGGTGACGACTGTGCTGCGGCTTGCAATCGTTGGCGCTTCGACCGACATTGCTGCCTTAGGGAGCCGGGCATGGATTTTGCGTTCGACAATAGTTTTCACGACGCCATGCCGGGCTTTTATGCGCCCGCGGAGGCGGCGAAGCCGTCGGCGCCGACGCTGTTGATCTTCAACCATGCGCTTGCCGAACGGTTGGGGATCGATGCGGCGGGCGTGAGCGATGCGCAGCTCGCCCGGATCTTTTCGGGCGAGGAAATGCCCGGCGGCGCCAACCCGCTGGCGCTCGCCTATGCGGGGCATCAGTTCGGGCATTTCTCGCCGCAACTGGGCGACGGCCGCGCGCTGCTGCTCGGCGAGATCGTCGCCCCCGACGGGGCGCGGTTCGACGTCCAGCTCAAAGGGTCGGGGCCGACGCCCTTTTCGCGCAACGGCGACGGCAAGGCGGCGATCGGCCCTGTGCTGCGCGAATTCCTGGTGTCCGAGGCGATGGCGGCGATGGGAGTCGCGACGACGCGCGCGCTCGCCGCGGTGGCCACCGGTGATCGCGTCCAGCGCGAGCAGGCGCACCCCGGCGCCGTGCTGACGCGCGTCGCGAGCAGTCATATCCGCGTCGGCACCTTTCAGTTCTTCGCCGCGCATTTCGGCGCCGACCATGTCGCGCAATTGTCGGACTATGCCGTGCGCCGCCATTTTCCCGAGCTTGCCGAAGCGGCCAACCCGCATCTGGCGCTGCTCGACCGGGTGATCGCCCTGCAGTGCGATCTTGTCGCAAGCTGGCTGGGCGTCGGCTTCATCCACGGGGTGATGAACACCGACAATGTCGCGATCAGCGGCGAGACGATCGATTATGGCCCCTGCGCCTTCATGGACCGCTTCGCGGTGAACACCGTCTTCAGCTCGATCGACGCGAACGGACGCTATTCCTATGGCCGCCAGCCGCAAATCTTGCACTGGAACATGGCGCGCTTCGCCGAGGCGCTGCTCCCAGCCATCCACGCAGTCGAGCCGGGTGATGTCGAGGAGGCGAAGGCGCTTGCCAACGCCATTCCCGAACGCTTTCGCGCGGCCTGGTTTGCACGGATGCGCGCAAAGCTCGGGCTGACGCAGCCGGGCGATGGCGATGCCGAGCTGATCGACGGATTGTTTGATCAGCTTGAGGCGCATCAGGTCGATTTCACGCTGTTCTTCCGTGCGCTCGCGATGCTGCTCCGCGGCGAGGGGGATATGCTGCAGGCGCTGCTTCCCGCGCCCGATGCCATGGCGCCGTGGATCGCCGAATGGTGGGCGCTGATCGAGCGCGAACCCGCAGGGCCGCTTGAATGCGCCGACGCGATGGACCGGGTCAACCCGCTCTATATCCCGCGCAATCATCTGGTCGAGGCGGCGCTCGCCGACGCCGAGGCCGGCGATATGACGGCGTGGCTCGAACTGCTCGATGTCGTGCGCCAGCCGTTCGTGCCGCGGGGCGAGTGGGAGGCTTTTGCCCGCCCGGCGCCCGAAGGCTTTGGACCCTATACGACCTTTTGCGGAACCTGACCGGCGTGCCGGGCGCTGTTGAGCGGCCGCCCGGCACTTGCTAGAGCGGCCGCCAACCCAATCGAGGATCGCATCTTTGTCCCAGACCGAATCGGCGGCAGCCAGCTCGCCCAAAATCACCGTGGTCGGTACCGGCTATGTCGGCATATCGAACGCGGTGCTGCTCGCGCAGCGCAACCGCGTCGTCGCGCTCGATATCGATCAGCAGAAGGTCGACCTGATCAACGCCCGGACCTCGCCGATCGCCGACCCGGAAATCGAGGAGTATCTGGCGAACCGGCCGCTCGACCTGGTCGCGACGACCGACAAGCAGGACGCCTATCGCGACAGCGATTTCGTCATCGTCGCGACGCCCACCGACTATGATCCGGACAATAATTATTTCAACACGAGCACGGTCGAAGCGGTCATCGCCGACGCGCTGGCGCTCGCGCCGCGCGCGCTGATCGTCATCAAATCGACGATTCCGGTCGGCTTCACCGACCGCATGCGCGCCGAGTTCGGCAGCGACAATATCGTCTTCTCGCCCGAATTCCTGCGCGAAGGGCGCGCGCTTTACGACAATCTCTACCCCTCGCGGATCATCGTCGGCGACACCAACCCGCGCGCCGCCGATTTCGCGCGGCTGCTCGAGCAGGCATCGCTCAAGGACAAGACCGATGTGCTGCAGACGGGCAATACCGAGGCCGAGGCGATCAAGCTGTTCGCCAACACCTATCTTGCGATGCGCGTCGCCTTCTTCAACGAACTCGACACCTATGCCGCGATGCACGGAATCGACAGCCGGCAGGTGATCGACGGGGTGGGGCTCGATCCCAGGATCGGGCAATTCTACAATAACCCGTCCTTCGGCTATGGCGGCTATTGCCTGCCCAAGGATACCAAGCAGCTGCTCGCCAATTATCAGGACGTGCCGCAGAATCTGATCCAGGCGATCGTCGCATCGAACACCACGCGCAAGGATTTCATCGCCGCCGAGGTCGTTCGCCGCAAACCGCGTGTCGTCGGCATCCACCGGCTTGCGATGAAGGCGGGATCCGACAATTTCCGCGCGAGCAGCATCCTGGGCGTGATGAAGCGCGTCAAGGCCAAGGGGATCGAGGTTATCGTCTATGAACCGCTGATCGAGGAGGATCGGCTGTTCAACTCGCGGGTCGTGCGCGATCTTGATGCCTTCAAGGCCGAGGCCGACGTGATCATCGCCAATCGCGTCGCCGACGAACTCGCCGATGTGGCCGACAAGGTCTACAGCCGCGATCTGTTCGGCGCCGATAGCTGAGCGGTTGCCACGGGGCCGCCTTTTCGACGGACCGAGCCGGTTTCCCCGAAAACCGGGTTGCGTGCGTGCGGCGGGCAAGCCACAAGTGCGCATCGGTTGTGGACAGATGGCCAGCGAAAAAAAGCGTCACGAATTGAACGGCTTTGGCGTCGATGCTCGGCGGCGGTGGGGGCTATTGTCCGCGTCGCTGCTCTCGTTCGCCTGCGCCCATGCGGTCGCCGCGCAGGAGCGCGAACCGGCCGCGCCGCCGGCTGCAGAGGCTGCGACCGCGGAGCCCGCCGCGGCCGATACGCCGCCTCCCGGCGATGATACCCCGATCGCGAGCCCGTCGCCGCCGCCCGAGGGCGCGGTCTTGCCCGAGGTGGCGCCGATCATTCCCGATGACGAATTCAAGAAGGCGATTCCTCCGATCAGTGCGGAGGACGATCCCGAGCTCGACAAGCCGCTCGAATCGATTGCCGATTTCGAAAAGCGCGTCGCCGATGCGGCGAAGCAGAAGGCGAACGGTACCGCCGACGCCGTGCCGCAGGTCGATGGCACGCCCGTTCCCGCGCTCGCCGACGGGCAGACCGTCGAGCCGATCGGCGATGCGCCGATAACCGATGCCGAGCTCGCCGCGCCCTTGCCGCCGCTCGAAAGCTTTGACGTTCAGCCCGTCCAGTTCGTCGATGCCGAGCCCGAGGGCGAGAACCGGCAGGTCGCCTATTCGGTGCAGGTCAATGGTCTTGCCGCGGCCGACGACAGCACCGATGCCGACCTCTCGGGGTTGTTCGGCGACCTCTCGGCGCTCTATGACGGCGATGGCAAGGCCGACAATTTCGCGATGCTGCGCGCCCGGCTGAGCAATGATGCCGAGCTGATGCAGCGCATCTTGTCGTCCGAAGGCTATTATGACGGCGCCGTCGATACGCGTATCGATCGCGCCGGCCGCGAGCGCGGGCAGCCGGTTTCAGCGGTGATCGATGTAAAGCCGGGTCCGCGCTACAGCTTTTCGGACATCATCCTCGATGCCAAGCCGACGGTGCCGCCGGGGCTGATCGCCGACAATTTCCCGCTCGCTATCGGCGAGCCGATCGTCGCCGAACGGGTTCAGGGCGCCGAAGCGGCGATCTCGCTCAAACTTCCCGAGGAAGGCTATCCCTTCGCCAAGGTCGGCCAGCGCGACATCCTGCTCGATGGCGACAAGGGGACCGGCGTCTACACGCTGCCGATCAACATCGGCCCGCGCGCCCGTTTCGGCGGCTTTGCGAGTAGCGGCGAGGAGGCCTTTGGCGCCGACCATGTCGCGATCATGGCACGGTTCAAGCGCGGCGATCTCTACGACAGCCGCAAGGTCGACGATCTGCGGCAGGCGCTGGTCGCCACCGGCCTGTTCGCGACCGTGTCGGTCGAGCCGCAGGCGACGGGCGAGAGCGCGGGCGACGATACCGAATATGTGACGATGCTGGTCAACCAGCAGGCGGGACCGCCGCGCACGCTCGCCGCCAGTGCCGGCTATGGCACCGGCGAGGGAATCCGCGTCGAAGGAAGCTGGACCCACCGCAATCTTTTCCCGCCTGAAGGCGCGTTGATCGTGCGCGGCGTCGCGGGGACGCAGGAACAGGGGCTGGGGGTCACCTTCCGCCGGTCGAATGCGGGGCGGCGGGATCGCACCTTTGAACTGGTCGGTGAGGCGACGCGGAGCAATTATAACGCGTTCGAGGCGCTGACGGGGCGCATTGCGGCGCGGGTCAGCTATGATTCGACGCCGATCTGGCAGAAAAAGCTGACCTATGCCTATGGCGTGCAGCTTATCGCGACGAGCGAGGATGACTACAGCTTCCTGCTCGCCGATCGCGAACGCGATCTATATTATATTGTCGGGCTGACCGGACAGATCGGGATCGATCGCACCGACAGCCTGCTCGATCCGACCAAGGGATTTCGCGTCACCACGCTGATTGAGCCCGAAGGATCGATGAGCGGGCGCTTCTCGCCCTATGCGCGCGCGCGCGTCGATGTGAGCGGCTACTATCCCGTGGCCGAGAATATCGTGCTCGCGGGCCGCGTGCGCGTCGGTTCGATCCTGGGCGCCGCGCGCGAGCGGCTGGCGCCGTCGCGGCGCTTCTATGCCGGCGGCGGCGGTTCGGTGCGCGGCTTCGGCTATCAACAGCTTGGTCCCAAGGATCCCAACAACGACCCGATCGGCGGGCGCAGCGTCAACGAAGCGGCGTTCGAGGCGCGCTATCGCTTCGGCAATTTCGGGATCGTCGGCTTCGTCGATGCGGGGCAGGTCTATACCGGATCGACCCCCGATTTTTCGAATATGCGCTTCGGCGCCGGTATCGGCGGCCGTTTTTACACCAATTTCGGCCCGATGCGGCTTGACGTCGCGACGCCGATCGATCGCAAGCCGGGTGAATCGCGGATCAGCGTCTATGTCTCGATCGGGCAGGCTTTCTGATGGCCGAGGGCGCAGCCGAGCCGATGGAGGACACGCCGCCGCCGCGGCGGAGTAACCCTTGGCCGCGCCGCGTGCTGCGCTGGACGGGGATCGTCGTCGGCGGGCTGCTCGCGCTGATCGCATTGTTCGTCGTCGGTCTCAACAGCGACGCCGGGCGCCGCTTTGTCGTCACCCAGATCGAGAAATATGAATTTTCGAACGGGATGAAGATCGGCATCGGCCGGCTCGACGGATCGCTCTACGGCGCGATGGTGGTGCGCGACTTCACGCTGTCCGATCCGAAAGGCGTGTTCCTGCGCTCGCCCGAGGTCAGGATCGACTGGCGGCCGTTCGCCTATCTGAAGAGCCATGTCGATGTCCGTTCGGCGACCGCCTCGACGATCGTGCTGCAACGGCTGCCCGCCTTCCGTCCGACGCCCGACACCGGCGAACCCCTGCTTCCCGACCTCGATATTGACATCGGGCGGCTGCGCGTCGACCGGTTCGTCGTCGAGCCTGCGGTGACAGGAGCGCGGCAGGAACTCCGCATCGATGGCAAGGTCGCGATCGCCGACCGGCGCGCGCAGGTGACGGCGAAGGCCGAAACCATCGGCGGCAAGGCGAAGGGCGACCGGCTCGCGCTGCTGCTCGACGCGGTGCCCGAAAAGAACCGACTGGCGCTGACGCTCGACGTCAACGCGCCTGCGGACGGGGTGCTGGCGGCGCTCGGCGGGTTCAAGGAGCCGCTGACGGCCAAGCTCGCCGGCCGCGGCGACTGGACGCGCTGGGACGGGCGCCTCGACGCGACGCTGGGCGCGGCGCCGCTTGCCGGGCTGGCGCTGAGCGCGCGCGACGGCACGTTCGCGGTCAAGGGTACCACGCAGGCGGCGCGGCTGTTTGCGGGCACGCCGGCGGCGCTGCTCGGCCGCGAGACGGCGGTCGATGTCACCGCGCGGCTCGCCCAGCGCAAGGCCGATCTCGACGGACGGCTTTCGTCCGATGCGATGCGGCTCGGGATCAGCGGCGGCCTCGATCTCGGCGCCAATCGTTACGATGGCCTGCAACTGGCGTTCGTGCTGCTGCGCCCCGCCGCGATCGCGCCGGCGCTCCGGGCGAGCGGCGGCCGGGCGTCGGCGCGGCTCGATGGCGCCTTTGCGACGCCGACGGTCGCCTATAGCGTCGATGCGGCGAGCCTTGCGGTCAATGATATCGTCGTCGAGGCGCTGAACCTGTCGGGCAAGGCGCGCGTTGATGCCGACCAGATCGTCATCCCGGTGACGGGGCGCGCGGCGCGCATCCGCGGGCTCGATACGGTAGCGGGCGGAACGCTCGTCGCGGTGCGGCTCGACGGCGATCTTGCCTATAAGAACGGGCGACTGCTCAGCGATAACCTCCGCCTGCGGTCGCCGCGCATCGACGCCAAGGCGATCATCGTCGCCGACCTCAACCGCGGCTTCTACACCGGCGCCATCGACGGGCGGGTCAATAATTACCGCATCGAAAGCGTCGGCATCTTCGACATCGGCACCGATGTCGATCTGAAGCGTGTCGGTACCGACGGGTTCGAGATTGCCGGCCGCATTCGCGCGCGATCGACCCAATTGTTCAATTCGGGCGTTCGCGACCTGCTCGGCGGCAATGCCGTGGCGACGAGCGACATTCGCTATGGCACCGACGGCGTCGTGCGTTTCGCCAATCTGCGCCTCACCGCGCCGCGGCTGCGCGTCACGAGCGGGCAGGGCAGCTATGCGCCGGGCGGCCAGCTCCAGCTCGTCGCGCGCGCCAATTCGGTCGATTACGGTCCGCTTGGCGTCGAGGTGGCGGGGACGATCAGCGACCCGCGCGCGACGCTGCGCGCCGAGCGCCCCGGCCTCGGCATCGGCCTCGCCAATCTGGAGGCGCGGTTGACGGGCGCCCCCAACGGATACCGGCTCGCGGCGAAGGGGGAGACGGATTACGGTCCGCTGACCGCCGATGTCGTCCTGCTGACCGCCGCCGGGCCGCTGACCATCGATGTCGAACGCGCCGACCTGTCGGGTATCGGCTTCAAGGGACGGCTGCAGCAAAGCGCGGCGGGGCCTTTCGTCGGCCGGCTCGACGCATCGGGGCAGGGGCTGGGCGGGATCGTGCGGCTGAGCGCCGACGGTCAATATCAGGCGGTCGCGGCGAACATCCGCGCGAATAATGTGGTGCTGCCCGGCGCCGCGCGGCTCGCGGTCGGCAGCGCGATCGTCGATGCCGACA
>ERZ778017.486-NODE-486-length-54445-cov-100.602445_pt1 | contig 54445 bp, 54 predicted proteins | sample MGYA00375747_ERZ778017 | MGnify/ENA primary metagenome ERZ778017 (study PRJEB29350, sample SAMN05509838) | bioreactor metagenome | biome: bioreactor; material: wastewater | place: South Africa: University of Cape Town | collected 2014-03-17 ...
GAACGCCTCGCCCAGCAGCTTGTCCACCGGCAGCTTGCCCGCCCGGTACAGATCGATGTAGCGCGGGATATCGACCGCGGGCACGCCCGAGCCAAGGTAGCTGCCGCGAATCTCACGCTCCTCGCCGACGAGCTGCGAGATCGGCAGCGCGAACGTGGTCTTGGGGTGCGGCAGGCCCGAGGTGATCGTCATCCCGCCACGGCGCGTGAGCTTGTAGGCCGACTCGAACGCCGCGAGCACGCCCGCGGTGTCGTAGCCGATGTCCACGCCGCCACCCGCGGCTTCGAGCAGCTCGGCATCGGATTGGATGGCCCTGGGGTCGATCACGTGCGTGGCGCCCAGCGACTGCGCGAGTTCACGCTTGCGCGCATCGGGCTCCACCGCCACCACGCGGCGCGCCCCGGCCGCCAGCGCCGCGAGCAGCGCGCTCAAACCGACGCCGCCCAGGCCGACGATGGCGATGGTGTCCCCCGCCTTGATGCGCGCGCGGTTGATCACCGCGCCCGCCCCGGTGAGCACGGCGCAGCCGAACAGCGCTGCCTCGCGGTGCGACAGCGGCACGGGCACGCGCACGCACGAACGCGTGGAGACGACGGCGTACTCGGCAAAGCACGAGACGCCCAGGTGATGGTTGAGCATTTCCGCGCCCGCGTGCAGCCGCCGACCGCCGCCCAGCAGCGAACCCAGGGTATTCGCTCTGGCCCCCGGCTCGCACAGCGCCGGGCGCCCCGACATGCACGGGGTGCAGCTGCCGCAACTCGGCACGAACACCGTGACCACATGGTCACCCACCGCGAGGTCGGCCACACCCGGCCCGACCTCGACCACCTCGCCCGAGGATTCGTGCCCCATCGCCAGCGGCATCACGCGCGGCCGGTCACCGTTGATCACTGACAGATCCGAGTGGCACAGGCCGGCCACCTTGATTTTCACGAGCACTTCACCCGGCCCCGGCGCATCAAGCTCGACCTCTTGCACCTGCACGGGCCGGCTCTGGGCATAGGGAGCGGGCAGGCCCATTTGCCGCAGCACGGCGGAACGCATCTTCATTGGCAGTCTCCTCATGGCATTTGGGTGTCGCGGTCGTTCACGCACACGGCTGCGCAAACGACGGCAACGCACTACATTTGCCCAAGTATGCGCGCCTGTGAAAATCGTGGCAGACACGCACCGGACACCTCATCCACACAGGAGCACTTTCATGGACACACGCACCTCCCCCCTCGCCCAGCTTGCCGACCCCAGCCTGCTGGTGAGCGACGCCCTCATCAACGGCCGCTGGCTCAAGGGCAAGCAGCGCTTTGACGTCAGTGATCCGGCCACGGGCCTGAAGCTCGCCGACGTCGCCGACCTGGGTGCGAAGGAGGCGAAAGCCGCGATCGACGCAGCTAACGCCGCCTGGGGACCCTGGCGCGCCAAGACCGCCAAGGAGCGCTTCGCCGTGCTCATGCAGTGGTACGAGCTCTTGATGGCCAACAAGGAAGACCTGGCGCGCCTGATGACGGCCGAGCAGGGCAAGCCCCTGGCCGAGGCGCGTGGCGAGGTCGCCTACGGCGCCAGCTTCGTGCAATGGTTTGCCGAAGAGGCCAAGCGCGTCAACGGTCAGACCCTGGCGAGCTACGACGGCAACAAGCGCTACACCGTGCTCAAGCAGCCGATAGGCGTGTGCGCGGCCATCACGCCGTGGAACTTTCCGCTGGCCATGATCACGCGCAAGGTGGCTCCGGCGCTCGCGGCCGGCTGCACCGTCGTCATCAAGCCCGCGGAGCTCACGCCGCTCACCGCACTGGCCACGGCCGAGCTGGCGCAGCGCGCGGGCTTTCCCCCGGGCGTGATCAACGTGGTCACGGGCATGGATGCCCCGGCCATCGGGCAGGCGCTGTGTGCCAGCGACATCGTGCGCCATCTCTCGTTCACCGGCTCCACCGAGGTGGGGCGCATCCTGATGGCGCAGTGCGCGCCCACGGTGAAGAAGCTGTCCCTGGAGCTGGGAGGCAACGCGCCCTTCATCGTGTTCGACGACGCCGACCTCGATTCCGCCGTGGAAGGCGCGCTCGCAAGCAAGTACCGCAACGCGGGCCAGACCTGCGTCTGCGCCAACCGCCTGTACGTGCAGGACGGCGTCTACGAGGCCTTCGTCAAGAAGCTCGCCGCCCGGGTCAAGACCATGAAGGTGGGCAATGGCTTCGATGACGGCGTGAGCGTGGGCCCGCTGATCGAACCGGCGGCGCTCGCCAAGGTGGACAAGCACGTCAAGGATGCGGTGAAAAAAGGCGGGCGCGTGCTCACGGGCGGCGGCCGGCTCAAGGGCCAGTTCTACGAACCCACGGTGATCGCCGATGCGTCAAGCAAGATGCTTGTCGCGCGCGAGGAAACCTTCGGCCCGGTGGCGCCGGTGTTTCGTTTCAAGACCGAGCAAGAGGCGATCGACGCCGCCAATGCCACCGAATACGGGCTCGCGAGCTACTTCTATGCGCGCGACATCGGTCGCATCACGCGCGTGGGTGAAGCGCTGGAATACGGCATGGTGGGCATCAACACCGGCCTGATCTCGACCGAGCACGTCCCCTTCGGCGGCGTGAAGCAATCGGGCCTGGGGCGGGAGGGCTCGTCGCACGGCATCGAGGAATACCTGGAGATGAAGTACCTGTGCGTGGCGGATGTGAGCAAGTAGGCACTTCCTGCCGCAACGCCGGGGAGTGCGACGGCGCGGTCTGGGCCTGGTCTCGATCGGGCGCGGCCACCGCGCTCAGTGCCTGCGCACCCCCAGCCACAGCACCGCGCCCACCACGATCAGGGCGCCCAGCACCTGCATCGGCGCAATCGCCTGCCCCAGAATGAACCACGCCAGCACCAGGGCAAACACAGGCTCCACGTTCATGATCGCAGTGTTGCCCACCACGCCCAGCCGTGGCAAGACGGTCAGCAGAATCGTGATGCCGGTGCCGTAGAGCAGGGTCAACAGCGCCAGGCCCCACCAACCCGAGGTCGAACCCGGCCAGTGAAACCCGCCGCGTGCTCCCACGACCACCAGCGCCACCACGCCCGCGACAGCCATGCTCACGCAGGTGCGAAGACGCCCGTCCACATCGCCCGCGCCATGCTGGGTCAACACCAGCGCGAGGCTGAAAATCAGTGACGCCGCGAGCGCGAACGCCACGCCCACCCCCATGCGCTGCCACTGTCCGCTCATCCCCAGACCGGAACTCGCCCCCAGAACATCCAGCGCCAGCGCCAGACCCACCAGCAGCACCATCATGGCCACGAGCAAGCGCCGCTGCAGTCGCTGGCGCAGCAACACGCGCGCCCACAGTGCCGTGCACAGCGGGTAGGTATTGAATGCCAACAGGGCCAGGGCCACCGGCAAACGCGCCACGGCCGAGTACAGCCAGATGCTCTGCACCCCGATCAGCAGGCCGATCGCCAGCAGGGCGCGCCACTGGCGGGCATTGAGTGTGAGCGGCACGCGCTGCACCAACAGGATCAGCGCGGTCGCCACGCCGGTCGCGCCACTGCGCACGGCGACGGCGGTCATCACGTCCGCGCCGCTGTCAAAAGCCAGGCGCGCGGCCACATGGTTCGCCGCCATCACCAGGGCAACCACAACCAGGGTGGCGAACCCCAAGCGGGTCAGCGCGCGCGCGTGGGTGCTCATGTCTGCCCTGCTCCGCAACCGCATCCGCGGTCAAGCGGGATACAGGCCATGCACTCGCGCATGCAAACGGGCCAGGCCCAGCAGTGCATCGGTGAACGGCGTGGGCACGTCCACGAGCTGGCCGAGCTCGCGCACCGAGGCCACCAGCGCATCGAGCTCCACGGCCTTGCCGGCCAGCACATCCTGAAGCATGGAGGGCTCGAAATCGCCCAGTTGGCGCGTGACCCGGTGGCGGTCTTCAGGCAGCTCGGCGATCGGTACGCCGATGCGCGCGCCGATCTCGCGCGCTTCGAGCATCACGCGTGTGACGAAGTCACGCACGAGCTCGTCATCGAGCACCTGCATGGACGTGGCCCCGGTGAACGCGCAGATGGGGTTGAGCGTCATGTTGCCCCAGAGCTTGTACCAGATGTCTTTCTGAATCTGCGGCGAGAGCGTGGCTTCGAACCCCGCGCGCTGCAGGAGCGCATGCAGCGCACGCACGCGCTCAGTGGCCTCGCCTGAAGGCTCGCCCACGATGAGACCATTGCCGAAGCGATGACGGATCACGCCCGGTTCGTCGATGGAGCAGCTCGCATGCACCACGCAGCCGACGACGTGATGCGCAGCAACGACCCGCGCGATGCGGCCCTGCGGGTCAACGGACGGCAGCGCCGTGCCCGCCAGTCGGCCGCCAAAACCCTGCAGGAACCACCAGGGCACGCCGTTCATGGCCGTGAGCACCGTGGTGTGCGGTGCCAGCAGGGGGGCCATGTGTTCGGCCACCTCGGCCATCGCGGGTGCCTTCACGGCGACGATCACCAGATCCTGCGCGCCCAGCTTCGCCGGATCGTCACTCGCCCTGACCGGATACGCCGCCTCGCGCATCGCGGCGCCATCGTCCGGGCGGCGAACAAGCAGGCCGTTGGCTTGCAGCGCAGCCAGCGTGCGGCCGCGCGCCACGGCGCTGACCTGTACGCCTTCCAGAGCCGCGAGGCCCGCCCCCATCCAGCCACCGATGGCGCCCACGCCATAAATGCAGATTTTCCTGAACACGTCCCGCCCCCACCCTTCACGCGCCGCAGCACTTCTTGTACTTCTTGCCGCTGCCACAGGGGCAGGGATCGTTGCGCCCTGTCTTGCCGCTCACGGCCGGCGCCACGCGCGGGCCCAGGCTGCGCGCAATCGCATACAGGTCATAAACCGCCCAGATGGCTTCGCCGAAGGCCTCCAGGCGCGCATCGCTCACCGTGGGCGCGCCCGATTCGTCGAAAAGATTGACGGTGGGCGTGGCGCGATCGTCCTTGAGCAGTTCACCGATGGTTTGCACCGCGGCACGCATGTCCGCCGCGATCTCCTTGTCGCGCGGCAGCGCCCAATCGTCCGCCCAGTAGTCCACCGCATCCAGAAAACCCGCGGCCCAGGCTTGCGCAAACTGCGGTGGCTCCTGCTCGGTCAGGATCTGCTCGCGCTCGGCGCTCGTCAAGGTCGCGAGATAGCCCCTCCAGTCGATGACGCCAGGCTCCAGCGTCCGCTCGTCATCCAGGGCCTCCACCGGTGCCTGCAGCGCGGCGCGCAACTGCTGCTCGCGCTCGAGCCAGTGCATGAGAAATTGCGTGCGCCCGGCCGCCGTGGCAAAAATGTCGTCGGCGTCCCTGCCGAAAAGCATTTCCAGCCACTCGTCCTGCGGCACCTCGCGGCGGGTGCACAGCAGCGCGGTCATCACGCCTTCGCAGTATTCCCACTCGGGCACGTCCGATTCAAGGTGGCGCTGCAGCGCCTCGAGCAGGTCTTCCAGTGCCGCCAGCGTGGCCCCACCGGGGCTGAGGGCAGCTTCTTCAACCGCTTCTTCAGCCTCGTGCCGCTCGCTGCTGTCCTCGTGCGTCATGCGTTCATCCTTCAAGCAAGAGCGCATGGTAAGGCAGACGGGCCTGCTTCAGTCTTCGAACGGCATGCCCACGCGATCAATCACATCGACACAGTGCCGGACTTCGCCCGGCCCGGACGACGCATACGTCAGCGCCTTGCCACTTTCGTACTGCGCGACGATATCCGCCACATTTTTCAACCCGGAGGCGGGCGTCGCGACCAGCGACGGGTCCCGACTCGGTCGCATGCGGCATCATCTCATGGCTCCCCGCGCAGGGGCGGTGCCGCATTCGCGCGCTGGCTCCACACCCTGAAACGCTGCGTGGCAAAGTGCCATCCAATGATGCGGGAGGGGCGATGCCGTATTTCCACGCATGCGCCAGCGCGCCTCCACTGTCCCTATCTGAAACGAGGAAGCCGACATGCTCATGCACGTGGAACCGTCACATAACGACAAGGAACAGGCCAGCGTCGGCATGCCCGCTTCCGAGCGCATCCGCTACCGCCTCATGTGCGCGGGGCAGCGTTTTCATGCCAATGACAACATCGCTGATTACATCGAGGAAGGCGAACTCGACGAATTGCGCGACGAAGTGCAGGCCAGGATGCAGGAGGTGCTGCGTTCGCTCGTGATCGACACCGACCACGACCACAATACCGCCGAGACCGCGCGGCGCATGGCCAAGCTCTACATCGACGAGGTCTTCGGCGGACGCTACGAGACCGAGCCGCAGGTGACGGCATTCCCCAACGTCTCGCAGCTCAACCAGCTCATGGTGGTGGGGCCGCTGACCGTGCGCAGCGCCTGCTCGCACCACCTGTGCCCCATCGAGGGCCAGGTGTGGATCGGCGTGCTGCCCAACCCGGCGTCGGATCTCATCGGCCTGTCCAAGTACGCGCGCATCTGCGACTGGATCATGCGCCGCCCGCAGATTCAGGAGGAGGCCATCACCATGCTGGCCGACGAGCTGGAGCGGCGCATCAAGCCCGACGGCCTGGCCGTGGTGATGCAGGCGAGCCACGCCTGCATGCACTGGAGAGGCGTGAAGGACGACGGCGCGCGCATGACCAACTCCATCATGCGCGGCGCGTTCCTGAGCAACGAAGCACTGCGCCGCGAGTTCCTGGGACTGGTGGGCAAGTAGGAAGTTTCATACGGGTTTGCCTTCGGTCGGATCACGAGGCGGGAAGCCGAAGACAGTGCTGTCGCACGGCGAGGCGAACCAACAAAGTGAGGCGGCCGAAGACAAACCCGTATCAAGTGTCCTTGCTGATCGTGATGTCGGGAAATGCCGCCAGCTCGTTACCCGCCTGCGCCGCAACGCTCGCACCGAGCTGGCGCGCCATGGCCTTGTAGATCTGCGCCACGTCGCCATCGGGTTCGGCAAACACCGTGGGGCGGCCCGAATCGGTCTGCTCGCGGATCTTGAGCGCCAGCGGCAGCGCGCCGAGGTAGGCCATCTCGTAGTTTTCCGCCAGGTGCTTGCCGCCGTCTTCGCCAAAGATGTGCTCCACGTGCCCGCAGTTGCTGCAGATGTGCACGGCCATGTTCTCGACGATGCCGAGAATGGGCACGCCGACCTTCTGGAACATGGTGATGCCCTTCTTGGCATCGAGCAGCGCGATGTCCTGAGGCGTGGTCACGATCACCGCGCCCGTGAGCGGCACCTTCTGCGCCAGCGTGAGCTGGATATCGCCGGTGCCGGGCGGCATGTCGACGATGAGGTAGTCCAGATCCGACCAGCGGGTCTGCATGATGAGCTGCTCCAACGCATTGCTCGCCATCGGTCCGCGCCAGGCCATGGCCTGCTCGTCGCGCACGAGAAAGCCGATGGAATTGATCTGCAGCCCCATGGAGCGCTTGGGCTCCATGAGCTTGCCGTCGCGCGTCTCCGGCTTGCCCGAGGTGCCGGTCATCATCGGCTGGCTCGGACCGTAGATGTCGGCGTCCAGCAGGCCCACCTGCGCGCCTTCGGCCGCCAGCGCCAGCGCCAGATTGACGGCCGTGGTGCTCTTGCCAACGCCGCCCTTGCCCGAGGCGACGGCGATGACATTCTTCACGCCCGGAATCAGCCGCGCGCCGCGCCCGGCCACCTGCGACATGACCTTGGTCGTGATCAGCACCGCGGCGTTGTCCACGCCCGGCAGCGTCCTGGCCGCGGCGATGAGTTCGTTCTGTAAGCCGGGAATCAGGCTCTTGGCGGGGTAGCCCATCTCCACCTCGAAGGAAATGTTGCCGCCCGCCACCTGCAGGTTGCGCAGGGATCGCGGCGTTGCCAGCGGCTTGCCCGATACCGGGTCTTTCACGCTGGCAAGCGCCGCCAGCAGGTCCTGCTCGTTCATGGCCATGCACGGGTCTCCATCAAGGTGCTCGGAATCAACCGCTAGTCTAGTCAGAGCGGCGAGCCAATTGGGAAAGTGAGGTAATTCCAAGCCAAATTGGCCTAATTTCCTTACCTATCATGCGTTAGCAGCTACTGTTTCTGCATCATCCATACCGCTTCCACACCGTGAGGGACAATACCGCCCTCCCGCAGGATCTCGCTAGCGCGCCCTGCCCGCCCGACTGCCCGCCGTGCCGCACCCTACTCCCATACGCCCCGAGGACATCCCGCGCTTTGACGCGGTGATCGACGCACGCTCGCCAGCCGAGTTCGCCGAAGACCACATTCCCGGAGCGATCAACTGCCCGGTGCTCGACGACGCCGAGCGTGCCACCGTGGGCACGCTCTACGTGCAACAGGGTGCCTTCGAGGCGCGGCGCGTGGGCGGCGCCATGGTGGCTGCGCACCTGGCCGCGCATCTGCGCGGCGCGTTCGCCGAGCAGCCCGCCACCTGGCGCCCGCTCGTGTACTGCTGGCGCGGCGGCATGAGGAGCGGCGCCATGGTGCAGTGGATGCGCCTGGTGGGCTGGAAGGCCGAGCAGCTCGCCGGCGGCTACAAGGCGTTCCGCCGGCACGTGATGGACGGCATCGCCTCCTTCGTGCCACGCATGCACATTCGCGCCATCGTGGGTGCCACGGGCAGCGCCAAGACGCGCATCCTGCATGCGCTCGCCGCCCAGGGCGCGCAGGTGCTCGATCTTGAAGGTCTGGCCCGGCACAAGGGCTCGCTGCTCGGAAACCTGCCCGGCGTGGAACAGCCCTCGCAAAAGCACTTCGAGACGCAGATCTGGTCGGCCCTTCAAGGCATGGACGTCGCCAGGCCCGTCTACGTCGAAGGTGAAAGCGCGCGCATCGGCCGCCTGTCCGTGCCGCCGCTGCTGGTCCAGCAACTGCGCGCGGCGCCCTGCCTGGAAATCGACGCGACGCCCGAAGTGCGCCTCGCCTACCTGCTGCGCGACTACGCCTACCTCGGCGACGAGCCCGAGGCGCTGGCCGAGCGCCTGGCCGTGCTCACCGAAATGCACGGGCGCGAAACCGTGCAGCGCTGGCAGGCCTGGGCGCGGACACAGGCGCTGGCGCCACTGTTCGATGAACTGATGCGCCAGCACTACGATCCGCACTACGGGCGCTCGCAGGCGCGCAATTTCAGGCAGTGGCAGACACGTACGGTCATCGCGGCGCAGAGCCTGGGCGACGACGCCATCCAGGCCCTCGCGGGCACGATCCTGGGCCAGCCGCAAGGCGCCCTCTAAAATGCCCACGTTCAGCCGCTGGATATCACCATGACCCGCTGTCGCCACCTCCTCGCCGCCACGCTCTCTTGCCTGGGCCTGACGCTGTGCGCACTGCCCGCGGGGGCCCAGGTACAGCAGCCGCCTGCCGCATCCGGCGGGGCGGGCCGCAGCTTTCCGGCCAATGCACTGCGCGGCTCGGTGAGCTTCATCGACGGCAACAAGGTGCTGCTCAATGACGAAGCGGTGCGCAGCGCACCGGGGCTGCGCGTCTTCGACGCGAAAAACCATCTGGTCATGCGCCATACCCTGCGCGGCAAGACCTATACCGCGCATTACGTGATGGAGCACTCAACCCGCATGCTGCAGACCGTCTGGCTGATCAGCGAGGCGGAAGCGGCCAGGCCACGCGCCGCACCCGGCATGGTGGTGCGCAACTTCCAGTTCGAATCGCAGCTGCCCGAGTCCGGCTCGAAGCGCTGAGCCGCACCGGCCCGGCGCACCCGCGGCAAAGCCTGCGCCGCCGCATTCGCATTTCTCCAGAGAGACCCCCATGAGCAAGAAAGTCTTCATCAAAACCTTCGGCTGCCAGATGAACGAGTACGACTCGGGCAAGATGCTCGACGTGCTGGCCGACAGCCAGGGCTATGAGGCCACCGACGACCCCGAAGAAGCCGACCTGGTGCTGTTCAACACCTGCTCGGTGCGCGAGAAGGCGCAGGAGAAGGTGTTCTCCGATCTCGGCCGCGTCAAGCACCTCAAGGACAAGGGCACGCTGATCGGCGTCGCCGGCTGCGTCGCCAGCCAGGAGGGCGAGGAGATCATCAAGCGCGCGCCCTTCGTCGATCTGGTCTTCGGCCCGCAGACGCTGCACCGCCTGCCGCAGATGCTGGACGCGCGCCTGAAGGACAACCGTCCGCAGGTGGACATCAGCTTCCCCGAGATCGAAAAATTCGACCACCTGCCACCCGCACGCACCGAGGGCTGCACCGCCTTCGTCTCCATCATGGAAGGCTGTTCCAAATACTGCAGCTACTGCGTCGTGCCCTACACGCGCGGCGAAGAGATGAGCCGCCCGTTCGAGAGCGTGCTGGTGGAGATCGCGCAGCTCGCCGACCAGGGCGTGAAGGAAGTGACGCTGCTGGGCCAGAACGTCAACGCCTACCGCGGCACCATGGGCGAGAGCGGCGAAATCGCCGACTTCGCGCTGCTGCTCGAATACGTCGCCGAAATCCCCGGCATCGAGCGCATCCGCTACACCACCAGCCACCCCAACGACTTCACGCCGCGCCTGATCGAGGCCTACGCGCGCATCCCCAAGCTGGTGAGCCACGTGCACCTGCCGGTGCAGCACGGCAGCGACAAGATACTCTCGTACATGAAGCGCGGCTACACCGCCGCACAGTACAAGAAGACCATCGCCCAATTGCGCGCGGTGCGCCCCGATATGGCCATCGGCAGCGACTTCATCATCGGCTTTCCGCGCGAGACGGAAGAAGACCACGCCAAACTGCTCGCGCTCATCGAAGAGGTGGGCTTCGACAATTCCTTCAGCTTCATCTTCAGCCCGCGCCCGGGCACGCCCGCCGCCAGCCTGCGCGACGAAACGCCGCAGGAGGTCAAACAGCGGCGCCTGCTGGAGGTGCAGGCCCTGATCGACCGCCAGATGCACGCCATCAGCGAGCAGCGCGTGGGCACGGTGCAGCGCGTTCTCGTCGAAGGCCCGAGCAAGCGCGACGCGCACGAGCTCATGGGGCGCACCGAGTGCAACCGCGTGGTGAACTTCGCGGCCGACGCCTCGCTGATCGGCCAGATGATCGACGTGCGCATCACCGAGGCGCGGCACTTCACGCTGCGCGGCGAGGTGGCCGCGGTGGAGGCAACGACTTACTCATGAGTCAGTAATTCAGAGAACAGGGGGCCGGATCTCTGGGAGCCTCTCGAACCCATCGCCGTATGAAGCGAAACGGCCGCACGCTGGCCCACAACGTATTGGAAGAGGTGCGCATGCTGGCACCTCAACGGTGCAGCGCATGCGCGAAAGCGAGTCTCCGCCGCATCGGTTGCCGCCTTCCGCGGCCTGAACTGCACCCCGGCCTGCAAGTGCCGTGCTGCGGCCAGCGACAAGAACCCCTGACGAACTGACAGCCATGCCAAGCGTACGGTGGTCGCTCGCAATCCATTGCGCAACGGTGGAAAGCCGTAGCAACGCGTGGACCTGCGACTGCAGTCGGTGACAAACGGCCCTGCTCTTGTCAGGTCACTCTTCTGTGGCCTATGCCTCTGGCCTGTGAGCGATTCAGAGACAAATGGATTTTTTACTTTCAACGCGTTACATTAAAAATCTGCTCTGGCGATCCGCCTTCAAGAGCGAAGGAAATTTCCATGTTATTCAAGAAATTGGCTGCCGTCGCGTTGTTCATGTGTACTGGCTTGGTATACGCCTTCGCGCCACAGGCTGGCACATGGGTTGTCACCTCTGAAGTGGACGGAAAACCGGGTCGTGGTTTGGCCATCGATGTCCAAAACACCACGCTCGTCATGCAGATGTACGCATATGAAAGCAATGGCCAACCGACCTTTTACCTCGCGGTCGGAGACGTCGTTGACAACAAGGTGACCGCGCCTTTGACCCAGTACACCGGCGGCCGCTACTTCGGTAGCGGTGCGCAATCAGGTACAGCGGCTGGAAGTCCTGGCAACGTGAGCATCCGTTTCACGTCTGGGGCGACTGGATTTATCACTTTCCCCAACGAAGGCGAGGTTGCCATTTCGCGCTTCAACTTCGGCTATCCGTTCGCGCCCTCCAGCCTCAAGGGCGTTTGGAGCTTCACTTCAATAGGGTCGCTGGGCGTGTCGTCTGACGCCGTTATTCTGACCGATACCGGCCCATCGACCAGCACGGGTAACGGTCTCGTAGCGTCCGCGGACCGCCTGTTCGGTTGCGAGCACCAAGTGAGCGGCGACTTCGCCGGAGGCGTCCTGTGCATCAAACTTAACGCACAAGGCCAACTACAACGCGGATATTGGTTTGCTTACAGGGTCAATGAGGGTGAGGGGCTGGAATTTACTGCCAGCGGCGCTCTGACCAATCAGAAGGTTTACATCCGTCGTTTGACGACGCCATCGGGCATTGGTACAGGCATCGTGTTTAAGAACACGGAGCAACCTGCACCCGACTTGACGGCACTGGCGCAGCAGTTGAGTCAGCTAGCAGCGCAGGGCGTGCTTGAGTAATAAATTAGCGCTGCCGCCCCCGCATGACATCGTGCTCTGGGGACATGAAAAAGCCCGGGTAGATGTGGCGCACCTGTATCCGTAGCTGCTGTGTGTTTATTGCTGGCACCCGCCCACGCCAGCCCTGCTACTGCACAACGTGGTGAACCTACACAGCTAGAAGCAGGTGTGGATGGCACCCACCACGGTGCCATCGTCCTCCACCACCGCCATCCAGCGCCACTTGTCGAAGGTGGTGCAGGGGTGCGAGATGCCCAGCTCCACGCGGTCGCCCACGGCGGGCGCTGCGCCCGAGCCGTCAAAGCGCAGATAGGCGTGCTGATCGTTGAGCGCGCTCACGCGCCATGAGGCGGGCGCGGCCTGCGCCAGCCGCTCGCCCGCTCGCGCCCAGCGCACAGGGCTGGGCAGGTCGATGTCGAACGACAGGTCGCGTCGCCCGGCATTGAGCAGCGCCAGACCAGCCTCGGGCACGGATTGCACCAGCGCCCACACGGTGAGCGCGGGCTGCAGCGTGTCGGCCAGCCCCTCGCGTTCGGTGACGAGCCCCACGAAGCGCTGGTAATTGCCATGGTCGTGCGTGAGATAGCAGCCCGAGCGCAGCACCCCCTGCACCGGCCGCGAGAGCCCCTGCAGCGTGAGCAGCGGCAGCACCAGATCGAACACCGCCGAGCCCCCGGCAGACAGCAGGATGCGCGGTTCATCCTCGGCCCAGAGCGCGGCCTCGTCGCACGCGTGCGCCAGCCGCGCGCAGCGCCGCACGAGGTCGGTCACCGCCGCCGCGTCGTGCGCGCTGTCGCAGGTGGCGACCAGGCCCTCGTAACACTCTATGCCGCACAGCCGCACCGCGAGGCTGGCCGCGATCGCCCTCGCCAGTTGCAGCGCCTGTTCATGCGTGCGGCAGCCGGTGCGCTGACCCGCCACGCCCAGCTCCAGCAGCACATCGAACACCCGGCCCTTGCCGTGGCGCGCCACCCAGGCCTCGATGAGTTCGATCTGGCGCGGTGAATCGACAAGAAACCACACGCGCAAATCGGTATGCGCGGCCAGCAGCGCATCCAGTCCCGCCAGGTCGTCGGCCTGCAGCACCTGATTGGCGATCAGGATGTGCCGCGCCCCGGCGGCGACGCCCAGCTGTGCCTGCCAGACATTGGCGAAGGTCAGGCCCCAGGCACCGGCGGCGAGCTGCATCGCCAGCAGTTCGGGCGACATCGTCGTCTTGCCGTGCGGCGCGAGCCACACGCCGCGCTCGCCCACGTAGCGCTGCATCCACGCCAGGTTGTGCTTGAGCGCGCCGCGCCTGAGCACCGCGAGCGGCAGCGGCAGGTCGCCCGCCAGCACGTTCCAGCCCCGCGCGCCGATTTCGCCGACGAGGCATGGCGGCGCGGTGAGCGGATAGCCCTTGAGCGATGCCTCCAGCCGGAAATCATCGGCCATGATCGACCTTTCAAATCAATAGCTGCCAGCGCTTATGCAGCAAGCGTTTGAATCCTGAAACATTCAGAAAGGCATGCCGGGCATACCCTTCATCCCCTTCATGCCGCCAAACTTTTTCATCATCTTCATCAGGCCGCCGCCCTTCATCTTCTTCATCATGGTGCGCATCTGGTCGAACTCATTGAGCAGGCGGTTGACCTCATGCACCTGCACCCCGGCGCCCGCCGCGATGCGCTTCTTGCGCGTGGCCTTGATGATGTCGGGCCGCCGCCGCTCGGCCGGCGTCATGCTGCAGATGATGCCTTCCTTGCGGCGGATGTCGCGCTCGGCCTTGTCCATGTCCATCTCGCCCGCCTTGGCGGCGAGCTGCGTCGGGAGCTTGTCCATGAGGCTGGACAGCCCCCCCATCTGCTTCATCTGCTGCAGCTGGCCGAGAAAGTCGTTCAGATCGAACCCGTCGCCGCTCTTGACCTTGGCCGCGAGCTTCTGCGCCGCCTCCATGTCCACGCCCTGCGCCACCTGCTCGACCAGCGCGACGATGTCACCCATGCCCAGGATGCGCCCGGCGTGGCGCTCGGCGTCGAAAACCTCCAGGCCGTCGATCTTCTCGGAGACGCCGGCGAACTTGATCGGTGCGCCGGTGACCGCGCGCACCGACAGCGCTGCGCCGCCACGCGAGTCGCCGTCCAATTTCGTGAGCACGATGCCCGTGAGCGGCAGCGCCTCCTTGAACGCCTTTGCGGTGTTGACCGCGTCCTGCCCCTGCATGGCATCGACGACGAACAGCGTCTCCACCGGGTCCAGTACCGCGTGCAGTTCCTTGATCTCCCGCATCAGCACCTCGTCGATGGCGAGGCGCCCGGCGGTATCGACCAGCAGCACGTCGAAGAAATGCTTTTTCGCGTAGTCGAGCGCCGCCAGCGCAATCTCGCGCGGCTTCTGCTCGGGACTGGACGGGAACCACTCGGCGCCCGCCTGCGCGGTGACGGTCTTGAGCTGCTCGATGGCCGCGGGCCGGTACACGTCGCCCGAGACGGTGAGCACCTTCTTCTTGCGTTTGTCGATCAGGTGCTTGGCGAGCTTGGCCGTCGTCGTCGTCTTGCCCGCGCCCTGCAGGCCGGCCATCAGGATGACGACGGGCGGCTGCGCGGCCAGGTTGATGTCGGCCACGCCGCTCCCCATGGTCGCGGCCAGCTCCTTGTTGACGATGCCCACCAGCGCCTGGCCGGGCTTCAAACTGCCCAGCACCTCCTGGCCCAGCGCCTTTTCCTTCACGCGGGCGATGAAGTCGCGCACCACGGGCAGCGCCACGTCGGCCTCGAGCAGCGCCATGCGCACCTCGCGCAGCATGTCCTGCACGTTCGATTCGGTGATGCGCGCCTGCCCGCGCATCTGTTTGACCAGGCGCGAGAGCTTGTCGGTGAGTGCGGAAGCCATGAGAGAACGCTGCTCCTGCGAGGCTTTGGCGCTCGCGTGAAGGTACTTCGGGCAAGAACTGCCAGAGGCCCGAAGGGCAACGGCGTTGCCCTAAACTGTGGGGTCATGATTCTACCGACCGCATCTTCGCCGGGATGGCTGCTGGCAGGCGCGGCGGCGCTCGCCTACATGGTGCCGGTCCTCATGGGACCGCGCGCGTCCGGACTTGGCCAGCGCCTGGCCATGACGCCCGGCTGGCTGCTGCACGCGGGCGCGCTGGCCGTCGGCCTGCTGAGCGCCAGCCCGCACTTCGGTTTTGCCCCGGCGCTGTCGATGACGCTGTGGCTGGTGCTGGCCACCTACGCCGTCGAGCACCAGCTGCTGCCGCAGATGCAGTCGCGCGGCGCGGTCATCGTCATGGCGGTGCTGGCCGCGCTCGTCGTCCTGGCCGCCGCGGCATTCCCCGGGCTGCCTCTGGAAGAGCGCTCCTCGCCCTGGCTGGCGCTGCACCTCACGCTGGGCATCGCCAGCTACGGCCTGTTCGCCGCGGCCGTGGTGCACGCCTGGCTCATGGGGCGGGCCGAGCAGCGCATCCGCCAGGCCGCCGAACTGCAGGGACGCATGCCGCTGCTCGCACTCGAACGCCTGACGTTTCGCTTCATCACCGCCGGCTTCATCCTGCTCACCGCCACGCTGGCCGAAGGCTGGCTGTTTGGCGAGCAGCTCTACGGCCACGCGCCCAGGTGGGACCACAAGAACGTGTTTTCCGTGCTCGCCTGGGCAACGATCGCCATCCTGCTGATCGGCCGCAGCCGCTTTGGCTGGCGCGGGCGCAAGGCGGTGCGCGTGCTCTACGTGGGCGCAGGACTGCTGCTGCTGGCCTATGTCGGCTCGCGCTTCGTGCTTGAAGTCATCCTGGGGCGAACGGCATGAGCAAATACCTGCTGATCCTGGCCATCATCGTCGTGATCTACGCCGCGGCGCGCGGGCGGCGCAAGACGCCCACGCAAGCCGCGCGAGGCAAACCCGCCATCAGCCCGCCCCAGAACATGGTGGCCTGCGCGCGCTGCGGCGTGCACTTGCCCGAAAGCGATGCGCTGCACGAAGGCAAGCACCACTACTGCTGCGCGGCGCATCGCGATCAGGGCCCGGCTTGAACAGCACGCAGCACCTGCCACCGTCCAACCAGAACGCCGCGCGGCTGTGGCGCGGCTTTCTCTCCGCCCGCGTCCTGGTGGCGGTGGTTCTGCTGGCGCTTCACCTGGCCGGCCTCGCACTGGGGCAACCCATCACGGTCGCGCTGCTGGCTACCTCGGGCGCGTATCTGGCCGCGGCCGTCGCGCTGCGCTGGCTGCCGCGACAGACGGAGCGCCTGCAGCACAGCGGCTGGCACTGGCGCGCCTCCATCGGCATCGACCTGCTCGCCTTCACGGGTCTGCAACTGCTGCAAGCGCAGGACTCGATGAGCTACACCCCGCTGTACGGCTTCTCGGTGCTGATGGCGGGCGTACTCGGCAGCCGCATGGTGGCCTTCGGCACGGCTGCCGCTGCCACGCTGGCGCTGTTGCTGCTTGCCTGGTGGGGCGGACTGCGCGCAGGGTCCGACGCCACTGGCCCCTACCTTGGCGCGGCGCTGACGGGCACGGCCTATTTCATCGTCGCCTGGCTGGCCCACGAGCTGGCCACGCGCCTGCTGCACGAGCAGCAGCACGCCGAGCAAAGCCGCATCGCCGCGCGCACCCAGGAAGCGATCAGCCACATGGTGATGGAACACGTGAGCGACGGCGTGCTGGTGCTGGATCAGCGCGGGCAGGTGCGCCTGGCCAACCCCGTGGCGCAAGCGCTGATCGGGCGCGCGCCCGAGGCATCAGTATCCTTCGCGCTCACGCCCGATGCACGCTGGCGGCCGCTGCTGCAACTGGCGCACCAGACGTTTTCCGAAGCGCAGGCGCGGGCGGCTGACGTCACCATCCTGCACGAAGGACAAAGCCCCATGGGCCTGCGCGTGCGCACCTGGCTCACGACAGCAAGCCACCGCGCGCCGCGCGACGAGCACGAGTTGCTGTGCGTGATGTTCCTGCAGGATCTGCGGGAGATGGAAGCGCGCTTGCGCATTGAAAAAATGGCGGCCATGGGGCGCATGTCCGCCGCGGTGGCGCACGAAATCCGCAACCCGCTCGCGGCCATCGCACAGGCCAACCAGCTCCTGTCGGAAGAATTGCACGAACCGACGCAACGACGCCTGTCGGAGATGGTGCGCCAGAACGCCGAACGGCTGGCTCACATCACGGAAGACGTGCTCGACATTGCCCGGGTGCAGCACCAGATGGGTCACGTGGGCTCCTCGGTTTTCGCGCTTGACGACGCCGTGGGGCGCATCGCGAACGACTGGCGGGCGGCCCACCCCGAGCGCGCGATCAAGCTCAATTTGTTTGCCCAGCAGACCCAGGTTGCCTTCGACATGGAACATCTGCGCCGCGTGCTCGTGAATCTGCTGGACAATGCGCAGCGCTACGCGAGCCGCGATGCGGATGCATTGCAGATCCACACGCAGGGAACCATGGGCCGACCGGCGCTGGTCCAGATCTGGAGCGACGGGACGCCGCTGGACAAATCGGTGCAGCAGCACCTGTTCGAGCCCTTCTTTTCATCCGAAAGCCGCTCCAGCGGCCTGGGCCTGTACATCTGCCGCGAGCTGTGCCAGCGCCACGGCGCCACGCTGCACTATTCACGGCGCACACTGGAGTTGCCGCGCGGACACGTCGAAGGCAATGCCTTCACCGTCACTTTCCGTCCATCGAGCAGGCCGCCGGACGCCGCCTCGCTGCTGGATACCATCGTGGTATGAACGCCAACGCCCAAACCCGCGTGCTCGTCGTCGATGATGAACCCGACCTGCGCACGCTGTGCGAACTCACGCTGCTGCGCGAAGGCTACCGCGTTCAGACCGCGGGAAGCCTGCGCGAAGCGCGGGCCCAATTGGCGGAGGGCGGCTTTGACGTCGTGATCACCGACATGCGCCTGCCCGACGGCCTCGGACTGGAGCTGCTGCGCGTGCTGCATGAAGGGCAGCGCAGCGAGCGCTGCATCGTCATGACGGCCTACGGCTCGGCGGAAAACGCGGTGGAGGCGCTGCGCGCCGGTGCCTTCGACTACCTGACCAAGCCGGTGGACCTCAAACAGTTTCGCAGCGTCGTGGCCTCGGCGGCGCAACAGGCGCCCGGGGCCTCGCTGCTGCAGCTCGCGCGGCGCAAACCGCAGGACGAGGCCTCCACGCAGGACCCGGCGGCGCTGGCGCAACTGGTGGGCGTCTCCAGTGCCATGCGCGAGCTCAAGGCCAGCATCGCCAAGGTGGCGCGCAGCATGGCGCCCGTGCTGGTGCGCGGCGAATCCGGCACGGGCAAGGAACTCGTGGCACGCGCGCTGCATGCCAGCAGCCCGCGCGCAGGCGGCCCGCTCATCGCCGTTAACTGCGGCGCCATTCCGGAAGCCCTGCTCGAGGCAGAGTTCTTCGGCGCCCGCAAGGGCTCCTATACCGGCTCCATGCAGGACCGCCCAGGCTACTTTCAGGCGGCGCGCGGCGGCACGCTGTTCCTCGACGAAATCGGCGAGCTGCCCGTGTCGATGCAGCCCAAACTGCTGCGCGCCATCCAGGAGCGCACCGTCCGCCCCATCGGCGCCACCCAGGAAGAGCCTGTCGACGTTCGCATCGTGAGCGCAACCCACCGCGATCTTGCGGCCGACGTGCACAGCGGACGCTTTCGCCAGGACCTGTACTACCGGCTCAATGTCATCGAGCTCTTCATCGCCCCGCTGCGCGAACGCCTGGACGACCTGCCCGTGCTCTGCGACGCACTGCTCGAGCGTCTGGCGCGTGAATCGGGCATGAGCGCCCCCGTGCTGGACGCCCAAGCATTGATGCATTTGGCACAGTACCCCCTCGCCGGCAACGTGCGCGAGCTGGAAAACCTGCTGCATCGGGCGCTGGCGCTGACCGATGGAGGGCCGCTGCAAATTCCCGCGTTCACCCCCGGCGCTCAGGCCAGCGCGGCCTCACCCGCCGCCCCCCGGCCCGCCGCCATCGAAGAGCCGTCGGCACTACCCACGGGCGCGGCGCACCCGTTGCTGGCCTGGCTCGATGACCGTGAACGCGAAATCCTCGTGCGCACGCTGGGCGAATGCGGGCACGATCAGGCATCGGTGGCGCAGCGCCTGGGCCTGAGCGCGAGGCAGTTGCACTACCGCCTCAAGCGTCTCGGACTGACCGATGCAGACCACGCGCCAGAAGATGAAGCGCAGGGCTGAAGAGACGCAGTGGCGTGGCGGCTGGCTGCGCTGGGCCCACGCCTGCCCGTCGCCCAACTGCGAGGCGCGCCCCGCGCTCGCATGCATCGACCTGATCGTCGTGCACTCCATCAGCCTGCCACCCGGCGAATATGGCGGCGACGCGGTCGCGGCCCTGTTTCTCAATCGGCTCGCCTGGGACGCGCATCCCTACTACGCGCAGATCCGCGGACTGCGCGTTTCCAGCCACTTCTTCATCACGCGCGCGGGCAAGGCCTGGCAGTTCGTCGACATCCATCAGCGTGCCTGGCATGCGGGCGTCTCCAGCTACCGTGGCCGCGCGCAATGCAACGACGATTCGGTCGGCATCGAGCTCGAAGGGCTGGAAGGCCAGCCGTTTGAAGCGGCGCAATACGCCACGCTCGAGCACCTGTGCGATGCGCTGCGCCGCGTCTTGCCCATACGCTACGTCGCCGGGCATGAGCACATCGCCCCCGGTCGCAAGGCGGACCCGGGCGCGGCCTTCGACTGGATGCGCCTGTCTGTCCACCTCGCAGGCTCGGGCCTCATGCTGCCGCCACTCACGCAACACACGCGCTGAAGCCGGCCGAGCCAGGCATGAAGGCACGCATTCATGCGCGGTCCGCACGTTCATCGCCCGCACGCGGCACTCCTGCGCACGCAAATCGCTGTATCCAAGCAACAAAAGACGGTGCTGCCGTCGCATGCTGCTTTTCATTCTGCAGCACTGCTCTCATAATCCGAGCTAGACAAGCCCATGCACTATCGGATCGCTCCAATGCACCACACGCCCATGCTTAACCGGTGGTGCCGTGCTCCCTTCTCGGTCAGGAAAAGGGATCCGGTTTGACGCCCCACGCCATGGCCACATCACAACCAACGCCAACGGATTTCAAGACGCCCTCCACACCCGCCATGCCCGCGCATGGACGGCACGGGGGGCGTTCCCTTATTCGGGGCAAGAGGCCACACGCCTCGTTGCCACGGATCGCTGCATGCGCCATGCAAGCAGGCAGTGTTCTTTGCTAATCGACTCAAGGAGAACATGATGGCAACTGCGAAGAAGCCCGCCGCCAAGAAAGCGGCCCCAGCGAAGAAGGCCGCCCCTGCAAAGAAGGCGGCAGTGAAGAAGGCCGCGGCCCCGGCGAAGAAGGCCGCTCCCGCCAAGAAGGTTGCCGTGAAGAAGGCCGCCCCGGCAAAGAAGGCTGCGGCGAAAAAGGCCCCGGCAAAGAAGGTTGCGGCGAAAAAGGCCCCGGCAAAGAAGGTTGCCGTGAAGAAGGCCGCCCCGGCAAAGAAGGCTGCGGCGAAAAAGGCCCCGGCAAAGAAGGTTGCCGTGAAGAAGGCCGCCCCGGCGAAGAAGGCTGCGGCGAAAAAGGCCCCGGCAAAGAAGGCCGCCCCCGCCAAGACGGCCCTCAACCCGCAGGCGGCTTGGCCGTTCCCGACGCAGAACAAGCCCTGATCAAGCGGGGGGCGTCCTGCAACCCTCGGAAGTCGGCCGACTTCCGGGGGTTTGTCATTCACTGCACGGCAAAATCAAGGGTGTAATTCTGTGGCCCGCGGTGCGCGATCTTGAGCGCGCCCATGCGGCTGCCCAATTCGGCGCAGCGCACGAGCGGCCATCCACGCTCCAGTCCATAGAGCAACGCTCCCCGCCAGGCATCGCCACAGCCCGTAGGGTCGAGCAGCTGCGCGGGCGCCACGGGCGGCACCACCTGGCACTCGCCTTGCTCCCACACCTCACTGCCCTGCGCGCCCAGCGTCACCATGAAGCCCTTGACCTGGCGCGAGATTTCCGCCTTGCTCAGGCCCGTGCGCTCGCACAGCATCTGCCCTTCGTAATCGTTGACCGCCACCCAGCTGGCCTGCGCGATGAAGCGCCTGAGTGCCTCGCCGTCGAACATCGGCAGGCCCTGGCCCGGGTCGAACACGAAGGGAATGCCCGCCTGCGCCATCTGCTCGGCGTGCTCGATCATGGCCTCACGCCCATCGGGCGCGACGATGCCCACGCGCACCTGCGGATCGGCCACGATCCGGTTGTGATGCGCCATCATCATGGCCCCCGGGTGAAACGCCGTGATCTGATTGTTGTCGCGGTCGGTCATGATCATGGCCTGCGCCGTGTAGACATCGGCAAGCTGCTGCACGCTGGCCGTTGAAATGCCCAGATCGGCAAAACGCCGCATGTAGCTCGCGCCATCGCTGCCGAGCACGGCCATGGGGCGCGGATCCCCGCCCAGGAGCTTGAGGGCATAGGCAATGTTGCCCGCGCAGCCACCGAAATCCCGGCGCAGCGTGGGCACCAGAAACGACACATTCAGGATGTGCAGCTGCTGCGGCAGGATCTGCTCGGAAAACCGACCTTCGAAGGTCATGATCATGTCAAATGCCAGCGATCCACAAATCAGCGCCGCCATACGTCTGTCTCCATCGTCCAGTCATCAAGGATAAAACGCGAGCAGACGGTAGCCGCTCACTTGTTCTGCGCCCGCAAGCACGCGCACACGCACGCTGGTGCTCCAGTCTCCTCGCGCCGCCAGCTGCGCTGGCGCGCCCAGATCGGCCGCGGTGAGAACCCGGCGCAACACCGGTTGTTCTCGCGCATCCATCAGGGTCAGCTCGAACGCGGGCGTCGCCACCGCCATCGGCGCGACGTTCTTGATGCTCAACTGCAAGGCATAGGCGGGGTCGCCGGTACGCTCGCGCACGAATGAAGACGCATCGATCATCACGTCAGCAATGCGCCGCGGCGCCGCCAGAGTGCACCCCAGGGGCTCGCACAGGCGTGCCAGCCACGGTTGTGCCTGCGGATACAGCGCGGCAAGTGAATCGCGCTCACGCACGGCCACCTGCAAGCCGAGCGCGGCCACGAGCACCAGGGACATCACGATCAACACCAGGCGCACGAGCGGCCGGCGCCAGAACGCGCCACGTCGTGCGGCACGCACGAAGTCGAAATCATCCGTCTCGTCATCGACTGCAGCATGAGAGGCAGACACGGCAGACCAGGACATGAGCGCATCCGCGGGCTCCCGCAGCGCCAGGGGCTCGGGCTCGGGCTCGGGCTCGGGCTCAGGCTCGGGCTCAGGCTCGGGCTCAGGCTCGGGCTCGGGCTCAGGCTCAGGCTCAGGCTCAGGCTCAGGCTCAGGCTCAGGCTCGGGCTCGGGCTCGGGCTCGGGCTCGGGCGCGGACGCGGACGCGGACGCGGGCTCAAGCCCGGGTCCCAGGGTCGGCCCGATCGCCACCTCGGGCAACGAGTTGGGCTGCATGAGGGGTTCGAACTCGGGCTCAGGCGCCGAGTGATCGGCCGCCGCACCCTCAGCAAGCGGCCACAGGACAGGCTCACGTCTGTCCTGACCATCCAGCCGTGTGTCGGAACGGCTGGCGAACTGGCGCGTCGGCATCGCTGCCGGCACGCCGACGAGATCATGCACATGCCCCCGCCAAACCTGTGAAGGCTCGACCGCCCCGCGCCCGTCGCCCTCTTCAAGCACATGCGGCAACGGCTCGGGAGGCGGTGGCGCCTCGGGCGGCTCACGCGGGGCCGGCACCGAGGTCTCGTTCGGCCGGGTCAGCTCGGACGGCAAGGACAACAGGGGTGGCGGCGGCTGAATCCATGCCTCGTCGTCGACCAGACATTCGGACGCATCAAAAATCTGCTTGCACTGACCACAACGCACCCAACCCTCGGCCAGACGCAGCTGATCGGCAACGACCTTGAACGAAGTCTGGCAATGGGGACAGCGTGTGATCTGACTCATCGGCGATCGATTGTAGGGAACGCCATGGCCCGTCCGGCGCCAGCTCAGCGCCGGGCCGTCATCAATATCCAGCCATCCTCGGCGTCTGCCACTTCGAGCTGCACCCATGGCGCATAGGCCTGCTGCAGCTCCTCGGCCTGACGCTCCAGAATTCCGGCAAGAACCAGGGCCCCGCCTTCGGCCACGCGGGCGCAAAGCAAGGGAGCCAGCACCTTGAGGGGCGTTGCCAGAATGTTCGCCAGCACGGTCTGGTACTGGCCATCGGCCAGTTCGGGCAGGCCCACGCGCAACTGCACGGCATTGGCCTCGGCATTGGCCCGCGTGGCCTCGACAGCCGCAGGATCGATGTCGACCGCAGCCACCTCGCCCGCGCCGAACTTGGCCGCACCGATGGCAAGAATGCCCGAACCGCAGCCGTAGTCGAGTACCCGCCCCGAGGACACCTGCGCCTCATGATCGGCGATCCAGCGCAGACACATGCGCGTGGTCGGGTGCGTGCCGGTGCCGAACGCCATTCCCGGGTCAAGCCGGATGCAGTGCCGTGCCTCGGCAGGCGGCTGGTGCCAGCTTGGCACGATCCAGAAATCGGGCGTGATCTGCACGGGGCTGAACTGCGACTGCGTGAGACGTACCCAGTCCTGCTCGGCCACCGCCACCACGCCGATGATGGCGCAATCGGCAAAAAAGTCCTGCAAGGGCAGCAGCCGCGCGGCTTCCGCGGCCTGGCTCTCATCAGTGAACAGCGCGCTGATGCGGCTGCGCCGCCAGCCCTGCTGCGCGACGGGCATGCCAGGCTCGCCGAACAGCGGGCGCTCGTGCTGCGTCAGCGCCTCGGCATCCTCCACCGAGACGCTGAGCGCATCGAGCGCCTCCAGCGCCTCGCTCAGCGGCTCGACGCGATCCTCGGGGCAGACCAGGCGCAGCTCGAACAGGCTCACGGCAGCCTACGCGGACTCTCAGCGCTTGCGCGCCGCGAGCCACTCCTCCAGGTAGTGAATGTTGGTGCCACCGGCGACATAGCGCGCATCGACCATCAACTCGCTGTGCAGCGGGACGTTGGTGGAAATGCCTTCCACCACGGTCTCGCGCAGCGCGGTGCGCATGCGCGCCAGCGCCTGCTCGCGCGTGTCGCCGTGCACGATGATCTTGCCGATCATCGAGTCGTAGTTCGGCGGCACGTAGTAGTTGGTGTAGATGTGGGTGTCGACGCGCACCCCGGGGCCACCGGGCGCATGCCACTTGGTGATGCGCCCCGGCGACGGGGTGAACTTGTACGGGTCCTCGGCATTGAGGCGGCACTCGATGGAGTGGCCCCGCACCTGCACCTGCCTTTGCGTGAAATCGAGCTTTTCGCCCGCCGCCACCATGATCTGCCAGCGCACGATGTCCACGCCCGTGATCCACTCGGTCACCGGGTGCTCGACTTGCACGCGCGTGTTCATCTCGATGAAATAGAACTCGCCGTTTTCGTAGAGGAATTCGAAGGTTCCCGCGCCGCGGTAGCCGATCTTCTTGCAGGCACTGACGCAGCGCTCGCCGATTTTCTCGATCAGCTTGCGCGGAATGCCCAGCGCCGGTGCTTCCTCTATCACCTTCTGATGGCGCCGCTGCATGGAGCAGTCGCGCTCGGCCAGATACACCGCATTCTTGTATTTGTCGGCAAGGATCTGGATTTCGATGTGGCGCGGGTTCTGCAGGAATTTCTCCATGTAGACCGCCGGATTACCGAAGGCCGCCTCGGCCTCGGCCTTGGTCAGCTGCACCGCGTTGATCAGCGCCGCCTCGGTGTGCACCTCGCGCATGCCGCGCCCGCCGCCACCGCCCGCGGCCTTGATGATGACGGGATAGCCTATGCTTTTGGCGATCTTGCGCCACTGCGCCGGGTCGTCCGGCAACTCGCCGTCCGACCCCGGCACGCAGGGCACACCCGCCTTGATCATCGCGCGCTTGGCCGAGACCTTGTCGCCCATGGCGCGGATGGACTCGGGCGTCGGGCCGATGAACTGAAAGCCGCTTTGCTCCACGCGCTCGGCAAAGTCGGCGTTCTCCGACAGGAAACCGTAGCCGGGGTGAATCGCCTCGGCATCCGTGACCTCGGCGGCCGAGATGATCGCCGGCATGTTCAGGTAGGACTGCGCCGACGCCGCCGGGCCGATACATACGGCCTCGTCCGCGAGCTTGACGTACTTGGCATCGCGGTCGGCCTCGGAATAGACCATGACGGCCTTGACGCCCAACTCGGCGCAGGCGCGCTGGATACGCAGGGCAATCTCCCCCCGGTTGGCGACCAGAATTTTCTTGAACATGATGTCCTTACGGTTTTATGGATCGGAACCCCCGGCTCGGGCGGGAGCCGAGAACATCATTCAATGACGAACAAGGGTTGACCGTATTCGACTGCCTGGCCGTTCTCCGCCATCACCCGGGTGACCGTACCGGCGGTTTCCGCTTCGATTTCGTTGAGGATCTTCATCGCCTCGATGATGCACAGCACATCACCCTGCTTGACCTGGCTGCCCACATCGACGAACGGTGCACCGCCCGGACTGGAGGAGCGGTAGAAGGTGCCGACCATGGGCGACTTGACGGTATTGCCCTCCGCCACCTCAACGGCAGGCGCGGCGGCAGCCACGGCGGGGGCCGCCACCGCCACGGGCGGTGCCACTGCGGGTTGCGCCAGCACAGGAGCGGCCGTGCCGCCCTTGACGATGCGAACCTTGCCTTCGGCCTCGGTGATCTCGAGTTCAGACACATTCGACTCGGACACCAGATCGATCAGGGTCTTGAGTTTTCGCAGATCCATAAAGATTCCAAAAGAGGCTATGAAGCGCTAATTTACAGCAATTGACATGCAATTGCCAAAATCAGGCGTATTGAATGCAGGGTACGAGGTTTGGGCGATCAGACGGACGCCCGCCATTGCTGCAGATCGGTTTCAGAAAGTTCGCCGATTTTACGCTCAGCGATGGTGCCGTTCGCATCAAAAAGAACGGAGAAGGGCAAAGCACCGTTGGGATTGCCCAAGTCACGCACCAGCCCCATGCCTGCGGCGCCGCCCAAAACCACGGGAAACGTCAGCGGGCTGCGCTGCAGGAAGCCGCGCACACTCGCCACCTGGTCGATCGCCAAGCCCAGCACCTGCCAGCCATCGGCCTTGTGCGACCCGTAAAAGGCATTGAGCCGCGGCAGCTCCTGCACGCATGGCGGGCACCAGGTGGCCCAGAAATTCAGCAGCAGCGGACGACCGCGAAACGCCGCCATCTGCACCGCCGTGCCTTCGGGAGTTTCGAACGCGCTGGCCCACCAGTGATCGATCGCCTGTGCGTCGGCACTTTTCGGGCTGAACCGCCACCAGGCAAGCCCCGCGCCCGCCACGGCCGCGGCGGCGGCCACGCCCAACACCAAGGCATGGCGGCGCGACGCCACGGGCGCGGCATCGGCCGCGGGAGCACGGTCAAAAGTGGTCATGGCGCAAGGGTAGCAGACGCCGAGCCCCCCAGCAGCAACTGCACGGCGGCGATGTCGCCGCGCGGCGCACGCCCCCTCGGATCCGCACGCAGGGCACCCCGAAGGTCATCCAGGTCGTACACCAGCAGTTGCACCGTGACATCTTCATCCAGTTCCGCCGAGTGCACATGCACAGCCAGCACGTCCACGGGTTCACCCCGCAGGCCGACGGTTCTGCCGGGTTCGTAGCGCACCCGCTGGTTGATGAGCTCGATTTCCGCCGACTTGGGGTCATCGCAGAACAACGCGATCACCACATCGCTGCGCCGTGTCGCCGTACCCCACCAGGCGGCGCCGCCGAGGTAGGGGCGAAACGCCTGCATGCGCCGCATCCATTCGAGCGCCAGCACGCGCAGCAGATGCAGCTCGCGCGGCTGGGTGTCGGCATGAAAAATCGCGATGTGCTCGCGCACCGCGTCCTCCATCTGCAGGTTGTCCGGCAGCGGCGTGCGTGCAGGCAGGCCGAGCTCGCGCAGCGCGCGGCGCTTGGCGCCGCCCCAATCCATGCCTTCATCCACCGCGAGGCGGGCCGCGTTCTGCAGAATCTCGCTGGTTTGAGTGTTGGCCATGACTCCGATTCCATCCGTGCGCCCAAGCATATCGCCTGCGTTCTGGGTGTAAACACCAACGTCGTTGTGAGCTCCATTATTCATAGCTTCTACCGCTTACCAGACAAGCGCTATAACGGCTTTTGATTCAAATTCAGACAACCTGGCCTGCCTCGTAGAATCCCCTGATGCATATCCACATTCTTGGCATCTGCGGCACCTTCATGGGCGGGCTGGCCGCGCTGGCACGCGAGGCCGGGCACCGCGTGACGGGCTGCGACGCGGGCGTGTATCCGCCCATGAGCGATCAATTGCGCGCGCTGGGCATCGACCTGATCGAGGGCTATGGCGCCGACCAGCTCGCACTCAGGCCCGACCTGTTCGTGATCGGCAACGTGGTGAGCCGCGTGCACCAGGAAGACGACACGCCGAAGTTTCCGTTGATGGAGGCGATTCTCGACGCCGGCCTGCCCTACACCAGCGGGCCGCAGTGGCTGATGGAACACGTGCTGCAGGGCCGCCACGTGCTGGCGGTGGCGGGCACGCACGGCAAGACGACGACCACCTCCATGCTCGCATGGATCCTCGAATCCGCCGGACAGCAACCCGGCTTTCTCGTCGGCGGCGTGCCACTGAACTTCGGCATCTCGGCGCGGCTGGGCCGGCAAGTACCGGGGCAGCCGCGCCCGCTGTTCGTGATCGAGGCCGACGAATATGACACGGCGTTCTTCGACAAACGCAGCAAGTTCGTGCACTACCGCCCGCGCACCGCGGTGCTGAACAACCTGGAGTTCGACCACGCGGACATCTTCGACGACCTGGCCGCCATCGAGCGGCAGTTCCACCACCTGGTGCGCACCGTGCCCGCGACCGGCCGCGTGGTGGTGAATCGCCGCGCCGAGAGCCTGGCGCGCGTGCTGGCGCAAGGCGCGTGGAGCGAGATCAAGGGCTTCGGCACGGCCGACAGCGACTTTGCCGCTCGCGGCGAGCCGCACGACTTCGAGGTGCTGCACCACGGCCAGGCGGTGGGGCGCGTGCGCTGGGACCTGACGGGCGAACACAACCAGATGAACGCGCTGGCCGCCATCGCCGCCGCCGAGCACGTGGGCGTGGCGCCCGCGCAGGCCGCCGAGGCGCTGGCGGGCTTTCAGAACGTGCGCCGACGCATGGAGTTGCGCGGCACGGCGGGCGGCATCGCGGTGTACGACGATTTCGCGCACCACCCCACGGCCATCCGCACCACGCTGGACGGCCTGCGCCGGCGCGTGGGGCCGAGCGCGCGCATCCTCGCGGTCTTCGAGCCACGCAGCAATACCATGAAGCTAGGCACGATGAAGGCACAACTGCCCTGGGCGCTGGAGACGGCCGATCTGGCGTTCTGCCACACGCACGGCCTGGATTGGAACGCGGCCGAGACACTCGCCCCCATGGGCCAGCGCGCCGTCTGCAGCGCCGACCTGGCTGCGCTGGTGGCGCGCATCAGCGCAGTGGCGCGGCCGGGCGACCACATCGTGTGCATGAGCAACGGCAGCTTTGGCGGCATTCACGCGATGCTGCTGCAGGCGCTTGCGCGCAATCACGATCCCGCTGCCTGATCACATTACACCCGAACCACACCGCCGAACTTCACCATGCCGATTTACCGTTGCAATCAATGCGGCTTTGTCTCCGAGGAAGCGAGCGCCGCCACCGGCTCGACCATGCCCTGTGCCCGCTGCGGCACCGCATCGACCGTATTCGGCACCGTGTTCTACGTGGAAAAGCTGCTGGAGCGCTACTTTGCCACCCTGCGCGAGCTCAAGGCCATGCAACAGGACGAAGCGGATGCAACGCCCGAAACGCCATCACAGACCAGCGCAGCCAGCGGGCCTGGCGCCCTGCAGGACACCAACCTGCACAACACACAGTTGCTTGCCACGGCCGAGCAGCACGCACCGCTGCAGCAATGGTTCGCCAAGCACCAGATCGAGGCGCAGTTCGACTACGCGCTGGCCGACACCAGCGGCTTTTTCGACGATGCCGCGAAGATGATCGGCGCCAACCACGCGCTGTTCGGCGATCTGCTCGAACGCGTGCGCTGGGCCTACCGCAAGAGCCACAGCTGGGTGAACCTGGAACTGGGCCAACTCTCGCAAAAAGAAGCCCAGGCCATCAATGCCCTGTGCCGCCAGCTCTACAGCCACACCTTCTTTGCGCGCTACCACTACCAGAAGCCCGAAAAAATCGTGCGTCTGACCCTGCAGAGCGCACCCGCCGTGCGCCAGTTCTTCGACGGCGGCTGGCTCGAGTGGTACGCCTTCATGACGCTGGCCGAGCACCTGCAGGGCAAGCGCCGGGATTTTTCGTGCGCACGTGGCGTAAAAGTGATCTTCCCCAACGAAGACCTGCACGAACTGGATGTCGTGTGCCTGCCTGCGGGCCAGATGCCCATCTGCATCGAATGCAAGTCAGGCGAGTTCCGCCGCGACATCGACAAGTACCTGCGCCTGCGCAAGCGCCTGGGGCTGGACAAGAGCCACTTCATCCTTTGCGCGGCCGACCTGACCGATGAGCAGGCTGCAGGGCTGTCGGCAATGTATGAGCTGAGTTTCGTGAATCTGCAGGGGCTGGTGACGCATCTGCAGCGGCTGGTTTCCTGACCAGAGCCCGCCACCGGCTCTTCATTTGAAGAGACGTCCCCTCCAATACACACGCCCGCTCCGGGGAGCAAGCCTGCCAGACTCAGGGTTTGTACGATTGTCTAAATATTTGGACGATCGTCTAATTCCCGCATGTCCACTGCCCTGCCCCAGCCCCTGCACCTGCCCGACCCCTCCACGCGCCCGGACCGCAAGGCGGCCATCCTGCTGGCGGCCGAAAAGCTGTTCGCGCAGTACGGCTACCACGCGGTGTCGATCCGCCAGATCGCGGCCGAGGCCGACGTACCGCCCGCGCTGATCGGCTACTACTACGGCGCCAAGCAGGAGCTGTTTCACGCCATCTTCACGCACTGGCTGCCCACCATCGCCGAGCGCCTGGCGCTGCTGCACGCGGCACTGCACGGGCCGCAGCCGCCCACGGTGCACGACGTGGTGCAGGCCTTCGTCGAACCGGTGCTGCAGCTGCGCGCCAGCACCGAGGGCGAGTACTACGCGATGCTGGTGGCGCGCGAGTTGGTCTACCGCACGCCCGACACCGACCGCGTGCTGGCCGAAATGTTCGACCCGATGGCGCATGCCTTCATCAACGCGCTGCACCAGCTGTGCCCCGCATGGCCGCGCGCGCGCGCCGCCTGGGCCTACCAGTTCGCCATGGGCGCGCTGCTGCACCACCTGGTGGACTACCGCGTGCAGCGCCTCTCGCAGGGAGAGAACCTGCCCAACGACGCGGCCGCCGCGCCGCTGCTCATCGATTTCATCACCGCCGGCATCCATGCCGCCCTGCCACCCCACTGACCCTATGGAGACCCCATCATGATGAATCGCCGCCTGATCGCCACCGCCGCCCTGCTGGCCACCACCGCCGCCTGGACGCTGCCCGCGCACGCCCAGCAGACCATCCGCCTGACGGCCGCCGCCGGGCACCCGCCGGTGTTTCTCTGGGTCAAGCTGGTCGATGAGTTCTTCATGCCCGAGGTGGACAAGCGCCTGGCCGCCGCGGGCAACAAGTACAAGATCGAATGGACCAAGGCCTGGGGCGGCACGCTGATCAAGCTGGGCGCCGAGTCCAAGGGCATAGGCGACGGCGTGGCCGACCTGGGCTTCGTCAGCACCATCTTCGAGGCCGCGCGCTTTCCGAGCCAGAACGTGAGCTACTACGCGCCCTTCGGCACCGACGACATCGGCGCCGTCACGCGCGTGGTCAACGGCATGCAGGACCGCATCCCGGCCATGGGCCAGGCCTGGAGCAAGAACAACCTGACCTACTTGGGCGGCGCGGCGCTGGATGCCTACCACATCTGGACCAATTTCCCGATCCACTCGGTGGACGACCTCAAGGGCAAGAAGATCACCGCGCCCGGCCCGGCCGCCAACTGGATCAAGGACACCGGCGCCGTGGCCGTGGCGGGCAACCTGAACACCTATTACGAGGACATCAAGTCCGGCGTGTCCAACGGCGTCATCACCTTCGCCACCGGCGCCTGGGGCGCCAAGGTGCACGAGGTGGCGCCCTACATCACCAAGGTCAACTTCGGCGCGCAGTACGCGGGCGGCCTGGCAATCAACAAGAAGCGCTTCGACAAGCTGCCGCCCGAGGTGCAGAAGGTGATGCGCGAGGTGGGCACCGAATACAGCGAGCGCTTCGCCGCCGCGCAGACGGCCGCGGCCTCCGGCCTGCTCAAGAAGATGGAAGAAGCCGGCGCCAAGATCAGCGAGCTGCCCGCCGCCGAGCGCACGCGCTGGGCCGACACGCTGCCGCCGATCGCCAAGGTCTGGGCCGCCGACCTGCAGGCCAAGGGCCTGCCGGGCGACGAGGTGCTGAACGGCTTCATGGACGGCCTGAAGAAGGCCGGTGCGCACCCGGCGCGCGACTGGGCCGCCAGGTAAGCCACGCACGATGACCACGCCCGCACCTTCCGTGGCGCCCGGGGCCGCGCCCCCGGACTCCTACGGCCTGCCGCTGCCCGGCGGCTTTCAGCGCCTGACGCGGCTGCTCAACGCCATCGGCACGCTGTGGATCGTGGCGCTGATGCTGCTCATCAACTCCGACGTGCTGGGGCGTGAACTGCTCGACACGCCGGTGCGCGGCGTGACCGAGCTGGTGTCGCTGTCCATCGTCGGCATCGTCTTCCTGCAACTGGCCGACACGCTCGCCAGCGGCCGCATGACGCGCGCCGACGTGCTGCTGGACCGCTTGAAGCGCACCACGCCCGCGCTGGCGGCACTGCTGCAGGCGCTGTTCCATCTGGTGGGCGCGCTGCTCATGGGCGTGATCCTGTGGGCCGCCTGGGAGCCGCTGGTGGAATCCATCCGCATCCAGGAGTACGTGGGCGCTTTGGGCGACTTCACCGCGCCGGTCTGGCCGGTGCGTCTCATCATGCTGATCGGCATGGTGACCACGCTCGTCACCTTCGCGCTGCTGGCGTGGCTGGACCTGCGGCGCGCGCGGGCGCTGCGAGGAGCGCACGCATGAGCCCCATCCTCGTCGCCGGCCTGTCGCTGCTGGCCATGCTGGGCCTGATCTGGGCCGGCATGCACGTGGCCATCGTGCTCGCGGTGGTGTCCTACTTCGGCGTGTGGCTGATCCGCGGAGACCCCGGCATCGCCGCCGACCTGCTCGCCCAGGCCAGCCAGGACGCCATCGCCAGCCACATCTTCGGCGTAGTGCCGCTGTTCGTGCTCACGGGCTTTCTGGTCGCCATCGCCGACGTTGGCAAGGATGCGTTCGAGGTCGCCAACCAGGTGCTGCGCCGCCTGCGCGGCGGGCTGGGCATCGCCACGGTGGCGTCCAACGCGGTGTTCGCGGCCATCACCGGCATCTCGATCGCCTCGGCGGCGGTGTTCACACGCGTGGCCGTGCCCGAGATGCTGCGCTTCGGCTACCACCCGCGCTTCGCCGTCGGGGTGGTGGCGGGCTCGTCGGTGCTGGGCATGCTGATTCCGCCCAGCCTCTTGATGATTCTCTACGGCTTTCTCGCCAACCAGTCGGTGGGCGATTTGTTCACCGCCGGCATCGTGCCCGGCCTGGTGCTGGCGCTGGCTTATTCCATTGGCATCGTGCTCATGGCCACGCTGTGGCCGCGCACGGTCTACGAAAGTGGCGAGCCGCTGCCGGTTCAGGACGAGGCGCTGATGCCGCTCGCCACGCTCGCGGGCAAGCTGCTGCCCAGCGTGCTCCTGATCGCCTCGGTGCTGGGCGGCCTGTACGCGGGCTTCTTCACCGCAACCGAGGCGGGCGCGACCGGCGCTGCGGTGGCGCTCGCCATTGCGTTTGCGCGGCGCAAGCTCAACTTCAAATCGCTGTGGAGCGTGCTGGTGGAAACCGGGCACGTGACGGTGGCGGTGAGCTTTCTCATCATCTGCGCCACCATCTACACGCGCATGCTGGCGATGTCGGGCATGCCGCAGTTCCTGGTGGAATGGATGACGCAGCTGGGCCTGGGGCCGACGGGCTTTTTGATCATCTACGTTGTCTTCTGCATCCTGCTGGGCACCATCATCGACTCTTCGTCCATCCTGCTCATCATGCTGCCGCTGATGCTGCCGATCGCCGAGCAGCTCGGGCTGAACCTGATCTGGTTCGGCGTGGTCACCGTGGTGGCGGTGGAGATCGGGCTCCTTACGCCGCCATTCGGCCTGTCGGTCTTCGTCATCAAGAGCACGCTGCAGGACCAGCGCATCACGCTGGGCGACATCTTCCGCGGCACCGCGCCCTTCACCGTGATGATGGTGGCGGTGCTGCTGCTGCTCATCCTCGTGCCGCAACTGAGCCTGATGCTGCTCAAATCCCCCGGAGGCTGACCATGTCCCACGCCAACCCCATCGACGGCTTCACCGTCGACCGCGCGCAGATCCAGACCATAGGCCGCGAGCTGCAGCGCCCCGAATGCATCCTGGCCGAGCCCGACGGCACGCTGTGGTCAGCCGACGCGCGTGGCGGTGTGATGCGCATCGCACCCGACGGCACGCAGCGCTTCATCGGCCAGCGCGCCGATGCCCGCTTCGAGAGCGCCGCGGCCGCCAGCAGCGCCGAGCTGGAGCACAAGTTCACCACCGGCACGCTGCCCAACGGCCTGGCCTTTGCGGCCAATGGCGACATCCTGATCAGCAACTTCGGCACTGACCGCCTGGAAGTGATGACCCGCGAAGGCGACAGCCGCGTGCTGTTCGACCGCATAGACGGCCAGCCGATCGGCAAGGTCAACTTCGTGCTGCGCGATTCCAGGGACCGCATCTGGATCACCGTCTCGACCCGCGTCAACCCGTGGACGCAGGCTGCCGCCTCGCGCGTGCGCGACGGCTACATCGTGGTCGTCGAGCGCGGCGTGCCGCGCGTCGTGGCCGAGGGTTTTTACTTCACCAACGAGATCCGGCTCGATGCCAAGGAGGAGTGGCTCTACATCGTCGAAACCACCGGCCCGCACATCACGCGCATGCGCCTGTATGAGGGCGCGCGGGGCGTCGAGCTGAAAGAGCGCGAGGTCTTCGGCCCCGCGCACCTGGGCGGCTTTCCCGACGGCATCGCGTTCGACGCCCACGGCAACCTCTGGTGCACGCTGGTGATGGTCGATCAACTGATCGCGCTCACGCCCCAGGGCGACAAGCGCGTGCTGCTCGATGACGGCGACCCGGCCGCGTCCAAGAACCTGCTCGCCCACATGGCCACGGGCACCGTCACCAGCGAGCACATGCTGGCCGCGCGCGGCACGCTGGCGCCGTGGATGGCCAGCATCACCTTCGGCGGCGCCGACCTGCGCACGGTCTACATCGGCAGCCTGATGGGCAGCACCCTCCCCCACTTTCGCAGCCCGGTGGCCGGGCTGCCCATGGCCCACTGGAAATAAGGAGCACCACCATGACCCGCAAGTTCGTCGATCTGTCGATCTACCTGGAAAACGACGTCATCTCCGACCCGCCGGCCTTCGCGCCGAAGATCCAGTACTTCAACCACCAGAACTCGTTCGAGCAGATGGCGCCCTTCTTCCCGGGCCTGAAACAGCAAGACCTGCCCGATGGCGAAGTCTGGGCGGTGGAGATGGTGCAGCTCTCGACCCACAACGGCACGCACCTGGACGCTCCCTACCACTTCCACAGCACCATGGACAAGGCGCTGGGCGAGAAAAAGCGCGCCTGGACCATCGATGAAGTGCCGCTGGAGTGGTGCTTCCAGCCCGGCGTGAAGCTGGATTTCCGCCACTTCGCCGACGGCTACGTCGTCACCGCCGCCGACGTCGAGGCCGAGCTGAAGCGCATCGGCCACACGCTGCAACCGCTGGAGATCGTCGTCGTCAACACCCGCGCGGGCAGTCGCTATGGCCATGACAACTTCGTCAGCGCCGGTTGCGGCATGGGCTACGAGGCGACGATGTACCTGCTGGAACGCGGCGTGCGCCTGACCGGCACCGACGCCTGGAGCTGGGACGCACCCTTCGTCTACACCGCGCAGAAGTACGCCAAAAGCCACGACGCAGGCCTGATCTGGGAAGGCCACAAGGCGGGGCGCGACATCGGCTACTGCCACCTGGAAAAGCTGCACAACCTGGAGGCGCTGCCCGCCAAGGGCTTCTATATCAGCTGCTTTCCACACAAGATTCGCGGCGCCTCGGCCGGCTGGACACGCGCGGTGGCCATCTTCGACGACGCCTTGCAAGCCCATTGAAATTTGAAACAAATACGGCTCCAGCGCTTACCCAGCATGCGCTAGCAGCTATCGATGAAAGAGCATTGATGACCGCCCTTGACGCCACCCACGACCCGTCTCGCCACAGTTGGCTGGCCTCGGCCAACGTCGCCACCTGCGACTTTCCGGTGCAGAACCTGCCCTACGCCGTGCTGCGCCCACGCGCCAGCCACGGGCCCTTTCGCGGCGCGGTGGCCATCGGCGACCAGGCGCTGGACCTGGCCGCGCTGGCCGCCACCGGCCTCGTGACCGGCAGCGCCGCCGACGCGCTGGCGCTGGCCGCCGAGCCCACGCTCAACGCCTTCATGGGCGCGGGCCCTGCCGCCTGGCAGCCGCTGCGCCGCGCGCTGTTCGCGCTGTTGGCGCAGGGCGCGCATTCGCAGGACACGGTGCGCGCTTGCCTGCTGCCGCTGGCGGACGTGGAATACACCGTGCCCGCGCGCATCGGCGACTACACCGACTTCTACACCTCGCTCGACCATGCGCGCAACTGCATGCGCATCATGTACCCCGACGCCGACGTCACGCCCAACTTCCGCTGCCTGCCGCAGGCCTACCACGGCCGCGTCTCCACCATAGGCGTGAGCGGCCAGCGCTTTCACCGCCCGCACGGCCAGTTCGTGCCGCGCGGCGCCGCCACGCCGGTGTTCGCACCCTGCGCCGCCATGGACTACGAATGCGAACTGGGCGTCTGGGTCGGCCCCGGCAACGCGGCGGGCGAGCCCATCGGGCTTGCCGACGCCGAGCAGCATTTGTTCGGCCTGTGCCTGCTCAACGACTGGTCGGCGCGCGACATCCAAGTGTGGGAAATGCAGCCGCTCGGGCCGTTTCACGCCAAGAACTTCGCTACCACCGTCTCGCCCTGGATCGTGACCATGGACGCGCTCGCGCCCTACCGCCGGCCCTGGTCGCGAGCGGCAGACGACGTGCAGCCGCTGCCTTATCTCGACACCCCCGCCAACCGCGATGCGGGCGCGATCGACATCCAGCTCGAAGTGCTGCTGCACAGCGAGCAGGCGCGGGGGGCGGGCCGCGCACCCGCGCGCCTGTCGGGCACCAACTTTCGCCACCAGTACTGGACGGCGGCGCAGATGCTCGCGCACCACGCGGCCGGCGGCTGCAGCCTGCAGCCGGGCGACCTGATCGGCACCGGCACCATTTCGGGCCCCACCGATGGCGAAGCCGGCGCGCTGATCGAGCTGGCGCGCGGCGGGCAGCGGCCCGTGGACATCGGCGGCGGCGAGCAGCGCGGGTTTCTGCAGGACGGCGACACCGTCATCCTGCGCGGCTGGTGCGAGCAGCCGGGCGCGGCGCGGATCGGCTTCGGGGAGTGCCGGGGAACGGTACTGCCAGCGGTGGCACCGGCAGGCGCGCGTTGAGGGCGTCGCCCTGATGCTCCGAAACCTCGAGACATGGCGACGGGGCGGCCATGAACGGCGAGATGGCTGAGTCGCATGAACGGCGATGGGCGGATCCGGCGAGCGGTTCGCGGATTGCGCGGCTGCGATATATTGATTTCCGTCACACACCATCCAAGAGGACCGCATGTCGATCAAATCCGTTCTGAAATCCACCGTGGTGGCACTGGCGCTCGTGACCGGTGGATCGGTTTTCGCACAGGGCACACCGATCGACGCGGCGGCGTTCGACGCGCTCGTCGCGCAGGGCCCCGTCGCAGACGCTGCGACCATTGCATCGAGCACCTGGGCCAGCAAGATCAAGCAGGCCGGCACGCTGCGCCTGGGCGCCACGCAAACCTCCAATCTCTTCTCGCTGCTCAACGAGAAAGACGGCAAGATGCGCGGCTTCGATGCAGGCTTGGCCCAGCTCGTCGCGCGCTACATCCTGGGCGACGGGGCCAAGGTCAAGTTCACGCAGGTGACCTCATCCACGCGCGAGCAGGTACTCATCAACGACCAGGTGGACATGGTGCTCGCCACCTACTCCATCACCCCGGCCCGCGCCGAGAAAATCTCGTTTGCCGGCCCGTACTACACCTCGCAGGCCGGGGTGCTGGTCAAGGCGAACAACAAGACGATTCAGTCGTACAGCGATCTGGCCGGCAAGAAGGTCGCGACGCAGGCGGGCTCCACGGGGCCCGCGATCCTGGCGCAGTACGCGCCCAAGGCGGCCGTGCAGGAATTCCAGACGCACCAGGAAGCGCTCGACGCGCTGCGCCAGGGCCGCGTGGACGCCTACGTGACCGATTACACGCTGCTGCTCAACGCCCTGAGCCTCGGCACCGGCGACACGCGGCTGGCGGGCGCGCCCTTTGGCGCGGAGGACCCCTACGGCGTCGGACTGCCCAAGGGCTCGGACGGCGTGGCCTTCGTCAATGCCTTCCTGAAGAAGCTGGAAGCCGACGGCACCTGGGCCAAGCTCTGGATCATCTCCATCGGACAGCGCACCGGCAGCACCTCTGTTCCGACACCGCCCGCCCTCCCCTGACCAATGGGCGACATCGCCAGGCTTCTGACCGACTACGGGCCTGCCTTCGGGCAGGCCCTTTTGCTGACCTGGAAGCTCACGGTCCTGTCCTTCGTGCCCGGCTTCCTGCTGGGCGTGGTCGTGACGGTGCTTCGGCTGCTGCCGCTGCCGCCACTGCGCCTGGCTCTGACCGCCTACGTCGAGATCTTCCGCAACATTCCCAGTGTGGCGCTGCTGATCTTCATCGTGTTCGCGCTGCCCGATCTCGACGTCGTGATCGACTATGAGCCCAGCGTGATCCTGACCCTGGCGCTCGTCTGCTCGGCGTTCACGGCGGACTACCTGCGCTCGGGCATCAACACCATCCCCGGCGGCCAGATCGAGGCCGCGCTCAGCCTGGGTATGCGGCCGAGGCACATCATTTCCACGGTCATCTTGCCGCAGGCGCTGCGCGCGGTAGTGCAGCCGATGACCTCGCTGCTCATTGCGCTGATGCTGTCAACCTCGCTGGCGTCGCAGGTGCCGTTTCCGGGCCGCGAGCTCACCGCGCTCGTGTCCAAGATCGCCACCGACTCCGCCGCCGGCATGGCCGCGTTCGCCGTGGCCGCCGCGATGTATGTGGCGACCGGACTGCTCATCGCCTGGGCGGGCTCCGTCCTGGAAAAGAAGGCGCGGATCCTGCGATGAGCCGCCCTCTGCAAGACATTCTGTTCGGTGCGCCGAGCCCCCGGGCCCGGACCGTCACGCGGGGGGTGAGCGCGATCGCGGCGGCCGTGCTGCTCCTGCTGGCCGCGGGTGTCGCGCTGCGGTTCCAGTCCGCGGGGCAGCTCGACGCCCGCTTCTGGGCGTTCTTCGCCTGGCCGACCACCTGGACCTTCCTGGCCCAGGGCCTGCTCGGCACGGTGGCGTCGGCGGCGATGGCCGCCGCGATCGCGCTCACCCTCGGGCTGGTGCTGGTGCTGGGGCGCCTGGCGCGACTGCGGCTCTTGCGCTGGCCAAGCATCGCGGCGATCGAATTCCTGCGCGGCACGCCGACGCTGCTGCTCATCTACGTGTGCTTTCTGGTGCTGCCGTCGGTCGGAATCAAGCTGAGCACGTACTGGATGCTGACCTTGCCCATCAGCCTCTCCACCGCCGCCGTGGTGGCCGAGGTCTACCGCGCGGGTGTCCTCGCCGTGCCCCGCGGCCAGACCGATGCCGCGCGCAGCCTGGGGTTGACCGAAGCCCAGGCGTTCTTCCTCGTCGTCTTCCCTCAGGCCCTGCGCTACATCGTCCCGGCACTGGTCGCGCAACTGGTCATCGTGGTCAAGGACACCACCTTCGGCTACGTCGTCACCTACGGCGAGCTGATGCAGAACGCCAAGGTGCTCATCGCCAACTACCACGCGCTGGTGCCCGTGTACCTCGTCGTGGCGCTGCTTTACTGCCTCGTGAACTACGCGATATCCAGGGCGAGCCAGCGGCTCGGCGGGCCGATGCATTGATGCACAGGCCGCCGCAGGATGTAAACCAGAGCGCATGCCGTAAGCAAAGAAAAGCGAATGTGTGCAGGCGCAGGCGCCTGCGCCCGGACTTGTGCGCGCAGCGCCTCTGAAGCACAGGCACGGGGGCAGGCCCTTCGCGGAAACATGGGGAAACCATGATCCATGGTCGCACGTGGTCTAGTCCATCCAGAGCGACCTGTTCCCTGGAAACACGCGCGGCGACGCAGTCCAGCCACCGCTCAGGTCATTGCCGGCGCATCGGCCGATTGACCACGACCCCATGGCACTGACCGAGCGCCGCTTCGAAGCCGCGGCGCCCCTTCCGGAAAAAGGGAGCTGCAGGCATTTTTTTGAACTGGAGATATGCATGTACCGTTGCACCTGCAACATCGTGCCCAGAGATGTGCTGGAGCGTCTTGCCGGGGACGAGAGGTTCGGCGCCGAGTTGCGCAAGGCGGCTTCCGACTCCGCGCGCGTCAGCGATGTCCTGCGTCGCATGCGCAATGAATCACGCGCGTTGCTCACGCACGACATGGCCATGGGCACCCGCCCCAGATCACGGGTTTCCGCGCCCAGGGTGCAGGTATACAACTGCAGAAACACCACTGCCCTGCCCGGCAGGCTGGTGACCAGCCCCCGCCGCTCGGCCGACATGACGATCAAGCGCGCCTTCGAGGACACGACATCGGTCGCAACGTTCTATCGGGAAGTCTTCGGCCGCAACTCCCTCGACAACGCAGGCATATCGCTCATCTCATCCGTCCACTACGGCGTGAAGTACAACAACGCGATGTGGAACGGCTGCCAGATGGTCTACGGCGACGGGGATGGCAACCTGTTCCTGGATTTCACTCTTGGCAACGATGTGGTCGGACACGAGCTGACACACGGTGTCACCCAGTACACCCTGGACCTGGAATACAGCGGCGACGCGGGTGGCCTGAACGAGAGCCTGTCGGACTGCTTCGGTTCGATGTTCCGCCAGTGGCAGGCCGGACAGACCGTGGACCAGGCCGACTGGCTGATCGGTGCGGACATCCTGGGCCCCGCCGCCAGGGAGCGCGGCCACACCTGCCTGCGCAGCATGGTCAATCCCGCCGACAAGAAGGCCCTTGCCCCTCAGCCCACCCGGTACTCGGATCTCACCCCCGGCATGGATCCCCACTACAGCAGCGGCCCGCCCAACCTGGCCTTCTGCACGGCCTGCGTGGTTCTGGAGGGCAAGAGCTGGGAAAGCGTCGGGCAGGTGTGGTATCGCGCGATGACGACACTGGGCGCCCGCCCCAGTCTCGACATGCCGGACTTCGCAGAGAAGACACGGCAGACGGCTGAACAGATGTACCCTTCGCAACCGGCGGTGCTCGCCGCCGTCGACAAGGGCTGGAGGACCGTGGGACTGTGACCCTTGCCACGATCACATGCCCCGGGGCGAACAACCCATTTCCAGGCCATGAACCAGGACTCTTCGATTGCGGTGGAACGCCTCGGTGGCTTTGCCGGGTTCGGCGGGCCGAGGGCCCGCATCCGCAGCTGCGGCACGCTGCAATGGTCGCAGCTGAGTTCGGACGAGTGTCAGGCCCTGGCGCAGCAATTCACGGAGGTCACTTCCGTCGAGGCGGCCAGCAGGCCGACGGCGGATGGATTTCAATACCGCATCACCGCGACGGTGGATGGCGCGCTGCGCACCATCGTGCTGCCCGAGCAGTCCGTGCCAGCAGCGTTGCGCGATTGCGTTCGCGACGAACTGCTGTAGCGAGCCCCGTTCCTCAAGCACGCCTCGGGCCTGCCAGCGACGCGGTCTACAGATCCAGGTCCACCCACACCCCCGCATGGTCCGTGGGCCAGGTTTGCATGGAAATCGACAGCGGGCGGTCCAACGTCAAGACAACCGTGCCATTTGTGGTTCACTCGACAGGCGTGGCACGCGCCTCGGCCGTCGGCTTGGTTCTGGCGAGTCCGTCCACGCCTGGAATGCTTTTCCGAACGGCCACGAACAGGACCTCTGCGTCTTCGCCTCCGCATGCGTGACACGCATGCGCGCGGTCGCTTGGAAGGCGGATCCAATCGCCCGCCTTGAGTTCGACGAAGTCATCGTTCGGGCCGGCCATCACCGTGCCGGACAGCACCAACAGGCTCTCGGCGCTGCCGGGCTCATGCGCTTCTGACACGTGCCCCTCGGCACTCACGGTTGCGGTGAAAACATAAATCATCTCGGCGCCGTAGAACGTGGCCAGTGGACGCAACTGCATCCCCTCCAGCGGGCGCCAAGTGGCATCTTCGATGCGGCGAACGTCCACACCCGAGGTGGCCCGTTCACTGACCAGGTTGGTGAGCGGGACATCCTGCGCGTCACACAGGCGCTGCAGCGTATCCAGGGTCGGGTTGGATTGCCCGAGTTCGATGGACAGCAAGGTTGCCTTGGAAACGCCTGCCAGCCGAGCCACCTGCGATGCCGACATCCGGCGCTGGAGACGATAGCGCTCGACGTTGCGAGCCACGATGGTGTTGATGTCAAGCATGGAGTCAGGTGCGATTGCCGAGCGGCACGACCGGCCGTCGATCTTGCGACGAGCCCTCAAGGCCCTTGCCAAGAACCACGGGGGGCGGTTGGTATATTCGACAATAGGTCGTTTTAATGACCGAACCGCATGACCCTCTTGGAGACAACATGTGCATTCGTCTTGGAACCTGGATCGATGCCCACGCGCAAGGGCCAGCGGGCAGCGCCTGGCTGGCCGCCACATGGACTGACGCGCTTCGCACCGGCGCCAAAGCCGCCGAACCTCCCGGGTTGGCACGATGACCACAGTGGATCAGGCCAATGGTCAAGCGCCGCTGGCGGCCTTGGCCCAGCAACTCGAACACACCCTCAAGCTGCGCGTGCCCCCCATCGGCATGCGGCTATTCGAGTCGGCCGATGTGCTGGGCACCATCCCCCGGCTGCGCCGGCCGCAGGCGGTGCACACCACCGACCAGATCGTGGCCCAGGCCACGCGCCTGGGGTGGACGGTGGGCATCACCGCCGACGACCTGGTGGGCCCGCAATGCCAGGCGGTGATCGGCTTGGGCGGCCAGGATGAGGACTGGTATTCGGGCCGGCAAATGGCCGGCGTGTGGTTTGCTACCGTCGAAGACTCCAAGCGCCACCAGGCGGCAATGACGGTGGTTCCCAAGGGCCAATACAAGGCCCTGGTGGTGGCGCCACTGGCCAAGTGGGCGGGCTTTGGCGAGGGGCTGGATCAGCCCGACATCGCGCTGTTCTACGCCACGCCCGGGGCCATGATTTATTTCATCAACGGCCTGCAATGGTCGGGCTACCAGAAGTTCGACTGGAGCGTGGTGGGCGAGTCGTCGTGCGCCGACTCCTGGGGCCGGGCGCTCAAGACGCGCGAGCCCAGCCTGTCGATCCCCTGCTTTGCCGAGCGTCGCTACGGCGGCGTACTGGACGACGAAATGCTGATGGCGCTGGCGCCGGCCGACATCGCCAAGGCGCTGGCCGGCATGGCGGCGCTGGCCAAGAACGGCCTGCGCTACCCATTTGCCCAGTACGGCATCCAGCAGGACGTGCGCGCCGGCATGGGGGCGAGTTACTCGCAGACCAAGGGGGCCGCCTGATCGACCTTCGCTTCTGGCGCAAGGATTCCGGAGGTGGCACGGCGCATCACGCCGGGCTGGGGCTTGCGCTGGCCTTGGCGATCACTGCTTTGAAATTGACGCAGCAGTACCGTTATCTACACAGCGGTGCCGAACATTGCTCCCACGCCCGCTGTCACCGCCATGGCAAATGTGCCCCAGAACGCTACGCGCAGTGCGCTTTTTAAAAGCGGCGTGCCGCCAACGGCTGCGGCGGCAGCGCCAAGCAGGGCCAGGAAGACAATCGCCGTCGCTACGATCCAATAGAGCAGGCTCTGCTCCGGCGCCAATAGGACCACAGCCAGCGGCATGGCCGCACCCACGGCGAAGCTCCCAGCAGACGCCATTGCGGCTTGCAGCGGGCGAGCGCTTAACGTTTCGGAGATGCCCAGTTCATCGCGCGCGTGCGCGCCCAGCGCATCATGGGCCATCAATTGCGTGGCGACCTGATCCGCGAGCTGATGATCCAGGCCACGTCGGACGTAGATGGCCGTTAGTTCCCGGTGCTCTGCTTCCGGACTGTTTTTCAGTTCATCATGTTCCCGCGCCAAATCCGCTTTCTCCGTGTCGGCTTGTGAATAGACCGACACGAACTCACCGGCAGCCATTGACATGGCACCGGCGACCAGCCCCGCGATGACCGTGGTCATGATGCTGGCATGGCTTGCATGGGCCGCAGCCACGCCGGCAACCAGGCTGGCTGTGGAAATGATGCCGTCATTGGCACCCAGAACGGCGGCGCGCAGCCATCCGATGTGTTCAGTGCGGTGGCTCTCAGGGTGGGCACGGTGGTGAAATTTTGTCATTGGAGATTCCAATCCATGTGAAGCAGCCTGAGGCCAACAGTTCAGGGGCGATGACCGGGAAGCATGCGAACCAGTGTGTTGTCGCGCATGACGTAATGGTGCCACCGATACGGGTGACTGCAAACGAGTGGGGCGGCCTACCTGCGCTTGACTGCCCCTGCCGCTCAGGCCGCCGACGGCGAGTAACTCAGATCAGCCTGAAGCTGACCAAGCGCAATCAAGGTCAGCTTCGCAGCGATTGCTGGCGCCAGCGATCACACGCTGAGCTCACGGTCCAGGCAACATGGCGGTCATTGAGCGGCCGTGTCCACTACGGCAAGGATGACCGGCATCGAAGGCGCTGCTGACATTGCCACCGCCGGCGTTCAGCCCATTCTGGTTTGCTGACTCCAATGGCCGCTTCCCAAGGCCTTGAACTTACCCTTCCGCTACTCAACGGAAGTTCGCTTGAACCCAGCGAAAGTTGTCAGACGTGCGGTGAATCCCAATCGCTTCGATGCGCCTTTGTGGACGCCGTACTGCCTGAGCAACTGCATGCCTGGTGGCCTCCAGACTTTCACTTTCAGATTGACAAGACCCAGTCCCTGATCGGATCGACTGGTGTCGCAAAGGCGTGTTGCTTCAGGATTGGGAGGTTCGTTGGAAGCAGACGCTGAACCGATTTCTGCAAAGACGGGAGCCTGGTTCGTGTACAACACAGCGCATTGACTCGACCGTGCATCTTGCCGACACTGAGAGTGTGTAGATGCGCCAAGTGAGATCCACCTGACGGAGGCTGGGATGAGCTCACCTGCTGGATTTCGAAGCTGCCTGTATGACCAGCCTGCGTTGGAGTTGGTGATGGCTACCATGGCCAGCCAAATTGCTGCCTGGGCCAGTCAGCATGAGCGCGTTGCCCTGATTGGGGTTCTGCGGCGGGGCGCTCCCTTGGCTGACCGGTTAACCGAACGGTTGGTACTTGAGCACGGCCTGACTCGTCCGTTACGGCTGGACTTGTCACTCAAACGCTATGCCGATGATTTGACCTTGCTCTACCCGGAAACCCGGCTGGACGAAAGCGCCGAGCACGCCTCGCTGGACTTGACTGGCCACCACGTGATGGTGGTCGATGACGTGCTTTACCAAGGCTATTCCATCTTGAAAGTGTTGCCTTATCTGACCAGTAAGCATCCGACCGAGATCCGGGTGGCCACCTTGGTGGATCGGTGTGTGGCGCGCTTGCCTGTGCATGCAGATGTGGTGGGGGTGCGCTTGCAAGTGGCCCCATCGCACATCGTCGAATGCCATGTGCCGCCGTATGAAAGTGCATTCCAGATCCAGTGCGTACAACCGGAGCGCGCGCCATGATCCAACCATATCATCCGATCGTTTTTGCCAACCGAGAAGTTGCTGCTCGGCAATTGGCTGAGAGATTGAAGGCGTACCGTGGACATCATCCACTGATCCTGGCCATCCCCCGTGGGGCGGTGCCCATGGGGGTCACCCTCGCCGCTGCTTTGCAGGGTGATCTGGATGTGGTGCTGGTGCGCAAGTTGCGTGCGCCGCATCAACCAGAATTTGCCATCGGATCAGTGGATGAGAGTGGGTGGACCTACTTGTCGCCCGAGGCCGAGTTGATGGGCGTTGGCGAGGACTACATTGCTGCAGAAAGGCAGCATCAACTGGACACCATTGCCGAGCGGCGAGCGCAATACACCCCTGTTCGCCGGCCCATGGACCCCAAGGGCCGGGTGGTCATCGTGGTGGACGATGGCCTGGCAACGGGAGCCACGATGATGGCTGCACTGCATGGCTTGCGCCTGCGTCATCCTCACAAGCTGGTCTGCGCGGTGCCCGTGGCCTCAATGCATGCTTTGCTGAAGATCCAGCCACTGGTCGACGAAATGGTGTGCTTGCAAACACCTGCAGACTTTCATGCAGTGGGCCAGTATTACCAGGACTTTCCGCAGGTGGAGGACGAGGAGGTCATGGCTTTGTTGCAGCGCTGAGCAGGTGCTGTTCAAACCAGTCAGCGGCTTGCCTGGCCACTTCGTCCAGCGTGCCGGGTTCTTCAAACAAGTGCGTGGCGCCGGGGATGACGGACAAAGTGGGAAGGCATCGCATCTCCGAAGCGGCTTGTTGATTGAGCATGAGCACGTCCTCGTCCAGGCCACCAACCAGAAGCAAGGTGGGGCATCGCACCCGAGCCAGATCCTGAGGTTCCGCCAAGTCAGGGCGGCCACCTCGCGAGACCACCGCCTGGATGTCATCACCCAGCGCGGCCGCAGCCATCAACGCGGCCGCCGCGCCCGTGCTGGCACCAAAATAAGCCAGTGGCAAAGCGCGCGTGGCTGGTTGCTGCCTCAACCACTGCGTCACGCTCAACAGGCGTTGCGTCAATAAAGAGATGTCAAAGCGGTTGCGGCGTTCCTGGTCTTCTTCAGGTGTCAGCAGGTCGAGCAGCAGCGTGCCGATCTGACGTTCATGCAGCACGCGGGCGACCTGATTGTTGCGTGGGCTGTATCGACTGCTGCCGCTGCCGTGCGCAAAGACCACCAAACCGATGGGTGAGGCGGTCAGCACCAACAGTCCCTCGACAGTGTGAGGGCCGACGGGAATGCACACCAATCGTTCCATGGTGACCTCCTACTCTTCAGCAAGTCGAGGCGGCGACCCGCCTTCTGCGGGCTCCCCCGTTTCGGGATCGATCCAGTTGGCGATCCCGATGGCCTCCTCGCTCTCATGCAATGTGGAGGTCGGGGCGAGAGCTTCTTCGCTGGCCGCATCCCGGTCAGCCAGCGCCTGCTCATAGCTCTGAAAGGGGCCGAAGTCCTGATGCGCATCTTCGCTTTGCCAGTAGTAGCCATCATGGCGTTCCACGATGGTGGGCTTAGCCAAGGGGAGAGGGGCGCGCTTCGCCTTGCTCGAAGGTTTTGGGGGATGCAGCATGGAATCCTCCTGTTTGCACTCAGCCTAGCGTAGGCTGAGTCGTTTTCTAGCACCCGGGGGAGGATTTGTCCATGCAGACACGGCGTTTTCGGGATCTCTCGCTTTGACATCCTGTCTCGGCTTTGCTGCCAGCGGATTCTGCCGAGCATGTTCATGCCGATCACTCCTCGAGCCCCGCCGAATCAAAAAGCAGTTGGGTAGGTTGAACGCCTGGCTCGGCTATCGGTCGGCGCCACCCCCTCACCAACCAGGGGCCAAACGGCTGCGCCTCTGGCCGCTGCACCCGTCGAACGTCTGTTTCTCAGCCACCCACTCACGCCGCCCAACACCCGCCATGGGGCGTTTGAGCCTAAGACCTCACCCAGTAGCGGCCGTTCACGCCTGCATGTTGGTTGGTGGTGCAGTCGAGCGACTGGTGTCGGGATAAAGCTGTCTCTTGAGGCTGCCGGCTCTCCATGACCGCCATTGGCGGATCACTATCGTCACGGCACAGCCCGCAGATTTCCCAGATCAGCCTGAAGTCGACTTTGCAGCGGGTGCAGTCCGTCGCTGCGGCTGGCCGAACTCACGCTAAGAGCCACCAAGCGGTCGCTGGACTTGGCGACTGCGAGAAGCACGAAGGTCAGCTGTACAAGGTTCAGCGAGCGTAGGACTTGTGCGCGGCAGTCGGCGCCGCAGCGCTGACTGCTTCTGCCCAGCACGAACTCGCGCTTTCGACCCCTTGCAGTCGTACGAGGCGTGAGAAACCGGCCGTTCGGGCGCGTCGTAGGTTCAGGCCTTGAACCCTGCCTCGTACCACCCCTTGCTGCGGTTGACTACGCGCACCACCAGCAGCATCACCGGCACCTCGATCAAGACACCAACCACGGTGGCCAGGGCCGCACCCGACTCAAAGCCGAACAGGCTGATCGCCACTGCAACCGCCAACTCGAAAAAGTTGCTCGCGCCGATCAATGCGGAGGGGCACGCCACGCTGTGCGACTCGCCGAGCCGGCGGTTGAGCCAGTAGGCCAGCACCGAGTTGAAGAACACCTGAATCAGGATCGGCACCGCAAGCATCGCGATCACCAGCGGCTGCTTCAGGATCGCCTCGCCCTGGAAGGCGAACAGCAGCACCAGCGTCGCCTGCAGCGCGGCGATTGACCACGGCCCGATCTTGGCTAGCATGGCGTCGAACGCAGCCAGTCCCTTGCGCAGCAGCGCCTTGCGCCAGGCCTGCGCGATCAGCACCGGGATCACGATGTAGAGCACTACCGAAGTCAGCAGCGTGTCCCAAGGCACCGTGATCGACGACAGCCCGAGCAGCAGCGCGACGATGGGTGCGAAGGCGAACACCATGATGGTGTCGTTCAGCGCGACCTGGCTCAGCGTGAAGAGCGGATGTCCGTTGGTGAGCCGGCTCCAGACGAACACCATCGCGGTGCAAGGTGCTGCGGCCAGCAGGATCAGGCCCGCGATGTAGCTGTCGAGCTGCCCGGCGGGCAGGTAGGGCGCGAAGACCTGGCGGATGAAGAGCCAGCCCAGCAGCGCCATCGAGAAGGGCTTCACGGCCCAATTGACGAACAGCGTCACGCCGATGCCACGCCAATGCTTCTTGACCTGATGCAGCGCACCGAAGTCGACCTTCAGCAGCATCGGAATGATCATCACCCAGATCAACAGGCCCACGGGCAGGTTGACCTTCGCGACTTCCATGCGACCGATAGCCTGGAACGGTCCAGGCAGCATCTGTCCCAGGGCGATGCCGATGACGATGCACAGGAACACCCAGACGGTGAGGTAGCGCTCGAAGACGCTCATCGGTGCCGGCGCCTCGGCGCGGGCGGGCAAGGTCATGGTGTTCATGTCAGCTCCTGCCGATCTCGACGAGCGCCGCCTGCAACGCGGCACGGTCCATCGTCTCCAGCGGCAGCGCGAGCAGGTGGTTCAGCATGCCTTCGCTCAGCACGCTGCGGGCGGAGTTGTGGGTGCGGAGGATCAGGACGTGAGTGGTCATGGCTTGCGTGGCGCGATCGATACAGGGTTGGCGGCAGAGACCAAGATTGACAGTCCAGTATATTTCGATTATCGTAGAAATATAGTGACACGACACCGACCCCATGCCCAGCACCAGAAAGCCTCCCGCCACTGCCCGCTTTGCCCGCATGCTGACCGCCATGGGCACCGAGCCCCGCCTGGCCATCGTGCGACTCCTGCTGACTGCGCACCCTGAGGGCCTCTTCGTCGGCGAGATTGCCACCGAGCTGGGCATGGCGGCCTCCACGCTGTCGCACCACCTGGACAAGCTGAAGAACGAAGGGCTGGTGTCCGTCCAACGCGAAGGCACGTTCCTGCGCTGCACGGCCAACACGGCTGGGCTGGAGGAGCTGCTGGGATTTCTGTATGCCGAGTGCTGCACCCGCAACAAGGCGGTGGAGCCACGGCGCATCACCTGTTGTGGTTGAGACTGAATTTCGATGAAGGAGAACGCGATGAGCGAGACGGTGAACGTCAAGGACGTGGTCAGGCAGAAGTACGGCGCGGCTGCTGAGCGTGTGACGCAGGGGGGCGGCAATGCGTGCTGCGGCGGCTCGGCTGCGTCGCCCGAGCAGTGGGATCCAATCACCTCAAACCTGTACGACCAGGCGCAGGCGGAGGACGTGCCCGCTGCAGCCATGTTGGCTTCGCTGGGCTGCGGCAATCCCACCGCGCTGGCCGAATTGAAGGCCGGCGAGACGGTGCTCGACCTGGGCTCGGGCGGCGGCATCGACGTGCTGCTGTCGGCCAAGCGCGTCGGCCCGACCGGCACCGCCTACGGTCTGGACATGACCGACCAGATGCTCGCCCTGGCGCAGGAGAACAAGCTCAAGAGCGGCCTGGCCAACGTGCACTTCCTGAAAGGCGAGATCGAGCACATCCCGCTGCCGGCCAACTCGGTGGACGTGATCATCTCCAACTGCGTGATCAACCTGTCAGCGGACAAGGACCGCGTGCTGCGCGAAGCCTTCCGTGTCCTGAAGCCAGGTGGTCGCTTCGCGGTGTCCGACGTGGTGGTGCGTGGCGAGGTACCCGAGTCGATTCGCCGCAACATGGAACTGTGGATCGGCTGCGTGGCCGGCGCGCTGCGCGACTCCGACTACATAGCGAAGCTGCAAGCCGCCGGCTTCGAGGATGCCGCCATCGAGGTGACGCGGGTCTACACGGCCGAGGACGCAAAGGAGTTCCTGGCGGGCCAGTCCAATCAATTGCAGCAGCTGGCCCGCGAGGTGGACGGGCGCTTCGTCAGCGGCTTCGTACGGGCCCGCAAGCCCCTGGCGTCCGACAAGACGGCCGACGCAGTGAAAGCGGCCGCCCCACCCGCATCAACGAGCTGCGGCTGCGGCCCGCGCTGCTGCTGAAGCAAGCGGGGGCTCGAGACAAGCCATCTCGGGCCTGGAGGTCGGGTACTGAGCGGTCCTCCGGGGGGCGCTGGGCAATGGCTTCTGGCGCCACGTGATCCAGATCGGGCCGTTGCCATGGATCGACAGGGGTCATCAGGTTCAGCACCCGATGCCCTTGCATGACACGCCCGCGCGCCTCGACTGCGATGTCGTGCCCAGCTTATCGGGCGGGCGCTCAACGAAGCAGCACGATCTCTTTCCCGGTGCGGCCGATGGTGCCGTCCTTCTGCATGGCCGCGAGCGCGCGGTACAGCGCCTCGTGGGTCAACCCGAGCTGTCCCGCCAGTTCGCGCGCGGTTCCCTGCAGCGTGTACGTCGGCACCTTGCCGCTGCCCTCGGTGAGCAGGAGGTGCCTCACGCGTTCCGCAGTGCCCCTGATCGACAGCCGCTCGACGCGCGCCCGGACCTTGCGCAACTGCGCCGACAGCGATTCCAGCCACTGCATCGCGAAGCGCGGATCCGATTGGATTCTTGCTCCCAGGTCGATGGACGAGATGGCGGCGACCTCACTGTCACGCAGCGCCACCGCCGTGCAGTGGTATCGATCGGCGTGCAGCGAGGCCTCGGCAAAGAACTCACCGGCATCGGCGATGTGGATGACGACCTCTTCGCCGGCAGGACCGAACCGGTGCAGCACGACCCGGCCCCGCTGTAGGAAGAACACGTGCCCGGCGTGCGCACCGACGCGAAAGATCGACTCGCCTTTCGGGATCGATCGGTGCGAGGCCAGATCGCGCACGGTGGCTGGGACGGGGACTGGAGTCACGACGATTCGAGGAGATCCGACATATGACTTCAATCATATGCCTGCGGCAGAAATCGCCTTCATCATTGTGCGCATGAAAATCCGCCCGATTCACCTCCACATCCTTGGCTTGGTCGCCGCGCTGGGCGTTCCGTCTGTCTCACTGCCACAAAGCCATGATCACGCCCAGCACCAGCATCAGGCGGGCAGCATGCCGCTCGACAACCGCATCGCGGTAAAGTTTCCGGAGCCTTTGCGCACGCACACCTTAGCCAACATGCGCGACCACCTGACTGCACTAGGTGAGATCCAGGCGTCTATGGCCCGGGGTGACTACGACGCGGCAGCCGACATTGCCGAGAAGCGACTTGGTATGTCGTCGCTCGAAGCGCATGGCGCGCATGATGTGGCTCGGTTCATGCCGAAGGCGATGCAGGATGCCGGCGCCGCGATGCATCGCAGCGCGAGCCAGTTCGCCGTGGTAGCCAAAGACTCTTCGGTCACTGGAGACTGGAAGGCCGCCCTCGGTGCTTTGGCACGCGTGAACCAGACCTGCGTGGCCTGTCACGCAGGTTTTCGTCTCGAATAGGAAGCGGCGTCGCCACGAGGCGCGCGAGCAGGTCGGAATGGGGCCGGCGGGCAGCTTTGTGCGGTTGTAGCGGCCGACTGCTAGTGGCCGGTAGTGTGATCTCGCGGCCTCCCCAGAAAGCTGACCATGGAGCACCCTGCCGCGTCGAGTGGCCGCTACTTGGCACTGCGGGCGGGCGGGTGCTTCCGGCCAGGAGCAGCCGGCGGAGAAAGTGAGAAGCGGTCGTTCAATATTTTGGTTGACCGAACCGTCCGCTATGACGAGGTCGATTGAACTGCTGATTAGGCCTCACTGGGACTAACCATTTGCTCTGTGCGCAAAAAATTCCGCAAGCCGGCCTCCATGCGCAATTTGACCGACTCGATCCTAGTGAACGCCTTTCGTTTTTCTTCATGGTACTTTTCGTCGTACGCGTCCCGTTTCATTGCATTTTTGAACTGATTGAAAGCAGAGATGCTCTCCTCGTGAATCTCTAAAAGTGAGGCGGGCAATAGCAGCCTAGCAGAACCCTCCAGTGCCCCTAGTTCAGAAATATACGCGTCCAAATTTTCCCAGAAAATGTTTTTGGTATCCTGTACGCTTCCATCAGGAAATTTGTAGGCATCTTGATTCGTAGCGTGTTGGCAGATGCGGTAGTGGCGATAGAAGGACTCGTAGTATTTAATTAGAAGTTCCAGATGCTTCGTATACGCCGACTCGCGTAGTTTCAACTCATGGGCGAGATCAGCTAACCTTTGATTCAGATTGGATGCTTCACGTTGAAGTGTTCTCTTCGCATGTAGATCGGCTAGGTAGTGAACAAACACAGCGACTACGGCGGCCCATCCGCCAAATGCACCGAGCACAGTGAGGATGGAAGCGAACAAAGAATCTGAGGGCGTTGGCATGGCTCAATAATACGGGTGAGAGCTAAAAAAGCTCAAGGCATGCGACACAGGGAAGTTCTCAACGGGTGTAGCTTGTGCCTGACGCCATCTTGAAGGACAGCTCTGGAGTGTGATCCGAGTGGCGACTCAGGGTCGACTTGCGACAGTCGCTGAGCGGCCAGGAGCAGTCGTTGGCAGGCTTAGATTCAGTAGTCATGCACTCGGAACCATATGTTTCACGCTATCGCCCAAGGCAATCCGCTCGGAAGTCTGTATGGAGTCCAATGGCATAGCCAACCGAAGGCTCTCGCGATACTGCTCCGCTGGAGCAGCATGGATAACCTCCACCACGGCATCGTAGTTCGCCCGAATCACAGCCTCGATCACCTTAAGGTCGGCACGGAAAAATTCCTTACGCCCATTGACTTTGTTGAGTCTGCCAGACGCGAAATGAGAATGCAGCTTGGCTTCCAGAGCCGGGGCGTTGTCGGAAAACACCAGGGCATGCACATCGAAGCGGAACGGGACTGATGCATCCCCCAGTTCATCTACACGATCCATCGGCTCCAAGCGCCGAGTCATCCCGATCTTGAAGATGCCCTCTCCAAACGCGCCTATATTGGATATCACGTAAACGTAACCAGCCCGGGCGTTCTGTTCGCGGTAATCGAGCAGTCTTTCCTCTTCATCTAGCTTGCTGTTCTGGCTGGAAAGCTCATCGATACGAGTCTGCAGATCGTCACGCTCATCTTGGTCAACTGCAGCACCGAGGCGCAATTGCAGCTTCTGGAGTGCGCTGGTGAAGTGGCGACGCTCTTTCTCGATTTTGGCCCGCGCCTCCTGGATTTCCTTTTCGAGTTTTTCTTGCTCACGTCGGTCTTCCCTTGCCTGCCGAACTGCCTCTTTTTCCTCTTGGCGTTTCATCTGGTATTCGTGTGCCAGATACAGCTCCTGCAGCTTGCGCTCCAAGACGATGTCTTTCCACCAGGCGTCGATAGCCTTCAACAGCTTGTTGCAGGTCTCAAATGACCGTCGTATGCGCTCCTCCATCTTCTCCAGGTTACTGAACTTGACGTTGTCAATGCAATACTCACTTTCGCTGTTAAAGGATCTCAGCGCCAGCTTCAATGCATCCTTGCGCAATTTTTTCCACTGCGTCTTTGTGAATTCAACGGCGTAGTTGTCCCATGCATCAACCTCTGCACTCAACCCTCTGGCTGTTCGCTTCTGATCCTCGCGAATCTCATCGAGTCGATTCTTGTAGTCAATGCTGTTCGTGAATTGATACTTGGGTTCATACAGCGCAAAAGACTCCAGCTGAACGGTATCTTCGGCTCCCAAAATTTGTTGCTGGATCTCTTGTAGCTGGGAACGTGCTGCTTCCAAATCAGCCTGCGTCGCCGCGACCTGGGCCTGGACACTGGCAAGCAGTGTTCCTTCGTTCTGGATCTGCTTTTTTACCGCCAGCAGATCCAGTAACCCGATATCCCGAGCCTTTGCTTCCAGATCGTCGTACTTGGCCTGCAGCGTCTGCATTTCGGCTTGGGATTGCTGCCGATTAGCCTGCAATTCGGCTGCCAGCCGAGCCGCATTCTCCTTGTGTTCCGGGCCTTTGAAATAGTCGCCAAACGCCATATCTTCTCCACCTTCGTTCACTCTACTGTCGAAATGCTTGTCTTAGGATTATCGGTTTTCCCCACCATTTGCCATCTTCGTGACTTGCTTATGGCGGCGCTTCTTGTCCCGAATCTTGCGGATTGACAGTTGACTCCTGCTGCTGAAAGGTCGTTCATAACGAAGAAGGGAACGACCGCTGTGGGTCGACATGAGACTGTCGCTACGCGCAGAAGTGAATCGCCCCGGGTTCTGCGGAGGCTGTTTGGTTTAAGTCAGGTCGCCACCTCG
>ERZ778017.488-NODE-488-length-54067-cov-100.191106_pt1 | contig 54067 bp, 46 predicted proteins | sample MGYA00375747_ERZ778017 | MGnify/ENA primary metagenome ERZ778017 (study PRJEB29350, sample SAMN05509838) | bioreactor metagenome | biome: bioreactor; material: wastewater | place: South Africa: University of Cape Town | collected 2014-03-17 ...
TCACCACCCACCCCCCCTGCGCCTCTCACGGCCCAGGGGGGGTCGGCTTTGGAGAAACGATTAGGATGCAGTTGGCCGATATCCTCTATTCGCAAGGGTTTGGAACGCGTCGTGTCTGCGCCGGATTGATTCAACAGGGCATGGTGGCCATCCATGGCGGAGCCGCTTCTCCTGAAATCTGTACGGATTGCGGACAGGAACTGGCGGAAGACGGGCTGGTTTTGCGGGTTCAGGGCGTCGACTGGCCGTTTCACGCCAAAGCCTATCTGATGATGCACAAACCGCCTCTGGTCGAGTGTTCGCGGCGTCCGACGGTTTATCCCAGTGTCTACAGCCTGTTGCCCCAGCCTCTGCGCGAGCGGCCGGTTCGTGGCGCGACCCAGGGCGTGCAAGCGATCGGACGCCTTGACCAGGATACGACGGGTCTGCTGCTGTTCAGTGATGACGGCCAGTTCATCCATCGCATGGCTTCGCCGAAAAAGCATGTTTCCAAGGTGTACCGGGTCTACACCAAGCACCCGGTCAGCGGAGAGCAGCAAGCGCGCCTGCTCGAAGGTGTCGTTCTCGATGATGACCCCGCGCCGGTACGTGCAAGTGCCTGCGTGCGCCAAGGCGACTGTGAACTCGACCTGACCCTGACGCAGGGCAGGTATCACCAGGTCAAGCGCATGCTGGCGGCCGTGGGCAATCGCGTGGTGCGTCTTCATCGCTGGCGAATCGGGGAGGTCGAGTTAACGGTGGATCTGGCTCCGGGGCAGTGGCGCTGGCTGTCGGCGCAGGAGCTCACTTCGCTGCAGGGCACCTCCCTCTAGAATGGCGGCGTACGCGTCGTTATTGGTCTTCTGAAGTCTGAGCCTCATGGCGGTCACCTACACCATCAGCGATCTGGCGCGCGAGTTCGATCTGACGACGCGCGCCATGCGCTTTTACGAGGATATGGGCCTGCTGCAACCCGAAAGGGTGGGGCCGGCCGGGCGCTCCCGTGTGTACAGTTCGCGCGATCGCACCCGTCTCAAACTGACTTTGCGCGCCAAGCGGCTGGGGCTTTCGCTGGTGCAGGCCAAGGAGATCATCGATCTCTACGACAGCCCGCGCGATACGGGTGCCCAGTTGCGCAAATTCCTCGAAGTGCTGGGACAGCACAAGCGTCAGCTTGAAGCGCAGATGAAGGATCTGCAGGCAAACCTGGACGAAGTGAGCGAACACGAGCGCGAAGCCCGCATGCTGCTGACTCGGCTGGCCGCGACCGGTTCGGAAAATGACTGATAATTAACGTTTACGTAAACGTCAACCAAAATTCTGGGCTCAGGCCCTATTCCCGGAGACCACCATGAGCGTCTTGCATTCCCTGCCCGGTTTGAATTTCCAGCTGGGGGAAGACATTGATGCGCTGCGCGACGCGGTGCGTGACTTCGCGCAATCGGAGATCGCGCCGCGGGCAGCGGAAATCGACCATACCGATCAGTTTCCGATGGATGTCTGGCGCAAGCTGGGCGACTTGGGGGTGCTTGGCATCACGGTGCCCGAGCAGTACGGCGGTGCCCATCTGGGCTACCTGGCCCACATGGTCGCGATGGAGGAAATCTCGCGTGCGAGCGCGTCGGTCGGGCTCTCCTATGGCGCGCACAGCAACCTGTGCGTGAACCAGATCAACCGCAATGGCAATGAGGCGCAGAAGGCCAGGTATCTGCCCAAGCTGATTTCCGGCGAGCATGTGGGAGCGCTGGCCATGAGCGAGCCGGGCGCGGGCTCGGACGTCATCAGCATGAAGCTGCGCGCCGAGGACAAGGGCGGTTATTTCGTGCTCAATGGCTCCAAGATGTGGATCACCAACGGGCCGGATGCCGACACCCTGGTCGTTTACGCCAAGACCGAGCCGGAGCTGGGTGCGCGTGGCGTCACGGCCTTCCTGATCGAAAAAGGCATGAAGGGCTTCTCGATTGCGCAAAAGCTCGACAAGCTCGGCATGCGCGGCAGCCACACGGGCGAACTGGTGTTCCAGGATGTCGAAGTGCCCGCCGAGAACGTGCTCGGTGGCGTGAACAACGGCGCCAAGGTGCTGATGAGCGGCCTGGACTACGAGCGCGCGGTGCTCACGGGCGGGCCGCTCGGGATCATGCAGGCGGTGATGGACAACGTCGTGCCCTACATTCACGACCGCAAGCAGTTCGGCCAGAGCATCGGGGAATTCCAGCTGATCCAGGGCAAGGTGGCCGACATGTACACGGTGCTGCAGGCGGCGCGCTCGTTTGCCTACACCGTGGCCAAGAACCTGGACATGCTGGGCAAGGACCACGTGCGCCAGGTGCGCAAGGATTGTGCAAGCGTGATCTTGTGGTGCGCGGAGAAGGCGACCTGGATGGCGGGCGAAGGCATACAGGTGCATGGGGGCAATGGCTACATCAACGAATTTCCGCTCGGGCGCCTGTGGCGCGATGCCAAGCTCTATGAAATCGGAGCGGGCACCAGCGAGATCCGCCGCATGCTGATCGGTCGCGAGCTGTTCGCCGAAACCTGTTGAGCGGCAGGTTCGTCCGCAACGTCAAGGAGGGGCCTCATGCCCACGGCGCACATTGAAGATCTTTTTGCAAACAACCGCGCGTGGGCGGCGCAGATGGAGCGGGAGCGCCCGGGGTTTTTCACCGACCTGCTGTCGCAGCAGAAGCCGCGTTACATGTGGATCGGCTGCTCGGACAGCCGCGTGCCCGCCAACCAGATCAGCGGTCTGGAGCCGGGCGAGGTGTTCGTGCACCGCAATATCTCCAATGTGGTGGTGCCGACGGACCTGAACTGCCTCTCCGTGGTGCAGTATGCGGTCGATCAGCTCAAGGTGGCGCACCTGATGATCGTCGGGCACTACGGCTGTGGCGGCGTACTGGCCGCCCTGCAAAACCTGCGCATCGGGCTGGCGGACAACTGGATTCGCCACGTGCAGGATGTGCGTGACAAGCACCAGGCCTTGCTGGAGAAAACGCCTGTGCAGTGGCGCCATGACGTGCTCTGCGAGCTTAATGCGATCGAGCAGGTGGTCAATCTCGCGCATTCCACCGTGATCCAGGATGCCTGGGCGCGTGGACAAAAGCTGGAGTTGCATGCCTGGTGTTACGGCCTCAAGGACGGCTTGATCACCAACCTTGAAATGTCGATACCCCGCGAGGAGGGTTTGCAGGCCGCCTACCAACGGGCCGTGGCCCTGGTGGCCTCGCGCGAGCGCCACTGACGGGCGCAGGCGGCGCTGTCATGATTGTCGATCGCCTTGATGCGCCCCAGGCCTGGGACATCGCCAAGGCGATGGTCGATGGCTTCAACCGCCACTATTTTCTTTTTCGCACCGAGTCGGCACGCGCCAAGCACCGTTTCGAAACGCAGGACTGGCACGGCCAGCAGCGGGCGCAGCGCGAGCGCATCGAGTTCTACGATCTGCGGGTGCGCGAGTGCGTGCGTCGGCTGGAAAAGGAATTTCACGCCGATCAGCTGCCGATGGCCGTGTGGCACCAGATCAAGCTGCACTACATCGGGCTGCTGGTCGAGCACCGACAGCCTGAGCTGGCCGAGACTTTCTTCAATTCGGTCACGACCAAGATCCTGCACCGCACGCACTTTCACAACGACTTCATCTTCGTGCGCCCTGCGGTGAGCACGGAGTACCTGGAAGACCACGACCCGGGCGTGCGCGCGAGCTATCGCGCATATTACCCGCGGCGGGACGATCTGCAAGCCACGATGCGGCGCGTGATCGAGGACTTCGATCTGCAGTGTCCGTTTGAAGATATGCAGCGCGACATCGCGCGCGTCCACGCGGCCGTGGCGCCGCGCATCGCCGCGATGACCTTGCGCGCCAACTTCCAGATCCAGGTGCTGGCAAGCCTGTTCTATCGCAACAAGGGTGCGTACCTAGTGGGTCGGGTCATCAACGGCTTCACCGAGCTGCCGTTCGCGCTGCCCATCCTGCACGCCGACGATGGCCGGCTGTTCATCGACGCGATGCTGTTCGGTGAGGACGATCTGCTGGCGCTCTTCAGCTTCGCACGCGCCTACTTCATGGTGGACATGGACGTGCCCAGCGCGTACGTGCAGTTCTTGCGCAGCCTCATGCCGCGCAAGCCCATGGCCGAGCTGTACAACGCGATCGGCCTGGCCAAGCAGGGCAAGACGCTGTTCTACCGGGAATTTCTATCGCACCTGAAACACTCGAGCGATCGGTTGCGCATTGCCCCGGGCATCAAGGGCATGGTGATGCTGGTGTTCGACCTGCCGAGCTTTCCCTACGTGTTCAAGCTCATCAAAGATCATTTTCCGCCGCAGAAGGACACGACGCGCGAGCAGGTGCAGTCCAAGTACCTGCTGGTCAAGCACCACGACCGCGTGGGGCGCATGGCCGACACGCTCGAATACAGTCTGGTGGCGCTGCCGCGCGAGCGCTTCTCCGATGATCTGCTCGAGGAGCTGCTGCGCGAAGCGCCGAGCCAGATCGAAATCAGCGACCGCGACGGAGACGGGCACCAGGAAGTCATCATCCGCCACCTCTATATCGAGCGGCGCATGGTGCCGCTCAACCTCTATCTGCAGGAGGCGCTTGATGCCGGGCTGGACAACCCCGCGGCGCGCGCGCAGGTGGAGCACGCCGTGATCGAATACGGCAACGCAATCAAGGACATGGTGGCGGCCAACATCTTTCCCGGCGACATGCTGTGGAAGAATTTTGGCGTGACGCGCGGGGGCAAGGTGGTGTTTTATGACTACGATGAAATCGAGTACGTCACCGACTGCCGCTTTCGCGCTGTCCCCGAGCCGCGCACCGAGGAAGAAGCGCTGTCGGGCGAAGTCTGGTACCCCGTCGGCCCGCGAGACGTCTTTCCCGAGACCTTCGCACCCTTCCTGCTCGGCCATCCCGTCGTGCGGGAGATTTTTCTGCGTCATCATGGCGACCTGCTCACGCCAGCGTATTGGCAGACGCACCAGGAGCGCATTCGGCAGGGTTATCTGTACGATGTTTTCCCCTATGGCCAGGAGCGCCGCTTCGGCGTGCGCAGCCCGGCATCCTGAGCATTCTTGACAACCGTTGAAGGAGTTTCACATGCAAGACCCCATCGTCATCGTCGGCGCCGCCCGCACCCCCATGGGCGCGTTCATGGGCGATTTCGCGAGCCTGGCCGCGCACGACCTCGGCGCCGCCGCGATCAAGGCAGCCGTGGCGCGCGCCGGCATCGCGCCCGAGAAAGTGGATGAAGTGCTGTTCGGCAATTGCCTCATGGCCGGGCAGGGCCAGGCGCCGGCGCGCCAGGCGGCGCACAAGGCGGGCCTGCCGCGCAGCACCGGGGCCGTGACGCTCTCCAAGATGTGCGGCTCGGGCATGGAGGCGGCCATGCTTGCGCACGATCAGATCGTGGCGGGCAGCCGCAGCGTGATGGTGGCCGGCGGCATGGAGAGCATGACGGCCGCGCCCTACCTGCTGCAAAAGGGCCGCGGCGGTTACCGCATGGGCCACGACAAGGTCTATGACCACATGATGCTCGACGGCCTGGAAGACGCCTACGAGCCCGGCCGCGCCATGGGCACGTTCGGTGAGGACTGCGCCGCCAAATACCACTTCACGCGCGAGCAGCAGGATGCGTTCGCGATGGAAAGCGTCAAGCGCGCGCAGCAGGCGGCGCAAGGCGGTGCCTTCAACGACGAAATCACGCCGGTAAGTTTCAGCACGCGCAAGGGCGAGGTCACGGTGTCCATCGACGAAGGCCCGGCGAAGGCGCGGCTGGACAAGATTCCCACGCTGCGCCCCGCGTTCAAGAAGGACGGCACGATCACCGCCGCGTCCAGCTCCAGCATCAACGATGGTGCGGCGGCGCTGGTGCTGATGCGCGAATCCACCGCCAGGGAGCTGGGTTGCACGCCGCTGGCGCGCATCGTGGCGCACGCCACGCACGCGCAGGAGCCCAACTGGTTCACCACGGCACCGATAGGCGCGACCGAGAAGGCGCTGAAGAAGGCGGGCTGGAGCGTGGGCGACGTGGACCTGTGGGAGGTGAACGAGGCCTTCGCCGTCGTGCCCATGGCTCTGATGCACGACCTCAAGGTGCCGCACGAGAAGGTGAACGTCAACGGCGGCGCCTGCGCGCTTGGTCACCCGATCGGCTGCAGCGGCGCGCGCATCATGGTGACACTGCTTTATGCACTCAAGGCACGCGGCCTGAAGAAGGGGCTGGCCACTCTGTGCATAGGCGGCGGTGAAGCCACCGCCGTGGCGCTTGAGATGGTTTGATATCAAGTAAATAGCTATCGGCGCTTGTCCCGAAAGGGCTGGCGCCGTTTTTCATTCAAAGGTGATGAATATGGGCACGGTTCTGGTCATGGGTGCGTCGCGCGGCATCGGGTTGGAGATGGCGCGCCAATATGCGATGGCGCGCCACCAGGTGATCGCCACCGCGCACAGCGAGGCGGGGATGGCGGCGCTGCGCGATCTGGGGCTGGACCCCTGGCCGCTGGATGTGACGGATGCGGCGAGCGTGGCCCGTTTTGCCGAGCGGCTCGGACACGCGAAGCTGGATGTCGCCTGGCATGTGGCCGGGGTGATGTGCAGCCGGGCCGATGCGCGCAAGGCACCGGCGCGCGATGATTTCGACCGCGTGATGCACACCAACGTGTTCGGTGCGATGCAGATCATTCCCCGGGTGGCGCCGCTCGTGCAAGCGGCGCGCGGGCGCTTCGGTTTTCTCACGAGCGCCATGGGGCAGATCGGCACCGCGACCGCGAGCAATGCCTGGCTGTACCGCACGAGCAAGGCCGCGCTCAACATGGTGGTGGCCTCGGCGCGCCACAGTTACCCCCACGCGCTGTTCGCGCTGTTTCACCCGGGGTGGGTCAAGACCGACATGGGCGGCGCGCAGGCGCCCGTGCGCGTGACCGACAGCGTGACCCGGCTGCGGGTCACGCTGGAGAGCGCGGGTGCGGCGGACAACGGCGCGTTTTTCAATGACGACGGCGCGCGCATGACCAGCTGGTAGCGCGGGCGCGCGGCGGCGCTACCGCGGGCCAGGTTCGGGCTCGCGAAACAGCAGCTGCGCCGCGCGTGCGGCCTGCACGTAGATGTCGGGCAGTTTGTAGCCGCGCCGGGCCAGCCGCTCGGGACGCAGCGCCACGGCGAAATCCTGCGATTCTTCCGGCGAAGGCAGCGCATGGCGGGGCAGGGCACGCAGCGCAAGTCGCCCCGCCTGCTCGCCCAGCGCCTCGGCCGACGGCGCGATGGCCAGGGCGCCACCGCCTTGCGCAAAGCGCTCGCGCACACTGATCGCCAGTGGCACGGCGTGCTGTTCGGTCCACTGCGCCACTTCCAGCGCATCAACCGCTGCCGGGTCGCTGCCCGATCGCGGCATGCCGGAGAAGCTGAGCACGAGCAGCACGTCGGCGCGGCGCGCGGCGTCCGTCACGGCCCGTTGCCAGGCCGCGTAGTCCCTGGCGAGGACGGTGGGCAGGAGCGTGCTGGATTGCCAGTCGAAGGCCTGCACCTGATCGCGCTCGGCCTCGCCCGTGGGGTCGGCCATGCCCAGTGCCTGGATGCGCAGATGCCTGGATTCGAGGTCGGTGAGGACCTGGCGAATCTGGGCCAGGGGCAGAAGCTCGCGCACGCCGGTCACGTTGGCCGCGCCCACGTAGCCGAAGCGCCGCGGGTCTTCGCTGGTGGCATAGACGAGGCGCGGATCCTGGGGGGTCTCTCCGACGTAGCGGTGGCCCACCCATTGCTGCGCCTCCTCGCCCACGAGGAGGATGACGTCGGGCTTCCACGAATCGATCACCGCGCGCGCACGGGCGCTGGCGGCGGCCCACTCGGCACTGGTCTGCACGTCGGTGCCGGTGAAGCTCATGTAGTGCCAGCGCACCGCCAGCGGCTGGCGGTTGACGGCGAGCGCCCGCTGCACACCCTGGTCGAACAATTGTTCCCAGTGGCCGTCTTCGGCAAAGCTGTGCAGGATAAGGAGGCGTGGCTTGCCATGGTTGAAGGCGACGAGAAGCCCCAACAGCAGCAGCACGAAGGCGCACAGGAGCGCGGCGAGGCTGCGCTGCGCTTTCATCCGTCCAGCCCCAGCCAGCGCCAGTAGGGGATGCTGGCAAACGCCAGCACCACGCGCGCGCCATTGAGCCACCAGGCGTAGCGAAAGAACAGGCGTTCGTCACAGCGCTGGCGCATGCCGGCGCCCACCAACTGGGCGAACGACGAGTTCTGGTGCGGCATGAACCAGATGTCTGAGAACAGCGAGGCAAGGAACACCACGATCCAGGGGTGGATGCCCTGGGCCATGCCCACGGGAAGCAGCAGCGTGGCTGCCATCACCATGCCCGCGGTGACGGGCAGCGCCAGCCGCGCCACCACGGTGACGACGAGGGCCAGCAGCGTGAACCAGAAGAGGTTGCCGTCAATCCACGTGAGCCCAGGCATGAGCGTGGCGACCATCGCCTTGTCCAGGTCGAGGTAGCGGATGGCATCGGTGAAGCCGTCCAGGCACAGCAGGAAGAAGATTGTCGGCCAGTCGATCTTGCTCTGAAACGAGGCCTTGTCCAGCAGGCCGAGCACCATGAAACTCACGAGCACCAGGCCGGCGAGCCAGGCCGGCTGCGACTGGTGCCACTGGGGCAGGGCGGAACCCAGGACGAAGAGCACGAAGGCCAGCGCCGCCGCCCATTCCGGCGCGCGCAGGGGGCCCAGGGTCGCCAGCTGGCGCGCGATGCGATCGACGGGCAAGGGTGCCTGCCGGCCGGGCTGCCAGGCGCGGCGCATCACGCTGAAGTGCACCAGCACGAACCCCAGCGCCACGACGGCTGCGCCCGCCAGCCAGGCCAGTCCCTGGAAATTGAGCCTGACCTGCGCGGGCATCATCGTGAACGCCGCCAGATTGGAGGTCTTGGCCGTGAGCAGCAGGGGTGAAAACAGCGTGGCCCCGGTGAAGGTGGCGATCACGAGCGCGCTGGCCTGGGGCGAATGGCCGGGCGTGGCAAGGCTCGCGTCCATCTCCTTGTACAGCGGCAGCATCAGCGCCAGGCGGGCGTTGGACGATGGCATGACGATGGACAGCACCATGCCGAACAGCGTGATGGCCGAGCGGTGCCAGAAGGGCGAATCGGGCAGGCGCAGCAGCGTCCAGAGCATCAGCCGGTAGGCGAGACCCGATGCGACCACGACGGCCGAGAGCGCATACACCCCCAGCAGCAGGATGAAGGTGCGCGAGTAAAACCCATGCAGAGCCACGCGGGCGGGCACGAGCTCGATGAACAGCATGGCGACGACCGCGATCAGCGGCGGGACGTATTCATCGACCAGCGTGAACAGCCACATCAATACTGTCATCGTGAACAGGCCGAGGTAGACCGCCGCCTGCGGGGTCAGGCCTTGTTCGAGTCCCAGCCACCAGGCGAGCGGGGACAGGAGCATGGTGGCGATCCAGCCGGTCAGCGCCTTGCGGGGCAACTGCAGGGGGGGGTGCGTCTCGGCGGGGGGGGGCGTTGGCAGCGGGGGCAGCTCACCCAGGGCGGCGGCCAGCTGCATCAGTGCGCGTGATTTCAGAGATGGGTTGCTGGCGAACAGTTCGCGCAGGGTGCCACGCTTGACGCGCAGCGCCGAGACGGGCGTGAGCGCATGGGCGCTCGCGAGGTAGCGGGTCTGCTCGGCCGGGCCTTCGGCAAAGGCCTCCAGCCCCAGGCCTTGCGTGGCGCCGACGGTGCGCGAACGGGCGCTGGACAGCTTGGCCGTGCCGTGCGTGATCCAGTAGTAATGCTCGGCTTGCGCACCCGCCTCGAACAGGCGCTCGCCCGCGTCGAAAGTGCACGCGGTGGTTGCCGCCAGCAGCCGGGCCTGCTGCACTGTCGTGCACCGGGCAAACAACGGATGGGCTTGCAGTTGCGTGGCGACGTCGTTTGGCATCCGTGGATGGAAAAGGGCGGGTACGCGAACCCTAACACGACTTGACGCCTCGCGGCCACTCATGGGGGCGGTGAGCTGCCATGGTCTGGCCCGTGTGGCTGTGAAAGAATCCGCTCGGGGGCGGGTGGCGCATCCGCTCGTGCTTGTTTGTTTGAATGCTTCGTCTGGATATCCCATGCTGTTGACCCAAGACCAGGAAATGATCCGTGATGCCGTGCGCGAGTTCGTGCGCGAGCAGATCACGCCCCACGCGGCGCGCTGGGACAAGGAGCACCACTTCCCGCACGACGTGCACCACGGGCTGGCGCAGCTCGGCGCCTACGGTGTCGTGGTGCCCGAGGAATATGGCGGCGCGGGGCTCGACTACCTGACGCTCGCGCTGGTGCTGGAAGAAATCGCGGCGGGCGATGGCGGCACCAGCACCGCGATCAGCGTCACCAACTGCCCCTACAACGCCATCCTGATGCGCTACGGCAGCGAGGCGCAAAAGCGCCAGTGGCTCGCTCCGGCGGCGCGCGGCGAGATGCTCGGCGCCTTCTGCCTGACCGAGCCGCAGGTCGGTTCGGACGCCTCGGCCATGCGCACCACTGCCACGCTCGATGGCGGCGACTACGTGATCAACGGCGTCAAGCAGTTCATCACCAGCGGCAAGAACGGGCAGGTGGCCATCGTCATCGCGGTGACCGACCCGGCCGCCGGCAAGCGCGGCATGAGCGCCTTCATCGTGCCCACGAGCGCGCCGGGCTACACCGTGGCACGCCTCGAAGACAAGATGGGCCAGCACAGCAGTGATACCGCGCAGATCCAGTTCGAGAACTGCCGCATCCCGGCGCAGAACCTGATCGGCACCGAGGGCGAGGGCTACAAGATTGCGCTCTCCGCCCTGGAAGGCGGGCGCATCGGCATCGCCGCGCAAAGCGTGGGCATGGCGCGCGCGGCGCTCGACTTCGCGCTGAACTACAGCAAGGAGCGCGAGAGCTTCGGCCAGCCCATCTTCAACCACCAGGCGGTGGGCTTTCGCCTGGCCGAATGCGCGACGCAGGTGGAGGCGGCGCGCCAGCTCATCTGGCACGCGGCCAGCCTGCGCGATGCGGGCCGCCCGTGCCTGAAGGAAGCGGCCATGGCCAAGCTTTTCGCCACCGAGATGGCCGAGCGCGTGTGCAGCGCGGCCATCCAGACGCTGGGCGGCTACGGCTACGTGAGCGACTTTCCGCTGGAGCGCATCTACCGCGACGTGCGCGTGTGCCAGATCTACGAGGGCACGAGCGACGTGCAGAAAATCCTCATCCAGCGGGCACTGGCGTGAGTGCCTGCCCGTGTGGTCGGCAGGATGCGCGCGGCAGGCCGCTGGCGTATGCCCAGTGCTGCGGGCGCTACCTCAATCATTGGGAAGCGGCTCCGGCGCCCGACGCCGAAAGCCTGATGCGTTCGCGCTACACCGCTTTCGTGCGCGAGGACGAGCGCTATCTGCTGGCCACGTGGCACGCCAGCCACCGGCCGCCTTCGGTGGATTTCGAGCCGGGGTGCAAGTGGCTGGGGCTGGAGGTCAAGCGTAATCGCACGACGAGCGCTGTCGAAGCCGAGGTGGAATTCGTCGCCCGCATGCGCTCGCCGGGCGGCCGGGCTTCGCGCCTGCACGAGCGCAGCCGCTTCGTCCGGGAGGATGGGCGCTGGTATTACGTCGATGGCGTGATGCTCGATCGGTGAGTTGCGGGCGTGGAAATGACGGACACTCGTATTCCATGAATCCATTTCCATGGGGCAAGCTCCAGCGACGCGACGATGGGTGCGTGATCACGCATGGCCTTATCGATCACATGACGGACGTCGCCGCCGTTCTGCATCGCTCGCTCTATCTTCCCGCTGTACAGCGGGCTTTGCAGCAGACGGCAGGCCGCTGCCTCACCGACGTGGACCGTTCGCGTTTGGCGGTGCTGGCTTTTTTGCACGACATCGGCAAGGCCAATGCGGGTTTTCAGGGCAAATACTGGAGCGACCCAAAGCAACGCCCCTCAGGTTGGTTTGCGCCGCATTGTGGGCACGGCGCAGAAGGTTGGAGTTTGATCGTCAGTGGCCCTCAGGCTGTTCTTGTCGGGCTGCCATTGGAAACCATGGACTCCTGGGGGAGCGGCTGCTTGGATCTGCTGCACGCCAGCATCAGCCACCATGGCCGACCCGTCAAAAGCCAAGGTAGTTCAGTACTGTGGAAGCCCGTAGAACACGATGGCCACGTACTTTACGACCCGGCACGGGCCGCCCAGGCCATGGGCGAAGCCATTCAAGCGCAATACCCGGAAGCCTTCACCGAGGGTGCGCCGGAATTGCCCGACTCCCCCGCCTTTGCCCATCTGTTTGCCGGCCTGGTGCAATTGGCGGACTGGCTGGGCTCGGACACCCGGCCGGGCTTCTTTCCCTATACCCAAGCTGGAGAAATACGGTCAAACACCGCTTCAACCCTTGCGCAGCAAGCGCTGACAGCTATCGGTTTGGATGTGGGCGATGCGGGGCTACGCCAGCAGGCCACCCACGTCGACTTTGCTCAGGCCTTTGACGTGCCCCGTGCCCGCCCCATGCAGTCAGCTATGGCGGGCGACGGCATGGGGCCCGTCGTGGTGCTGGAGGCCGAGACCGGCAGCGGCAAGACCGAGGCGGCGCTGTGGCGCTTTTTGCACCTGTGGCGTGCGGGCGAGGTCGACGCGCTGTACTTCGCACTGCCCACCCGCGTCGCGGCCACGCAGTTGTATGAGCGGGTGCGGGCATTCGTCAAACGTACTTGGAAGGATACGCTTCCCGTCGTCGTGCGCGCGCTGCCGGGCTATGCCGCTGCCGATGGCCAGGGCTACCGCCCTTTGCCGGACTTTCGGGTGCTGTGGCACGACGAACCCCAGGACGACGAAGCCGAGCGCCGCTGGGCGGCCGAACACCCCAAGCGCTACTTGGCCGCGCCGATTGCCGTCGGTACAGTGGATCAGGCACTGCTGGGGGCGCTGCAAATCAAGCACGCCCACCTGCGCCACGCACTGCTCGCGCGCAGCCTGCTGGTGGTCGATGAAGTCCATGCGTCCGACGCCTACATGACCCGCCTGACCGAGCACCTGCTGCGTGCCCACGTCGCCTGCGGCGGCCAGGCGCTGCTGCTGTCGGCCACGCTGGGGGCCGTGGCGCGCACGCGCTACCTGGCCATCGGCCAGCGCGGCCAGCAAACGCCGCCCACGCTGGCCCAGGCCCAGGCGCTGGCCTACCCCGCCATCAGCGACCGCAGTGCGGGTGGCTCACGGTTGCAGGCCGTGGAGGGCAACCCGCGCCAAAAAACCGTGCATTGGAAAACGATGGGCTGCATCGATGCGCCCGAGCGCATCGCCGCGTTGGCTGTGCAGGCTGCGGCCCAGGGCGCGCGTGTGCTGGTGGTGCGCAACACCGTGCCCGCCGCCATCGCCACGCTGCAGGCGGTGGAGGCGCTGGCAGCGGCGCAAGGTATGGATTGCCGGTTCAAGGTCAACGGCGTCAGCACGCTGCACCACAGCCGCTTCAGTCGCCAGGATCGCCCCCTGCTCGACGCCCAGGTGCAGGCGCAGATCGGCAAGGAGCGCAGCCCCCGGCCGGGCGGCGCGGGCCTGGTGGTCGTCGGCACGCAGACGCTAGAGCAAAGCCTGGACATCGATGCCGACCTGCTCCTCACCGACCTGTGCCCGATGGACGTGCTGCTGCAGCGCCTGGGCCGGCTGCACCGCCACGCGCGCGAACAGCGCCCCGAGGGCTGCGAGCAGGCCCGCGCCTGGGTGCTTACGCCACCCGACCACAACCTCGCGCCGTTGCTGCAGCGCCAGCGCCATGGCCTGGGGCCGATACGCCTGAAGAACCAGCCCATGGGCGGCGTCTACCTCGATCTGCGCGTGCTGGAAGCCACGCGCCGCCTGATCGATGCCGCGCCCACGCGCAGCATTCCGGCGGACAACCGCGTCCTGGTCGAGCAGGCCACCCACGGCGAGGCGCTGGATGCGATTGCGCAGGAGATGGGCGAGGCGTGGGTGCAGTTCGGCAAGGATGTGGACGGCCTGCGGACTGCCACCGGCACCCTGGCCAATCTGCACGCGCTGGCCTTTGATCGTCCGTTTGGCGATCTTTTTCCTGAAGACCAGGGCAGCATCGGCAGCCGTCTGGGCGCGGCAGACCGCTTGGTGACGTTTGTTGAGCCGTTCCATATGGGGCCTTTTGGTCAACCCGTCGAGCAGCTTGCGTTGCGGCACCACCAGGTGCCACCAGGTTTGCCTGCGGATGCGCAGCCAGAGGTTGATGTTCCGCCGCTGACGGATGGTGAAGGTGCGGGATTCAGCTTCCGCTTGGGCACCGCGCACTACCGCTACAGCCGCTTCGGCGTGGAGCGGTTGCCCTCCTGAGCGTTCAGGACGGGGCTTCGCCGTCGGCCAGCGGGCGCACGGCAGCCAGTTGCTCCAGCAGTTGCGGCAGCGCCGTCTGCACGGTGTCCCACACTACATCCAGGTTGATGTCGAAATACCCGTGGGCAATGCGGTTGCGCATGCCGCGCATGCTGCGCCACGGCACCTGGGCATGCGCGTTCGCAAATTCGGGGTAGCCATCCATCACCTTGGTCGCGGCCTCGCCGACGATGATCAGGCTCATGATCACGGCCTGCTGGGTGCGCCTGTCTTGCCGGAAGTCGTCCTGCGCCATCCCGTGCACGAAGGCGCAGGCATCTGTGGCAGCCTGCTGCATGTGGTCAAGATAGTCGGCCAGGCGGTTCTCGTTCATACCGGCTGCGCCTCTGCCAGCACCCGGGCACGGAACTTGGGTGGCAGATCGGCCGGCGTCAGCACATCGACCTGAATGCCAAGCAAGGTTTCCAGCTCGTCTTTCAGTCCGCCCAGGTCGAACAGCGTTGCACCGGGTAGGGCGTCCACCAGCAGATCGAGGTCGCTGCCCTCTTGGTCTGTGCCGTGCAGAACCGACCCAAAGACGCGCGGGTTTCTGGTGCGAAAGCGTCCTGCTATATCGCGTACTGCGCTGCGCTTGGCGCTGAGCACAACGGAGGGTCGCATACGCATCCTTTCTTTGAAAAATCAAGAACATGTCATCCCCGCTTGCGCGGGGCAATCTCAGCTGCGGACTTCAACATCCTATGGTTGCCAGGTCAATCCCCATAGATAGGGTAGAAAATTAAAACGGCAACCATAGAATACGTATGTTAAGCTCTTTCTCGCTCACAACAAGCGGGAGGGCAACATGCAAGCTGCACTCGATGGGGTTGAACCAACTTTCAACCTGCTGCACGAGCCTTTGATTTCCTGGCGCGATGTTGCGCATGGAGCGGTTCGCCGCAGCAGTCTGCCCGAAGTGCTGGCCGCACTGGCCGCCGACACGCTGCGCGACTTCCCCCGCTTGCGCGCGCACCAGCGCCACCCCTGGCACGCCTTCCTGGTGCAACTGGCCGCCATCGCCCTGCACCACGCGGGGCAGGCCCAACCCTGGCATATCACCGAAGAATGGCGCGCGGCCCTGCGTGCGCTGACCCCTGATGACCCGGACGATGCACCTTGGTGCCTGGTGGCGCCGCCGGGCAGGCCGGCCTTGTTGCAAGCGCCGGTGCCGGGCGAAAACCCGGCCACCTGGAACAACCTGCTGCACGCTGCCGATGCGCTGGACATGCTGGTCACGTCCAAGAACCATGACCTCAAGGCCGCACGTGCCCACCACACGCAGGCAGACGATTGGTTGTTTGCGCTGCTCAGCTTGCAGACGCAAGAGGGATTTCTGGGGGCAGGAAACTACGGCATTTCACGCATGAACGGCGGCTTCGCCAGCCGCCCCGGCGTGGGCGTGGCCGCCATGGGGCATTGGGGGCAGCGCTGGCAGTCCGATATCGCCAGCCTGCTGGCCCAGCGCGAACGCATTGCCAACACCTTCGGCCTAGCACCCGCAGGTGGCCATACGCTTCTGTGGCTGCTGCCATGGTCGGGTATGGACGCACTGGCCCTGGAGTCCCTCGATCCGCTCTACATTGAAATTTGCCGCCGCGTACGGCTCGCCGCCCCCCAGGGCCGCATCCAGGCCCACACCACCGGCAGCAAGGTGGCGCGCATTGCCGCCAAGGACAGCAATGGCGTGACGGGTGATGCGTGGACGCCTATCGAGACAGCCAAGGGCAAGGCCTTGACCGTCTCGCGCAACGGCTTTGATTACAAGCTGATGAACGAGCTGCTTACTGGCGACGGCTACACCCAGGGCGCCGCCTGGCGGATCGACGGTTGGCCGCAGGACGCCACGCTGCAGGCCATCGCCCAGGTCACCGTGCGCGGCCAAGGCAAGACCGAGGGCTACCACGAGCGGTGTGTCCCGATTCCTCCCAAGCTGCGCTTCAAGTTGACGGGGGTGCGGCGCCCGCTGCTGGCCGCCCAGGCCAGAAAGCGCATTCAGGCGATTGCAGACATGCGCAAGCTGCTCTGGAGTTCCTTGGTTTTGCTGTTTGCCAACGGCGAAAACGAACGCGGCAACGACGCCGTCAGCAACCGCGCCAGCCGTTTTGCCCAGCCTTTCGAGCAGCAGGAAGACGGCCGGTTCTTTGACGACCTGGCCTTGCAGGCTGAAGCCGAAGGCGAGCGTCAGGAAGCCGTCTATCTGCAATGGCTGCTGGGCCTGGCCGAGCGCGCCGAGGCCGTGCTGCTCAGAGCCTTTGAAGCCGGCCCGCGCAGTGGGATGCAGCGCTACAAGGCCCGATCTGCGGCGCTGTCGCGCTTTCATGGCGGCCTGCGCGGTGGCAAGAAGCCACCGTTCCCTGAATTGGTGGCCCATTACGCCGAGCTGCGTGCCACCCGCTCAACCGCTTCTGAAGGAGAAGCCCATGCCTGAATCCTCCAACTCCAGCCCGGACGGCGTCGCCGCACCGCCCAGCCCATACATCGCCCTCGCGACCCATATTCGGAAGTTGGAAAAAACCGATTCAGGCGAACGGGCAGCACTGGCCCGTCTGAGCCCCGACCAGCCGCTGCGCCCCAACGAAATCTCCGCCCTCGCGCGCGCCCTGCTGGCTGCCGGGCTGGAGCCTGACAACTGGTACCCCGCCGTCTTGCAGCGCTGGGCGCTGATCGCCCACGGCATGGCCTTGGCCGGGCACGACGGCAGGGGGCGCCTGGGGGCGCAACTGGCTCAGGCCGGCGTGGCCGAATCGCGCGTGACCAAGCTGCTTACCGCGCGTGGCGATGCCTTCGTCCAATTGCTGCCCAGCGTGTTGCGTTTACTGGCCAGCAAAGGCGTCGCGCCGAACTGGCACGAACTCGGCCCGCTGGTGCTCAAGCAAAACGGTGATCGAGAAAACCTGCAGGACGCCGAGCAAATCCGCTTGCGCGTCGCAGGTGCCTATTTCTCGCAGCAGGCCCGCAAGGCGGCTGCGTAACCCCATCCCCCATCGCCCAGGAGACTCCCCATGACCTTGCCTCGCTTCCTGCAAATCCACACCCTGCACAACTACCCGGCCGCACTGCTGAACCGCGACGACGCTGGGCTGGCCAAGCGCCTGCCGTATGGGGACGCCATTCGCACGCGCATTTCCTCGCAATGCCTCAAGCGCCACTGGCGCGTAGCCGACGATGCGTTTTCCCTGAGAAATCTGGACGTGCCCATGGCCGTGCGCTCGCGTGAGACGCCGCGCCTCATCAAGGAGCGGCTGATGGAAGCGGGCGTCGCCGAGTCGCTGGCGCAGATTGCGGTGGAAGGGCTGCGCGCCGCCGGGCTGGTGGATAAGGCCAAGGACCTCAAGGGCAAAGACGCGCTGGAAACCGGCCAGGCCGTGCTGCTGGGTTATGCGGAGATCGACTACCTGGTGCAGCGCTGCACCGCCCTGGCACGCGAGCACACCGAGGGAAAAGCCCTCAAGGCCGCCGTTGCCGCCTTTCTCAAGGAAGAAAAGAAGAACATTGAAGCCTTGCGCCTGGGCAGCGGGCTGGAATCGGCGCTGTTCGGCCGCATGGTCACATCCGACGTGCTGGCCAGCCGCGACGCCGCCGTTTACGTCGCCCACGCCTTCACGGTGCACGAGGCGCAGGTGGAAAACGACTACTTCACCGTGGTCGATGATCTGCTGCGCGAGGCGGGCGAGGCCGGTTCCGCCGGCATCTTCGACACCGAGCTGGCCAGCGGCCTGTACTACGGCTACCTGGTCGTCGATGTGCCGCAACTGGTGGCCAACCTGGAGGGTGTGCACATCAAGGACTGGGCCAAGATCACCGCCGAGCAGCGCGCATTGGCCGGCCGCGTGGTGCAAAACCTGCTGCACCTGGTGGCCACCGTCAGCCCCGGGGCCAAGCGCGGCTCCACCGCACCGTTTGAATGGGCCAAGTTCATGCTGGTGGAAGCGGGCGACTGGCAGCCGCGCAGCCTGGCGGGCGCTTTTCAGAATGCACTGTCCACACGTCAGCCCGGCTTGCGCCAGGCCGCCGTGCAATCCCTGGCAGACGAAATCGCACGCATGGATGCCGCCTACGGTGCGCCGCTGGCACGGCGCTACCTGGCCGTGGACAATGTGACCGTGCCGGGTGCCCAGCGCCTGCCGCTGCACGCACTGGCCGAATGGGCGCAAACCGCCGTGGCGCAAGCGCGCGTGGAGGTGTGAGGTGCAGCGCCCACTGGAACGCTACCTGGTGCTGCGGCTGGCCTCCCCTCTGATCGCCTTTGGCGGCGAAGCCATCGACAACTTGGGCGTGATCCGCGACTTCCCGGCGCTATCCATGCTCACCGGATTGATCGCCAACGCCCTGGGTTGGGATCGCAGCGAAGCCGAGCGGCACAACCGCCTCCAGCAGCGCCTGCGCATGGGCTGCGTGCTGGCACCTGGGGGGCAGCGTGTGCAGGACTTCCAGACCGCCCAATTGGGCAAGGACGACAAGGTCTGGACGACCTGGGGTGTGCCGGAGGAGCGCGCTGGTGGTGCTGGCACCTATGCAGGCCCGCATCTGCGCTACCGCGACTACCATGCCGATCTGCGCGCCTGGGTGGCTGTGGCGTTGCACCCCGCCCAAGAAGCACCAACGTTGGATGACATCGCCGCAGCATTGGATCAACCGGTGCGTCCCCTTTTCATCGGCCGCAAACCCTGCCTGCCTGTGGGTCGCCTGGTGGATGGCTGGCACACCGCTGCCGATCTGCGCAGCGCCTTGCAAGCCATCGTGACCGAAAAATCCGCAGCGCCCACCACCGGCTGGCGCGCCCAATGGCCCGATGGCGAAGGCGAGCAACCGGGCGCCCGGCTGCTGGACATTTGCGACGAGCGCAATTGGGACAGCGGCATGCACGGTGGCTGGCACCCGGTGCGCCAGGGCCTGCTGCTCCCCGTGGAGACCAATGCATGACCGCTGCCCCACAGTACTTGCTGCACACGCAACCCGATCAGCGCTTGCTCACCACGTGGATGGTGCGCCACCGCACGTCCGACCCGGGCGAGGCCCTGCACGGCCTGCTGCGCGCCGCCTTTGGCGCGCACGCGCCCCAGCCCTTTCGTTACCTGGACGAACAACGAGGCTTGCTGGCCTACACCGGGTTGGACACGTCTGCCATGGCCGAGCAAGTGGCGCTGGCAGACCCGCTGGCCGCGCAAACCCTGGGCCTGGGTGCCTGCAGCACCCACGACGGCTATCGCCTGCGGCCCTTCCCCACACAATGGGCGCAGGGCCAGGAACTGGGGTTCGAGCTGCGGGTACGCCCTACCGTACGCAGCGGCCAGAAAGAGCAGGACGCCTTCGTCCACGCCATCACCCTGGCCGGTGGTCCGCAGGGCGCGGCTGTCGATCGTCGAGCTGTCTACGTTCAATGGCTGCGCGAGCACCTGACCGTGCGTGAAGGTGCTTCGCGCCAACCTTGGCAAGGAGCCATCGAACTACTGGACGTGCAACTGAGCGCCTTTGCTCGCAGCAAGGTCATGCGCCGCACGCAGCCTGCTGCTGGTCAGCCCCGCCACGGCCATGCGATCGAGGGGCCGGACGCCACCCTGACAGGTCGCCTGCGCGTGGCCGACCCGGCCGCCTTTGCCCAATTGCTGGCGCGTGGAGTGGGGCGCCACCGTGCTTATGGCTTTGGCATGTTGCTGCTGCAGCGCATGGGCTGAAGTCCATGCTCAAGGGCCGCCTCGGGCTGGAAAAGGCCCGCATCCCCCACACCGACCGCCATGGCCTGCTGTGGCTGTCGCGTGGCGAACTGTGCGTGATCGACGGTTGCCTGCATTTCCTGCGCGGCAAGGACAGCCTGACGCCGGGCATCGACCAGATCCCGCACCAGGCCGTCTCCATGATCCTGCTCGGGCCGGGCAGCAGCGTCACGCACGACGCGTTGCGCATACTGGCACGCCACGGCACCCTGCTGGCTGCCGTGGGCGAAGACGGCGTACGCAGCTATACCGCTCCGCCTTTACTGCCCGACCGTTCTGACGTGGCCCGTCGCCAGGCCGATCTGTGGGGCAGCCCTCGGCGGCGCATCAGCGTGGCGCGCCACATGTATGCGCTGCGCCTGGGCGAGGTGCTGCCGCACCGCGACCTGGACACCCTGCGTGGCATCGAAGGCGCGCGGGTGAAAAACATGTACCGCCTGATGGCGCAGAAGTACGGCATCGATTGGGAAGGACGCCACTACGACCGCACCAACCCGAACGCCGCTGACATCCCCAACCAGGCCATCAATCATGCGGCCACCGCCGTGCAGGCCGCCGCCGCCATCGCTGTGCAGGCCGTGGCCGCGTTGCCGCCGCTGGGTTTCATCCATGAGGATTCGGGCCAGTCTTTCGTGCTGGACATCGCGGACTTGTACCGGGAGACGGTCACGCTGCACGTCGCATTCACCGCTGCCAAACGCGCCGAAAAATCCGACGACACCATAGACCGGCTGGTGCGTCGCGAGGCGGCCACGGTGTTTCGCAAGCAGCAGGTGATTGCTTCGATGATCGACAGCATTCAACGGGTTTTACGGATAGACGAGGTGGGCAATGGCACTGGTGATGATCGTGACGCGTGACGTGCCCGACCGCTTCCACGGCTTTTTGTCGTCGGTGATGCTGGAAGTGGCGCCCAACGTGTTTGTCTCGCCCCGCATGAACCCGGGTGTGCGTGAACGGGCTTGGCAGGTAATGACCGATTGGCACGGCAATCTGCCCCAGGGCAGTGCCGTGATGGTATGGCGTGATGTGAACGCCGTGGGTGGTGTGGGGCTCGCCCATCTGGGCGATCCGCCGCGCGAATTGTTCGAAGCCGACGGCATGTGGCTGGTGCGTCGCCGGGCGCCGATGAGCAAAGAAGTTCCTTAAAATTCAGAATCGACTTCCTGGTTTTCTCTTGTATTGCAATGGGTTAGATACGAGAGGTTGCCCCGCGCGAGCGGGGATAGGCCCCTGAGAAAAAGCACTCATGGGGATAGTATAGAGGTTGCCCCGCGCGAGCGGGGATAGGCCCCGCAAATATGCGGCCGTCGCGTCCCAGGCTACGGTTGCCCCGCGCGAGCGGGGATAGGCCCCAGTCTTGTTGCTGGATTTCAGCATCGACAGCGGTTGCCCCGCGCGAGCGGGGATAGGCCCTCGCGCTGGTAGACGCCGGGCTGCGTGCGCCCGGTTGCCCCGCGCGAGCGGGGATAGGCCCAGGCGGGCGCGCAGTGGATCGCGCTGCACCTCGGTTGCCCCGCGCGAGCGGGGATAGGCCCTGCATCAAGCGAGAGCATCAGCAGACCGCGCAGGTTGCCCCGCGCGAGCGGGGATAGGCCCAGGTGCGCCGAGTTCCCATGCGTTGTATTCACGGTTGCCCCGCGCGAGCGGGGATAGGCCCGCCCGTCATGATGCCAGCGGCCACGGTGGCAAGGTTGCCCCGCGCGAGCGGGGATAGGCCCAGCTTTGGCGGCAGCGTCCCCGATGGCTTGGCGGTTGCCCCGCGCGAGCGGGGATAGGCCCGCATGCCTGCAGCTATTCAGCAGGGCGACGGCGGTTGCCCCGCGCGAGCGGGGATAGGCCCTAATTAGAGACTTATTTCATAAAGGTCTTACAGGTTGCCCCGCGCGAGCGGGGATAGGCCGCATCTTCGGGCGCAAGAAGCCGCTGGCCGATGGGTTGCCCCGCGCGAGCGGGGATAGGCCCGCCACCAACAGCAGCGTTGTGGGGCTGGCGCAGGTTGCCCCGCGCGAGCGGGGATAGGCCCTCCGCAGGGCCACGCCGGTTGTCCGATTCATCGGTTGCCCCGCGCGAGCGGGGATAGGCCCTCGTGTGCAAGGCGATTGCCGGGTGGGAGCTGGGTTGCCCCGCGCGAGCGGGGATAGGCCCGACGACGCTCGAAAGGCGCGGGCGCTGTCCAAGGTTGCCCCGCGCGAGCGGGGATAGGCCCTTGGCCCACTCACCGGCCAGGTCGGGATCGTCGGTTGCCCCGCGCGAGCGGGGATAGGCCCCGTAGAGCGTCGCGCGCGGCACGCCCAGGTGCGGTTGCCCCGCGCGAGCGGGGATAGGCCCTTGCCCGACAGCACCCCTGCGGGTGAGCCGATGGTTGCCCCGCGCGAGCGGGGATAGGCCCGACGAAGCCCAGCGCGTCAAAGCCGCGCGCGAGGTTGCCCCGCGCGAGCGGGGATAGGCCCTGCTCGGTGTGCACCACGCGCAGCTTGCCGCCGGTTGCCCCGCGCGAGCGGGGATAGGCCCACGTGGGAAAAGACCAAGCTGCAACCGCAGGTGGTTGCCCCGCGCGAGCGGGGATAGGCCCTCAATAAGCCGCGTCGAAATCATCCGCATGGCGGTTGCCCCGCGCGAGCGGGGATAGGCCCCAGCACCACCACCCGCACCTATGCCTCCAGGTGGTTGCCCCGCGCGAGCGGGGATAGGCCCGGCATTCGCGCTTTGATGGCCTCGGTCCGCGCGGTTGCCCCGCGCGAGCGGGGATAGGCCCAAGCTGGTGGATGTACTCGCGCGCAGCCGCTGGGTTGCCCCGCGCGAGCGGGGATAGGCCCAGACAACGTTTACTACGGCACCGGCTCGATGGGGTTGCCCCGCGCGAGCGGGGATAGGCCCTACCTGAGTGGAGTCACGTCTGCCGTTCAGGGGGTTGCCCCGCGCGAGCGGGGATAGGCCCCCGGTACACCACAAGCGCGCAGTCCTGCCGTGGGTTGCCCCGCGCGAGCGGGGATAGGCCCATCCCAGGTGCGGCTACTTCCATTCAAACGATGGTTGCCCCGCGCGAGCGGGGATAGGCCCGCTCGTCGTCGCAAAAGAACCATCCGTGATGAGGTTGCCCCGCGCGAGCGGGGATAGGCCCCGGCGTGGCCCTGCGGAGTTCAACTGGACGCAGGTTGCCCCGCGCGAGCGGGGATAGGCCTCACAGGTCGGTGAATCAGAGTCCGATGGGCTCGGTTGCTTCGCGCGAGCTAGGATGCCCGGGCGCGCGTGACTGCGCGCGCCACTGCGCGGGCGCCAGGCCCGTCCAGCCGCGAAAGGCGCGGATAAAGCTTTTCTCGTTGATGAAGCCGACAGCCAGCGCCACCTGCTTGATCGGGCGCTCGCCATGGCGCAGCAGCCGCGTGGCCTGGCTCAGGCGCACTTCGTTCTTCAGTTGTTGCAGCGACGCGCCTTCCTGTTGCAGTTGCCGGTGCAGCGTGCGCTCCGACAGGTGCAGGCGCTCGGCCAGCAGCGTCGCGCCGCGCAGCATGGACGGGTCGCTGGCCAGCAGTTGGCGTACGCGCGCGGCGAGCAGTCGGTCGCGCCGGTAGGGCAGCACGGTCAGGGGCAGCGCGCGGCGCAGCATCTGGCGCAGGTCGGTTTCGTCGCGCGCCAGCGGCAGAGCGAGGTAGCGCGCGTCAAACTGGATCGATGCGGCCACGGCGCCAAAATGCACGGTACCCGGAAAGAGCCGCGCGTAGACGTCGGCGTGGGCGGGCGCTTCGAACGGGAAATCGGCGCGAACCAGTGGCAGGCGCGAGTCGATGAGCCAGCAGGCGAGGCCGTGGATGTTGCGCAGCACGGAGACGAGGCAGAACTCGCGCAGGCGGCCGTCGTCGCCGATCGGGCGGTGTTCGGTGATGGTGATGCAGGCCGTGTCGCCGATCTGGCCCAGCGTGAGGGTGATGGTCTCGGTCAGCAGACCGTGGTGGCGGCACCAGCGCGCCAGCGCCAACCCCAGGTGCGGCGCGGTGATGCAGGCGTGCGCGAGCATGCCGTAGCTGCCCCAGGGCAGGCGCCGATCGAACCAGCCCAGCGCCTCGTCGCCCAGTTCGCGCATCGCGCCGCCGCACAGCACCTCCATCTGCCAGGCGGTGATGCGAGCCTTGTCGCACCGCAGTTGATCTGGCGCAATTTGTGCCTGCTGCAGCACTGCGGCCGGGTCCATGCCACGTGCCTCGTAGGCGCACACGACGGCCTGCACAAAAGCCATGGGCGTGGCGGCCATGGCGCCGCGCACGCCGGTGGCGCGGCGGGCGGGCGGGGTGGGCAGGGCGGGGGTGTACATGGCTGGCGGCGCGGAAGTGGCAATTATTGCAACCTTGCTGTCCCCATCTGCGCACGGGCGGGACGTATGCTTTCAACGCGGCCACAATGATTGCCGGATGGATCGCCGGTTCTGTGCCGGGCCTGCGGGCGGCTCTCCGGATGGAGAGTCGCCCGATCGTTGTATGCATTGGAAAGATCGCATGATGCTTGAATCCCGTCTCAATCCCCGGTCGGCCGAGTTCCAGGCCAATGCGGCGGCCATGCGCGCCCTGGTCGATGACCTGCGCGCGCATCTGGAGAAGATCGCCTTGGGCGGCAGCGAGGCCTCGCGTGCACGGCACGTGGCGCGCGGCAAGCTGCTGCCGCGCGAGAGGGTGCAGACGCTGCTCGATCCCGGCACGCCGTTTCTGGAGATCGCGCCGCTCGCGGCGCTGAACATGTACGCCAACGCCGCGCCGTGCGCCGGGCTGATCGCGGGCATCGGCCGCGTGGCGGGCGTTGATTGCATGATCGTCTGCAATGACGCGACGGTGAAGGGCGGCACCTACTACCCCGTGACGGTGAAGAAGCACCTGCGTGCGCAGGAGATCGCGGCGCAGAACCACCTGCCCTGCATCTACCTGGTCGATTCCGGCGGCGCCAACCTGCCGAACCAGGACGAAGTCTTCCCTGATCGCGACCATTTCGGCCGCATCTTCTACAACCAGGCGAACCTGAGCGCGCAGGGCATCGCGCAGATCGCGGTGGTGATGGGCAGCTGCACGGCCGGCGGCGCCTACGTGCCCGCGATGAGCGATGAATCCATCATCGTGAAGAACCAGGGCACGATCTTCCTCGGCGGCCCGCCGCTGGTGAAGGCCGCCACCGGCGAGGTGGTGAGCAGCGAGGATCTGGGCGGCGGCGATGTGCACACGCGCCTGTCGGGCGTGGCCGACCATCTGGCGCAGAACGACACGCATGCGCTGGCCCTGGCGCGGCAGATCGTGGCCAATTTGAATCAAAATAAGGCGCAATCTCCCGCCGATATTGCGCCAGTAGCTCCCAAATACGCAGCGCAAGAACTCTACGGCGTGATCCCGAGCGACACGCGCAAGCCCTTCGACGTGCGCGAGATCATCGCGCGCATCGTCGATGCCAGCGCCTTCGATGAATTCAAGGCGCGCTTCGGCAGCACGCTGGTGTGCGGCTTCGCGCGCATCGAGGGCATGCAGGTGGGCATCGTTGCCAACAACGGCATTCTGTTCAGCGAGAGCGCGCAGAAGGGCGCGCACTTCATCGAGCTGTGCTGCCAGCGGAAGGTGCCGCTCGTCTTCCTGCAGAACATCACCGGCTTCATGGTCGGGCGCAAGTACGAGAACGAGGGCATCGCGCGCCACGGCGCCAAGCTGGTGACGGCGGTGGCGACGGCGGCGGTGCCGAAGTTCACCCTCATCATCGGTGGGTCTTTTGGCGCCGGCAACTACGGCATGTGCGGTCGCGCGTACTCGCCGCGTTTCCTGTGGATGTGGCCGAACGCACGTATTTCCGTGATGGGCGGCGAGCAGGCCGCGAGCGTGCTCGCGACCGTCAAGCGGGATGGCATCGAGCACAAGGGCGGTAGCTGGAGCGCCGAGGAAGAGGAGGCGTTCAAGGCGCCAATCCGCGCGCAGTACGAGGCCCAGGGCCACCCCTACTACGCCAGCGCCCGCCTGTGGGACGATGGCGTGATCGATCCCGCCGACACGCGCCGTGTGCTGGCGCTGGGGCTCGCAGCCTCGCGCAATGCGCCGATCGAGGACACCAGATTCGGTGTGTTCCGCATGTAAGGTGCATGTCGCCGCACGAAGCACACCATGGACGCCACCGCTCACTTTCGCCAGCTCGCGCGCTACAACGTGTGGGCCACCGAGCGCCTGCTCAGTGCCGTGGCCGAGTTGTCCGAGGCGGACTACCGGCGCGATCTCGGGCTGTTTTTCCGCGGCATCCACGGCACGCTCAACCACCTGCTGGTGGGTGAGCACCTGTTGTGGTTCGTGCGCTTTTCCGAAGGCAGTTCGCCGCGCGTGGCGCTGGACGCCGAGGCAGAGAGCGATCGTGCGCGCCTGGCCACCCGCCTGCGCGAGGGTGCGGCCCGCTGGGAGCCGCTGATCGCCGGTTGGCCCGCAGCGCGTTGGGACGGCGTGCTGTCCTACACCACCATGCGCGGCGCCCCGGCATCGCTGCCCTTTGCCGCTACGCTGGCGCATGTCTTCAACCACGGCACGCACCATCGTGGGCAGATCACGGCGGCGCTCACCGCGCTCGGTCGACCGTGCCCGGAGCTCGATCTCGTCTATTTCCTGCAGAACCCGCATTTGCCATGAGCCAGAACCTTTCCATCACCCAACAAGGCGCGGTTGCGCGCATCACGTTGACCCAGCCCGAAGTGCGCAACGCCTTCAGCGACGAGGTGATCGCCGAACTCACAGCCGCCTTCATCGATGTGGGTGCGCGCGAGGACGTGCGCGTGGTGGTGCTGGCCGCCGAAGGGCCAGCCTTCTGCGCCGGCGCCAACCTGAACTGGATGCGCCGCATGGCGGACTATTCGCACGCGGAGAACGTCGAGGACGCGGGCAAGCTCGCCGAGATGCTGCGCGTGATGTATGAGTGCCCCAAGCCGACCATCGCACGCGTGCAGGGCGACGTCTATGCTGGTGGCATGGGGCTGGTAGCCGCGTGCGACCTGGCCGTCAGCGTGGACAGCGCGTACTACTGCCTGAGTGAGGTCAAGCTCGGCCTTGTGCCCGCCACCATCAGCCCCTACGTGATCCGCGCTATGGGCCCGCGCGCCGCGCACCGCTACTTCCTGACGGCCGAGCGCTTCACCGCGGCCGAGGCGCTGCGCATCGGCTTCGTGCACGAGGTGGTGGTGGCCGATCAACTCGATGCGACGGTCGATGGCTGGGTGCATGCACTGTGCAATGCCAGCCCCAACGCGCTGAAAGCGGCCAAGCGCCTGGTGCAGGACGTGGCCGAGCGCGAGATCGACGCCGCGCTGATCGCCGAGACGGTGCGGGGCATCGCCGACATCCGCGCCAGCAGCGACGGCAAGGAGGGCGTGCAGTCCTTCCTGCAAAAGCGCAAGCCGGCCTGGCTGGCGCGCTGAAAGAGTAAGCAGCGATGGACGCGCTCTGGCTCCAGATCGTGCAGTGGCTCCACAGTGTGGGCCTGCATGTGGATGCCGGTACCGCGCAGGTGGTAGCGGGCGGCGCCGCGCAGGTGCAGCAGGGCGTGGCGCGGCTGGACATGCCCGGCCTGCTCGCGCTCGCGGCGGCGCTGGGCTGGGCCAGCGGCCTGCGGTTGTATGCCGTCGTCTTTCTCGTGGGGTTGGCCGGCGTGGCGGGCTGGGTGGTGCTGCCGCCGGGGCTGGCGGTGTTGCAGCATCCGGCCGTGCTGATGGCCAGCGGCGCAATGCTGTTCGTGGAATTCTTTGCGGACAAAGTGCCGTGGTTCGACAGTCTGTGGGATGGCGTGCACGCCTTCATCCGCGTGCCTGCGGGCGCCTTGCTGGCGGCCAGCGTGTTCGGCATGAACGACGCCACGGTGGCGGTGGTGGCGGGGCTGCTCGGCGGCTCGCTCTCGGCCACGGCGCTGGCCACCAAGATGACCACGCGCGCGGCGGTCAACGTCTCGCCCGAGCCGTTTTCCAACTGGGGGCTGTCGTTTTTCGAGGACGGCATCGTCGTCGCCGCGCTGTGGCTGGCGCTCTCGCATCCGGTGTGGTTCGGCGTGGCGCTGGCGGCGGCGCTGGTGGTGTCCGCGCTGCTGCTCGTGGTGCTGTTCAAATTCCTGCGCGCCGTGCTGCGGCGCGTGTCGTCGGTGTTTTCGGGTTCTGTGAAGGTGGCTTGAATGTTCGAAAAAATCCTGATTGCAAACCGCGGCGAAAACGGCTGCGCAGCAGACGTTTCACCAAATTGCATGGCACGCGCAGCGTGCGGCAGGCGATGAGTCGCGGAGGGCGTGATGTTTGAAAAGATACTGATTGCAAATCGCGGCGAAATCGCCTGCCGGGTGGCGGCAACCGCGCGCCGCATGGGCGTGAAGACCGTCGCGGTGTATTCCGACGCCGACGCGCGCGCCAAGCATGTGGCGGCGTGCGACGAGGCGGTGCACATTGGTGGCAGCGCTCCAGCAGACAGCTACCTGCGCTGGCAGGCCATTATCGACGCGGCCAAGGCCACGGGCGCGCAGGCGATTCACCCCGGCTACGGTTTCCTGAGCGAGAACACGCACTTCGCACAGGCCTGCGCGGATGCGGGGCTGGTCTTCATCGGCCCGCTGCCGTCGAGCATCCAGGCCATGGGCCTGAAGGCCGAATCCAAGCGCCTCATGGCCAAGGCGGGCGTACCGCTGGTGCCGGGCTACCAGGGCGAGGATCAGGACCCGGCGCTGCTGCAGCGCGAGGCCGACCGGATCGGCTACCCGGTGCTCATCAAGGCCAGCGCGGGCGGCGGCGGCAAGGGCATGCGCGAGGTCTACAAGAGCGAAGACTTCGCCGCGGCGCTGGCGTCGTGCCAGCGCGAGGCGATGAACAGCTTCGCCAACGATGCGGTGCTGGTCGAAAAACTCGTGCAGCGCCCACGCCACATCGAGATCCAGATCTTCGGCGACACGCGCGGGAATGTGGTCTATCTCTTCGAGCGCGACTGCTCCACGCAGCGGCGCCATCAGAAGGTGCTGGAAGAATCGCCCGCGCCCGGGCTCACGCCCGAGATGCGCCGCAAGATGGGCGAAGCGGCCGTGGCGGCGGCGCGTGCGGTGAATTACGTCGGCGCGGGCACGGTGGAGTTCATCGTCGAGCAGCCGGGCGGCTACGCGCACCCCGAGCAGATGCAGTTCTTCTTCATGGAGATGAACACGCGCCTGCAGGTGGAGCATCCGGTGACCGAGGCGATCACCGGGCAGGATCTGGTCGAGTGGCAGCTGCGCGTGGCCGCGGGCGAGCCGCTGCCGTGCCGGCAGGAGGATTTGCACATCACCGGCCATGCGATCGAGGCGCGCATCTGCGCGGAAACGCCGGACAACGACTTCCTGCCCGCCACCGGCCAGCTCGTGGTCTACCGCAAGCCGCCGCACGTGGGCTTCGAGCGCGCTCTGCTTTCCGGTGCGGGTGTGCATGTGCGCTTTGACGACGGCGTGCGCGAGGGCGACGCGATCAGCCCGTTCTACGACAGCATGATCGCCAAGCTCATCGTGCACGGGCGCACGCGCGAGCAGGCGCTGGCGCGTTTGAAAGAGGCGCTGGCGGCGACGCACATCGTCGGCCTCGCCACCAACGTGCAGTTCCTGCGCCGCGCCGTGGCAAGCCACGCATTTTCGAAGTCCGAGCTCGATACCGCGCTGATCGAGCGCGAGCGCGCGGCGCTGTTCCAGCAGGAGCCCGTGGGCCTGCCGCTGGCCGCCGCCGCCGCGGTGGCGCACACGCTGCTGGCCGAGCGCGAGCGCGAGACGGCCGACCCCTTCAGCCGCCGCGACGGCTGGCATTCGCACGGCACGGTGGTGCGCCGCTTTGCGCTGGACTTCGGCGGCGCGGCGCAGACGGCGACGCTGCATTACGCGCACGATGGCGCGCTCGCGCTCGCCGTGGGCCAGGGCGAGCATGCCGTGCGTGGCGCGCTGGCGTTCGAGCGTGTGGCGGGCGAGCGCATCGACCTGCGCTTTGCCGACCGGCGCGAGACGGTGACCGTCTATGCGCGCGGCGGGCTGCTCGACGTGTTCGCACCGCAGGGCGCCACGCGCATCGAGGTGGTCGACGAACTGGCGCAGGCCGGCGCGGCGCAGGAAGAGGGAGGGCGCCTGACCGCGCCCATGCCGGGCAAGGTGGTCTCGTTCGCCGTGCAGGCGGGCGACAAGGTGAGCAAGGGCCAGGCGCTGGCGGTGATGGAGGCGATGAAAATGGAGCACACCATCGCCGCGCCGCGCGACGGCACCGTGGCCGAGCTGCTCTACGCGCCCGGCGACCAGGTGGCCGAGGGCGAGGAACTGCTCAAGCTGGCGACGGCCTGAGCTCTTTTGGAGAACTGCGATGCAATACCCTTCCCGAGTGCGGATCATCGACGTGGGCCCGCGCGACGGCCTGCAAAACGAAAAGCAGCCGGTGGCGAGCGAGGCCAAGATCGAGCTCGTCGCGCGCCTGCATGCCGCGGGTCTCAAGGAGATCGAAGTCACGAGCTACGTCAGCCCCAAGTGGGTGCCGCAGATGGCCGACAACCATGCGGTGATGAGCGGCATGCGGCGCGAGCCGGGCGTGCGCTATTCGGTGCTCACGCCCAACATGAAGGGCTTCGAGGCGGCGCTGCTGGACCAGCCCGACGAGATCGTCGTCTTCGGCGCGGCGAGCGAGGCCTTCAGCCAGAGGAACATCAACTGCAGCATCGCCGAGAGCATTGAGCGCTTCGCGCCGGTGGCGCAGGCCGCACGCGCGGCGGGCATCGCGGTGCGCGGCGCGATGAGCTGCACCGTGGGCTGCCCCTACGAAGGCGAGATTGCGCCTGCGCGCGTGGAGTACCTCGCGGGGCTGATGCGCGGCATAGGCGTCGAGCGCGTGGATGTGGCCGACACCATCGGCGTGGGCACGCCGCGCAAGGTGCAGCGCGCCATCGAGGCGGCGCTCAAACATTACGACATCGACCACGTCTCGGGGCATTTTCACGACACCTACGGGCAGGCGCTGTCCAACACGCTGGCGGCGATGGAGCTGGGCGTGTGGAACTTCCAGTCTTCCGTTTCGGGCCTGGGCGGCTGCCCCTACGCCAAGGGCGCGACGGGCAACGTCGCGACCGAGGACGTGGTCTACCTGATGAACGGCCTGGGCATAGAGACGGGCATCGACCTGGACAAGCTGGTCGATGCGGGCGCCGCCATCAGCGGCGTGCTGGGCAAGAAGCCGCAATCGCGCGTGGCGGTGGCCATCCTGAACAAGCGGGCGGGCTGACATGGACTGGCATGTCTGGCTGGCTTATTTTGTCGCCTCGTGGGCGATTGCGCTGTCGCCCGGCTCGGGCGCCGTGCTGTCGATGAGCCATGGCCTGGCCTATGGCGTGCGCCAGGCCAGCGCGACCATTTTGGGGCTGCAGGCGGGCCTGGCCATCATTCTGCTGGTGGCGGGGGCGGGCATCGGGGCGCTGCTGCTCGCGTCCGGCACCGCTTTCATGGTCGTGAAGATGCTGGGTGCGGCCTACCTGCTGTGGCTGGGGTTCAAGCAGTGGCAGGCGCCCGTGCTGCCCGCGCAGGATGCCGCATCGCCCGTGAAGACAGCGCAAGTGGCGCCGCTGAGCGCGCGCCAGCGCTTCATGCGTGGGCTGCTCACCAACGTGACCAATCCCAAGGGCATCGTGTTCATGGTGGCCGTCCTGCCGCAGTTCCTGCGGACCGACCGGCCGCTGTGGCTGCAGTTGCTGATCCTGCTGGCGACCACCCTCTCCGTGGATCTGGTGGTGATGCACGGCTATGCCGCGCTGGCCTCCAGCCTGCGCCGCTGGCTCTCGTCCGAGCGCACCCAGCGTGTGCAGAACCGCGTCATCGGTGGCGTGCTGATGGCCATGGGCGCGAGCCTGGCCTTCGTCGGCCGGGTGGCGCGCGCCGCCTGATTTCTGGAGCTTGACCGATCATGTCCGACACCGATTCCATGGCGTTTTCTGAAAGTACGCTGCGCGTGGCCGCTGCCCTGGCGGCCGCGGGCCATCCGCATGCGCCGCAGATGCTCGACGACGCGGCGCGCACCGCGCAGCAGGCGGCCGATGCGCTGGGCATCGTCGCCGGCCAGATCGCCAAGAGCATCATCTTCCGGCGCAAGAGCGACAACGCGGCCGTGCTCGTCGTTACCTCGGGCGATCGGCGTGTGGACGAGAAGAAGGTGGGCGCGCTGGTGGGCGCGATCGGCCGCGCCGATGCTGATTTCGTCAAGAGCGCGACGGGCTTCACCATCGGCGGCGTCTCGCCCGTGGGATTCACCCAACCGCCCGTCACCCTGATCGACCGCGAACTGCTGCGCTTTGACGAAATCTGGGCGGCGGCCGGGCATCCGCACGCGGTGTTCCGGCTCAAGCCGCAGGATCTGCCACGCCTGACCGGCGCGCCGGCGGAAGATGTCGTGCAGGCGCCCAAACCGCAGACTACTTAAACCATAGCTGATGGCGCTTTCTGGATAAGCGCCAGACCCACTTTTTGCTTGAAAGTCCACGCCATGCACGACATCACCTTCTACCTGGATTTCGTCTCGCCGTATTCGTGGCTGGCCTTCGAGCAACTGCCCAAGGCGCTGCAGGGCCTGAGCGTGCGCGTGCGCTACCGGCCGGTGTTGCTCGGCGCGCTGCTGGCGCAGCACGGCAACCCCGGCCCGGCGGGCATCGCGCCCAAGCGCGCATGGACGGCGCGGCACGTGAGCTGGCTCGGGGCGTCGCTGGGCTGTGGGCTGGACATGCCGACGCACTTCCCGTTCAATGGCCTGCCGCTGCTGCGGCTGGCGCTGCGGCACAGCGAGGATGGCTGCATCAACCGCTACACCGCCGACGCGGTGCTGCGCCACGTGTGGCTGGGCGGACAAGACCCGCTCGATCCGGCGCGGCTCGATGCGCTGACTCAGGCGCTGGCCGAGCAGTGGCAGCCCGAGGGCGATGCTGCCGCGCACGCCAAGGCGCTGCTGCGCGCCAACACCGATGCGGCGGCCGCGCTGGGCGTGTTCGGCGTGCCGATGTTCGAGGCGCAGGGCAGGCTCTTCTGGGGGCTCGACGGCCTGCCAATGCTGCGCGCCTTTCTAGATGGCGATGCGTGGTTCGACGGCTCCGCGTGGGAGGAGGCGGCGAGAGTGCCGTCGGGGCTGGCGCCGGCCGGATCGCCATAACCCTGCCGCAGGACGGTTTGCGCGGGCCCGCCTAGAATTTTGGCCCCACCTCCGTGAAGGCCGTCACATGAACGAGGGAAGCATCCGCATACGCGGAGCCCGCCAGCACAACCTGAAGAACCTCGATCTGGACATCCAGACCGGCACGCTGACGGTGGTCACCGGCCCGAGCGGCTCGGGCAAGTCCAGCCTGGTGTTCGACACGCTCTACGCCGAGGGGCAGCGGCGCTACGTCGAGACCTTCAGCCCCTACGCGCGCCAGTTCCTGGACCGCATGGACAAGCCGGCGGTGGACAAGGTGGAGGGCGTGCCGCCTGCGATCGCCGTCGACCAGACCAACCCGGTGCGCTCCAGCCGCTCCACCGTCGGCACGATGACGGAGCTCAACGACCACCTCAAACTCCTGTTCGCGCGCGCCGGGCGGCTCTTTGACCGCGAGACGGCGCTGCCGGTGCGCCACGACAGCGCGGACAGCATCCATGCCGAACTGCAGCGGCGCTGCGCCGCCGGTGGCGATCCGCGCATCGTGCTGACCTTCGCCGCCGAGCTGCCGGCGGGCACCACGCCCGAGCAGATGCGGCAATGGCTTTCGGCCAGCGGCTTCACCCGGGTGCAGGCCGAGCGCGAGGTGGATGGCCGCAAGCAGCTCGACGTGGTGGCTGACCGCTTTCGCATGAGCCGCGCCGAACGCGCGCGCGTGGTCGAGGCGATCGAGACGGCGCTCTTGCGCGGTGGCGGGCGCATGGCGGTGTACGTGCTGCGGGACGATGAAGGCGAGCCCGAACGCCCCGCCGCCGGGCCGCCCCAAGGCGGGGCAGCCCCCTCGGGGGGCAGCGAACCACGCGCAGCGGGGAGCGTGGGGGCCAGGGACTTGTGGCGCTTTTCCACCGGCCTGCACTGCCCCGAGAGCGACATCCGCTACGCCGAGCCGGTCTCGTCGATGTTCTCGTTCAATTCGCCGGCGGGCGCGTGCGAGACCTGCCGGGGCTTTGGCCGGGTGATCGGCGTCGATTGGGGGCTGGTGATTCCCGACGACAAGCGCACGCTGCGCGCGGGGGCGATCAAGGCGATCCAGACGCCCGCGTGGAAGGAAATCCAGGACGACCTCCTGCGCTACGGCGAGGCCGCCGGCATTCCGCGCGACACACCCTGGAGCAAGCTCACCGAGGCTCAGCAGCGCTGGGTGATCGAGGGCACGCCCGACTACCGCGAGGGCAACTGGAACCGCCAGTGGTACGGTATCCGGCGCTTCTTCGCCTACCTGGAGACCAAGGCGTACAAGATGCACATCCGCGTGCTGCTGTCCAAGTACCGCAGCTACACGCCCTGCCCGGTGTGCGCGGGTGCGCGGCTGAAGACGGAGAGCCTGCTGTGGCGCATCGGCAGCCAGGCGGATGCTCATTCCGTGCTGGCGCCGCAAAAGCGCTTCATGCCGCAGGGTGTGGCGTGGAGCCGCGCGCAGCTCGAAGCGCTACCGGGGCTGTGCCTGCACGATCTGATGCTGCTGCCGCTCGATCGCCTGCGGCGGTTCTTCGATCGGATGAAGGAGGGCGCCGCCGACTCCCGCGCGCTCCCGGCGGACGGGGCGGCGGAGCAGGGCGCGGGTGAGGCGCAGGCGCTCGCGATGCTGCACGAGGAGATCGCCACGCGGCTCAGGTATCTGTGCGATGTCGGCATCGGCTACCTCACGCTCGACCGGCAAAGCCGCACGCTCAGCGGCGGCGAGGTGCAGCGCATCAACCTGACGACGGCGCTGGGCACCTCGCTGGTGAACACGCTTTTCGTGCTCGACGAGCCCAGCATCGGCCTGCACCCGCGCGACATGGAGCGCATCACGCAGGCCATGCGCCGGCTGGTCGATGCGGGCAACACGCTGGTGGTGGTCGAGCACGACCCGGCGGTGATGCTCTCGGCCGACCGCGTGATCGACATGGGGCCAGGGCCGGGGGAGCGCGGCGGGCAGATCGTGTTCGACGGCAGCGTGGAGCAGCTGCGTGGCGCGGACACGCTCACCGGCCAGTACCTTGGCGGGCGCAAGTCGATCGCGATGGGCTTCAAGCGCGCGGTGGCGGATGCCACGCCGCGCCTGATTCTGGAAGGCGCGCGCGAGCACAACCTCAAGAACCTCACGGTGGAGTTTCCGCTGCAGCGCCTCGTGACGGTGACCGGCGTTTCCGGCTCGGGCAAATCCACGCTGATCCAGGACATCCTCGCGCCCGCGCTGATGCGCCACTTCGGCAAGACCACCGAGGCGCCCGGTACGCACGACCGCCTGCTGGGGGCGGATCACCTGAGCGATGCGCTCTTCGTCGATCAGTCACCCATCGGCAAGACCGCGCGCTCCAACCCCGCGAGCTACGTGGGCGCGTGGGACGGCATCCGCCAGATCTTCGCCGCCGCGCCGCTGGCGTGCGAACGCGGCTACAGCGCCGCCAAGTTCAGTTTCAACAGTGGCGACGGGCGCTGCCCGACCTGCGGCGGCTCGGGCTTCGAGCATGTGGAGATGCAGTTTCTCTCCGACGTCTACCTGCGCTGCCCCGACTGCAACGGCCAGCGCTATCGCCCCGAGGTGCTGGAGGTGCGCGTCGAGCGCGGCGGGCGGCTGCTGAGCGTGGCCGATGTGCTGGAACTGACGGTGAGCGAGGCGGCGCAGCTTTTTGCGCGGGATGCCGACGTGGTGCACGCGCTCGCGCCCATCGTCGATGTGGGGCTGGAGTACGTCAAGCTCGGCCAGCCCGTGCCCACGCTCTCGGGCGGCGAGGCGCAGCGCCTCAAGCTCGCGGGCTTTCTCGCCGAGGCGGCACGCGGGCGGGCCAAGTCGCACCAGGCGCTGGCGCGCAGGGGCCAGCTCTTCCTGTTCGACGAGCCGACCACGGGCCTGCATTTCGACGACATCGCCAAGCTGATGCGCGCGCTGCGCAAGCTGCTCGACGCCGGGCATTCGCTGATCGTCATCGAGCACAACCTGGACGTGATCCGTGCCAGCGACTGGGTGATCGACCTTGGCCCCGAAGGCGGCGAGGGTGGCGGGGAGCTCGTGGCCTTTGGCCCGCCCGAGGACTTGCGCCAGCACCCTACGTCGCACACCGCGCAGGCGCTGCGCGAGTACGAGCAGGCATTGAGCGCCGAGCGCCCGGCGTTCAGCGCGCAGGAGCCGCGCCCCGGCTATCGGCTCAACACCCAGCGCTCCACCTCGATCGAGATCATCAACGCCCGCGAGCACAACCTGCAGCACCTCTCGGTCAACATCCCGCGCGGCAAGTTCAACGTGATCACCGGCGTCTCGGGCTCGGGCAAGTCCACGCTGGCCTTCGACATCCTGTTCAACGAAGGCCAGCGGCGCTACCTCGAATCGCTCAACGCCTACGCGCGCTCCATCGTGCAGCCGGCGGGCCGGCCCGAGGTGGACGCGGTCTACGGCATCCCGCCCACGGTGGCGATCGAGCAGCGCCTGTCGCGTGGCGGGCGCAAGAGCACCGTGGGCACGACGACGGAGGTCTGGCACTTCCTGCGTCTGCTCTACGTCAAGCTCGGCATGCAGCACTGCATCCACGACGGCGCCGCCGTGCAGCCGCAGAGCATGGACAGCATCGCGGCGCACATCCTGCGCGAGTACCGCGGCCAGCACATCGGGCTGCTGGCGCCGCTGGTGGTGGGCCGCAAGGGGGTCTACACCGAACTCGCGGACTGGGCGCGCCCGCGCGGCCACACGCATCTGCGCGTGGATGGCGAATTCCTGCCGACCACGGGCTTTCCGCGCATCGACCGGTTCAAGGAGCACCACATCGAGCTGCCGGTGTTCAGCCTTCATGTTTCGCCCGCTGGCGAAGCGCTGCTGCGCGAGCAGCTCGAAAAGGCGCTGGCGCTGGGCAAGGGCGTGGTGCAGGTGCTGAGCGAGCTCGACGGTCTGGAAGATGCGCTGCGCTCGGGCGCCTCCACGGCGGGCATCGGCCGCGTGCAGGTGTTCTCCACCCAGCGCGCCTGCCCGGTCTGCGCCACCTCGTATGCCGAGCCCGATCCGCGTTTGTTCAGCTACAACAGCAAGCACGGCTGGTGCCCGGACTGCATGGGCACGGGCGTGCAGCTCACGCGCGCGCAGCGCAAGGTGATCGACGAATCCCTGCACGCCGACCGCGAGCTGGGGCGCGAGAAGACCTTCGGCGAGCCCGAGCTCGAAGACCTCGAAGACATTCCCTGCCCCACCTGCGACGGCACGCGGCTGAACCCCGTGGCGCGCGCCGTGCTGTTCGACAGCCGGCCGATCACCGACGTGGCGCAGCTCTCGGTGGCCGACGTGCGCGCCTGGGTGCAGGGCCTGCGGCTCAGCGGCCGCGAGGCCGACATCGCGCGCGACCTGCTGCCCGAGATCGAGAGCCGCCTGGCCTTCCTCGAAGAGGTGGGGCTGTCGTATCTGACGCTGGACCGCGGTGCGCCCAGCCTGTCGGGCGGCGAGGCGCAGCGCATCCGCCTTGCGGCGCAACTGGGCAGCAACCTGCAGGGCGTGTGCTATGTGCTCGACGAACCGACGATAGGCCTGCATGCGCGCGACAACCAGATTCTGCTGGATGCCCTGCACAAGCTTTCCAGCAAGGGCAACACGCTGGTCGTCGTCGAGCACGACGAAGACACCATCCGCCGCGCCGAGCACGTGATCGACATCGGCCCCGGCGCCGGCAAGCGCGGCGGGCGCCTGATCGCCGAGGGCAGCGTGGCCGACCTCGAAGCCGCGCCCGATTCGCAGACCGGCCGCTACCTGCTGCACGCCATGCGCCATCCGCTGCAGGCGCGGCGGGAGGTCGCCACTCCTAAAAACAAAGCTGCCAGCACCCTACAGAAAACGGCTTCGGATACGAAACAGTCCAAGATCTCCGTAAATCAAGTGCAAGCAACTACTGAAACAGGAGAAACCGCGGCGCCGCATTGGCTCACCCTCCACGGCGCGCACCTGCACAACCTGCAGCACCTCACCGCGCGCGTGCCGCTCGGTCGGCTCGTCGCCGTCGCCGGCGTCTCGGGCTCGGGCAAATCCACGTTCGCGCGCGACGTGCTGCTGACCAACGTCGCGGCCTGGGTCGGCCAGCGCCAGACCAGGGCCGGGCGCGACGCGATGGACGCGGGCAAGGCGCCGCCGCTCGTCGGCTGCACGGGCCTGTCGGGGTTCGAGGCGATCGACCGCGTGCTCGAAGTGGACCAGACGCCGATCGGCAAGACGCCGCGCTCCTGCCCCGCCACCTACATCGGCTTCTGGGATTTGATCCGCAAGCTCTTCGCCGAAACGCTGGAAGCCAAGGCGCGCGGCTACGCGGCCGGGCGCTTCAGCTTCAACACCGGCGCGGGCCGCTGTCCCTCGTGCGAAGGGCAGGGCATGCGCACCATCGAGATGAGCTTCCTGCCCGACGTGAAGCTGCCCTGCGAGGTCTGCCACGGCGCGCGCTTCAACCCCGAGACGCTCGCCGTCACCTGGCGCGGCAAGAGCATCGGCGAGGTGCTGCGCATGGAGGTGGACGAGGCCGTGGAGTTCTTCGCCAGCATGCCGGTCATCGCGCATCCGCTCCAGCTGTTGCAGGACGTGGGTCTGGGGTATCTGACGCTGGGCCAGCCCTCGCCCACGCTTTCGGGCGGCGAGGCGCAGCGCATCAAGCTCGTGACGGAACTGACCAAGGTGCGCGACGACGTCACCCGCCGAGGCCAGAAAACCCCGCACACGCTCTACGTGCTCGACGAACCCACCGTGGGCCTGCACATGGCCGACGTGCACAAGCTGATTGCCGTGCTGCACCGCCTTGTCGATGGCGGCCACAGCGTGCTGGTGATCGAGCACGACCTGGACGTGATCGCCGAGGCCGACTGGGTCATCGACCTCGGCCCCGAAGGCGGCGCGGGCGGCGGGCGCATCGTGGCAGAGGGTACGCCCGAAGACCTGGTGCGCCTGGCCACGCACACGGGGCGGGCGCTCGCGCCGGTGCTGGCGCGCCAGTGAAAGGGCACAGACACCGCATTCGTTATAATGCCCGGCTTCGCAGCGAATTCATGGCCCCGCGGCGAAGTTTCACACCCACCTAAGAGGCTCCCGCCCCAAGAGGAGCACCGACCGTGGAAAAGGGCCTTCAAACCCTCTTTCAAGAGAGAAACTCATGACTACTTTCAGCGCAAAACCCGCTGAGGTCGTGCACGAGTGGTTTGTGATTGACGCCACCGACAAGGTGCTCGGTCGGGTTGCCAGCGAAGTGGCCCACCGTCTGCGCGGCAAGCACAAAGCCATCTACACGCCTCACGTCGATACGGGCGACTACATCGTCGTCATCAACGCCTCGCACCTCAAGGTCACCGGCACCAAGTCCATCGACAAGATGTACTACCGCCATTCGGGCTACCCGGGTGGCATCCGTGCGACCAACTTCCGCGACATGCAGGCCAAGCACCCCGGCCGCGCGCTGGAGAAAGCCGTCAAGGGCATGCTGCCCAAGGGGCCCCTGGGCTACGCCATGATCAAGAAGCTCAAGGTCTACGGCGGCACCGAGCATCCGCACACCGCGCAGCAGCCCAAAGTGCTGGAAATTTGAGGAGCCGGACAATGATTGGTGAATGGAACAATGGCACCGGCCGTCGCAAATCCAGCGTCGCCCGCGTGTTTCTCAAAAAAGGCAGCGGCAAGATCACGGTGAATGGCAAGGACATTCAGCAGTACTTCGGCCGCGAGACCTCGATCATGATCGCCAAGCAGCCGCTGGTGCTCACCGACCATGTCGCGACCTTCGACATTCAGGTGAACGTCAATGGTGGCGGCGAGTCCGGTCAGGCCGGCGCCACGCGCCATGGCATCACCCGTGCGCTGATCGACTATGACGCCACGCTCAAGCCCCAGCTCAGCGCCGCCGGCTTCGTGACGCGCGACGCTCGTGAAGTGGAACGCAAGAAGGTCGGTCTGCACTCCGCACGCCGCGCCAAGCAGTTCTCCAAGCGCTGAGTCGCTGCGGGCCGCCGCTGCCATGCCGCCGCACGCCTGCCCGCCTGCCGTGCACCTGCGCTGGCATGCGGGGGGCGTGCCCGACGGCTGCTTTCAGCCCCGCCTTGCACGCGTGTGGCGCGCTCAAGCACCAAAAACCGCCTTCGGGGCGGTTTTTGCGTCTCTGGCGTATGCCGATCCACCGGGGCGCCGTCTGCCGCGGCGGGTGGGCCCGAGGTTGCGCTGATGCGTCTGCGCCGTCTGCGCCGCCGTTTCTTCCTGACCGGGCCGCGTCTGTCGGTGCGCCGCACCCTGCCCTGGCCGTTGCGCTGGCTGCTGGCGGCCCTGGTGCTCGGACTCAGCGCCGCGGTGGCGCTGTGGGCCTTCGAGTTCGGCAAGAGCCTTGCCGGTCTCGATGCCGGTGCGCGGCAGGAGCTCAAGGACCTGCGCGCCGAATCTCAACGACTTCATGAGCAGGTGCGCGGGCTGCAGCAGGCGGCCGCGGCCGCCGAGAGCCTGCGCGCCACGGAGCGAGCGGCAGCCGATGCGCTGGCCGAGCGCATGCGTGAGCTCGAGGCGGACAACCGCAGCCTGCGCGACGATCTGGCGTTTTTCGAGAAGCTGATCCCCGCCTCGTCCGCCGGAAGCGCCGTGCCGGAGATCCGCGGGCTGCAGGCCGAACTCATTGGTGATGGCGTGCAGTTGCGCTGGCAGGTGCTGGTGATTCAGCCGATGCGCAACGCGCCCGAGTTCAAGGGGAAGCTGGAACTGGTGCTGGCGGGGCTGCGCGATGGCAGGCCATGGACTTCCGATCCGCCCGCCGTGGCGCGCGAGCTGCGGCTGCAGCAATACCGGCGCATCGAAGACGTGGTGCAGGTGCCCGCGCGGGTTGTGGTAAAAGCCGTCACAGTGCGCCTGCTGCAGGGCTCGTCGGTGCGCGCCATTCAGTCGCTGACACTGGATTGAGCGGTCTGATCCGATTCGCTGGTGCCCTGATCCTTCCGGAGGCTGTCGATGTTTTCCCGCAAGAAGCAACCGCTGATCAAGAGCCTGATCGCCAAGGGCACGAGCGTGCACGGCAATGTGAGTTTCAATGACGGCTTGCGTATCGATGGCGAGATTCGAGGCGACGTGCGGGCGGACGGTGAGCGCAGCATCGTCGTGATTTCCGACTCCGCCGTGGTGCAGGGCGCGGTGCATGCGGCGCATGTGATCGTCAATGGAATGGTGCAGGGGCCGGTGCATGCGGGGGAGCTGCTGGAACTGCAGCCGCGCGGCCGTGTCACGGGAGACGTGCACTACAAGATGCTCGAGATGCACCAGGGCGCGGTGATCGCGGGCCAGATGTTCCCCAGCGAGATGCTGCTGGAAGGCGTGCCGCAGCTCAAACTGGCGTCCTCCGCGGACTGACCGAGCACGATTTCCGGTCTTGTCTTACGATGCGGGGCCTTTCTCGGGCTTTTGACGATTTTGGGACGGACTCCATGGCAAATCCATCGATACGATTGAGCGACGACGCCGCCGCGCGCGTCAAACACCTGGTTGCCGAGAAGGGCAACACGCAGTTGAGACTGCGCGCGCACGTGGACGGCTGTGGCTGCGAGGGTTTCCAGTACCAGTTTTCGCTGGACGACGTGGTGCGTGACGGTGACGTGACGCTGGCGCAGGATGGCGCGGCGCTCGTCGTCGATCCCATGAGCTATCCGTATCTGCAGGGCTCGGAGATCGATTGCCTGCAGGGCTCCCAGGGCATGCAGTTCGTGGTGCGCAACCCCAACGCTGAGGCGGGGTGCGGGTGCTGAACTGAATCCGGTCTGCGCCCGCGCATCCGCGATGTCGAGCCGCCGCCAGGCGGCTTTTTCGATGCGGCTCCTCCTGCAAGCGTTCTCTCCACCATGAAGCACCGGTTTCCCCAGTCGCGCTCCCGGCTGTTGTGGCTCGTGGCCGTGGGCTTTTTCATGCAGACGCTGGATGCGACCATCGTCAACACGGCGTTGCCCGCCATGGCTGCGGATCTGCAGGAGAGCCCGCTGCGCATGCAGTCGGTGGTGGTGGCGTACTCGGTCGCCATGGCCATGCTGATTCCCGCCTCGGGCTGGATTGCCGACCGCATCGGCATGCGGCGCGCGTTTTTCAGTGCCATCGTCGTGTTCGTGCTGGGGTCAGTGCTGTGCGCACTCTCGCCCACGCTGGATCTGCTCGTGGCCTCGCGCGTGCTGCAGGGCTTCGGCGGGGCGCTGCTGCTGCCGGTCGGGCGGCTCGTGATCCTGCGCACCTTCCCGCGTGAGGAGTTCCTGGAGGCGATCAGCTTCGTCGCGATCCCGGGGCTCGTGGGGCCGCTCATCGGCCCGACGCTGGGCGGCTGGCTGGTACAGGTGGCGTCGTGGCACTGGATCTTCCTGATCAATGTCCCGGTCGGGCTGGCGGGCCTGGTGGCGACGCTGCGCTACATGCCGCGCGGCCGGCCGATCCCGTCGGGGCGTTTCGACGCGATCGGCTATGCCCTGCTGGCCTTCGGCATGGTGGCGCTGTCGCTGGGGCTCGATGGCCTGTCGGGGCTGGGCCTGCGCCAGGCCGGCGTGGTCGTGCTGATGGTGTTCGGCCTCGCCGCTCTGGCCGCCTACTGGCTGCATGCCGCCCGGGCAGCGCAGCCGCTGTTTTCGCCCAGGCTGTTCAGCATCGACTCCATGCGCATCGGCCTGCTGGGCAATCTGTTCGCGCGCCTGGGCAGCGGCAGCATGCCCTTTCTCGTGCCGCTGATGCTGCAGGTGGGGCTGGGTTATTCACCACTGTACGCCGGGATGATGATGCTGCCGGTGGCCATCGCCGGCATCGCCGTCAAGCGCGCCGCGACGCCGCTCATCATGCATTTCGGCTATCGCCGCGTGCTCGTGGTCAACACCTTCGCCGTCGGCCTGATGATGGCCAGCCTCGCGTTGATGACCCCGGAGCAGCCGCTGCTGCTGCGCATCGCGCAGCTGTCCGTGTTCGGTCTGGTCAATTCCCTGCAGTTCACCGCCATGAACACGGTGACGCTCAAGGACTTGGGCCAGACCATGGCAAGCAGCGGCAACAGCCTGCTTTCAATGGTTCAGATGCTGGCCATGGGCATGGGCGTGGCGGCCGCAGGCGCCGCGCTGGGCGCCTATTCCGATGCGTTCGGCGCCGGCAGCACGCAGACGCTGCATGCGTTTCAGGCCACGTTCGTGAGCATGGGGCTGCTGACCCTGGCCGCTACCTTCATCTTTGCGCAGCTGGCACCCGATGAGGCGCCCGTGGCGCTTGAAATCGATATCGAATCGTGAGCCATGGCGCGGTGGTCCGCGCGGTGAGCCCGCAGGGCGGCGCTGCCGCCGTGGCGGGCTCTACGCCTGATGGATGGCGCCCAGAATGCGCGGGCCGCGCGCTCCGGTGGCCGCGGGCAGATTGCCCGGCTGGCCATCAATGCACTGCTGCGCGAGCCAGGCAAAGGCGGCGGCCTCGACCTGCTGCGGGGGCAGGCCGTGATGTGCCGAGGACGCCACCGCGCAGCCTGGCAGCAGCGCCTGCAGGCGCCGCATCAGGTGGCCGTTGCGCGCGCCGCCGCCGCAGACGATGAGCTCGCGCGCGGCGGGGGCGGCCCGCTGCAGGTCTTGCGCGCAGGACTGCGCCGTCAACTCGGCGAGCGTGGCCTGCACGTCCACGGGTGCCGCGCCGGTCGCATGCGCCAGCTGCTTCTGAAGCCAGGCGGGGTTGAACAGATCGCGCCCGGTGCTTTTGGGCGGGGGCAGGGCGAAATACGGTTCGCCCAGCATCGCCTGCAGCAGGCCCGGAAGGGGCTGGCCGCTGGCGGCCCAGCGGCCATCGTCGTCATAGGCCTGGCCGGTATGCTTCTGGCACCACTGGTCCATCAGCGTGTTCGCCGGCCCGCAATCCCAGCCCGAGGTGCTTCCGTCGCGGCGCAGCAGCGTGAGGTTGGCGATGCCGCCGAGATTGAGCACCGCGCGGTCGTGGCCCGGCCGACCGAAAACCTTGCGGTGAAATGCCGGCACCAGCGGTGCGCCCTGTCCCCCGGCGGCGACATCGCGGCTGCGCAGATCGGCCACCACCGTGATGCCGGTGAGCTCGGCCAGCAGCGCCGGGCTGTTCAGCTGGATGGTGTAACCCGTGCCGTCGAATTCCTGCGGCCGGTGGCGAACGGTCTGGCCGTGGGCGCCGAGGGCGCACACCTGGCTCGCGGTGAGCGCCGACTCGGCAAGAAGCTGCCGCACCACGGCCGCGTAGCCTCGCGCCAGGGCGTTGGCCGCAAGCCGGGCACGGTGCAGTTCGTCGGGGCCGCTGACATGCAGGGCCAGCAGGTTGGCTTTCAGTTCAGGCGCCAAGGGCACCGACACGTGGCCGGCGACATGGCAATCGTTTCCGGAGAAGTCAACCAGCACGCCGTCGATGCCGTCGAGCGAGGTGCCCGACATCAGCCCGATGAACCAGCGCGCCGGGCGAGCGTTCATGGGCGTGCGGTGCGGCGCTTCAGTTGGCCTGGGCGACGGAGAGGGTTTGCGCGGCCGCGGCCAGTTCGATGCGCATCTGCGCTGCCAGGCGGTCGAAGGCCGGGCGCTGCGCCGCGGCAACGGGCGCGGCCGCTTCGCTGTGCAGGGCCGTCGTCATGGGGTCGACCTGATGATTGTTGACCCTGAACTCGAAGTGCAGGTGCGGCCCGGTGGCCCAGCCGGTCTGGCCCACGGCACCGATGGTCTGCCCCTGCGAGACGGACTGGCCCTTGTGCACGTCGATGCGGCTCAGGTGGGCGTAGACGGTTTCGTGGTGGTTGGCGTGCTTGACGTAGATCACGTTGCCGTAGCCGTTCTGCACGCCGGCGAAATCGACCGTGCCATCGCCTATGGTGCGCACCGGCGTGCCCGTGGGGGCGGCAAAGTCGGTGCCCAGGTGCGCGCGCCAGGTCTTGAGGATGGGGTGGAAGCGCATCTTGAACCCGCTGGTGACGCGCGTAAAGGCCACGGGTGAGGTGAGGTAGGCGCGGTTCATGCTCTGGCCGTCGAGCGTGTAGTAGGCACCCTTGGCCGTCGGGCTGCCCTGGAACCAGACGGCGTTGAAATCCTTGCCGTTGTTGTGGAAATCGGCGCTGAGTACGCGACCGGTGCGCATGGGCTCGCCATCGGCCTCCAGCGTTTCGTAGACCACGCTGAAGTGGTCGCCCTTGCGCAGCGCACGGCGGAAATCGATGTTGCCCGAGAAGACCTCGGCCAGTTGCACGGCCACGGAGTCTGGAATGTTGGCTGCGTCGGTGGCGGCAAACAGTGAACTGGTGATGGTGCCGCTGCCCAGGCGCGAGCCGACGGTGAGCGCCGCGGTTTCCATGCGCGAAGCAAAGCCGCCGTCCGCTTGGCGTTCGATCACGAGACGATTGAACGTGCCGTTGTCGTCCGGCGCCCAGCGGGCGGTCAGGCGCGTGAGCAGGTGGTCGTTGCTGGCCTCGGCCGAGAGCACGCGGCCGGTGCGCCCCAGCAGGTTGCGCTGCGACAGCGCATCCTTGCGCAGGAAGTCCGAAGCGCCCGGATCGGCGATGCCCAGGCGCTGCAGCAGGGCTTCGGGCGTGTCGTTGCTGCGCGTGACGTCGGAGCGGTAGAGCGAAAAACCGTGGATGTCGTCCAGGCTGGACAGCTCGACGTCGGCGGCAAGCGAGGGCACGCTCTCGGTGATCGTGACCATCGGCAGATCTGCCGGGTCGGGTCCGAAGGAGGCGACAGCGTAGGCGCCGCCGCCTCCGGTGAGCAGCACGGCCGCGACGGCGGCAGCCACGCGTTTGGGATGTTTGCGGATGGATTGTTCCAGTGAAGTCAGGAATGCCGCACCGGCACTGTTCAATCCGTAGGTCAAGCTCTGCCCCAAGCAATGGGCGCCCGCACAGGTACTTTCAGCGGGAAAGCGCTGCAGCGTGGCGCTGGTCAACGTGAGTGGCGCGGCAGCCGAGGCCGCGGGTGCGGTTGACTACTAGAATGCGCCACAGTCAAAAACCGCGCAAGTATAGTCCCGAGCGGCGTTTGCGCATGGTTGAAAACCCTTATGAATCAGCCCGTTGTTACAAAATATCCGGTTACCGACGCCGTGCGCCATGCGCTGCAGGTGTCGCTGCGGGGCACGCATGAATTGCTGCCGATCGAGGATTGGACGCACAAGCTCGCGCGCGCCGAAGCTACGGGGCAGCCGCTGCGCATCAAGCTGGGGCTCGATCCCACCGCGCCCGACATCCACATCGGCCACACGGTGGTGCTCAACAAGATGCGCCAGTTGCAGGACCTGGGGCACCAGGTCATCTTCCTGATCGGCGATTTCACGACCCTCATTGGCGACCCGTCCGGGCGCAACGCCACGCGCCCGCCGCTCACCGCCGAGCAGATCCGCGCCAACGCCGAAACCTACTTCGCCCAGGCCAAGCTGGTGCTCGACGAGAGCCGGACCGAGATCCGCTACAACAGCGAGTGGAGCGATCCGCTGGGCGCGCGCGGCATGATTCAGCTCGCGGCCAAATACACCGTGGCGCGCATGATGGAGCGTGACGATTTCAACAAGCGCTTCAAGGCCGGGCAGTCGATCAGCGTCCACGAGTTTCTCTACCCGCTGATGCAGGGCTACGACTCGGTGGCGCTCAAGAGCGATCTGGAGTTGGGCGGCACCGACCAGAAATTCAACCTGCTGGTAGGGCGGCACCTGCAGCAGGAATACGGCCAGGAGCCGCAGTGCATCCTGACCATGCCGCTGCTGGTGGGGCTGGACGGCGTGGACAAGATGTCCAAGAGCAAGAACAACTACATCGGCATCACCGAGGATGCGAACACCATGTTCGCCAAGGTGCTGTCGATCAGCGATGAGCTGATGTGGGACTGGTACACGTTGCTGTCGTTCAAGAGCCTGGAAGGCATCGCGGCGCTCAAGGCCGAGGTGGCCGCCGGGCGCAACCCCAAGGAGGCCAAGGTGCTGCTCGCCAGGGAGATCACCGCGCGCTTTCACAACGCCGCCGCGGCGGACGCGGCCGAGCAGGATTTCCAGAACCGCAGCAAGGGCGGCATCCCCGACGAGATGCCTGAAGTGCGGCTGTCGGGCGCGCCGCTGGGCGTGGGCGCCGTGCTGAAACAGGCGGGCCTCGCGCCATCCACCAGCGAGGCCAATCGCCTGATCGATGGCGGTGGCGTGCGCGTCGATGGCGCCGTGGTCAGCGACAAAGGGCTCAAGCTGGCGGCGGGCACCTACGTGGTGCAGGTCGGCAAGCGCAAGTTCGCGCGGGTGATGCTGGCATGACGGCCACGATGCTCGATGTGATCGTCATGGCCGCGGGCAAGGGCACGCGCATGAAGAGCCGGATGCCCAAGGTGCTGCAGCGCCTGGCCGGTCGGCCGCTGCTGCACCATGTGCTCGATCAGGCGGCGAGCCTGGCGGCACGGCGTGTGGTGGTGGTCACGGGTCACGGCGCTCCTGAAGTGGAAGCTGCTTGCGCAGGAGGGACAAGTGTTGCAGGCCGATTTGACTTGAAATTCGCCTTGCAGCAGCCGCAGCTCGGCACCGGCCACGCGGTGGCGCAGGCGCTGCCGCTGCTGGCCGATGACGGCGTGGTGGTGGTGCTCTCGGGCGACGTGCCGCTCACGCGCGCCGACACGCTGACGGCGCTGGTGCAAGCCAGCGGCGGCGACAGGCTCGCGCTGCTCACGGTGCGCCTCGCCGACCCGGCCGGCTACGGGCGCATCGTGCGTACCACCGATGGCGAGGTGCGGCGCATCGTCGAACACAAGGACGCGAGCGAGGCCGAGCGCGCCATCGACGAAATCTACAGCGGCATCATGGCCGTGCCCACGCGGCTGCTGCGCGGCTGGGTCGCGCGCCTGACCAACGACAACGCGCAGCACGAGTACTACCTGACCGATGTGGTGGCGATGGCCGTGGCCGACGGTGTGCCGGTGGTCGCGCATTGCATCGCCGATGCGCTGCAGGTGGCGGGCGTGAACAGCCTGGCGCAGCTCGCCGGCCTGGAGAGGGCCTGCCAGTTGCGCCAGGCGCAGGCCCTGATGGAGCAGGGCGTGCGCCTGATGGACCCGGCGCGCTTTGATTTGCGTGACGATGAACGCAGCGGCGCGCGTGGCGTGCTCAGGTGCGGGCAGGACGTGGAGATCGATGTCGGTTGCATCTTCACTGGCGCGGTCGAGATCGGCGAAGGGGCGCGCATCGGCGCCTACTGCTGCATTGCCAATGCGGTGATCGCGGCGGGCGCGGTGATCCAGCCGTACACGCACATCGACGGCGAAGCCAGGGGCGTGCAGGTGGGCGAGGGCGCGCGCGTCGGGCCGTTCGCGCGCCTGCGCCCCGGCGCCGAGCTCGGGCGCGATGTGCACGTCGGCAACTTCGTCGAAGTGAAGAATTCCAGGCTGGCCGATGGCGCCAAGGCCAACCACCTCGCCTACCTGGGCGACGCCACCGTGGGCGAGCGCGTGAACTATGGCGCGGGCTCGATCACGGCCAACTACGACGGCGTGAACAAGCACCGCACGGTGATCGAGCACGACGTGCACGTGGGCAGCAATTGCGTGCTGGTGGCGCCGGTCACGATCGGCGCGGGCGGCGTGGTGGGGGCGGGCTCGGTCGTCACCGAGGATGCGCCGCCCGGTGTGCTCACGCTGGGCCGTGGGCGGCAGGTGAGCAAGACCGAGTGGCACCGCCCGGCGAAGAAAACCCCGTGACCGAGGAACTGCGGCGCCTGCAGGCCGAGCGCGACGCGGCGCTCAGGCGTGTGCAAGAACTGTCCGCGGCGCAGGAGGAATTCTTGCGGGCGGTCTCGCACGATCTGCGTGCGCCGCTGCGGCATGTGACGTCTTACGCGACACTGTTGCGCGAGGTGCTGCAGCAGCAGCCCGACCCGCCTGCGCAGGTGCGCGAGGCGCTGGGCTTTGCCGCCACGATGCAGCGGTCGGCTCGCCGCATGGCCGCCATGCTCGACGGCCTGCAGGCGATCAGCCGCGCCGGCTGCGCGCCCTTGCGTCTGGCGGCCGTGGACGTGGGCGTCATCGTGCGGCAGGAGCGTGATGCCCTGAGCGGCGCGCAGTCGGTGCGCTGGCACGTGCACGGCGACATTCCCCCGGTGCGCGCCGACGCGGTGCTGTTTGCGCAGGCGGTGAGGGAGCTGCTCGCCAATGCGGTCAAGTTTTCTCACGGGCGCGAGGCGCCGTGCATCGAGGTGTCGGGCGCCGCGGCGCCAGGCGGCCGTGTGCGGCTGGGCATCGCGGACAACGGCGTCGGCTTCGCCCCCGAACATGCGCGGGGCCTGTTCGGCGTGTTCCAGCGCCTGCACCGCGACGACGAGTTCGAAGGCGTGGGCACGGGTCTCGCGCTGTGCAAATTGATAGCTGAGCGCCACGGCGCCACGGTCACGCTGTCGGCGCGGCCCGGCGTGGGCTGCACCGTGACGCTGGACTGGCCTGCGGCCTGAGACATCCGCGGCGGCCTTGCCGAAAGCGGCCTGGGTGATCGCATGCAGGAGCTGCTGACGCCCCGACGCCTGTCACTCGGGCAAGCCGAGGCGCGCGTGCAGTGCCGCGATCTGCTGGCGCAGATCGGCGACCTCTTCGATCAGGTCGGTCGCCAGCGCCGCCAGTTCCGGGTCGGCGTCGAAGGTGGTTTCCAGTTGCGCCAGCCGCCGCGCGCGCACCAGGCTGGCGCCACTGCAGCGCCACTGGCCGTGGTGCAGTTCGCCCTGCAAGACGCCCGTGGCCAGGCGTTCGGTCACCCAGGCCGTCTGCATGCGGCAGGCGTGCGCCAGGTCCTGCACACTCAGGCAGGCCCCATCGCCCAGCAGTTCGACCAGGGTGTCGTGAAGTTCGTTGCTGCGAGAGGGCATGTCAGACTCCTTGCGCCGCGCGCGGGGCAAATCCGGGGAAGGCCTGGGCGAGTGCGCGGTAGGCCTGCTGCTGCGCTTCGGTGCTGGCGGGCGGCAGCGCCACGTGCAGCTCCAGGTAGAGGTCGCCCGGCGTCGCTGCCGGGATGCCGCGCTCCTTCAGGCGCAGCTTGCGCCCGGGCTTGAAGCGCGGCGGCACCGTGACCTGCACGGTGGTGCCGGCGGGCGTCTGCACCTCGATGGGGCCGCCCAGCTCCGCCTCCCACGGCGCGACGGGCACGCTCAGGTAGACGTCGCGGTCCTGCGTGCGCCAGCGTGGGTCGGGCTTGAGTTGAACCTCCAGGAACAGGTCGCCTGCCGCCGCGCCGCCCAGTCCCGGCCCGCCCTGGCCGCTCAGGCGGATGAGCTGGCCTTCGCGCACGCCCTTCGGTATGTTGACCTGCACCTGGCGCTCTTCATGCACGAGATGGCCCTGCGCATCCAGGCGCGCGCCGCGCAGCGAAAGCAGCCGCTCGCCGCCGAGGTAGGCGTCGCGCAGATCGAGCTCGATGCGCGCGTGGTGGTCGGCGCCGCGCTGCGCCGTGCCAGCGCCACCCTGTCCGCGGGCCGAGCCCGCCGTGTGCCTGGCCCGCGCCGCGCGGCCGAACAGCTGCTCGAAGAATTCGCTGAACTGCGCCTCGTCCATGCCCTGGCCCTCGGGGGCGCCGGAGAATTCGTAGCCCGCATCCCAGTGGGGCGGCGGGCGGAAGTCCTGCCCGCCCGCCTGCGCGCCGCCGCTGCCCAGCGCGTCGTAGGCGGCGCGCTTTTCGGGATCAGAGAGCACGGCGTTGGCCTCGTTCACCTCGGCCATGCGCGCACTCGCGTCGGCCTCCTTGCTGACGTCGGGGTGGTACTTGCGCGCCAGGCGCCGGTAGGCCTTCTTGATGTCGCCGGCGCTGGCGTCCTTCGCCACGCCCAATGTCTTGTAGTAGTCCTTGAATTCCATGGAAGCTCCATGCCGCTGCGTTCACGGCGGTTCAATGCCCGAAGATGAAGGCGAACGCAGCGCAGGTCAAGGGCTGTCCGCGCGGGGCGGGTTTGGTATTCCTCAATTCATAGCTGGTTGCGCTTTGCTGGCGGGCTCTAGAGGCAGTTTCGTATCGAATTTGGTGCGATGAATCGCAAAATACGCCTTGACGTTGCGCACGTTGGCATCCTGCGTGAACAGGCGCTCGGCGAGCTGCAGGTAGTGCGGCATGTCTCGCACCTGCACGACGAGCACGAAGTCCGGGCCGGGTGACACACGCCAGCACTGCTGCACGGTGTCTTCTGCCACGGCGCGGGCTTCGAACGCGGCCAGATGCTCGGCGCCCTGCTGGTCAAGCGAGACTTCGATGATCGCCGCGAGCCCGTGCCCCTGCACGGCCGCGAGCGCATCGTGCGAGAGCAGGGCCACCTGGCGCTCGATCAGGCCGCTTTCGTGCAGCCGGCGCACGCGCCGCAGACAGGTGGCGGGCGAGATGCCGACGCGCTCGGCTAGCGCCAGGTTGCTCTGCGCGGCGTCGTGCTGCAGCAGGTCCAGCAGTTGCCTGTCGATTGCATCCAAAGTTATTTCAAAATTCATGAATATATGAAGCAATATTTCTTATTATGTATTTTAAGAAATAATATTTCAAATATACACGATGTATAGATTAATATTTTACGGTACTCACCTTAGCATCACGCGATCCCATTGAGGAGCTCGTCCATGTGCGGCATCGTCGGCGCGGTCTCCACGCGCAATATCGTTCCCATCCTGGTGCAGGGGCTGCAGCGCCTGGAATACCGTGGCTATGACTCGTGCGGCGTCGCGGTGCATGAGGCCAGCCTGGGCGGCACCGGCGCGGGTGGCCTGCGCCGCGCCCGCAGCACCGCGCGCGTGGCCGAGCTGATGGCGCAGGTGCAGCACGAGCAGCTCGAGGGCGGCACCGGCATCGCGCACACGCGCTGGGCCACGCACGGCGCGCCGGCCGTCTCCAATGCGCACCCGCACGCCAGTTACGGCCCGGGCGCGGCGCCCGCGGATCTCACGCAGGCGGGCCATGTCGCCCTGGTGCACAACGGCATCATCGAGAACTACGAAGCGCTGCGCGCGCGCCTGCAATCGCGTGGCTATGTCTTTGCGAGCCAGACCGACACCGAGGTCATCGCCCACCTGATCGACAGCCTCTACGACGGCGACCTGTTTGCCGCCGTGCGCGCGGCCACGCAGGAGCTGCGCGGTGCCTACGCGATCGCGGTGATCCACAAGGACGAGCCGCACCGCGTGGTCGGTGCACGCGCGGGCTCGCCCCTGGTGCTGGGCGTTGGGCAGGGAGAGCATTTCCTCGCCAGCGACGCGATGGCGCTCGCGGGCGTCACCGACCAGATCGTCTACCTGGAGGAGGGCGACCTGGTCGATCTGCAGCTGGGCCGCTACTGGATCGCCGACCGCGCGGGCCGGCCGCTGGCACCCGAGCAGCGCCCGGTGCGCACCGTGCAGGCGCACAGCGGCGCGGCCGAGCTCGGGCCGTACCGCCACTACATGCAAAAGGAGATTTTCGAGCAGCCGCGCGCCATCGCCGACACGCTGGACGGCATCGAAGCCGTCGTGCCCGAGCTGTTCGACGGCGCGCACACCGCCGCCTGGCGCGTGTTCAAGGACATCGACCGCGTGCTCATCCTCGCCTGCGGCACCAGCTATTACAGCGGCTGCACCGCGCGCTACTGGATCGAAGAGATCGCGGGCATCCCCACGCAGGTGGAGGTGGCAAGCGAGTACCGCTACCGCACCAGCGTGCCCGATGCGCGCACGCTGGTCGTCGCCATCAGCCAGAGCGGCGAGACCGCCGACACGCTGGCCGCGCTGCGCCATGCGCAAAGCCTGGGCATGCACCACCATACGCTCACCGTCTGCAACGTGGCCACGAGCGCCATGGTGCGCGAGTGCGAGCTGGCCTACGTGACGCGCGCCGGCGTGGAGATCGGCGTCGCCAGCACCAAGGCCTTCACCACGCAGCTCGCGGGGCTGTTTCTGCTGACGCTGGCGCTGGCGCAAGCCAGGGGACGGCTCACGAGCGAGCAGGAGGCCGCGCACCTCACCGCCATGCGCCACCTGCCCGTGGCGCTGCAGGCGGTGCTGGCGCTGGAGCCGCAGATCATCGGCTGGGCGGAGGAATTTGCGCGCAAGGAAAACGCGCTCTTCCTGGGCCGCGGCCTGCACTACCCGATCGCGCTCGAAGGCGCGCTGAAGTTGAAGGAAATCAGCTACATCCACGCCGAGGCCTACCCCGCGGGCGAGCTCAAGCACGGGCCGCTGGCGCTCGTGACCAGCAGCATGCCGGTGGTGGCCGTGGCGCCGCACGACGCGCTGCTGGAAAAACTCAAGAGCAACCTGCAGGAAGTGCGCGCGCGCGGCGGTGTGCTCTACGTGCTGGCCGATGCCGACACGCACATCGAGACCAGCGACGGCATCCACGTCATCCGCATGCCCGAGCACTACGGCCAGCTCAGCCCCATCCTGCACGTGGTGCCGCTGCAACTGCTGGCCTACCACACCGCCTGCGCGCGCGGCACCGATGTGGACAAGCCGCGCAACTTGGCCAAGAGCGTGACGGTGGAGTAGGGTCGAGGCTTTGCGTGGTCAATTTGATCGTAAAAATAAACTCTGTAATTTTTTCATGGGGTTCGGTCGCCGGAGAGTGAGCTTCTCGTTTGAAGAGAAGTCCCATTTGGCATGGAGCCCAACTACTCCTTGGCCGCGCCCGCACTGAAATTTGCTTCCTGGGGAAAGGGACTTTCGTCGCAGCTAGTCTGTTGACGGTTTCAGGCTAATCTGAGTCATTTGCGATCCAGTGTCTGTACGGCAGCAACCGCCAACACCAGCCGTTGAACACCACCTGTTCTGAACGGCCGCTTCATCCACGGAACCGGCCGCTCGGTTGCGCGGCTCGCCGCGTACCGGCTTGAACGACCGCTTTGAATCGCCCCGGGTTTTGAGGAGGCTCAACACTCTGAGAGGATTGAGCCATGAA
>ERZ778017.490-NODE-490-length-54012-cov-9.013177_pt1 | contig 54012 bp, 70 predicted proteins | sample MGYA00375747_ERZ778017 | MGnify/ENA primary metagenome ERZ778017 (study PRJEB29350, sample SAMN05509838) | bioreactor metagenome | biome: bioreactor; material: wastewater | place: South Africa: University of Cape Town | collected 2014-03-17 ...
CACCGACATCACCATCAGCGTGGACTACATCGACAAGATGGTGGCGGACTCGCTGGCGGCGGTGGAGCGCGGTTTCGAATCGCTGAAGATCAAGGTGGGCAAGGACATCGGTCTGGACATCGAGCGCACCAAGGCGATCCACGCCGCGGTGGAAGGCCGCGCCCTGCTGCGCCTCGACGCCAACCAGGGCTGGACCGCCAAGCAGGCGGTGTATGCGCTGCAGACGCTGGAGGACGCCGGGGTCAAGCTCGAGCTGGTCGAACAGCCGGTCAAGGCGCACGACCTGGCCGGCCTCCGCTACGTCACCGAGCGCGTGCACACCCCGGTGATGGCCGACGAAAGCGTGTTCGGCCCGCGCGAGGTGGTGGAGCTGATCCGCATGCGCGCCGCCGACATCGTCAACATCAAGCTGATGAAGACCGGCGGCATTTCCAACGCGGTCAAGATCGCCGATATTTGCAGCCTGTACGGGATCGACTGCATGATCGGCTGCATGCTTGAATCCAGTATCGGCGTGGCCGCAGCCGTGCACCTGGCGGTGGCGAAGTCTGACGTGATCAGCAAGGTGGACCTCGACGGGCCGTCGCTGTGCCGCTTCGACCCGGTGCAGAGCGGCGTGGTGTTCAACGAATCGGAGATCAGCGTGACCGACGCATCTGGCCTTGGCATCCGCCACATCGAAGGCCTCGCCCCCGCGCATGACCTGGCCGCCTGAGGCAATCCAGGTGGGCACGGCGCTGGTCAAGATCCGCTCCGAACGCGACCGCATGTCGGCGATCGAGCGGCGCATCGCCGACTTCATCGTCGAGAACGCCCAGCTGATGCGCGATTACTCCTCGCAGCAGTTGGCCAACGCGCTGGGCATCAGCCAGTCCAGCGTGGTGAAGTTCTGCCAGAAACTGGGCTTCAAGGGCTATCCCGACCTCAAGCTGGCGATCAACGAGGCGGTGATCCGCGCCGACAGCAATGGCGGCGCGCAGCCCCTGCCGCAGGATGCCTCGCATGCGGCCGCGCAGGGCTACGGCCTGTGGCTGCGCAAGTCGGAGGCCGAGGAAGCCACCCGCCTGATCAACCCGCCCGGCACCCTGACCGCCGTCGCCGACACGATCGGACGCGCCCGCACCGTGTTCATCATCGGCCTGGGCGAAGACGACCTGCACGCGCGCACCCTGGCGCTGCGGCTGGCCCAGCTGGGCATCCTCACGGTGCACAACTTCGACGCCGCGCACATGACCGCCAGCCTGTCCGCGGCCAAGCCGGACGATGTGCTGCTGGCGTTCTCCGAGCACGGCCAGCAGCCCGCGCTGGGCCAACTGGCGCGGCATATGCGCAGCCAGCGCGGCAAGGTGGTGACCATCACCCGCCACAGCGCCAACGCCCTGCGCGCGCAGGCCGACCTGGCGATGCTGGTGTCTGCGCACGACGAACGCACGCACATCGAACCCTTGCTCTACCACTCCGCCTTGCAGCACCTGCTGGACCGGCTGTTCATCCGCCTGTACGAGGCCGACGGCGCCCGCCGCGCGCGCCTGCAGGAAACGCTGGAGCGCATCCAGCCGTTGCTGGAGCCGTGATGGCCCGGACCGGATGGCTGCGAGGCGATGGCGTCATTCCCCCGCAGCCGGAAACCACCGGCAAAAGCCCGCTACGATCCTTCAATTTCCCGGACTCCACGACGATGCCGATCCGACGCACCGCCACCGCCCTGCTTGCCCTTCTCGTTGCAGGCTGCGCCCATAACGTCCCCCTCCCCGCGTCCGACGCCAGCCAGTGGGCGGACGCAGGCCAGCTGGTGCTGGTGACGTCCGCGGACTGGGATGCCACCGGTGGCGAGCTGCGCCGCTACGAGCGCGAGGGCGACGGGTGGAGGCAGGTCGGCGAGGCGGTACCGGTGACGCTGGGCCGCAGCGGCAGCGGCTGGGGCCTCGGCCTGAACCCGCAGCGCGGCGACGGCCCGGTCAAGCGCGAAGGCGACGGCAAGGCGCCGGCCGGCGTGTTCGCCATCGGCACCGCGTTCGGCTACGCCGACAACGCAAGGACCGGCCTGCGCTACCAGGCGATGACCGCCAACGACTGGTGCATCGACGTGCCGGCCTCGAACTACTACAACAGAATCATCGACCGCAGCACGGTCAAGGCGCCCTACCTCGACCAGTCCAGCGAGCCGATGCGCCGCGACATCCACGTCGACGGCGACCAGCGGTACCGCGAAGGCTTCGTCATCGAACACAACGAAGGCGGCGCCGCGCGCCAGGGCGGCAGCTGCATCTTCGCCCACCTGTGGAAAGCGCCCGGGGAGACAACTGCCGGCTGCACCGCGATGGCGCCGGCCAGCATGGACTCGCTGCTGGCGTGGCTGGATGCGCGCCGCAAGCCGGTGTTCGTGCTGTTGCCCAAGGCCCAGTACGCGGCGCTGAGACAGGATTGGAAACTGCCGGAAATCACCGCGCAGGAGGCCCGTCCGTGAGCCAGACCGCACGCGTCCTCACCGGCCTCGTCGCCGGTATCGTTTTCGGCATCCTGCTGGCATGGCTGGCCCCGGACGCCGGATTGCGGATCGCCGCCGTCGTCGAACCGTTCGGGAAGCTCTGGCTCAATGCGCTGCAGATGACCGTGGTGCCGCTGGTGTTCGCGCTGGTGGTGGTCGGCATCAACCAGGCCAGCGATGCCGCGCACTCCGGGCGGGTCGCGCGGCAGGCCATCGTGTCCTTCGTGGTCCTGCTGACCGCCGCCGCGGCGATGACCGCCGTGCTGGCGCCGCTGGCGCTGTCGATGCTGCAGCCCGACCCCGCCGTGGCCGCCGCGCTGCGCGGCCACGCGCAGGACATCGCCACGCCGTCCGGCGGCTGGGCCGATGCGCTGGTCGCCCTCGTCCCCAGCAATGCCGTGGCGGCCGCCGCGGCGTCGGCGATGCTGCCGCTGGTGACGTTCGCACTGTTCTTCGGCTTCGCCCTGACCCGCCTCGCCCCGGAGCCGCGCGCCCAGGTGGTCGGCCTGCTCAAGGCGGTCAGCGATGCCATGATCGTGATCGTGCACTGGGTGCTGTGGGCCGCGCCGGCCGGCATCTTCGCGCTGGTGCTGGCGCTGACCGCGCGCGCCGGCCTGGGCATGCTGCAGGCGCTGGGCATCTACATCCTGCTGGAATGCGCGCTGTACGTACTGGCGGTGGTGCTGCTGATCGCCGTGGCGGTGACCGTGGGCAAGCGGAGGTTCCGCCACTTCATGGGCGGCCTGGTGCCGGTGCAGGCGGTGGCGGCCAGCACCCAGTCCTCGCTGGCCACGCTGCCGGCGATGCTGGACAGCGCGCAGAACCGGCTGGGCATCCCCGCCCGCGTGTCCGGGCTGGTGCTGCCGATGGCGGTGTCGCTGTTCCGCATCACCTCGCCGATCCAGTACCTCGCCACCGCCTGCTTCATCGCCTGGGCGCTGGGCGTCACGCTCACCCCGGCCCAGCTCGCCACCGGCGTCGCGCTGTCGGTGCTGGTCAGCATGGGCTCGGTGGGCCTGCCCGGCCAGGCGATCTTCCTCGCCACCAACCTGCCGGTCACTTCCGCGATGGGCCTGCCGATCGCCCCGCTGCCGGTGCTGATGGCGGTGGATGCGATCCCCGACGTGCTGGCCACGGTCGGCAACGTCACCGGCGACATGACCGCGACGGCGGTGGTGGCGGCGCGCAGCGGAGAGCCGGAGTCGACCGTTCCATCCGCAACCACCGCTTGACAGCCCTCGCTGCAGTGCAGCAGAGTCGACCCATGTCCTTCCGCATGACCACCACCACGACCATTACCACCGGTACCACGCCGGTGCGGTCGGTCATGCCTGGATAAGACACCATCCCAGACAACGGCCCCCGCAGCGATGAGGCGGGGCGCGAATCCCGACTCGATGCGACGCGGGGCTTCCACCGGAGGCTCCATGGAATCGTCGCAGTCCGCTCCCCCCAAACCCGTCTGTCGCGCGCACAAGTTCGGCGGCAGCTCGCTGGCCGATGCCAGCCGCATCCGGCACGTCGCCGGCCTGCTGCTGGCCGACGACGCGCCGCGCCAGGTCGCGGTGTCCTCGGCCATGCACGGCACCACCAATGCACTGGTCGCGCTGGGTGCAGCGGCCACCGCCGGCGACGAATGGAAGCCTGCACTGGAAGCGCTGCGCCAGCGCCATCGCGAGGCGGCGTGCGCGCTGCTGGCGCAGCCCGACGCCCTGCTGGCCCGGATCGACGCACTGTGCGGCGAGCTGGCCGACCTCCTGCAGGCCGCCTCGCTGCTGCGCCAGCCGGGGCGCACCGCGATCGAGCGCATCCACGGCATGGGCGAACTGCTCTCGACCGCGCTGCTGCATGCGCACCTGCGCGAGCGCGGCGGCGACTACGCCCTGCTCGACGCGCGCGAGGTACTGGTGGTGCGCCATACCGACCTCGGCGCGGTGGTCGACTGGGATGCCAGCGCGGCGCTGCTGGCCGACTGGCGCGCGCGCCACCCACAGTCGCGTGTCAACGTGACCGGCTATGTCGCCCGCGACGAACACGGCCTGCCCACCACGCTGGGCCGCAACGGCAGCGACTATTCCGCGGCGATCTTCGCCAGCCTGTTCAACGCCGACGAGCTGCACATCTGGAGCGATGTCGATGGCGTGCTTTCGGCCGATCCGCGGATCGTGCCGGAAGCGGTGCCGCTGACCGCGATGAGCTATCGCGAGGCCTGCGAGCTGGCCTACTTCGGCGCCAAAGTCATCCACCCGCAGACGATGACGCCGGCCATCGCGCGCGGCCTGCCGATCCTGATGCGCAACACCTTCCGTCCCGATTTCCCCGGCACCCGCATCGACGCCGATGGCGACCGCAGCGCCGCCGGCCCGGTGAAGGGACTCACCCTGGGCGGCGACCTGGCGCTGGTGTGCCTGGAAGGCGCGGGCCTGATCGGCGTGCCCGGTACCGCCGAGCGCGTGTTCGCGGCGCTGCATGCCGCGCACATCTCGGTGGTGATGATCTCGCAGGGCAGCTCCGAGCATTCGATCTGCTGCGTCGTCCACCAGCGGGAAGCGGCAGCCGCGCGCGATGCGCTGCGCGAGGCGTTCGCCCGCGAACTGGCCGGGGCACAGGTGCAGGGCGTGACGATGCTGGCCGGCGTCAGCGTGCTCGCCGCGGTGGGCGACGGCATGGCCGGCACGCCGGGCGTGGCGGCGCGCATGTTCGAGGCGCTGGCACGCGCCCGGGTCAATATCCGCGCGATCGCCCAGGGCGCGTCCGAGCGCAACATCTCGGTGGCGATCGATTCCGCCGACGCCGCGCGCGCGCTGCGCGCCGTGCACGCCGCGTTCTGGCTGTCGCCGCAGACCATGGCCCTGGCGGTGATCGGCCCCGGCAAGGTCGGCAGCGCCCTGCTCGACCAGTTGCAGGCGGCGCTGCCGAGGCTGCGCGAACGGCACAACATCGACCTGCGCCTGCGCGCGCTGGCCAGCCGCAACTCGCTGTGGCTGTGCGATCACGGCGACGAAGCCGACTGGCGCGCGCGGATGCAGGCCGCACCGTCCGCGGATGGCCTCGACCTGCTGGCCACGCACCTGCTGGACGCACACCTGCCCCACGCCGTGGTCATCGACTGCAGTGCCAGCGACGCCGTCGCGCAGCGCTACCCCGGCTGGCTGGCCGCCGGCATCCACGTCATCACCCCGAACAAGCAGGCCGGCGCCGGGCCGCTGGAACGCTACGAAGCGATCCGGGAGGCACAGGCGAAAAGCGGCGCGCGCTTCCGCTACGAGGCCACGGTGGGCGCCGGGCTGCCGGTGATCTCCACCCTGCGCGACCTGCTGGACACCGGCGACGAACTGCTGGCCATCGAGGGCATCTTCTCCGGCACGCTGGCCTGGCTGTTCAACATGTTCGACGGCAGCAAGCCCTTCTCCACGCTGGTACGCGAGGCGCATGCGCTGGGGTATACCGAACCAGATCCCCGCGACGACCTGTCGGGTACCGACGTGGCCCGCAAGCTCGTGATCCTGGCGCGCGAATCCGGCATGCCGCTGTCACTGGCCGACGTGCAGGTGGAAAGCCTGGTGCCGGAAGCCCTGCGCGGCGCCGACCGCGACGCCTTCATGGCCGGGCTGGAAACGCTGGACGCGCCGATGCGGGCCCGGCTGGACGCCGCCCACGCCAAGGGCTGCGTGCTTCGATATGTCGCCCGATTGGAGCGTAATGGCCAGGCATCCGTTGCGCTGCGCGAACTTCCCGCCGACCATGCCTTCGCCCACCTGCGCCTGACGGACAACTGCGTGTCGTTCACCACCCGCCGCTACTGCGACAACCCGCTGGTCGTGCAAGGCCCCGGCGCCGGGCCGGAAGTCACCGCCGCCGGCGTGTTCTCCGACCTGCTGCGGCTGGCCGCAGCGCTGGGAGCCAGGCTGTGAGCGCCGTGCGATACGAGGCGCGGGCGTTCGCACCGGGCTCGGTCGGCAACGTCGGCGTCGGCTTCGACGTACTCGGCCACAGCATCGCCGGCATCGGCGATGTCGCCACCGTGCGCCGCATCGAGGCGCCGACGGTGCGGATCAGTGCCATCCGCGGCGCCGTCACCGACCTGCCGCTGGAGGCCGCGCGCAATACCGCCGGGATGGCGCTGATCGCCCTGCGCGAGTCGCTGGCGCTGCCGTTCGGCTTCGAGATCGAGATCGACAAGGGCATCCCGCTGGGCTCCGGGCTGGGCGGCTCGGCTGCATCCTGCGTGGCCGCGCTGGTGGCGGCGAACGCGCTGTTGGAGGCGCCGCTGTCGTCGCACGCCCTGTATCCGCATGCGCTGGCCGGCGAAGCCGTCGCCAGCGGCGGCCGCCACGGCGACAACGTCGGGCCGATGCTGCTCGGCGGGCTGGTGCTGGCCACCGCCGACCGGCTGACCAAGGTCGAAGTGCCGGCCAGCTGGCACGCGGCGGTGGTGCATCCGCACGCCGTGCTGGAAACCCGCCGTGCGCGCGAAGCGCTGGCCGGAGCCTATGCGCTGAAGGAATTCGTGGCGCAAAGCGCGAACCTGGCGCAGGTGCTGCTGGGCTGCGAGCGTGGCGACGCGTCGCTGGTGCGCGCGGGCCTTGCGGACGTGCTGGTGGAACCGCGCCGCGCGCCGCTGATCGCGGGTTTCGCGGCAGTGAAGCAGGCCGCACTGGATGCCGATGCCATGGGCGCCAGCATTTCCGGTGCGGGGCCCAGCGTGTTCGCCTGGTGCGAAGATGAAAACACCGCACGGCGCGCGGGCGTCGCGATGACGGCTGCATTCGCCGCCGCCGGCATCGACAGCGACCTGCACCTCACCGCCATCGCCGGACCGGCCGCACGGGTGCTGGCATGAACGCATACAGCACACGCGGCCGCGCGCCGGCGGTTTCGATCGCGGATGCCATCGCAGCCGGCCTCGCGCCGGATGGCGGCCTGTACATGCCCGCAACATGGCCGTCGTTCACTGCCGCTCAGTTCGAAGGTGCGGACACGCTGGCCGACGTCGCCACCCGATTCCTCGCCCCGTTCTTCACCGGCGGCGCGCTGGAATCCGCCCTGCCCCGCATCTGCGGCGACGCGTTCGCCATCGAGCCGCCGCTGGCGGATTTCGGCGGACCCGGCGACTTCCTGCTGGAGCTGTTCCACGGGCCCACCGCCGCGTTCAAGGACTACGGGGCGGCCTTCCTCGCCGGCTGCCTGGCGGCGCTGCCGCGCGGTAACAAGCCGCTCACCATTGTCGTGGCCACCTCCGGCGACACCGGCGCAGCGGTGGCCGCCGCCTTCGACGGTCGGCCCGGGTTCCGCGTCGCCATCCTCTATCCCGATGGCCGCGTCTCGCCTCGGCAGGCGCACCAGCTGGGCTGCTTCGGCGACAACATCCGCGCGTTCCGCGTGGACGGCAGCTTCGACGACTGCCAGCGCCTCGCCAAGACCCTGCTTGCCGATGCCGCCTACCGCGCCGAAGTGCCGCTGGGTTCGGCCAACAGCATCAGCCTCGGCCGGCTGCTGCCGCAGGCGGCCTATTACGCGCATACCGCCCTGCGGCACTGGCGCACCACCGGTCGCACGCTGAACTTCGTGGTGCCCACCGGCAACCTCGGCAATGCGCTGGCCTGCCTGCTGGCGAAGCGCATGGGCCTGCCCATCGGCGAAGTGGTACTGGCCAGCAATGCCAATACCGTGCTGCCGGACTTCTTCGCCGGCGGCGACTACGCACCACGGCCCAGCATCGCCACGCTGGCCAACGCGATGGATGTGGGTGCGCCCAGCAACTTCGAGCGCCTGCAATCCCTGTATCCCGACAACGCGGAACTGCGCGCCACCCTGCGCGCCGAAGCGGTCAGCGATGCGGAGATCCGTGCCGCTATCGTGCGCACCCGCAAAGAACGCGGCCACGTGGTCTGCCCGCACACCGCCTGCGCCGCCGACGTGCTGGACCGTCTGCGCGCAAGCGGCGTGGCCGGCGACTGGGCCGCGGTCGCCACCGCCCATCCGGCCAAATTCCCGGAAGTGGTGGAACCACTGCTGGGCGAAACCATCGCGCCGCCGCCGGCGCTGGCGGCGATGCTGGCGCGGACAAGCCACGCGCAGGCGCTGGCCAACGATGCGGACCTGCTGAAGAAACGCCTGCAAAACGCCTGAACAAAATCGGCATTTAGAACAACTCATTCGGACGAATCAACATATTTGCCGGCGGACTGGCGAATTCCGCTGTGATTGCGATAATGGCCGGTCAAGGCCCCGTAGCTCAGCTGGATAGAGCGTCCCCCTCCTAAGGGGAAGGTCGCCCGTTCGAATCGGGCCGGGGTCACCAGGGAACGGGAACATGGAGCAGCGCGGCGCGAGTGGGGATTTCCCACGGGCGTTCGTCCTTCCATGGATTCCCGAAATCCCACCCATTCGTCAAACCCGCATCCCGGAGCCTGCCATGTCCCATCCCGTCCTCACCGCGCTCGGCCTTGCCGCCGTCGAATCCGGCACCTACCTCGGCAACGGCGAATGGTCGAAGACCACCGATGCCGGCGTGATCGAACCGGTCAATCCGAGCAATGGCGAGGTGCTGGGCCGTGTCCACGCGTCCTCGCAGGCCGACTACGACCTGATCGTCGAGCGCGCGCAGGCCGCCTACAAGGTGTGGCGCACCACCCCGGCGCCGCGCCGCGGCGAAGCCATCCGCCTGTGCGCCGACGCGCTGCGCACCCACAAGGACGCGCTGGGTTCGCTGGTGGCGCTGGAAATGGGCAAGTCGAAGCCGGAAGGCGACGGCGAAGTGCAGGAAATGATCGACATCGGCGAGTTCGCCGTGGGCCTGTCGCGCCAGCTGTACGGCCTGACCATGCACAGCGAACGTCCCGGCCACCGCATGTACGAGCAGTGGCACCCGATCGGCCTGGTGGGAATCATCAGCGCGTTCAACTTCCCGGTCGCGGTGTGGGCATGGAACAGCTTCGTCGCGGCGGTGTGCGGCGATATCTGCATCTGGAAGCCCTCGCCCAAGACCCCGCTGTCGGCCATCGCCAGCATGAAGATCTGCAACGAGGCGCTGCGCAAGGGCGGCTTCCCCGACATCTTCTTCCTGTTCAACGACGCCGGCAGCGACCTGGCCCAGGGCTTCGTGGACGACAAGCGCATCCCGCTGATCAGCTTCACCGGCAGCACCAAGGTCGGCCGCATGGTCGGCGAGCGCTGCGCGCGCCGCATGGGCCGCAGCCTGCTGGAACTGGGCGGCAACAACGCGATCATCCTCGATGAAACCGCCGACCTGAAGCTGGCGATCCCCGGCATCGTGTTCGGTGCGGTCGGCACCGCCGGCCAGCGCTGCACCACCACCCGCCGCCTGATCGTCCACGAAGCCGTGTACGACGACGTGCTGGCCAAGCTGGTCACCGCCTACAAGCAGGTGGAAGGCAAGATCGGCGATCCCACCGACCCGGCCAACCTGATGGGCCCGCTCAACAGCAAGGACGCGGTGGACGCCTACCTCGACGCCATCGCCAAGGCGAAGGCCGCCGGCGGCAAGGTGGAAACAGGCGGTGCGGCGATCGACCGCCCCGGCAACTTCGTCCTGCCCACGATCATCACCGGCCTGAGCAACGACGCCGAGATCGTCCAGCACGAGACCTTCGCGCCGATCCTGTACGTGATGAAGTACAAGGACCTCGACGAAGCCATCGAAATGCAGAACGCCGTGCCGCAGGGGCTGAGCTCGTCGATCTTCACCACCAACCTCAAGCGCGCCGAGGCGTTCCTGTCGGCGGCCGGCAGCGACTGCGGCATCGCCAACGTCAACATCGGCACCAGCGGCGCCGAGATCGGTGGCGCATTCGGTGGCGAGAAGGAGACCGGCGGCGGCCGCGAGTCCGGCAGCGACGCGTGGAAGGCCTACATGCGCCGGCAAACGAATACCATCAACTACTCCGACGCGCTGCCGCTGGCCCAGGGCATCAAGTTCGACCTCTGAGGAACGCCGATGAATGCACCCATGCGCCAGACCAGTACGCTCGCCGTGGTGAGCCTCGTCTTCGGCATCCTTGGCTGGACCCTGCTGCCGTTCCTCGGCAGCCTGGTTGCGGTGGTGTGCGGCCACATGGCGCGTGGAGAGATCCGCCGCGCCCAGGGCGCGCTGGAGGGTGACGGCATGGCGGTCGCCGGCCTGGTGCTCGGCTACCTGGTGATCGGGCTGAGCGTGCTGGCGGTGATGGCGGCCATCCTGTTCTTCGGCGGGCTGGCCGCGCTGATCGGCCTGGCCGGCATGAACGGATCGCTCTGACCGGCCGCGCGTGTACGGACTCGCCCGCCCGTTCCTGTTCGCCTTCGATGCCGAGCGCGCGCATGGCCTCGGGCTGGCGTCGTTGGAGGCGGCCTACCGCTGCGGCCTGTCGCCGCTGCTGGCGACGCCGCCGCGACCGCTGCCGACCAAGGCGCTGGGGTTGACCTTCCCCAACCCGGTCGGCCTTGCCGCCGGGCTGGACAAGAACGGCGCCCACGTCGACGCGCTGCTGTCGCTGGGCTTCGGTTTCGTCGAGGTCGGCACGGTCACTCCGCTGCCGCAGCCGGGCAACCCGCGCCCCCGCATGTTCCGCCTGCCCCAGCAGCAGGCGGTCATCAACCGCCTCGGCTTCAACAACCTCGGCGTGGACGTGCTGGTGCGCAATGTGGAACGCGCCAAGCGCAGGAACGGGCTGCTGGGCATCAACATCGGCAAGAACAAGGACACCCCGAACGAGGACGCGGTGGCGGACTACCTGGTCTGCCTGCGCCGGGTGTATCCGCTGGCCGACTACGTGACGGTCAACATCTCCTCGCCCAATACCGCCGGCCTGCGTGAGCTGCAGGAAGAGCAGGCCCTGCGCAAGCTGGTCGGCACCCTGCGCGACGAACAGGAAAAGCTGGCCGCGCGCCATGGCAAGCGCGTACCACTGCTGGTGAAGATCGCCCCCGACCTGTCGGAGAACGACATCGACGCCGCCGCCCGCGTGCTCGGCGACCTGGCCGTGGACGGCGTGATCGCCACCAACACCACGATCTCGCGCGAGGGGGTCGAAGGGTCGCGCCACGCGCAGCAGGCCGGTGGCCTGTCCGGCGCGCCACTGATGGGCCAGGCGACCACCGTGCTGCGCATGCTGCGCACGCGCCTGCCCGACACCATCCCACTGGTCGGCGTGGGCGGCATCCTGCACGGCGCCGACGCGGCCACCAAGCAGGCGGCCGGCGCGTTGCTGGTGCAGACCTATACCGGCCTGGTCTACCGCGGCCCGGCGCTGATCGCGGAATGCGTGGACGCGCTGCGCCGGCGCAAGGAAGCCCCCAGCCGCGGCACCCTGCCGCCAGAATGAACGTCGCCCACGGCTCCGGCTATCGCATCGCCGAAAATGCCCGGCTGGACGCGCGCAATACCTTCGGCGTGCGCGCCACCGCGCCGATGCTGGTGGAAGCCACCGAAACCGCCGCACTCCCGGAACTGTTCGGCTACGCGATGCTGCGCAACGCGGCCACGCTGGTGCTGGGCGGCGGCAGCAACCTGCTGTTCGCCGGTGATCCGCCCGGCGCGGTACTGGCGCTGGAGACGCGCCGCATCGACCTGGTCGAGGACCACGGCGACGCCGCCATCGTCCGCGCCGAAGCCGGCGTGGGCTGGCACGACTTCGTGCTGTGGACGCTGGGCCACGGCCTGACGGGGCTGGAAAACCTGGCCCTGATTCCCGGCACGGTTGGCGCCGCGCCGATCCAGAACATCGGCGCCTACGGCGTGGAGGTGCGCGAGCACGTGCACGCGGTGGAGGCTTTCGATCGCGACAGCGGCCGCTTCGTGCGGCTGGCTGCGGTCGACTGCGCCTTCGCCTACCGTGACTCGCTGTTCAAGCACCTGCCCGACCGCTACGTGGTGAGCGCGGTGGAGTTCGCGCTGTCACGCACGTTCCAGCCACGGCTGGGCTATGCCGGGATCGAGGACGAATTGCGCGCGATGGGCATCGATGGCAGCCCGCGCGCCGCGCAGGTGGCCGAAGCGGTGATCCGCATCCGCCGCCGCAAGCTGCCCGACCCGGCCGTGGTCGGCAATGCCGGCAGCTTCTTCAAGAACCCGATCGTGCCCGCCGCGCAGGCCGAGGCGCTGCTCGCCGCAAATCCGGTCATGCCGGTGTTCCGCGGTGCCGACGCGGGCTCGCGCAAGCTTTCCGCTGCCTGGCTGATCGACCAGTGCGGCTGGAAAGGCCACCGCGACGGCGACGCCGGGGTGTCCCCCGACCACGCGCTGGTGCTGGTCAACCACGGCACCGCCACTGGCCTGGAGCTGCTCGCGCTGGCGCGCAGGATCGCCGAATCCGTGCAGGCCCGCTTCGGCGTGGCGATCGAGCCCGAGCCGCGGATCGTGGGCGCGCGCTGGTGAACCCACCGCGCAACGTCCACGCGCGCGCCGCCCTGCTGATGCTGGGCAGCACGCTGGGCTTCGGCCTGATGGCGATCTTCATCCGGCTGGCCTCGAAGACCATCCCGACCTGGGAAGTGGCGTTCTTCCGCAACAGCTTCGGCTTCCTCACCCTGCTGCCGATGCTGGTGCTGCCTGCGCTGCGCCAGCCGCGGCCAGCCGCAGCGTTCGCGGCCAGCGTGCGCACCGACCAGCTGCCGCGCTATGTGGTGCGCACTGCGATCGGCATCGCCAGCATGTTCTGCGGGTTCTGGGCGATCGCCCACCTGCCGCTGGCACAGGCGGTCTCGCTGGCGTATTCCTCGCCGATCTTCGTCACCATCGCCGCCATCCTGATGCTGGGCGAGCGCGTGCGCGCGCGCCGCTGGACGGCGGTGGCGCTGGGTTTCCTCGGCGTGCTGGTGATCGTACGGCCGTGGTCGCATGCCTTCAGCCTGGGCTCGCTGGTGGCGGTGGCTGCAGCGGTGCTGAGCGCGCTGGTGGCGATCCAGATCAAGCAGCTCTCGCAGGTGGACAAGGCCGACACCATCGTGTTCTGGACCTATGCGCTGTGGGTGCCGATGTCGCTGCTGCCGGCGCTGTTCGTGTGGGTCTGGCCCAGCGGCATCACCTGGCTGTGGCTGGTTGCCACCGGGCTGATGGGCACGGTGGGCCAGCTGCTGTGGACTCGCGCGCTGAAGCTGGGTGACGTGTCCGCGCTGACCCCGATCAGCTTCATGCAGCTGCCGGTGGTCACCTTCGCCGGCTGGGTGCTGTTCGACGAATCGGTGGACGGTCCCACCCTGCTGGGCGCCGGCATCATCCTCGGCTCCACCTTCTACATCGCCCACCGCGAAGCCAAGCTCGCGCGCCAGCAGCGCAGCAAGGCGCCGAGCGAGGCGGTGGAGCCCGGCAACTAGCGCACCCCTGCATTCCGGCACGGGTGGCGCCCCTCCCTTGGTGCTATTCCTGCGCGGTCTTCCTGACGGGGAGTGAGATAAATCAGGGGGTTCACTGAGATATCTTGCCGGAAGAGCCCGGAAGAAGGTGGAAGTCGGCGGGTGGATTTGCAAAGGCATTGCGCCACGCGTAACCGCCGACCTTTGGTGAATCAGCTCCCGAACAGCTTACCCTGATCCAGGTCCGGATCGCGGGTGCGGGCGCGCTTCAGGAGGCGCTGCAGGCCGGGCCTGGTCATGCGGTAGTCGCGCTGCAGCTCCTGCAGGGTGGCGCCGGCGCGGTGCCGGTTGAGGATCTCGATCTCGCGCAGCGACAGCTTGTAGCCGAAGTCCTGCGGCACGTAGATCTCCTGGCTGGCGTATTCCTCGGCCAGACCGTCCGCTACCGCCGCGCCGCACTGCTGGCGCAGCGCTTCGTCAACGCCCTGGTCCATCAGGACGCGCTGTACGGCGTCGTCGATGGCGGCGAAGAACTCGTGGCGGTTGGCGTAGCGGTTGCTCATCCCGCGACGGCCCTCCGCGCCCGGCGGTCGGCGTCGATCTGCAGGGCGGCGATGACCTTGGCCAGCTGGTCGGGGTTGCACCACTCGACGCGCTCGACCTTGCACACCCGCTTTGCCACGGAATGCGCGTAGGCCCACTCGCGGCCGGCGTCGGCCAGCAGGGCCTCGACCTTGCCCATCTGCGCGGTCAGGTCGCCCTTGGGCTTGCCGGACCACGTGCGGCGCCTGCCGGCTGCCTGCGCGGGCTTGCCGGCGATCCGGCGCAGCTCGTTGGCGATCGCATCCAGCTGCTTCGGCGTGCACTTGCCGGCGCTGCGCTGCTCCGGGCCGTGTTGGGCGCTGACGCGGGCCACCAGGCAACGGTAGGCGTCGTCCTCCATCAGGCACTCCTTGGCCAGCGCGTGGATCGCGCCCAGGACGCGGCGGCGAGCCTTGTCGGCGTAGTCGGTGCGGCGGGTCATGTGGTCAGCTCCTTGTAGAGCCGCTCGATCCGGGCGGCATTGCGCACCGTGATCATGCTGGCGGTGAATTGGAGGTGGCCGTTGGCATAGCCAAGCCGCTCGGCCAGGAACGCCTCGGTGTATTCCTCTTCCAGCAGCAGCGCGATCAGGCGCTTGGAGCGGCCCGCCCGGACCAGCGCATGGTCGGCGGCTTGGGCCCTGGTGACCTTCAGGATCAGGCGTGCGGTGCGCGCGCGGATGCGCTGCTTCTTCCCGCTCACGATTTCCTGCAGGACGGTGTCCGCGATGTCCGTGCATGCTTGAACCGTGCGCCGGCCCACGCCCTGGCGGCGCAGCTTGAGCATGTGGGCGCGGGCCTCCGCAGCGTCCACGATGCCGTTCCAGTCGCCGGCCCGGCGCGCCTTCTGGCGCTCGTTTTCGTAGGCCGAGTTGGCCTTGCGGCACGCGACGCAGCGGCACCCCGCCATGTAGCGCAGCCGGACGCCGTGCGGCTTGTCGGCCGCCAGCTCGGCCGCGCTGCGCAGGGAGGCCTTGACCGCCATCGTCACCCCGCCTTGCCCAGCCGGAAGCTGGCTTCCAGCACGTCGAACAGTCGCCCGAACTCGCCGGCCATCAGCGCGAAGCGGGCGTCCAGCTCGGCCACGATGTCGTCGCGCTCGGTGGACTCCAGCGTCTCGACTGCGCCGTCCAGCAGCTTGAACTTGCGCACCACCAGGCTTTCGTCCAGCTCGAAGGCGACGTGGTCATCCAGTACCAGCGCCAGGCGCGCGCACTGGCGGCCTATGCCCAGGTGGCTCTCGATCTCGTCGCCGCGCAGCTCCACGCGGTAGCAGCGCACCTTGCTGCCGCCGTCGGCGGCGTCCTGCAGCTCGCAGTCCTTGCCCAGCGCCAACCCATCCGGCAGCACGTCGCCGGCCAGCCAGCCGGTGAGAATGGCGCGGGGCGAGATCTCGGCATGGAGCGGCAGCGCCGGGAAGCTGCCCAACGCGTGGCGCAGCTCGGACACGAAGCCCTCGGCGGCGCGGCGGCCGGTGGTGTCCACGGCGATGACGCCGCGGCGCAGGTCCAGCAGCGCGTCCAGGCGCCAGGGCTTGGCGTGCGAGCGCGGCAGCAGCTCGATGACGATCTCTTCCTTCAGGCGCTTGCGCGCGCGGCCGCCGGGAACGCGGCCCTCGCGCGCGCCGATCTGATCCAGGCGTTCCTGCAGCGCCTTGTCCACCACCGCGGCTGGCAGCAGCCGGTCCTCACCGCCCAGGGTCAGCCAGAGCGCGTCGCCGCAGCGGTGCGAAAGCCCGGGCGCGTGCTTGCCGAGCGGCGGCGCGAATCCGCGGCTACTCAGTTCCAGCGGCCCCACCGGCTTGAACGCGCACGCCTGCAGGCCGTCGTCCAGCGCGCTGAAATCCAGCGAGGCGGGAAAGCGGAACATGGTGAGGGCGCGGAAGAACATGGTCAGGCCTCGTTGGTGGGATCCGCAGCGCCACGTTCTTGGCGAGTTGCGCTTCCGTCCTGGCGCAGCCGCTCTCGGAATTGCTCGATGTCCATGCCGCGCTTGTCTTCGCCGACCAAACTGATCCACTCGGCAGTTTCCGCAGAGTTGGGGAGCTGGCCGTTCCATCGGTACGCCAGAGCGCAGGCCGCGCGATAGCGCTCCAGCGCTCGCAGCTCCTTGCCTGCGATCCACCATTTGAGGAGCCGCAGCATCAGCCACGCTCCTCGAACCGAAGCAGGTTCAACCGCTCGGCGCCGCGCACCACACGGAAGCCCTCGGTGTCGTCGCCGCGGTCGATCAGCCAGCGCAGCGCGTCGGTCACCGCGTCCACGTTGAGCCGGGCGACCTCCTCGACGTTGAACCACTCGATGCCGGCGCCGTCGACGGTGACCGGGCAGCAGAACTCGATGGTGCGGCGGGCCTGGTCGTCGCTGACGCCAGGCGGCTTGCCGTACAGCTCCTGAAGGCTCATGGGCGGGGCTCCACGATCTTGAAGTTGAAGGTGCCGGCGGCCACGTCCTTGCCCACGTAGAGCACATCCGCGTGCTTCGTGTAGCCCAGCAGCTCGGCCAGCCTGCGGGTGGCCCAGGAGCCGGAATGGCCGTTCGCGCACTTGCGGCGCGCGGTGGCGTGGAAGCCGTTGCCGTCGCGGTGCACCACGACGTCCAGCGTGCCGGGAAGCGGTTGCCTGCGGGTGCCCTGGCGGGGCCTGGCGGGATAGGTCTTTGGCATCAGTCGATCTCCTCGAGATCGAGCAGCGCGCAGTCCAGATCGGGCCGGCCTTCCCAGTCAATCAGCTTGATCCCGCACTCTCCTTCGCGCGGCCAGCCTTCATATTGCGAATCGAAGGCTTGCTGCATGCCGTAGGTGTTGAGGCTTTCCATCACATCGAGCACGTAGCCGAAGAAGATGCCCGCCGCCATCTTGATAACCGCACGAATGGGGTCGCCATCTGCGTCGCTGAGCCTATCCTCGGCGTCAGTCCAGAAGTTGTTGATCTCGGTAGCCAGCGTCGACGTCAGCTTGTCGAAATCAACTTCGAGGGTCACGGAAAGGTCGAAGATCGAGGTGTGGTCGATCTTGAATCGCTTCGTGTTCATTACGCCCCCGCCAGGTCAAGGGACAGCAGGCGGTACTTGTCGCTGTCGCCGATGCGTTCGTAGACGCGGATGTAGGGCGTGGTGCCGATCACCTGGATGGCGTCGCCGATGGCGTCCATCGCCCGCTTCCAGCGCTCGTCGTCGATCTTGTGGCGGCGCAGGCTGAGGATCTTGCCGACGTTGATGTTGCCGGCCTTGTCCACGTCGAAGGCGTCCTGCACGATCACGCGCAGCTCGCCCGGCCCCTTGTCCGTCCAGTCGTTGAGGCATTCGTCGATCAGCACCTTGGCCGCCTGCAGGCGCTCGTCGAAGGTGATGCGGTCGGCCACCGCGCGCAGGACCTTGTAGCGCCCGTCGAAGCTGACCAGCTGGACGTTGCCCTTCTTGCCGCCCAGCTTCACGCCGTACTGGTCGGCGCTCAGTTCCACCAGGGCTTCGATGTCGTCGAACGCGCCGCGCTTGAAGGCCTGCAGCTCGGTGGCCAGCTTGCTGGCGCCGTTGACGATGTCGCGCACCAGCTGGTCGCGCGCCAGGTCGATGGGCTTGATCTGCGCCTCGGGGATCAGGCGGCCGCGCGCGTCAACGCGGTAGCCGTCGGGGATGGTCTGTTGCATGGTCAACTCCTGGTGGTGTCGCACGCGGTTGCCGCCGGCACGATGGAAGGGAACTCGGGAACCGGGAAAACGACGCCGTCGAACGCGGCCATTTCCGCGTCGCTCAGGCGCTCGCGCTTCTGGAACTCCAGGCGCGCGGCCAGCTGGCGGTCGGCGTGGGTGGCGAGAATCAACATGCTCACCACGTCGCATGGGTGGAGGCGGAGCGCGTGCGACAGCTCGCGCAGCTGCTCCGCGGCTTCGCGGGTGATGCGCGGGCCGCGCACGTAGCTGGCCTTGCGCTTCGCCTCGTAGCGCTGGTTGTAGATCTGCACGGAGGCGGAAGGCCTGGTCATTGATCCGCGCCCGCGAACACGGCCTGGAACTGGCTGTGCAGTGCGTCCACGATGCGGCCGCCGATGCACGGCAACAGCTCGCCGTCGGCATCCACGCCTTCATGCGCGCGGTGGCCCAACGACGGCATCAGCGGGCCGCCGCGCATCGCCGGCATCTTGCCGAGCAGCGTGAAGTCGTTCGCGCGCACGCGCGGTTCCGGCTTCGGCGCGGGCGGCGGCACGGGCTTGGTGCTGGGCTTGATCGGCCCCAGGCCGCACGGGTGCTCCCACGCCTTGTTCAGCACCACCAGGTGCCCGTCCTTGCCGGCGCGCTCCAGCAGGCCCACGCTCAGCCCGCGGCTGACGAGGATGTAGGCGGCGTTCTTGGACGGTGCGCCGATGTCCTTCTCCTGCAGGCGCACCAGCAGGCCGGCGATGGTCCAGCTCTTGATGTAGTCGAATGCGATGCGCAGGCGCGCTTCGCCCGGGCGCGACAGGGGGCAGGTCTCAGCCACGGGCCACCTCCAGCACCGGGCGCCCGCACAGCCGCACGCGCGCGGTTTCCGGCATTTCGTCATGCATGGATTCCAGCTGGCACCCGGCCCACTCGGTGGCGCGGACGACGGTGTAGCCGCCGCGGCCGTTCGGGTTGCGGCGCTTGACCACCGACACCAGCTCGTCGGGGATGCGGTCCACCATCAGGACCGGGCGGCGGCCATTGGCGACCACGGCGTACACACAGAAGCCGCGGTCGCTGAGGGTCTGGATTGCGCCGCGGGCATTGGCCATCGCCGAGGCGAGGTGGTCGTTCTGCTGGGCGCGCGGGTTATCAGTCGTGGCAGTCATCGTGGGATTCCTCGGGTTTGGCGGCCGGCATCGGCAGGCCGAACTGGCCGTAGAGCGGCGGAGCGGAAATGCGCAACATCGCGGCCACCTGCTGGGAGGTGGTCTCCAGCCGGTTGATCAGGTGGACGCAGGTGCGCTGCAGGTCGGCCGCGTTGGCGGCCTTGTGGTAGCCCTCGTCGGGCGTGGAGCAGACCGGGTGCCCGGCGCGGCGCAGCTGCACCACCACCTGGCGCAACAGGCGCTCGTCGCTGGGCTTGGACGGGCGGCCCAGCACTTCGCTGGCCAGCTCCCGCACGGTGGCGCCATTGGCGGGGCCGACGCGCTTCTCCAGCGCTTCCAGTACCGTTTCGGGCGTGATGTCGCGGGGGAGCAAGGCCAGTTGCATCAGTCGTCCTCCTCGTGGTCGATGCCGGCGCGGGATTCCAGGGCGGCGATCAGGCGGCTGGCCTGCGCCTTGTCCAGGTCGCGCAGCTGCAGGTCCACCGAGCCGCCGAACTCCGGCTCCGGCAGGCGCGCGGCCGCGAACACCGGGCGGTGGCTGTAGGTGAAGCGCTCGACGGCCAGCTCGCAGCGGGCCAGCAGCGTGCGGATGTAGTCGCGTTGGGCCTGCGTGCAGCGCTCGGCGTAGGTGACGGCGCTCATCGGGCGAGCTCCCTGCGCAGGTAGACGAGCCACAGCACGCACGCGATGCAGACGATCAGCACGCAGAACGCGCCGATGTAGAGCCCGATGGCCAGCGCCTCGGCCAGCAGGTAGGCACCGAACAGCGCAACGCAGAACGCGTAGAGCGCCCAAGCGTAGGGCCGGGTGATCGGGAGCTCGGCCTCATGCATGGCACACCTCCGCGAGCGCGGGGCGCGTGTGGCGCCAGATCAGCCGGGCGCCGGCCCACAACGCCACGTGCACCAGCGTGGCGGTGCCGTTGGCTTCGAGGTGGCGGCTCTGCAGGCCGAAGTCCGCACCCACCGGAAGGCTGCTGACGAACAGCTCCGGCAGGTGGCACTTGCGCAGCCGCGCGGCGAACACTTCGATGCCGAGCGCCTCCAGGGCCTCGGCGGCGGAGGTCGCAACGCGAAGCGACTCGGCCAGCGCAGGATCAACAACGGGCGGGAACGCGCGCGAGGGGATCATGGTCAGCCCCCCCGCACCAGGTCGGCGTTGACCTGCGGCACGCCCAGGTCCGCGGCCCGGTTCATGGCGCCCGCCAGCGCGTTGTGGACGGCCAGCGGATAGAGCAGCGAGCCCTCGCCGCGTGCCGGCGTCAGCCGCGCGCGCAGGGCCTCCAGCGCGCCGTTGTCCACCACCTTGTCCAGCTGCAGGCCAAGGCGCTTGAAGCGCTGGCCGAGGTACTCGCCCAGGTGGCTGCCGAGCGGCGGCAACGTGACCAGTTCGATGCGCTGCACCACCTCGCGCACCTCGGGGTTGTGCTCGCTGAGCTTGGTGGCCAGTTCCGGCTGGCCGATCAGGATGATGGACAGCAGCGGGCGCAGACCGTCCTTCAGCTCGCGGAAGCGCTTGAGGTGCTTGAGCGTGGCCATCGGCAGGCTGTGCGCCTCTTCGATGATCAGCACATGGCTATGGCCGGCGCGGGCGCTGTTGCGCAGCGTCTCGTGCACCTGGCGGAAGCGCGCCTCCGGGCTGCTCTTGGTCTTCGCCAGCGGGTCGACGCAGGCCATGATCGCCTCGCCGATGTGCTGGGCGCGCAGGGTCTTGCCGACCTGGTCGGTGCCCTCCATCGCCAGCACGTAGGGCTCGATGATGATCACCGCCTGCTCTTCGCGGCGAATGCGGTCCTGCAGCTCTTCGCGCAGGGTGGTCTTGCCGGCGCCGCTCTCGCCGATGACGGCCATGAAGCCGCCGTTGCGGGCGACCTGGTACATGCTTTCACGCACGTACCGGATGTCGGGGGACAGGAACACTTCGTCGGCGCTGACCGGTTCGGCGAAGGGGTCGCTGGACAGGTGGAAGTGGCGCCGCGCTTGCGGGGTCAGGTTGATCTTGCGCAACAGCATGGCCAGGGTCTCCTCGGGTTTGTCCTGGGGCTTGGTGGCCTGCTCGCACTCGCGCCACGCGGTGTTCGCGGCGTTGTTGGCAAGCAGGAAGTTCTCGATACCGGCGGCAACCGCGTCGGCGTTGGTGGCGGGCCAGATGCCGTGGTTGGCCAGCAGGCTCATGGCGGCGCGGGACGTGCCCACGTGCGCGGCCAAGTCGCTGAGCTGCAGCTTCGCTTCACGCATCAGGCGGCGCAGGCGCAGCGGGCCGTGGCCGGCCTGGGCGATGCTCTTCAGGCGCGCGCTCATGCCGCACCGCCGACAATGCGCAGGCCACCGCGTTCGGGCGCGGCCAGCGCTTCCGCCCAGGCTTCCACCTCGTCAATCGGCAGGCCGTCCGGCCAGCGCTGGGCGGTACGCGCGTACATGTCCGCGGTCCACTGCTGGCCGGCGCGCTCCACCAGCGGCTTGAGGCGCATCGCGGCCTCGACGTGGTTCAGCGCGGGCAGCTCGGCGCGGATGGGCGCAATGCTCTCGACATCGAAGCGCGGCGCATCCGCGACGGCGGGCACATCCACCTTCAGGTCGTAGCCGCGGCGCGGCAGGAACGGCATTTCGGGCGCCCGCTGGATCGACTTGTAGGGATCGATGCGCCCGCCGAACGGCATCGCCTTGGCCTTGCGCTTCTGCTCGGCCTCGTCGTCGGTCGCCGCATCCATCGCGATGCGTTCCACGCGTTTGCGGTTGGTGTCCGCAGGCGTATCCGCATGCGAGGCATAGCTGCCCAGCGCCACCGCGCCCTTGAAGCCGTAGGCGTCGGCTTCCAGCGCCTCCATCTTGAACCAGGTGGTGCGGCCGTCCTCGTCGATCACGCGCACCTGGGCACTGGTCTCGGCACCGAACGCATTGCGCGTCACGGTCAGCTTTTCTCCCACGATCACGCCCGGAACGCCGGACACGTCGTAGGTATGCCCGCGGAAGCTGATGCGCAGGAGGCTGTTGACCTTGCGCTCTTCCGGCTTGTGCGTGGCCAGTCGCAGGCATTCCTCGACCGGCGGAACGAAATGCAGGTCTTCCGGCTTGATGGTCATCCACGCCTGGTAGCGCGACGAGCCGTGGCGCGAATGCTGCACGGTTGCGTTGTGGTGGCGCATCCATCGCCAGGCAGCCTCGTTCAATTCCGCCAGCGATTCGACGCGGTGGTAGCGCAGGCGATGCTCGAAGCTGCGCTCGATGATGTCGTTGGTCTTTTCGACCTGGCCCTTCGCCCAAGGCTGTCCGGGCTTGTTGACCCGCACCGTGACCGCCAGCGCGTCGCACAGGTTGCTGAACATCGCGCTGGTATTGGCGCTGCCCGGATCCACCATGATCATGTCGGGCGCGCCGCAGAACGGATCGGCCGGGCCGCGGTACTGCATGGCGTTGATGAACGTCTGACACAGGTTGGCCCCGGACTCCGCGCCCAGCACGTACTCCACGTAGAACGCCCCGCTGGCGTGGTCGGTGTAGACGTAGCGCCACACGCGGTCGTTGGCGATGCGATCGAGGTTGCGCGGCTTGTTCTTGTAGAACTCGTCGCGCGGCATCACGGCCAGCCCTTCGGCGCGCCGCAGGTAGTACAGGACGCACAAGCTGGGGTCGGCCTGCCACAGCTGGTTGGGCCGCTCCGTCGCCAGCTGCACCTTCGGCGCCGGTGCGCAGAGTTGGTCGGGGTGCAGCCGGAGCGTGCGCAGGGCCTTGGCGGCGGAACACGCGCTCAGCAGCCGCACCTCGCCCGTTTCCGTATCGACCGCTTCGCCTCGAATCTCGCCATTGGCGCGCAGCATGTCGATGGCTTCCGCGATACTCGACAGGCGCTTGCCGTTAGCGCGGCGCGATTCCAGCAGCATGGCCGAGATCAGTTCCAGCTCAGCCACGCCCCATCCGGTCTTTCCGTGATCGCTGCGGCGCTTCCGGGGCTTGCGATAGCAGTGCTTCTCGATCAGCCGGTACGCGGTCGGGCTGCTCACGCCGAGGTCGAGCGCAAGTGCCGCGATGATCGCGCCCTTCCTGCCTTTGGGGGCCTGCATCCGCTCGGCGGCGGCGCGGGCAATTCGCTCGACGTCGTAGGCCACGTTCAGCCCTCCGCGTCCCGCTGCCAGTCAGCCAGCCGGCGGTCCATGAGCAGCGGCGCCATGACGTAGTCGTGGTCGCGCACCGCGCGCAGGTCGTTGATCAGGCCGGAGAGAATCCCGGCCACCTCCGCGTCCACGTTCAGGCTGTTGTCGGCGGCGTGCGTCATTACCGCCACCACCGCGCCGCACAGGCCCGCCTCCTCGCTGCCGGCGGCAATCGCCAGCCTCACGCTGCCGGCGGCCTTCTCCAACTCGCGCAGCAGGGTGTCCAGCTGCTCGTCGGGTGCCGCCTTCTTCCAGGCCCGCGCGGCCTTGGCCGCTTTTTCCTCGGCCTTGTCCAGCTTCTCGGAGCCCTTGCGGATGACCTCGTCCTTTGCGGCCAAGTCCTCGCGCGCGCTGCGCAGCGCCTCGCGCAGCTGGCTGGCGCTCATGCGCTCCACGTCGTCCAGGGTGATGCCGGAGACGGACTCCCCGGAATCCAACGCCTTGATCTCCTGGTCATCCAGGATTGTCAGCTCCAGCACCTTGGCTTGCGTACCGGCCGCCTTCAAAAGCGACACGCTGTCGTTTTTGGAGAACTTGAGGGCCACGCTCATCAGCCGCTGCGCTGCGCGCACGTGAATGCCCCGCTGGGCGCACTGGTCCTGAAACTCGCCGTGTGCGGTCTGCTCCTTGATCAGCAGCAGGCCGCGGCCCATTTCGAGGATGTCCTCGACCGAGCGGCGCTGGCGGAACTCCACCGCACTCCACAGGGTGGTGACGTCCAGCGAGCCGGCATAGCCGATGGTCTCGGCCAGCTTGCGCACAGCGGCCTCGGCGCGGGCCATCTCCTGCAGCTGGGTGTCGCGCTCAGCCAGTTTTCCGGCGTCCATCAGGTCGCCGGCAAGCGCCACGGGTGCGAGTGGCTTGGCGCCGCGCTGGTTTTCGGGGTGCGGCTGGTCGGCCGCGGACTTCTTCGCCATCGGGTAATTCCTCGGGTCAGTTGGGGTTGCGGGTGTAGCGCTGGTGGAACTCGTCGAGCTGCCGCTGTTCGCGCATCACTTCCTGGGCGTGCGCGGTGGCCACCTGCACCACGCGCGGCGACAGGCGCCAGCACTTGTCGTCCTGCGGGCTGCGCTCGGTCAGGCCGTCGGCCTCCATCGCCTGCAGGTTGCGCAGCGTGGTGGCGGGGGATTCGCCGATGCCGTCGGCGATCTGCTGCAGGCGCAGGCCGCGGTAGCTGTGGCCGGACAGGGCGAACAGCAGGCGGGCGAAGATCGACTGGCCGCTCATGCCTGCGACCTCGTGGCGATGCGCCGAACGATGGCGAAGGCGGCGTGGGAGTAGTCGCGCGCCAGCTGCTGGTGGATCAGCCGCGCCCCGGTCTGGCCGGCGTCCTTGCAGCCCGCCGCGTAGCGCAGATGCGCTTCGCAGAGGCCAGCCATCCGGCGTACTTCCTGTACCTCGATGGGCTTGGCGGTCAGGGCGGTCATGCGCGCGGCTCCGCGCCGCTCGCCTTGATCAGCCGGTTGCGAAGGGCGACGCCCTTGGGGCCGTTCCAGCGACCGATGAGTACGTCACGGGCGTTTGAAGGGAGGATCGAGTTGTCTTCGCACCAGCGCTTCAGGCTGGTCCCCTGCTCGATGAAGCCGGCGCGCACCCTCAGGTGCAGGTCAAGGCCCGGGCCGTGGCATTCCTGCGTTTGGCCCGTCAGAACGTATTCGACGTCCAAGCCGAGTTCCGGCCTGTCGTGGGCCAGCGCCTTGAGCCGGTCAACAGGGAACGAATCGCGGCACCTGCGCGCACTGAACGCCTTCTCGCCCAGGCCAAGCATTTCGGCGACGGCCCGGTTGGTGGAAAGGCCGAGCCGCTCCTTCAGCCGGAGCAGCTGCCAGTCGAAGGTGTTCACAGTTGCACCTCCTTCGGATCCTGCTTCATCCCGAGTGCGACAGCCGCTTTGTGGGCCTCGCCTCGATGACCCTTGCGCTTGCCGCGCAAGAGGTCGGCAACGGTGTGCCGGTTGAATCCGTGTTGGCGGCACCACTCGCTAACGTTGATGCCGTTGGCATCGATCCACTTGCGAGCTTGTGCCGGGGTACGCAAACGGGGACTGTGCTGCATAGCTGCGGTACTCTTTGACGTTCTTAGCCGTGTTGCGGCCAAGTGTGTTCCCAAACGGGAACACATGTCAATACCCGCTTGGGAACATTTTTTATGGATCAGTCAGAGCACCCGCAAACGCTGGCCGGTCGATTAAAAGAGCTGCGTGGGGATGCAAGCCAAGTTGAGTTCGCTCGACAGCTCGGCATCGGGAGGACGACGCTGATCCGCTACGAATCGGGCGAGCGCGTTCCGGATGCGGAGGTGCTTACGTTCTGGTCGGAACGCGGAATCGACATCGACTATCTGTTGACGGGTACAACCAAGAAGCTTCGAAACAGGCTCAACGCCGTCAAGGCGGCCACTGAAATGGCGACGCTTGCGACCGGCGATAAAGCGAAACGAGCCCAGCTTCAAGAGGCATTTTTCAAGTCACTGATCGCCAGCTACGACAACGAAGATGAGCTGCATCGGTTGGTCGATGACTATCTGCGCTGCGGACAAGAGGATCAGAGCCAGATCCGAAGCCTGGCGGCGCGATTGGCACAAACACCGCGAAAGGGGGCGAAATGAAATCGTTGCTGCTTGCGATACTGCTGGTTGCCGGCGCGAGTCACGCCCAGAGTGCTGACCAGGCGATTGCCGACGCCAAGGCCGCGATCGCCATGAAGATGAAAGATCCGGAGAGCGCTCGGTTCGCAGGCGTGGTCGCCAGCCCCAAGGGCGGCACCGTATGCGGCTGGGTGAACGCCAAGAACTCTTACGGCGGCTATGTGGGTTACAAGCCGTTCTACGTGATGGGCCGGTTCGCCGATGTGCGCGATGGAGACGATGTCGCGCTGAGTAACCGCGGTAGCTTCGCGATGATGTGGCGCGCCTGCGGTCTGGTGCCGGAGGGCGAAAGTTTCGGGGACGCGCTGGTCAAACTGCCGAAGGTCGATATAGCAAAGCAGTGCGCGAAGAACCGCAAGACGGCCGACGGGCCGGAGCTGTACGCGAACTGCGAAACGCGCGAGGCAGAGGCGCAGGCGTGGCTGCAATCTCACGCCACCGGTTCGTTCATCGCCTTCAAATGCGAGCAGGACATCCGCCGCTACAGCTCATACGCGATGGGCAAGAGCTGCGTCGAGTCTCGCGAGGTTCACATGCTGATCGACCGCGGTCCGCCGGTTGTGGCGGGCGCTGGCTCGTGACCACTCATTCGCAACCAGGGGGATTCACCATGCGCACCACGCTCTGCATCGCTGCCGCCTTGGCGCTGGCCGGCTGCACAACCTCCCGCCCGATGATGGCGCCGTCCGGCGCGCAGGGCTTCAAGATCTGGTGCGAGCTGCCTTCGCAGTGCTACGAGCGCGCCGCCAAGACCTGCCCCAACGGCTACAACGTCGAGGTGAGCGAGAAGGACTATTGGGGGCTCGGCGACATCGACGGCAACCTGTTCATCACCTGCAAGCAGCCGGGCACTGCCCAGGCGCAGCCGCATGTGACGCCGGCCAACGGATCAACCCCGCCTGCCCAGGGCAACAGCTGGTGGAGCCAGCAGAAGCCCGCGCAGCCTGCGGCACCGCGCTACAGGTGCACCGATGCCGACGGCAAGCCGTACGTCGTGAACACGCCAACCTCGGGCTGCGTGGTGGAGTAGCCGCCGTGAACGCCGGAGCGGATGTAAGGACGCTAGCGGGGGCGGTTGTTGCCCAGGGCGAACAGCTGCAGCAGATCACCGGGGAGTTGAGTGGACTGGCGGTGGCGCTGATGGCGCTGGTGCGCACGCATCCCGACCCGGAGCGCTTTGCGGCGGAGTTCCGGCGATTGTGGCTGCAGCACGGGTCGCAGCACTCAAACGCTGAACTCGGCGGACCAGCGCTTGAGAGTATTTCCGCAGTGCTGGAAATGCTTGAGGAGGCGTGTCCGGTCCCGCTTGGCGTCCGCCCGCCTCAGGGCTGAGGCACGAAGAGCCGGCCCAGCGCCGCCCGCCCAGCCGGCGCATTTCCGCCAGCGCCAACGCAATCGCCAGCGCCAGCTGGTTCCGGCGGAACGGGAAAGAAACCATAGCCGTGCTCCTGGGTGACAGGCGCGCACGGTCCCACGCGCGCGCGCGTGATTGCTCGGAACGCGCGTTCCGAGACGCCCGTCTGCAACCGGACGAAAGTGGCCACATCGCGGGGCTTGTGCCCCGCGGTTCAGCCGGCGGCGGTGTCTCCTCGGGCGCCGTCGCCGGCCCCTTTCAGCCGGAGGCGCGCTATGCCCAAGTTCGATCCCATTCCGCTGCTGCAGCGCGCGTTCGCGCCTGACGGTTGGCTGGCGAAGCTGTGGCCGCTGTGGTCGCTGTTCCTGGTCTGCCTGCTGGTGGTGCTGTTCCTCAACCCCGCCAAGGCTGGCCTGATCGTGTACGGCATCAGCAAGCCCCTGCTGGGCGGCCTGCTGGGCCTGATGGTGCATTGGGGTGTCAAGCAGATCCTGCCGCCGCCCGATCCGCTGTCCGGCATCGCCGACGGGCTGGACCGCAAGTGCGCCACCTGGATCGTGTGCGCCTGCATCCTGACGATGGGTTTCCTGCCGTGAGCGCCCGGCTGCTGCGTGACCGGCTGGGCGACATCGCCCGCGCGATCGTCGCGGCGGCCGGCTTCGTCCTGGTGATGTCGCTGATCTGCGCGCCGGCCCGCGCGCAGGTCTACGTGGCCCCGGCGTCCGCGGTGTACCGCCTGTCCATCGAGCGCGAATCCGCGCGGGTGTTCGGCCTGGCCGGTTCGGAGCACGTGGCCCGCCTTGCGGCGCAGCTGCATCAGGAGAGCGGGTTCCGCCCCGATGCGGAAAGCCCCTACGCACAGGGCCTTGCGCAGTTCACGCCCGCCACTGCGAAGTGGCTGCCCACCATCTGCCCCGCCGTGGGCACGCCGGACCCGTGGGACCCGCAATGGTCGCTGCGCGCGCAGGCCTGCTACATGGGCTGGCTGCTGGGGCGGGTGAAGCCGTTCCAGCACGCGCGGCCGATGTCGGCATGCACGCAGTGGGCCTTCGCGCTACGCGGCTACAACGGCGGCGAAGGCTGGTTGCAGCGCGAACGCCTGGCCGCGCAGCAGGCCGGCGCGGACGCGAACGACTGGAGCGAGGTGGCCCGCTACCGCGTGCGCGCGAAGTGGGCGCACAAGGAGAACAAGGAATACGCGCTGCGCATCCTGCTGGTGCTGGAGCCCCGGTATATCAACGCTGGCTGGCCCGGCAAGGCGGTGTGCTGATGGCTACCCGTCGCGCGCGCCTGGTCTCGCTGGCGATCTGCTTCGCCGTCAGCCTGTTCGCCGTCATCGGATTGGCGGCCACTTACGCCTTCGCGTACTGCACGCGGCCGGGCGTGATTTGCACAATCGAGGGGGCACGCTGATGCTCTGGCCGCTGCTGCTGATCATTGCCGGACTGATCGCGCTGGTGGTCGGGCTGGCGTCTGCCTTCGGCAGTCCATTCGCATCGCCCACGCCCCTGCAGCGCGCGTTGTGCTGGCTGGTGCCGCTGGGGTTCGGTGCGGCTGCAGTGGGCGTCATCTGGGCGCTGGTGGCGTTGATCGCAGGAGCCGTGGCATGAAGCCGATTCCCACGCACGCGGGCCACCGAGGCGCCGTCGATCTGGCGCTTGCCATCGCCGTGGCGGCATTCCTGGCCGGCGGCGCGTTGGGCCTGTGGATCGGCCACGCCTGGGGCGGGAGCGCGCGCGCCGATGAAGTGGCCGATCTGCGCGGCCAGCTGGGCACGGTCACCGGCGAACGCAACCTGGCGCGCGAGCTGGCCAACGGCAACGCCTCGCAGCTCACGTCACTGCGGCAGACGCTGGACAACGAACGCCGTACGCGCCAGGCCCAGCAGGCGTGGGCCCTGGAAGAAATGGGCAAGCGCGATGCGCGCATTGCCGCCCTGACCGAAGCGGCGAACCGCCGCGCCGAAACCATCACCAAGAAGGCCCAGGCCGATGAAGACTGCGCTGACCTGCGCCGCCTCCCTGTGTGCGCTGCTGTTGCTGAGCGCCTGTGGGGCGATGCGGCAACCGCTCGTCCGCACTGAGCTGGTCGAAGTGCCGGTGACGCAGTACGCGCCGCTGCCGGCGGTGCTGACCGAGCCGCTGCCACGCCCGCCCATGCCGCCGCGGAACTGCGTCTATGCGAAGCCGCCGCTCACCGGTGTACCGGCGGTGTGCGCGCTGGACGGGTTGATTTCGATTGTCCACTGGCAGGGCCTGGCCGACCGTGCGAATGATGATCGCCAGACGGCCGGCAAAGTCACTGCCGGCGCCAATCTCACGAATCGAGACACCAAGGTGGTCCCATGAAGTTTTCGGTGGAACTCTGGCAGCTGATCACGCTGGTCACTTCCGTGGCCATCGCACTCAGCGGCGGGTTCGCGTTCCTGTTCCGGCAGCTCCTGCGGCAGTTCGAGGGGCGGCTTGGCGCCAAGTTTGCGGCGCTGGAGTCGCAGAGCGAGAACTGGCACCGCGTGGAGCGCGACCTGATGCAGCTGCGCATCGACCTGCCCCAGCAGTACGTCCGCCGCGAGGACTACATCAGGAACCAGACGGTCATTGAAACGAAGCTCGATCTGGTGATCGAGCGGACGGCGCAGCTGCATTACCAGGGGAGTAAGTCGTGATCGACGGAATCGACATCGTCAAGCGCCGGCGCGAGCATATCCGCTGGATCCTGCTGCGCGCGCTGGACAACGCGCGGCCCGAGGGCACGAACGAAACCGTTCTGCTGATCACCATCCAGGCGCTGTACGCCGACGCCACCCAGCTGGAAATCCGGCGCGAACTGGACTACCTGCAGGACCGCCGCGTTGTGACCGTCGAGAACCAGCACACCGGCCTGTGGCACGCGGAGCTGGCCCGCTACGGCGTGGACATCGTGGAATACACCGTGCCCTGCGAGCCGGGCATCGCGCGCCCGCCGAGGGCCTGACCATGCCGCCGCCGAGCAAGATCGACCTGCTGGACGAGGACACCCGTCGCGAGCTGGAGGCCAAGATCGTGGCCAACGGTTTCGGGGGCTACGTCGCCCTGGCCGAGTGGCTGGCCGACAAGGGCTACAGCATCGGCAAGTCGGCCGTGGGCGCCTACGGCAAGAACCTGGAGCGCCGGCTCTCCGCCATCAAGACCAGCACCGAGGCGGCGAAGCTGATCACCGCCGCGGCGCCGGACGACGCCGACGACCGCAGCAACGCGATCATCAGCCTGGTGCAGACGGAGATCTTCGAGAGCCTGCTGGCCCTGCAGGAGGCCGAGGAAGAAACCGACCCGGCCGCCAAGATCGAGATCCTGGGCAAGGCCGCCAAGAACATCGCCACGCTCACCCGCGCCAGCGTGGCGCGGAACAAGTGGGCGCAGGAGCTGCGCACGAAGGCGCTGCTGGAAGCGGCCAACCGCGTGGAAGACGCGGCGCTGGAACGCGGCCTGACCGCGGACGACGCGAAGTTCTGGCGCGAACAAGTCCTGATGGGGATGTAGCCCGTGGGCATCCCCGCACCGCTGCCCGATACCGAGCGCCTTGTCGAATGGGACGAGTTGCCGGAGAGCGTCCGCCAGATCCCCGCCGGGTTCGACCCGCGGAAGGAAGGCGTGCTGATGAAGCATCAGGCCGACTGGATCCGCATGCAGCAGGATCTGGACATCGCGGTCTGCGAGAAGGGCCGGCGCACTGGCATCACCTTCGCCCAGGCGATGACCGACACGATCACGGCAGCCACGTCCAAGGAAGCCGGAGGCCGCAACATCTGGTACGCGGCCGACACCAAGGAAAAGGGCCTCGAGTACATCGGCTACGTGGCCAAGTTCGCGCCGATCATCGCGCGCGGCCAAGCCACCCGGATCGAGCAACACATCTTCGTGGACCAGTCGCCGGACGGCACAAGCCGCAACATCCAGGCGTTCCGCGTCCGCTTCGCCAGCGGCTTCAAGATCACCGCGCTGTCCTCTCGGCCCGAGAACATCCACGGCCTGCAGGGCGACGTCGATCTGGATGAGGCGGCGCTGCACAAGGACGTCTCGAAGGTGCTGGAATCCGCCACCGCCCTGCTGATCTGGGGCGGGCGCATCCGCGTGTGGTCTTCGCACCGTGGCAAGAAGAACCCATTCCATGCGCTGGTCAAGGACGTGCAGGCGGGGCGCTACGGCAAGAAGGCCAAGGCGATCCGCATCACCTTCGATGACGCCGTGGCCAATGGGCTGTACGAACGCGTGTGTGCCATGCGCGGCGTCGAAGCTACCCCCGAGGCCAAGAAGGACTGGTACACCGGAATCCGTTCCGCCTACGGCCCGCGCAAGGCCGCGATGCGCGAGGAGCTGGACGTCATTCCGCGCGATGGCGACGGCTCGGTGATCCCCTCCGTCTGGATCGAGCGCGCGATGCCCGAGGTGCGCCCGGTGTTGCGCATCGTGTTCGACGACGACTTCCCGAAGCGGACCGAAAGCGAGCGTGAGACCTGGTGCAGGACGTGGATCGCAAAGCAGCTGATGCCGGTCATCGAGGCCGCGTGCGAGGGCCACAAGGGCCGCTGGGCCCTGGGCATGGACTTCGCCAGGCATCGCCACTTCTCGGTCATCATCCCCGCCCGCATCGACGCGGAGCTGCGCCGCGACGCGCCGTTCCTGGTCGAGCTGGCAAACGCTCCCGCGCGTCAGCAGGAGCAGATTCTCTGGGCGCTCCTGGACCACCTGAAGGCCAACGCGCAGGGCCGCTGGTCGTTTGCCGGCGATGCCACCGGTCCCGGGCAGACGCTGATGGAATACACCGGCGACCGCTACGGACGAGCGGTGCTGGATGAAGAAACCGGCCGCTACTCCGGCGGGCCGATCCATGAGGTGACGCTGTCGCGCAAGTGGTACGGCGAATGGATGGGCAAGTACGTCGACCTGTTCGAGGACGGGTTCATTACGCTGCCGCGCGACGCCTCGCTCGAGGACGACCACCGCGCGGTGGAATACGTGGACGGCATCCCGATGGTTCCCAAGCTGGAGCGCAAGGACCTGAAGGATGCGGACCTGGTGCGCCACGGCGACGGCGCCATCGCCGGCGCCCTGATGCAGTTCGCCGCACTCAACCACGCCGCCGGCGTGAAGATCGAGTTCCAGTCCACCGGCCGCCGCTCCTTCGCCAGCGCGGGCGATTTCACCGCGGACGGCTTCGGTGGCGTGGGCGGCGGCAACGATTTCGAGGGCTACCTGTGAACGACCTGACCAATACCCCGCGCCCCGTGCTCAACCGCGAGATTGCGACGACCCGCGACGGCATCGACATCACCCGCGGCTACACCGGCCCGCTGCTGCAGCCGTTCGACAGCGTGCTGCGCAACCGCGGCGGCGACCTGGCCATCTACGAGCAGGTGCGCAGCGACGAGGAAGTGAAGGCGGCCTTCGGCCAGCGCCAGTCCGCGGTGGTCCAGTGCGAGTTCCGCGTCGACGCCGGCGGCGAGCGCCGCAAGGACAAGCAGGCGGCCGAGTGGCTGCAGCAGCAGCTGCAAAAGCTGCGCTGGGACAACACCACGGAGAAGATGCTGTTCGGCGTGTTCTACGGCTACGCCGTGGCCGAGCTGATCTACGGCGTGGACGAGGGCAAGATCGGCATCAGCGCGATCAAGGTGCGCAACCGCCGCCGCTTCCGCTACGGCAAGGACGGCGACCTGCGCCTGCTGACGCAGGCCAGCATGTTCGAGGGCATCCCCTGCGAGCGCCCGTACTTCTGGGACTTCTGCTGCGGCGCCGACCACGACGACGAGCCCTACGGCCTGGGCCTGGCGCACTGGCTCTACTGGCCGGTGCTGTTCAAGCGCAACGGGATCAAGTTCTGGCTGACCTTCCTGGAGAAGTTCGGCATGCCCACGGGGCTGGGCAAGTACCCCAACGAGGCGACGCCCGCCGAGAAACAGGCGCTGCTGTCCGCCACGCGCGCCATCCACCAGGACAGCGGCGTGATCATCCCCACCGGCATGGAGCTGGAGCTGATCGAGGCCGCGCGCAGCGGCACGGCCGATTACAAGACCCTGCACGACACCATGAACGCCGCCATCCAGAAGGTGACGCTGGGACAGACCGCCAGCACGCAGGGCACGCCCGGCAAGCTGGGCAACGAAGACCTGCAGGGCGACGTTCGCGACGACATCATCAAGGCCGACGCCGACCTGGTGTGCGAGAGCTTCAACCAACAGATCGTCCCGCAGCTGATGGCGTGGAACTTCCCGGACGCCGAGCTGCCGCGCGTGTGGCGCGTGACCGAGGAAGACGAAGACCTCAATACCGCGGCCGAGCGCGACGACAAGATCCAGCGCTGGGGTTTCAAGCCCACGCTCAAGTACGTGCAGGACAAGTACGGCGGCGAGTGGGTGGAGCGCGAGCAGCCGCAGCAGCTGCAGCCCGGCGAGGCCGGTACGCCCAGCGCGATCGCCGGGGCCGAGTTCGCCGACCCGGGCCGCGCCGTGGCGCAGCTGCTGCGCCGGCACGGCGCGCACTTCGCCGAGGGCGAGGATGCGATCGAGGTCCGCATGGGCCGCCAGCTGGACGTGCGGGTCAACCCCACCGGCAAGCGCTGGAACGACCAGGTCCGCGCGCTGGTCGACAAGGCCGCCGACTTCGCAGAGCTGGAGTCCGGCCTGCTGGCGCTGGCCGCGGACATGGAGCTGGACGACTACGCCCAGGCGTTTGCTGAGGCGATGACCGCCGCGCACTTGGCCGGCCGCTACGAACTGATGCAGCGCTGACGTGGCCACGGTCGCCTACGGCTCGCTGCCGTTCAAGCAGCAGATCGCCTTCTTCCGGCAGAAGACCGATGTCCTGACGGAAAGCTGGCTGGACCTGTGGGAGGCCCAGCACGACAACGGCTTCATGGTGGCCGGCGCCAACCGCATCGATCTGCTGGCGGACATCCGCGAGGCGGTGCGCGCCGCCACCGACGACGGCGAGACGCTGGCGCAGTTCCGCACCCGCTTCGACAGCATCGTGGCGAAGCACGGCTGGGACTACAACGGCGGGCGCAACTGGCGCAGCCGGGTCATCTACGAGACCAACCTGCGGCAGAGCTACAACGCCGGCCGCTGGCACCAGGAGCAGCAGCTCAAGACGCTGCGCCCGTGGAAGCAGTACAAGCACAGCGACGCCGTGGAGCACCCGCGCCCGGTGCACCAGAGCTGGGACGGCAAGGTCTGGCACGTGGATGACCCGGTGTGGAAGGTGATCCATCCGCAGAACGGCTGGGGCTGCCAGTGCTACACCCAGCTGCTCAACGACCGCGACTTGAAGAAGCTGGGCAAGGCCGGCCCCGATGCGCCGCTGCAACTGCAGTGGGTGGACGTGATGGTGGGCCAGCGCAGCCCCGGCGGGCCGCGCCTGGTACGCACGGTCGAGGGCATCGACCCCGGTTTCGCCTACGCGCCGGGCAGCAGCCTGGACACCTGGCCGAAGGCCGGCCCCAAGGCCCCGCGCACGCCGCCGGCGCTGCAGCGCACGTTGGTGGAGTCCGCCCAGGACGCGCTGCGCAAGAGCGCGCGCCTGCCGGCCGCGGCGGCCGAGTCGGCGCTGCGGGAGATCTTCGCAATGCGCCGCGCGCAGGATGCGCTGAAGGCGGGCTACGCGGAGTTCCAGGCGCAGGCCGTTGCCACCGGCGCCGGTAACGGCGCGCGCTACATGGCGGGCATGTTCGACGACGTGCTGCTGCAGGCGATGGGCGCGCGCGGCATCACGCCCGCCACCGCCGCGATCGCGATCCGCGATGCCGAGATCCTGCAATCGCTGGCCAGCGGCGCCGACGCCGCGGCGATGGCCGCGCTGCCGGCGTACCTGCGCAGCCCGCTGGCGGTGCTGTGGGACGCGGCGCGGGCCGAGCTGCTCTACCTGGCCACCGACGGCAAGCGCCTGCTGCTGGCGCGCGTGGGCGTGACCGGCGCGCTGCCCGAGGTGCGCGGCGTTTCGATGCTGGACAACGTGACGGCGCTGGAGCGGCTCCCGCTGCTGCGCGGAAGCCTGGAGTAGGACATGGCCGGCGCACGCGTCGAGATCACCCGCAACACCGCCAGCCCCAAGCTCAAACGGCTGGCGGCGCGGCTGCACGGCGAGGGCCGGCAGCTGCTTTTCGCGGACATGGGCGAATACCTGCTGCGCAGCACGCGCGAGCGCGCGGCCAAGGAGATCGACCCCGACGGCAACAAGTGGCGCGCGCTGTCGCCCGGCTACGCGAAGTGGAAGGCCAAGAAGCGCCCCGGCGTGCCGGTCCTGAAGTTCGACTTCCACATGCTGGGCGACCAGCTCAGCTACGAGGCCGGCCAGGATGAGCTGCTGGTCGGCACCAATGCGCCCTACGGCGCCATCCACCAGTTCGGTGGCACCGTCCATCGCCCCGCGCACTCGCGGAAGCTGGCCTTCGGCAAAGACAAGCCCAACCGCATGAAGGTGTTCGCGCGCGCCGGCAGCAAGGATGTGGACCACGAGCAGTGGGCGACCGTGGACGCGTACGATGTCACCTTGCCTGCGCGTCCCTGGCTGGGGCTGTCGCAGGAGGACGACACCGAGCTCCTGGCGATCGTCGTCGACCACCTCGGCGAGGCGTTGGACGGCGATTGAACGTGCGGCGATTTGAGGCCCGTTGCCGGCCTGTCCGGGGCCACCGCACCACCGTACCCCCGCACGCCGCGTTATAACGCGTCACGGGCGCAGCAATCCGCCTTTGCGGTCGCCGCCCAGCCACCCACCCGCCGGAAACCGACTCGCGCGCACGCGTGTGTGGTCGGAACCTGCGTTCCGAGACTGACCCGCGGCGTGGCCCGAAAGTGCGGGCCATGAAGACGAACGCCGCCCTCCTGCATGTGTTCCGCGCTGGCACCCACACCGCCACCGACGGCAAGGCCTACGAGTTCAGCGAAGCCGACGTTGCCGACATGGTGGACAGTTACGACCCGAAGGTGTCGCGCGCGCCGCTGGTGGTGGGCCACCCGAAGATCGACGACCCGGCCTTCGGCTGGGCCGCGGAGTTCAGCCGCGACGGTGGCGAAGTGTTCGCCACGCCGGAAGCGGTGGACCCGCAGTTCGCCGAGATGGTCAACGCGCAGCGCTTCTCCAACATCAGCCTGTCCGTGTACCTGCCGGAGTCGCCGGGCAACCCGAAGCCGGGCCACTTCTACCCGCGCCACATCGGTTTCCTGGGCGCGCAGCCGCCGGCGGTGAAGAACCTGTTGCGCCCGCAGTTCGCCGAGGGCGACGGCGCGGTGGCGTTCTCCATGCCGATGCCGCGGCGGCTGTCCAGCCTTGGCTACTACCTGAAGCGGCTGTTCCAGGGCACGCGCGACGACGCCATCGAGCGCGTTGGTGCCGAGAAAGCGGAACAGCTCATCCCGCAGTGGTGCATCGACGGCATCGCCGAAGCCACCGCGGACGACGACCAGGCCAATGCCGCGTTCGCGGAGGCCACCAACACGGAGCAGACCATGTCCCAGGACAAGACCACCGCCGCCGCGGCCGACTTCGCCGAGCGCGAATCCCAGCTCACCGCCCGCGCCACCGAGATCGAGCAGCGCGAGAAGGCGCTCAAGGAGCGCGAGGACGCCGCCCGCCGCGACGACGCGGCCGAGTTCGCCGAGGGCCTGGTGCAAGCCGGCAAGGTGCTGCCGCGGCAGAAGGCCGGCATCGTGGAGCTGCTGCTGGCGTTCCCCGCTGGCACCGTCCTGAACTTCGCCGAGGGCGACGGCCAGGCCGCCACCGATCACGAAGCCCCCGAGCTGCTGCGCACCTTCCTGGACGAGCTGCCCAAGCGCGTGGATTTCGCCGAGAAGTCGGCCGGCCACGACAACGGCGCGCCGGCGCCGGCCAACTTCGCCGCGCCGGAGGGCACGCAGGTGGACGCCGGCCGCATGGAGCTGCACAGCAAGGCCATCGCCTACCAGGCTGCGCACCCCGGCACCGCGTACATGGCCGCCGTGAAGGCGGTCGGCGGCTGACCCCTTCGGCGGCACCCGTAGGTCGATATGCCGGGTAAGGCGCAACGCGCGGTGACCGGCCCGCCGAACCAGAGACACCAGCAACCAACTCGCGCCAGGAGCGCATGACCATGACCCAGAAGATTTCCATCCTCACCCTGGCCGTCATCGCGGCGGCCGCGATCCTGCCGGAGCGCGCCGTCGGCCGCGACGGCAACTACGCCACGGCGGCCGGCAAGGCGTTCGGCGTCAGCAACACCCAGGGCGCCATCGGAGATCGCGTTCCGGTCGACGTGATGGGCACCACCATCGCCACCGCCGGCGGCGCCTTCGTGGACGGCGACGAGCTGGAGGTCGGCACCGCCGGGAAGCTGGTGAAGAAGACCACCGGCGTGGTGGTGGCCATCGCCCTGCAGGGCGCCACCGCCGACGGCGACCGCGTCGAGGTCCTGCTCAAGTAACCGCCCAACGCTTTGCGGCGATCGCGCTGCTCTGCGCCTAACCCCTCATCACAGAGAGAAGACCCATGACCCAGATGACTACCGGCCAGGCGCGCATCGTCGATCCGGTCCTGACCACCCACGCCACTGGCTACGTCCGTCCCGGCAACGTCGGCAGCGTGCTTTTCCCGCGTGTCGAAGTCGGCGCCCGCGCCGGCAAGGTGACCGCCTTCGGCAAGGAAGGCTTCCGCCGCTACAACACCAAGCGCGCGCCGGGCGAAGCCACCAAGCGCATCCAGTTCGGCTATGCCGCCGGCAACTACGCCATCGTCGACTCGGCGCTGGAAGCGGTGGTTCCGGACGAGAACGCGCAGGAGGCCGCTGCTGGCCCCGGCATCGACGCCTCCACCGACGCCATCGACCTGGTGCTGGACATCATGGAGCTGGAGCACGAGTGCGAGTGCGCCGACATTGCGCGCAAGGCTAGCAACTACGACGCCGACCACAAGACGGCCCTGGTCGGCACCGCCCGCTGGCGCGGCGCTGCGGGCGACCCCACCGCCAATATCGAGGCGGCGAAGGACGCCATTCGCGCCTCCATCGGCGTGCGGCCCAACACCGCCGTGATCTCCGCGTCTGCGTGGTCGGCGCTGAAGGCCAACGCGAAGATCCAGGACTACCTCAAGCACCTGGGCAAGGACACGCTCACCATCGACATCCTCAAGTCGATGTGGGAGCTCCCCACCATCGTCATCGGCGAGGCGATCTCCGCCAGCGGTCCGGCGGATGACCTGGGCGATGTCTGGGGTGATGACGTGATCCTGGCCTACGTCGCCCAGCCGAACGGCAGCAACCGCCGCACCGCGGCCAAGCCCAGCTATGGCTACACCTACAGCCTGCGCGGCGAGCCGAACGTCCGCCAGGCGTACCGCGACGAGAACCGCCAGTCGTGGATCCACCCGGTCAACAACAACCGCACGCCGCAGCTGACCGGCATGGTCGCCGGCTACCTGATCCAGAACGCGGGCGCCTCGCCCACCTGACGCCGTGGGAGCGGGCTGGTCGCGCCTTCGGGCGCGGCCCGAGGAACGCCCCTCGATTGAAGGCGTGACAGCCGGAGAGACGGCCTTTCCATCGCAACTCCCACCGCAAGGAATCGACATGACCAAGGCCCCCAAGACCGCCGTTGCCAAGAAGACAGCCGCCAAGACCGCCGTCGCCCGGCAGACCGTCGTGCGCAGCGCCGCGACCACGCAGGCGAAGCAACAGGCGAACCCGGAGACCTCGCTGTTCCAGGTGCTGCAGCCGTTCTGGCTGAACGGCGCCACGGTGAAGCCCACCGACGCCAACGGCGCGCCCGTCTTCATCGAGATGAGCGACGCCGAGGCCAAGCCCTACCAGGACGCAGGCGTCCTGGACACCGAACCCGGCGAAGTCCCGGCGACAGCGAGTAATACCCCCCAGAGCGAAGCCAACCCCGCCGGCGGTGAGCCGCCGGCGGGTGCGGCCGGCGCGCAGTAATCCAGGCTCGAGCACACGCCCATGTACTGCACCCTCGTCCAACTTGCCGATGCCAAGCTCGCCCGCGAGCTGGCGCAGGCCGCCACGCCGGAGCGCCTGCGCATCCCCGCCGACGATGTGATGGACGCGGTGCTGCGCGGCGCCGGCACCACCAGCATGGACCCGGACGACGTGGCCGCGGCGCAGGCCGCCGTGGTGGTCATCGGGCGCGCGCTGGACAGCGCCGACGCGCTGATCGATGGCTACCTGCGCATGCGCAAGCCGGTGCCGTACACCGTGCCGCTGTTGCCGGTGCCGGAGGTGGTGTCGGTGTGGGCGCAGTGGATCGGCCGCTACCTGCTGCACAAGGAACGCTTCGGCACCGAGGAAAAGACCGACCCGGTGGTGCGCGACTACAAGGAGGCGATCCGCCTGCTGCAGGAAGTCCGCGACGGCAAGTTCAGCCTGGGCGTCGAGGACCCGCTGGCGCCGCCCAGCAGCGGCGCGCCCGCCTTCTGCGGCCCCGCCCGCGTGTTCTCGATGGACACGCTGAAGGACTTCGGCACGTGAGCGCCGCGCCCTTCGACGTCGGCCCGATCATCGCCCGCCTGCGCACGCGCGCAGTCAAGCCGGACGGCCTGCGCCTGGTCGAGGGCCGCGGCGCCTACGCCAAGATCCGCTCGCTGCAGGACTTCCCCGCGCCCTGCGCCTACGTGCTGCTGGCCAGGGAATCGGCCATGCGCACCGATACCGGCATGAGCATGCCGGGCGAGCAGTCCGACATCGGCCAGCTGATGCAGGTCGGCGTCGGCGTGGTCATGGCGTTCCGCAACCACCGCGGCCTGGCCGGCGACGAGCTGCGCGATGAGCTCAACGCCCAGGTCGGCATTGTGCGCAACCACCTACTGGGGTGGACACCGGACGTCCCCGGCGCCGCGCAGCTGCAGCTGGTCGGGGGCGACCTCGAGGATTACGACGCCGGCGTCGCATTGTGGGCCGACCGCTGGCAGACCAGCCACTTCATCCAACCGGAGATCACCCCGTGAACGATCCGAAGCAAACCACCGTGGTCATCACGGCGGACAACCACACCCACGCCGGCCAGCCCGTCGCCAAGGGCACGCCGCTGACCGTGGACGAGCACACCGCGGCATGGATGGTGGCCAACAACATCGCCAAGCCGGCCGCCGCTGAAGCCCCGAAGAAGGAGGCGAAGTAATGTCCACCGTGACCAAGTATTTCTCGCTGCAGGGCCGCCTGAGCAAGTTCAAGCGCAACCCGGACGGCAGCAAGGGCGCCGGCCTCTGGTTCCAGAACGTGCCCAAGTTCGACCTGTCCATCGAAGTGAGCGAGGAGTCGATCAAGGAATCGCACTCCGGCAACAAGATGAAGGACCTGATCTTCGAGGTCGAGAAGGGCATCAAGACGGCCTACACGCTGCATGGGTTCGCCCTGGAGAATCTGGTCTCCGCGCTGTGGGCCAGCCGCTATACCGTCGCCACTGGCACGGTCAGCGGCGAAGAGCTGCCGACCGGCCTGCTGGTCGGCGACTACTTCGCCCTGGACAAGCAGAACACCTCGGCGTGGTCGCTGGTCGATTCCACCGGTGTGCCGGTGCCGCTGGTCGCCGGCACCCACTACGCCCAGGTCTCGGCGTTTGCCGGCCACGGCCAGATCCTGGACCTGACCGGGCTGACCCAGCCGATCAAGGCCAGCTACAGCCACGCGGAGAGCAACGCGCTGTCGCTGCTCACCAGCCGGCCGGACGACCACTTCCTGGTGTTCGACGGCATCGAGACGATCAGCAAGTCGCGCGCGTACCTGGAGATCCCGCGCCACACCAACAGCCCGATCTCCTCGCTGCCGCTGATCAACAACGACGGCGTTGGCACGATGGAAATGACGGGCGAGGCGCTGTTCAGCGGCACCGACCCGAACTTCCCGCTGGGCAAGTTCGTGCTGAGCGCCGCCTGATGGCCAAGAAGATCAGCCGGAAGGAAGCGACGGCGTCGGCGCAGCAACGCGCCGCCGCCGACGCTGCGGCGGAGGCCGCCGCGCAGGCGGCCGCCGAGCTGGACATCCTGCACCCCGAGCGCCGCATCCGCCTGCGCGGCCGGCTGCTGACGCTGCGCGAGTACGGCTACATCGAGGGCCTGAACTTGCAGCCCGGCATCCGCGGCCTGCTGGAAGCGCTGTACGGCCTGTTCGATCGCGCTTCGGCGCCGCCGTCCGCGGCGCAGGTGCGCGATGTCTTCACCGCGGACGCGGTCACGCTGCAGTGGCTGATGGCGCAGGCGTTCACGCCGTACCCGGAAGACACCGAACAGCTGCAGGCGTTCACCGAACAGGTGGCCGAGAACTGCCGGTTCGTGGCGACGCTGGACGACATCGAGGGCGACGCCCTGATGGCCGCCTGGTGGGGGGCGAACGCCGGTTTTTTTATCCGCCGCTTCCGCGAGCGCCGGCTGGCGGAGGCAAACCGGTCGGCGCCATCCGGCTCTACGCAACCCTGATTCGCGCCAACTACGGCCGCACCCCGGACGAGATCGGCCGCCGCTTCACCCGCCGCCAGGTCAACGCGTTCTTCGCCGAGGAACAGGCCCGCGAACGCCGGGAGCGCCGCACCCGCATTTCGGACACCAACGCCGCCATGAACGGCGGCGACCGTGCCCAGAAGCTGCTCCACGACCTTGAGGATTGACCCGCCGTGAACACCCGCACCCTTGACGTCGCGCTGCGCATCGCCGCCGACCTGGACGGTGCGGCGAAGGAAGTCGATGCCCTGAGCGGTTCGCTGGACGGCGTGAAGGGCGCCGGCCAGAGCGCAGCCCAGGGGCTCAACGCCGCGGCCGCCGCCTCCGGCAAGAGCAGCGCCGCCAACCAGGCCAATGCGGCAGCCGCGAAGGCCGCCAGCACCGCGCAAGTCGCGCTGGGCGCCGCGACGCAGAAGACCGCGGCCATCCAGCAGCGCGCCGCCATGACCGCCGGCGAACTGCGCAACGCGCAGCGCCAGCTGCCCATGCAGATCACCGACATCGTGACGGGGCTGGCCAGCGGCCAGCCCGTCTTCATGGTGGCGATCCAGCAGGGCGGCCAGCTGCGCGATGCGTGGGGCGGCATTACCCCGGCGGCGCGGGCGCTTGCCGGTGCGATCTCGCCGGTGGCCATTGCGGTCACCGCCGGCGCGGCCGCGTTCGCCGCCATTGGCGTGGCCGCGTACCAGGGATACCAGCAGATCCGCGAGTACGAGCTGGCCACGATCAGCACCGGCTATTCGGCCGGGGTGACCGCCGGCCAGCTGGCGGACATGGCGGATGAGGTGGGCGCGGCAACCGGGAAGTTCGGGGACGCCGACGATGCGATGGTGCAGCTGGCCGCCAGCGGAAAGCTGACGGGCGAAACGCTGCAGGCGGCGGCGGGCGCCGCGGTCAACCTGGCCACGCTGACCGGCGAGAGCATCGAAAGCACCACCGAGAAAATCATCAAGCTGGCCGACGCGCCTAGCGCGACGCTGGCCAAGCTCAACGAGCAGTACCACTTCCTGACCGCCGCCGTGTACGACCACGTGCGGTCGCTGGAAGACCAGGGCCGGGCGGAAGACGCCACGCGCGTTGCGGTTGAGGAATTCGCCCGCGTGCACGAGCAGCGCGTGCAGGAGGCCGAGGAACGCGCCGGCCTGCTGGAGCGCGCCTGGCGCGGCCTGGGCAGCACCATCGCCGGCATCTGGAACGACCTGCAGGACGTAGGCCGCACCGACGCCGAGTACCGCCTGCAGGCCGCGCAGCGGGCGCTGGGAGACGCGCAGAGCCGCGCCTCGGCCCGCGGCCTGCCCTTCGACCCGGCGCGCTACCAGCAGGCCATCGACGCGGCCCAGAAGCTGGTGGAGGCCGAACAGCGCGGCGCCCTGATCCGCGCCGGCATCCAGGCCTCCGAAGACTTCGAGATCAAGGCCTCCGAAGCGGCCCGCAAGCAGGCCGGCAAGGACCGGGAAGCCGCGGAGAAGAGCTGGGACCAGCGCGCAATCGGCGATCTGGACAAGCGGGCGAAGCTGGAAGAGAAGATCAAGGAAATCCGCCGCGAGGGCGCGCTGCTCAAGAAGTCCGACCAGGAGATCGAGGCGCAGATCGCCAACGCCCGCGCCCGCTACAACGAGAGCCTGCCGAAAGGCCGCCGCACCGGCGACAAGTCGGAGGCGCAGAAGGCCGAGGAGGCAGCGCAGCGCGAGCTGGCGAACTTGCAGAAGCAGATCGAGCTCAACGCCACGCTGGCCGATGGGGAAAAGCGGGTCAGCAACGAAGCGCGGGCGCGCGTTGAAATCCAGAAGGGCGCGTTCCGCTTGTCGAGCGAGGCAACGCAGCAGGCGGTGCTGGCGGCGGCGAAGCAGCTGGACGCGCAGGACGCCGCCCGCGAAGCCACCGAAAAGAAGGCCAGGGCCGACGAGGACGCCCGCCGTGCCTATGAGCGCCTGAGCGTCGAGCTGCGCACGCCGATCGAAGCCGCCATTGCCGGCGTCACCGCCGACATCGAAACGCTCAACAAGGCGCTGGAAAGCGGCGCAATCAACGCCGCGGAATACCAGCGGCAGCTGAGCCGAATCGGCAAGCTGTCGGAAGGCAGGGCACCGTCGCTGCCGGGCCAATTCCAGCAGTCTGGTGGCCCGCTCGGCGATGGGGCTGAGCTGGCGGCATACGCCGTCCGGCTTGACCAGTGGCGCGCCGACGAGATCGCGAAAGCCGATGCCTTCTATGCGGCCAAGGAAGGCGGCGAAGCTGAGCATCTGGCGCGCATAGACGCCATTCAAAGGGAATACGGCGCCAAGCAGGCCGCCTACAGCCAGGCCCAATCCCAGTTCATGCTGGGCACCGCGTCTTCGATGTTCGGCAGCCTGGCGGAGATCGCGCGCAACAGCGCCGGCGAGCAGTCCAAAACCTATCAGGCCCTGTTCGCCCTGAGCCAGGGCTTCGCCGTTGCCCAGGCGTTGATCGCGGTCTACCAGAACGCCGCCAACGCGATGAAGGAGACGCCTTACCCCTACAACATCCCGATCATCGCCGGCGCGATCGCGCAGGGCCTGGCCATCGTCTCGCAGATCCGCGCCGTGCAGCCCACCGGCTACGCCGACGGCGGCTATACCGGCCCAGGCGGCAAGTACCAGCCCGCCGGCATCGTCCACAAGGGCGAAGGCGTGCTGAGCCAGGAAGACATCCGCGCGCTGGGCGGTCCCGCCGCCTTCTACGCGCTGCGCCACGCGATCCACAACGGCTACGCCGACGGCGGGCTGGTCATGCCCACGGAGCGCGCCGAGCCGCTCGCCAGGCTGCAGGCGCCGTCCGCGTCGCCGGTGAACATGCGCAACGCCATGCGGCTGTACCTGTACCAGGACATTGACCAGCTTGCCGCCGCGGTGATGAGCCACCCGGCCACCGAAAAGAAGCTGATCGCCACCGTCGGCGACAACGGCCAGGCGATCCAGGCCAGCTGGGGGAATGGCTGATGCCTTGGGTGCCGATCGGCCTGGCGGCCTACCGCGCGGCGTTCTACGCGTACTCGCAGAACCCCGATGTGCATATCAGCATGCGCGATAGCAGGGTGACCTACGCGGCTACCAGCCGGGACAACGTGTCCGCGTCCTACAGCGTTCGCGTGGTCAGCAACCACTTCCCGAGCAGGCAGGTCAAGTATCGGATCACGGTGGAGAATTACGAGGCCGCCGACTCAGCGGGCAAGGAAGGGCTCTGGTACTCACCAGCGTACTTTGTGGTCTACCACAGCCCGGTCATGCCGCAGCCCTTCATCCAGAAGAATCTGGCCGCGCCCTATGTCGACGGCGAGGGCGATCCGTCCATGCCCAGCAATGACCCGGTGATGGAGTGGATCCCGTCGCCGGTGATCGTCGACACGCCGATGCAGTATTTCGTCTACCGCGGTTCCTACACGGGCGAAGTGCACCTCCCGGCCGATGAAACCGACACGGCCTGGTCGCACTTCATCGAAGTGTGGGTGGACGACGACATCCTCGCCGCCGGCGGTGGCAGCGGCGGCGGCGGCGTGAGCCCCGCCGGTGATGGTCGCCTCTGGCCGTTGACGCCGGACTGGAGCGAACCCGTCACCGAAGGGCTGGCGTGGGGCACCAGCGTGAACGTGGCCAGCGCCACCGGCGTGTCCGTGCACGAGGCCTACCAGCTCGGCCCGCAGCGGTCCTTCACGTTCGAGGCGGCCGCGGCGCGGCGCGGCGATCGGCAGCTGGCGGATGCGCTGCTGGCCGGCCATCGCGGCGCCTGGCTGTTGCCCATTTTCCCCGATGTGCAGCGCCTCACGTCGGCGGTGGACGCCGGCGACGAGTACATCCCCTGCAGGACGGACGGCTTCGACTTCGTGGCCGGCGGCCGCGCGGTGCTGTGGGCGTCGCCAACGCAATGGGAGCTGGTGTGGGTGAGCGAGATCGACCCGGCCGGGCTGGCGCTGTCCGGCGCGCTGGCGGGCAACTGGCCGGTGGGCACCCGCCTGTACCCCGTGCGTCGCGCACGCATCCAGGACGGCTCCGAGGAGCGCCTGCTCACCGACCGGGCCAGCCGCCGCAAGCTGGCCTTCGACATCGCCGAGCCGTGCGATTGGCCCGCGCTGGAATCGCTGCCGGAGTACTTGACCCACCCTGTGCTGGAAGCGCGGCCGGATGAGAGCGAGGCGCCCACCGCGTCCTACGCCCGGCTGCGCCAGGGCTCGAACTACCCCGGCGCGCAGCCGTTCGCCTACGACCTGGCCGACCAGGCGCTGCGCGCCCAGAGCACGGCGTGGAAGCTGGTGGGCCGCGCGCGCCACACCTGGCACCGCTCGCTGCTCTACCTGCTGGCGGGGCGCGCGACGCCGGTCTGGCTTCCCAGCTTTGCCGCGGACCTGATCCCGGCGGCCGCAGTGGCAGGCGGCAGCACCGCGCTGAGCGTCGAGTGGGCCGGCTACACCCAGCTGGGCAAGGGCCGCCACAACCGCCGCGACCTGCGCATCGAGCTGGTCGACGGCACCGTGCATTACCGGCGCGTCACGGACGCCGCGGAGGCCGGCGCAATCGAGACGCTGACGCTGTCGGCCGCGCTGGACTCGGCTGCGATCGCGCCGGCGCAGATCCGCCAGGTGTCGTTCATGGCGCTGTCGACGCTGGCCGGCGACGCCGTGGAAATCACCCACGTCACCGACGCCGATGGCACGGCCACCGCCACCCACGGCTGGCAAGCGGTGGTGCCGGATGTCTAGGTTCGGCGGCAAGGGCGTGCGGCTGTTCCGCTTCCAGCTGCAGAACATGGTGTGGCTGCTCGCGCAGGCGGATCGCGTGGTTACCACCGGCGATTCCGTCTGGATGCCCGCCGGGATCGAGCGCGACGAGATCAAGCAGAACAACGAGCGCGCCCAGGACAAGCTGAAGATCCGCATGGACTACCTGCGCGACAGCTCGGCCCCGGTGGGCATGCTGCCGGCGACGCAGGGGCTGGGCGACGTGTGGCACCCGTATGTGCCCAGCAGCACCGTGCGCGTGTCCTGCTACACGCTGGACGCCGCCGGCGTGTTGAACCACGACTGGTCCGGCGAAGTCCGCCAGCCGAAGTTCACCGACCTGGAACTGGAGCTGACCTGCGTACCCGGCAACAGCCGGGGCGAGGCGCGCAACCAGGGGATGAAGTTCCAGCGGTCCTGCTCCAAGACCGTGTATTCCACCGGAGTGCGCGGCTGCAATCTCAACCCGGCGGCCTTCACCATCGCCGCGGTACTCACCGGCGCCAGCGGCCTCACGCTGACCGCCGCCGAGTTCGCCACCGCGCCGCATTCCCTGCTGCAGGGCTGGCTGTCGTGGACGCGGCCCAACGGCATCGTGGAGCGCCGAACCATCATCCAGCACAGCGGCAACCAGGTGCGGCTGCTGTACGGCGGCCAGGGGTTGGCCAACGGTCTGGCCGTGACCGTGCTGCCGAACTGCCCCGGCACTTTCGCGGCCTGCGCGGCGCGTCGCGCGGATCCGGAACTGCACTACAGCGGAGCGATCTACGAGCCGATCGAGAACCCGCATGAGGGAGGCTCGATGTCATGGGGCTGATGGCTGCCATCCCGATGCGCTGGCGTGGCCTTGTGGCCCTTCAGGCGCTGCGCCTGCGCTACTGGTATCTGGACACCGACGCCGGCCGCCACGCGCAGCTCTGGGCCTTCGCCGGCGCGTTGCTGCTGTTGCTGGTGCAGATCGTGCGGATGGCGGTTGCCGCGGCGTTTCCGGAGGCGCGCCCGGAGCCGGCGCAGGCCGTCTACTGGTGGGTGGTGCAGCTGGTCATTGCCGTGATCTCTGCGGTTATCGCCTACGCGCTGCGGCCCAAGGTTGAGGCGCCGAAGCCGGGCGAGGCCGACATGCCCACCACCGAAGACGGCCGCGCAGTGCCCGAGGCGCACGGCACAGTCTGGATCGAGGACGAGTTCATGTTGGCCTACAAAGTGGTCGGCCGCGTGCCGATCAAGAGCGGAGGCAAGAAGTGACTGGCCGCATCCACATGCGCCACGTGCGCCAGCTGCGCGGCCGCGGCGTGACCTGCGCCCCCGGCATCCGCGCGTGGTGCGCGCAGCACGGCGTGGATCTGCGCCAGCTGGCCAGCGAGGGCCTGCCGGTGGAAGTGGTGGAGCGCATCGGCGGGCCGTTCGTGGAGCGGCTGCTGGAGATCCAGCGCACGGAGGCGCAGCGCGATGGGCGGTAAGAACAAGAAGGTCACCACCGGCTATTGGTGGGAAGTGGCGCTGCACGACGGCCTGTGCCTGGGCCCGCTGGATGCGTTCCTGGAGTTCCGCCCCGGCACCAAGACCGCGTGGGCTGGCCGCGTCACTGCCAGCACCACCATCAACATCGACCAGCCCGACCTGTGGGGCGGCGAGAAGGACCAGGGCGGCGTGGTCGGCCCGCTGGCGGTGATGTTCGGCGAAGCCGACCAGCTGCCCAACGCCTACTTGACCGGCGTGTTCGGCAACCAGACCGTTGCCTGGCGCGGCATCGCGACAGTCGCCCTCGAGGGCGCCCGCTACGGCGCCAACAACCCGTGGCCGCACAAGCGCGCGTACAAGGTGGAGCGCATCAAGCAGGGCTGGGATGCGGGGTGCTGGTACGAGTCGAAGGCGGCGGTGCCGATCATCAAGGGCGGAGGCGAGACCGGCGGATCCATCTATCCGTTCAAGATCGGCCAGCGTGTGGTTGTCACATCGCCGACGCTCAATGACCCCGGGATGTGTACGCTTCAGATGGCCCTTAACCAGGGTTTCAGCTACACCGAAACCGACGAGTTCCTCTGGTTCTGGCGCACGAACGAATCCGGGCTTTCCTTTGTGAAAACCGGCGGCGAAAGCAACGCCGATGCAGTCGCGCTGCTGGTCACTCAGGGCCTGCAATACCACGAAACAGCGCTGCTGAAGTTCAGCAGCGGCGAGCTCTACATGATCGTGTTGACGCCGACGCTGGATCCTCCGCCGGCGCTGCCCGGTACCGTTTGGGGCAACGACGGACTGGGGGCGCACCCCACCGCGCTTGGTGGCGCATACATGTGGGGTCAGCTCCTGCACGCTAACTCGGCGGGTCCGGAACTCGATGTGTCTCTGTACGCCGAAAATCCCGCCCACGCCATCGTCTGGGCGCACACGCAGGAGCACTGCGGCGCGCAGCCGCTGGCCACGGTGAACGCCGCCAGCGCGCAGGACGCGGCGGACTGGTTCTACGCGCAGGGCTTCGGCATCTGCACGCTGCGCTACCCGGACAAGGAAAGCGCCGCCGAGTTCATCCGCCGCATCGAGCGCGTGGCCGGCTGCAGCTGGACCCAGAACCGCGCCGACGGCCAGTGGTACATCGACATCGCCAACGGCCAGTACACGCTGGCCGATCTGCCCATCCTCACCGACGACGACATCGTCAGCTTCGAGGAAGTGCCCACCGTCCTGGATGAGGCGGTCAACTCGGTCAGCGTGAAGTACTTCGACCCGCAGCGAAAGGAAGCCATCACCACGCCGCCGCTGCGCGCGATGGGGCTGGTAGCCGAGTTCGGCACCATCCACCAGACCTACGAATTCCCGGAGCTGCCCACCGACGCACTGGCCAACCGCGTGGCCAACCGCGAGCTGCTGGCCCGCTGCACGCCCACCCGCGTGTTCAACCTGGTCACCATGCGCAAGACCGCCGGCTGGCGGCGCAACACCTATTTCCGGCTGCAGTCGCCGAAGCGCGGAATCAGCGACATGGTGTGCCTGCTGGCCGAGGTGAACGACGGCTCGCTGAAGTCAGGCGCAGTGCAGATCAAGGCCACGCAGGACATCTACAGCCTGCCGACCACGGTCTACACCGAAACCGAGCAGGGCGTGGACACCCGCCCGCCGTCGGAGCCGGTACCGGCCACAGCGCAGCTGGTGTTCGAAGCGCCCTACGTCGATGCGGTGGCCGCGCTGCCTGCCGCCGAGTTCGAGGCGCTGGCTGCCGATGCAGGCTTCGCGGTGGGCGTGGCCGCCAACCCCGGCGGCATGCTGGACTTCACCATGCGCGTGGACGCCGGCGCGGGCTTCGCCAACGCCGCCACCGGCGACTTCTGCAAGACCGCCACGCTGGCGGCGGACCTGCCCCCGCAGCAGCAGACGGCCATCGCGCTGGCCAGCGCATCCGGCCTTGCCGGCGTGGAAGTTGGCAGCGCATGCATCGTCGGCGCGGAATGGTGCCGTGTGGATGCGATCGACACCGGCGCCAACACCATCGCCCTGGGCCGCGGCTGCGCCGACACCGTGCCCGCGTTGCACCTTGCCGGCACCCGGATCTACTTCTACGCATCGGCTGCCGCCGCCGACCCCACGGAATACACCGACGGCGAAGCCATCGACATCAAGCTGCTGCCGCGCACGGGGAGCAAGCTGCTGGCCGATGCGGACGCCACCTCGTTGCCGCTGACCTTTGCGCGCCGGCTGGCACGGCCTTACCCGCCCGCGCAACTGCAACTCAACGGCGTTTCAATCTTCGAAGCGTCCACCGTAGACCCGGGCGCGGGCGGTGGCGGTGGTGGCGGCACTGGCGGCGGCGCAGACCCCGGCGGCGGCGCCATTCCCTCCACGGGCCCAGCGGTGACGCCAGAGGGCACGCCGGCTTCCACCGCGCTGGGGCCGAATGGCGGCTATGCAGATGACGCGGCCTATGCGCTGCCGCTGCCGCCGCACAGCCCGTCCACCTCACTGATCGCGGATGGCGACTTCGCCGGGACCGATTCGCTGGCCCCGTGGTCCACGGCAAGTGGCGCGGCGCCCGGTCCTGAGTGGAGCCTGGAGAGCGACGGCGCCGGAGGCAACCGCGCTCGGTACGCCGGCACCGGAACGGACCTCTATTACTACTCGCAGACCTACCGGATGCCGAGCCAGCCGCTGCCGCGCTACGAGCTCCAGCTCAGCGCTTCCATGCAGGCAGAGCCCGGTATGCGCGTGACGGTAGGGTTCTTCACTGGCTTGAGCACGAGCTCCGTCAAGGCGCTCAACTACGAGGGCCCGTTTGACGCCCCCGGCGCGCTGACCGTGTCCAAGAACCTGGCCGGCAGCGGGTGGTTCGACAAGGCGGTGAAGGTGCTGCCCACCGGGCAACACGTTGCGAAGTACGCCACACCGATGGTGGTGTTTGAGAAATCCTCCGGGCTGGACGTGCCGAGCGCGGGTTGGTTCGACAAGTGCTACCTGTACGCCACCAAGATCGACCCGGCCGCGACCGCGCAAACCTTGGCGCACCTTGCCTTCGATACGGGGCTCACTGGCTGGACACTGCAGCCCGCGTCGGATGCGGGCTCGCCCACGCTGTCGGCAACCGCCGGCGTGCTGGCGATGTCGCCCACGGGCGCGCAGCGCACCTACCAGAACGTCATCTGTGATGACCCCATCGACCTGGCCGACGCCGTTGGCAAGTACGTGGGCATCACTGCCGAGTTCTGGAGCGACGACCCCGCCGCCGCCAGCGGCGTCACGCAGAACGGCGTGGCGCTTGGGATCATCGCCAAGGACAGCGTGGGCGGCACCTATGCCGCCGCGCCCATCCTCGGCTGCTCCTACCAGCGCGGCGACTTCACCGAGCGCGAGGTGTGGATCCGCGTGCCGGAGATCGCCGGCGTGACCTGGCACCTCTGCGCCAGCCTGCGCGCGGCCACCGGCAAGGCGGCCAAACTGCGCGCGATCAACGTGCGCGTCACTGACACGGTGGTGGACTGATGGCACTCACCCTGGGCTGGGTTCCCCGCAACCGCGACCTGCAGGCAGACCTGCTGGTGGACCACTTCGCCGCCGGCACCACCGCGCCCGCCGGCTGGGCCGTGGTGGTGGAGTGGCGCTTCCGCGCAACCAGCGGCGACCCGTGGGGCGCGCCCACCATCCAGACCGTTGCACCGCCCGCGCTGTCGGCGGAATACACGCCGCCCGGCGACGGCTTCGTGCAGGTCACCTGCTACGCGATCGAGGGAGGCCTGGCCAGCTGGCAGGGCTACGTCGCGGAGTGCGCAGTTTCTGGCGGCGTGCCGATTACCCCCGAGCCCTACGTCGACGAAGCCGCGCAAGGCTACGTCGACGAGCTTGGCAACCAATACGAGGATCTCTGACATGGCTGTACGTTGGAAAGACAAGGGCAAGCTGGCTGCGCTGGCCGGAACGGAGCGCATGCCCGCGACCAGCATGGACGGCGGCGCGAAGCAAGGCGGCGGCGCGGTAGCGGCGGCAGAGGACATCCACCTCACGCCGGATGACCTGCGCGGCTTTGCCACGAAGGTGAAGATCGTCACGGAGATCGTGAGCGGGGTCATCACGCCCGCCGGCGACACCGACGAACTCCGCCCGCCCGCATTGACCGCCGCGCTGACCATCGCAAACCCCAGCAGTGCGATGCGCGACGGCGACGGCTTCACCATCGAACTGATCGACGACGGCGTCTCGCGCGCGCTCACCTGGGGCAGCAAATACGCCAACCGCATGGGCACGCTGCCCGCGGCAACCACCGCCGGGAAGCGGCACTACCTGGGCGTGAAGTACGTCGCCGCCGACGACACGCTCTACTGCATGTACGCGCAGGTCCAGCCGTGAAGCCTTGGGAAATGATGCAGCGGTTCGGCGCGGTGTCCGCCGGCGGCGGTGGTGGTGGCGGGGATGACCCCTATTGGGCAAGCGTCGTCTCGCTGCTCAACTTCCCCGGCACGGACGGCAGCACGGCCATTGTCGATGCGAAGGGCAAGACGTGGACGGCCTACGGCGATGCGCAGATCGACACGTCGCTGGGCTACAACACCTGCCAGTTCGATGGTGCCGGGGACTATATCGAAACACCGCACAGCGCGGATTTCGTGTTCGGCACTGGCGACTTCACGATTGAAGGCATCGACATCATCAACGCATTCGGGGCAGACCCGCAGGCTCTGTGGGAGAAGCGCAGCACCGGCTTCACCACTGGCGATCTGATCGTATATTCGATGCCGGATGGTGGCTTCAACATTTATGCCTATGACTACAGCACCGGCGCACTATTTTCGAATTCCGGCCTCGCTACTGCAGGGGTTCCATTTCATTGGGCGTGGACTCGCAGCGGGACGACAATGCGCTTTTGGTTCAACGGCGCGCTCATTAGCAGTGTCACCACATCCGCCTCGCTGGTGTCTGCTTCGACGCCGGTCACCATCGGCAAGGACAACGCTGGCGGCGGCCGGTTCTGGGTCAATGGGCGTTGCCGCGCTCGCCGGGTGACCAAGGGCGTGTGCCGCTATACCGCCGCGTTCACGCCGCCGGCGGCCCCGTTCCCGGTGGCGTAACGGGGTCAGGTGCACTTAAGAACAGGGCGACGAGCCGATGCCGGCAAGCATCGACCCGCCGCCGCAACGCACGCGATCTCACCGCGTGGAATTGGCCGAGGCCCTGCCGCTCCCGAGAGCGCAGCCATCCTCGGCGATGACCATCGCAGGAGTTGAGACTGTGCAAAACACGCAAGACGCGCCCGCCCAGGGCCGCGCGGCCAAGGCACCGCCGGGCCGCAACCGCTACCGCTACCGCCAGCAGTTCGGCATCGTCGTGATCTGCGACAACGAGCGTGCCCAGGAGGCCGCCTACAAGCGCTTGCAGCGCGCGGGCTTCAAGAAGCTCAAGGTGGTGACCGTATGAAGATCTCGGTCAACCACAGCTGCGCCGACTTCGACAGCTACCGCGCCGCGCGGGTGAAGTCGCTGTTCAACTGCGACAGCGGGGCCAACTTTCAGATCGAGGCCGACCTGCCGATCGATGACCCGGACTGGCGCGTGGGCGTCGTGGTCGGGCCGTCCGGCTCGGGCAAGACCAGCATCGGCAACCAGGTGTTCGGCCCCCGCGCGGTCTGGCGGCCGCGGTGGCCGAAGGATGCGCCCATCGTCGATGCGATCGCGCCGGCGTCGGAGTTCGATTCCGTGCCCGCCGCGCTTTCCGCCGTGGGCCTTGGATCAGTGCCGGCGTGGCTGCGCCCCTACCACGTGCTGAGCAACGGCGAGCGCTTCCGGGCGGACCTGGCCAGGCTGATCGCCGAGCGGCCGGCGCGCGCCGTGGTCGACGAGTTCAGCAGCGTGGTTGACCGCCAGATTGCCCGGATCGGTGCGATGGCGTTCGCCAAGGCTTGGCGGCGCGGCGCTGGCCAGGCCGTACTGCTCAGCTGCCACTACGACGTGCTGGACTGGGTGGAGCCGGACTGGATCTTCGACACGGCCAAAGGCACGTTCGAGCGGGCGGAAGCCGGGAGGCGACTTCGGCGACGCCCGCC
>ERZ778017.497-NODE-497-length-53021-cov-11.792055_pt1 | contig 53021 bp, 52 predicted proteins | sample MGYA00375747_ERZ778017 | MGnify/ENA primary metagenome ERZ778017 (study PRJEB29350, sample SAMN05509838) | bioreactor metagenome | biome: bioreactor; material: wastewater | place: South Africa: University of Cape Town | collected 2014-03-17 ...
GAAGCGCGGCGACAGCAGGTTGCGGCGCTGGCAGAACAGCGTATCCAGCGTGGTCGCGTTGTATTCCAGCCCGGTGCGGGCACTGTGCACCGAAAAACTCATGGTGGTGGGCTGCGTCGCCACGCCCAAGGTGTCGAACAGGCGGGTCAGCAGCGGGTAATGCGCCGGGTTGTGGACGATGAAGCCGGTATCCACTTGATACGAACGCCCGGCCTGCTCGACGGCGTGGGTGTGGGTGTGCCCGCCGAGGTAGTCGTTGGCCTCGAACAGCACCACCTCGTGCGCCTGCGACAGCAGCCAGGCGCTGGCCAGGCCGGCGATGCCGGAACCGACGACTGCGATGCGCATCTCAGCGCTCCGCCTTCGCCAGCACCCACTCGGGCACCGGCTTGAGGTCGCGCACCAGCCCCAGCAGCGCCATCAGCCGCAGGCCGTACCAGGTCAGGTCGATCTCCCACCAGCGGAATCCCTGCCGCGCACTGCTGGAGTAGAAGTGGTGGTTGTTGTGCCAGCCCTCGCCGAAGGTCAGCAGCGCCAGCCACAGGTTGTTGCGGCTGTCGTCGCTGGTCGGGAAGCGGCGGCGGCCGAAGCGGTGCGACAGCGAATTGATGGTCACCGTCGCGTGGAACAGCACCACGGTGGACACGAAGAAGCCCCAGACCAGCAGCTGCAGCCCGCTGGTGCCCAGCGTCGGCGCGAAGCGCTCCAGCAGTGCGCCCAGCGCATACAGACCCACCGCCATCGCGGCTGGGACCGCCACGTCATAGCGGTCCAGCCAGCGCAGTTCGGGGAACCGCGCCAAGTCCGGCACCCGGCTGAGGTCGGTGGCGAACGCACGCCGGGTCAGGAACCAGCCCATGTGGCTGCGCCAGAACCCGTGGCGGGGCGAATGCAGGTCGTCCGCAGTATCGGAATGGCGGTGGTGGTGGCGATGGTGTGCTGCCCACCACAGCGGCCCGCGCTGCACGCTGGCGGCGCCGATCAGTGCGAACACGAACTGCAGCGGACGCGAGGTACGGAACGCGCGATGCGAGAAGTAGCGGTGGTAGAAGCCGGTGATGGCGAACATCCGCACGACGTAGAGCAGGGCGGCGACCAGCACCGCCATCGGCGAAACACCGACCCACAGCACCCCGATGCAGCCCAGGTGCAACAACACGAACGGCAGCACCCGCAGCCAGTCCACCCGGTCCGCGTCGGCGCCGCCGGCAGCCGGCACGGCGGCGCTGTCGAACCATTGCAGCAGGCTGCGCCGGGCCGCGCGCGCGGGGGCGTTGTCGGCTGGGGAGGGGAGGGGTGCCGGGTCCTGGGGCATCGCGGGATTCCGTTTCGGATAGCAGCCCTTACGCGACAGCAAGCGGAATGGATGCAGCCGGGCCTGCCGGTTTCGCTGCATCCAATCGGCGGCGGCGACCGTAGAAGGTGGTGTCCGTCCCAGCTGGCCGTGTTTGCCCTACCATGCGTTCCGACTCCAACCGCGGAAACCTGTCGCCCTTCGAGGCGGCCAGATCCATGTCCATCGCCGAAGCAAGCCCCGGGGACCCGGGCTACTGGTCCGGGCAGATGCAGGCGGTCGCGCGCCGCCGCGACCAGACCTGCTTCATGCGGATCTACGACCACTTCGCCCCGCGGGTGCGGCTGTACCTGCGCGGCCTGGGCGCGCGCGAAGCGGTTGCCGAGGAGTTGGCGCAGGAAGCGCTGCTGCGGCTGTGGCAACGCGCCGACAGCTACGACGCGGCCCGCAGCTCGCTGGCCACCTGGCTGTTCCGGATCGCCCGCAACCTGCACATCGACCGGCTGCGCCGGGAGAACCAGTGGATCGCCGTGGACATGGAGCCGCTGGAGTTCGAGGCGGAAACCGACAATCCCGCGTTCTCCTCCGCGGAGAGCTTTGCCGCCCACGCCGACCTCAACGAACGCATCGAGCGCCTGTCCGCGACCCAAGCCCGCCTGATCCGCATGTCCTATTTCGAAGCCAAGTCCCACCAGCAGATCGCCGATGAACTCGGGATGCCGCTGGGCACGGTCAAATCCTCCATCCGCCGTGCCTTCCTGCGCCTGCAGTCGGGCGTGCAGGAGGCCACATGACCCCGCGCCATCACCTCGATCCGGCCACCCTGGTCAGCCATGCCGCCGGCGCGCTGTCGCCGGAAATGGCGGCGGTTGCCGACACCCACCTGGAAGGCTGCGCCTACTGCCGCCAGCAGCTGGCAGCGGCCGAGCGTGTCGGCGGCGTGCTGCTCTCGCAGCAGCAACCCGCGGCGCCGGAGCCGCAGCAGGCCGCACGCCTGCGCGAGGACATGCTGGCCCGCCTGCAGCAGCCGCTGCCCGCGGCGGCAAATGAGCCGTCCGAAACCACCAATGCCCCGCGTTCGCTGGACGCGCTGCCGCGCCCGCTGCAGCCGTATTTCGGCAAGAGCTGGAAGGCGCTGCGCTGGCGTTGGATGGCACCGGGCGTGCACATGATCCGGGCGCCGCGGAGCAGCGGCGATACCCTGATCCTGCTCAGGATCGCGCCGGGCAAGAGCATGCCGGTGCACAGCCATGGCGGCAGCGAGCTGACCCAGATCCTCAAGGGTGCCTACGACGACGAGCTGGGCCATTTCGGCCCCGGCGACATGGCCGACCTGGACAGCGACATCGAGCACCAGCCGGTGACCTCGCCGGGCGTGCCCTGCATCTGCGTGGCGGCGCTGGACGGCCCGCTGCAATTCCGCGGCTGGCTGGCGCGCAAGCTGCAGCCGATGGTGGGCCTGTAACCCCGGCCCACCGCCGAACGCCTCTCCTGTCCCAAAAGGAAACGGCCCGCATCGCGAGATGCGGGCCGTCCGTCTTGGCGAAGTGGGCGCCGGTCAGCCGCGGTGGCGAAGCGACAGGAATTCCTTGCGCAGCGACGGGTCGGCCAGGAAGCGGCCGCGCATCACGCTGTTGATCATCTTCGACTCGTCGTCCTTCACCCCTCGCCAGTGCATACAGTAGTGGTCGGCTTCCATGACCACAGCGATTCCGTCCGGCTTCAGCCGCTGCTCAAGCAGGTCGGCGATCTGGCTCACCGCCTCTTCCTGGATCTGCGGCCGGCTCATGACCCAGTCGATCAGGCGGGCGTACTTGGACAGGCCGATCAGGTTGGAGTCGGCGTCGGGCAGCACGCCCACCCAGACCCGCCCCATGATCGGGCACAGGTGGTGCGAGCAGGCGCTGCGCACGCGCAGCGGGCCGACGATCATCAGCTCGTTCAGGCGCTCGGCGTTGGGGAATTCGGTGACCGCGGGCGCGTGCTGATAGCGTCCGGCGAACAGTTCGCGCACGAACATCTTGGCCAGCCGGCGGCCGGTGTCGCGGGTGTTGTGGTCGTTGTCGACGTCGATGACCAGCGCGCGCAGCATCTCCTGCGCCTTGGCGGCCACCTCGCCTTCGATCGCCTCCAGCTCGCCGTCCTCGAGGTAGTCGGCGATGTTGTCGTTGGCGTGGAAGCGGGTGCCGGCGCTGCGCAGGCGTTCGCGGACGCGCTGCGATGCGGTGAGCGACGCGAGGCGCTGGATGGGGGCGGGTTCCCGCAGGGGATGCGACATGGGGCGGCCTCGAAGGCAGGGGGAGGGCACGCGACGCAGGGCCGTTGCCGGGCGCAGCGCGTGCCAGTGCTTACGCCGCGCGATCCGGTTTGGATGCGGCGGGGTCAGAGGCTGTCTAGGTCGGCCAACACCTGCATGGCACGCTCCGCCAGCGCCTCGCGGCGCGCGTCCGGCATGCGCGCCAGCTGCCGGTAGGGCATCGCCAGCCGCGGGTTGCCCGCCAGCCGCTCGCCGTTGCGGTCCAGGAAGTCCCAGTAGAGGGCGTTGAATGGGCAGCCGCGCGGGCCGGTGTGGGCGTCGCGGCGGTAATGGCACTGGCCACAATGGTCGCCCATGCGGTACAGGTAGGCGGCCGACGAGATGTAGGGCTTGGTCGCCAGCAGGCCGCCGTCGGCGAACTGGCTCATGCCCACGGTGTTGGGCAGTTCCACCCATTCGAAGGCGTCGATGTAGATGCCGAGGTACCAGCGATGCAGCGCCTGCGGGTCCAGCCCGGCCAGCAGCGCGAAGTTGCCGATGACCATCAACCGCTGGATGTGGTGGGCGTGCGCGTGCGCCAGCGACTGACCAATCGCGTTGCGCACGCAGGCCATCCGGGTGCGCCCGGTCCAGAACCATTCCGGCAGCGGGCGGTTGTGCCCGAAGGCGTTGCTGGCCTCGTAGGCGGGCATGCCCGCCCAGTACACGCCGCGCACGTACTCGCGCCAGCCCAGAATCTGGCGGATGTAGCCCTCCACCGCCGCCAGCGGCGCGCGGCCGGCGCGGCCTTCGGCTTCCACCCGGGCAATCACCTCGGCCGGCGACAGCATCTTCACGTTGAGCGCGAACGAGAGCATCGAGTGGAACAGCCGCGCCGCGCGGCTGCTCAACGCGTCCTGGTAGTCGCCGAAGTGCGGCAGCGCGTGCTCGACGAAGGCGTCGAGCTGGCCCAGCGCTTCCTCGCGGCCGATCGGCCAGCGGAAGGCGTCCGCCGACGGGTCACCGAAGCTGGCGACGCCGGCGGCTTCGATGCTCGCCCACAGGGCGCGGTGGTCATGCACCGGCCGCAGGTCCGGCGGTTCCGGCGGGTCGCCGCGCCAGGGCTTTCGGTTCTCGGCGTCGAAGTTCCAGCGCCCGCCCAGAGGACCGCCGTCCGGCTCCAGCAGGATGCCGTGCTGCTGCCGCATGTGCCGGTAGAACAGCTCCATGGTCCAGCGCTTGCGCGTGCCGAAGAAGCGCGCCACTTCGTCGCGCGCCGTCAGGAAGTGGGCGCTGTCCACGCAGCGCGCCGGGATTTCCAGGTCCGCGGCGTAGTCGCGCAGCTGCTCATCCAGCCGCCATTCGTCCGGCGCCTGGTACTCGAACGCGGTGGCGCCGTGCTGCGCCATCAACCGATCGAGGTTGGCGGTCAGCGAGGGCAGGTTGTCCGGATCGTCGATCTGCAGGTAGACGACGCGGTGGCCCGCCGCGCGCAACCGGTCGGCGAAGCGGCGCATGGCGGCGAAGATGGCGAGGATCTTCTGCGCGTGATGCAGCACGTAGTCGGTTTCCTGCCGCACCTCCATCAGCACGTACAGGACATCCGGCGACGCCGCGGCGAACCAGGGGTGCCGAGGGTCCAGCTGGTCGCCCAGGACCAGGCGCAGGCAGGTCATCCCGTGCGTAGAGTGCGGCGCGTGCGCCAGCCCGTGACACCTGCGGCGAGCGCGGTCAGCGCCACCAGCACCGCCATCGCCATCGCCACGCTGGCCGCCGTGTCGGCGCCCGGCAGGGCGGACGCCTGCTGCTTGGCATGCACGCCCAGCAGGCCCCACACGGCTGCCAGCGCGTACCACGGATTGCCGCGCAGCTTCACCACCATGACCAGCAACAGCACGCCGGCCAGCGCGAACAGCACCAGCGTCCACGGCAGCATCCGCTCGACGGACAGCAGCCGGAACGCAACCACCACCTGCGCCACGTTGAGGAACACCGCCAGCGAAACCCAGCCCGCGTGCAGCGACAGCGGCAGCCATTGCCACCACGGCCCGCGGCGATGATGCCGGGTCTGCGAGGCCAGCCACGCCGCGCCTAGCAGGCACCACAGGCTGCCCCAGATGATCGCCAGCGCCAGCCAGAACCATTGCAGGGTGAACACCACCATCCACAGCGAGGTCAGCGCGAAGCCCACCGCGGTGAGCACGCGGATGCGCAGCAGTCGCGTGCCCGGCTCGCGCACGCGGGCCTGGGCGACGCCGAACACCACGTCGAGCAGGAAGATCGGCCCCCAGATGGCAAAGGCGTAGCCGGCCGCGACGATCAACGTGGGGTAGCGGTCGGAGATCTCGCCGTTGGTCGGCCCCAGCAGGCCGGTGTTCGACAGCCAGCCGACCAGCGGCATCGCCAGCGCCAGCGCGAGAACCAGGAACCTCATTCGCAGGCCCCGTCGAAGGTGTCGCGGCCGGCGTCGGTCTCGGGCCATCGCTGCGGCACGCGCTCGATGCGGCCTACGTCGTAGCCCAGCGTGCCGGCCCGTGCCAGCATGGCTTGGTAATCGCTTTCCGCCACGGTGGGCGTGCGCGCCATGTACCACAGGTAGTCGCGGGCGTCGCGCACGATCAGTACCTGGTTGTAGTCCGGAGCCAGCCAGCCAACCTTGTACTGCGCTTTGAACAGCCCGAAGAAGCGCACCTTCCACTCGGCATTGCCGGTGCCCGGCACCACCAGGCCAGTGGATTTCAGCAGCTTCACCGGGGCGTCGAAGCGGTCCGGGCGATAGCGGTACCAGGTGCAGACATTGCCCTTGCGATCGAGCCGGTAGGTTTCCACCGGGTTGTGGCTGCCTCGCTCGAAACGGGTCGGGATGATGCCGATCACGTACCAGCGACCCATGAAGCGCGGCAGGTCAACGTTGTGCACGGTCTGGATGGGCGTGCCCGCTTCGGCGCAACCGCTCAACAAAGTTGCCAGCAGCAGGGGCAGGGTGGAGGTGGCGAGGCTGCGCATGGGAGGATCGACATCGAAGGGGATGCCGCCTGTACGCAGGCCCGCGCCGTCCGGATGCAGGAGGGCGTCCTGCACGGCGTGCATCCGATCGCAGGCAGCGTCCGTATCGGAGCCCATTACGGAACGCGGGACCGGTGAAGCTGATGGCGGAGAAATACTTGGTGTACGGGGCCACCGGCGGCATCGGCAGCGCATTGTGCCGCCGGCTGGCCGGCGAGGGTCGCGCCCTGCATCTGGTTGCCCGCGACGCGGCGCGCCTGCAAGCCTTGGCCGACGAACTGGGTGCGACCTTCACCGCCGTCGACGTGCTGCAGCCCGACGCATTCGCCCAGGTGGCGGAAGACGCCGGGCCGGCGCTGTCCGGCCTGGCGTATGCCATCGGCAGCATCAACCTGAAGCCGTTCGAACGCATGAGCGCCGCGGATTTCGATCGCGATTTCCGCCTGAATGCATCCGGTGCGGCGCTGGCGGTACAGGCCGCGCTGCCGGCACTGCGCGCAGCCCCCAAGCGCGCCGCGGTCGTGCTGTTTTCTTCGGTGGCGGCCGGGCGCGGCTTCCCCATGCACACCTCCATCGGCATGGCGAAAGCCGCCGTGGACGGGCTGGTACGTTCGCTGGCGGCGGTGTTGTCGCCCGCAGTGCGCATCAATGCCATCGCGCTGTCGCTGACCGACACCCCCCTGGCGCAGCGCATCCTCGGCAGCCAGCGCCTGCGCGAGGCAATCGCGGAGGCGCATCCGATGGGCCGGCTGGGCACGCCGGAGGATGCGGCCGCCACGGCGGCGTTCCTGCTGTCTTCGCAGGCCGACTGGATCACCGGCCAGGTGCTCGGGGTCGATGGTGGCCGCGGCGCGGTGGCAGGCAAATAGGTCGCCATCCATGCCGCGCATGCGAAGAAGGCACGAACTGCCACGCAAGCCGTGCGCAACCTGCGGCCTGTCGTTCCAGTGGCGGCGCAGATGGACGCGCGACTGGGATGCGGTGCGTTACTGTTCCCGGCGTTGCCGGGGGCGCAGGTGAGGAGCCGGGCGATGGGCAAACAGGTGCTGCTGGTCGGTGCGACCGGTCTGGTGGGGCAGGGCGTACTGGAAGTCCTGCTGGGCTCTTCCGATATCGCGGAGGTCACCGCGCTGGTGCGGGGCCCATTCTCCTTTGCGCATCCGAAGCTGCGGGTGCTGCGGGCGCCCGGGTTTTCCGCCGCCGCGCTGGCGGCGTTGGACTTGTCCGGCCTGGACGCCTGCCTGTACTGCGCGGGGCCACTGCCGCTGGGAATGACCGAAGCCGCCTACAGCGAGGCCACCGTGGCCACGCTGGCGCGGGTCGTGGATGCCTACGCCACCGCCAACCCGAGGGGTTTCGTCGCGTACATATCCGGCATGGGCGCGGATCCCGCCAGCCGGCTCATGCCGCTGCGGATCAAGGGTGAAGCCGAGATGGCGCTGGCCCATTCGGGTCTTGCCCACACCAGCCTCCGCCCCGGCGTGGTGCGGCCGCTGTCCGGGATCGCCTCGCCGCATCGGCTGCGGCGCTGGCTGTATGCGCTGGGTGCTCCGGTACTGGCCGTGGCCGGGCGCTGCCTGCCGGGCGTGTTCACCAGCACGCGGGCCATCGGGGAGTGCATGTTGCGGCTGGTCCTGGACGACCGCGGGCGACCTGCGGTGATCGAGAACGCCGGCATCACCCGCGCCGCCCGCGCATCGGGCTGATCACGTGCGTGCGCCCGCAGAGGGCCGCATACACCCTCGGGTATGCTTTGAAGCCACCATCCCGACGGGAGCAAGCCGCATGCAGGAAAAGGAACTACGCGAGGGTTGCGGACTGTGCCGGGATGCGGCGCCCCTCGACTTCGACTTCAGCTACGCGTTCCAGCCGATCGTCAACGTGGCGACACGCGAAGTGTTCGCCCACGAGGCGCTGGTGCGCGGGCCAGCCGGCGAGCCGGCGCCGACGGTGCTGTCGCGGATCACCGATGGCAACCGCTACCAGTTCGACCAGGCCTGTCGCGGCAAGGCGATCGAGATCGCCTCGCGACTGGGCATGCAGTCCCTCCTGTCGATCAATTTCCTGCCCAATGCCATCTACCGCCCGGAGCTGTGCATCCGTTCCACCCTGGTGGCGGCGCGTACGCACCGCTTCCCGATCGACCGGATCATCTTCGAGACGGTGGAGGGCGAGCAGGTCAACGACGGCAAGTGGCTGTCGGAGGTGCTGCGCGAATACCAGCGCATCGGCTTCCTCACCGCGATCGACGACTTCGGCGCCGGCTTCGCCGGGCTCAACCTGCTGGCCGATTTCCAGCCTGACATCGTCAAGCTGGACATGGCGCTGGTGCGCGGGATCGATGCCAACAAGCCGCGCCGCGCGATCGTCGCGGGGGTGTCCACGATGTGCCGGGAACTGGGCATCCGGGTGATCGCCGAGGGCATCGAAACCGAAGACGAGATGCGCTGCCTGCGCGACCTCGGCATCGAGCTGATGCAGGGCTACTGGTTCGGCCGCCCGCTGTTCGAGGCGGTCACGCCGGGCGGCGATATTCCATGGCCGGAATGACAGGCGCCGCCGCGACCGGATACGAGCCGACGAACGTGTTCGGCCAGGCCTTCATGCAGGCCACCAACGCCGTGCTCATCACCGATGCCGACCTTGCGGGAGGCGGGCCGTTCATCGTGCACGCCAACCCCGCTTTCTGCCGGATGAGCGGCTACCGGCTGGAGGAGCTGGTCGGGAAGTCGCCGCGCATCCTGCAGGGCCCGCGCACCGACCGGAAGATGCTCGCTGCGTTGCGGGAGCATCTGCGCCAGGGCCTGGCGTTCTCGGCCAGCGCAGTCAACTACAGGGCCGATGGCCGCGCCTACACGGTGGAATGGTCGATCGCCCCGGTCCGCGACGCAGACGGCACGGTCCGGCACTTCGTCTCGGTGCAGAACGACATCACCGCGCGCATCGCCGGCGAGCAGGAGCGCCGGCTGTTGCTGCAGGCCCTGCATGCATCGCTGGACCCGATCCTGATCACCGACCGCGATACCCGCGTGGTGTTCGTCAACGACGCATTCCGGCACCTGACCGGCTATGCCGCCGACGAGATCCTGGGTCAGTCCGCGCGGATGCTGTATCCCTCCCATCGCGACCCGATGTTCTACCGCAACCTGCGGACCTCCCTGCGCGAAGGCAAGGCGTTCCGCGCCACGTTCACCTACCGTCGCAAGGACGGCAGCCCGTTCTATGTCGAGCAGAGCATCTCGCCGGTACTCGATGGTGCCGGGCGCATCACCCACTACATCAGCACCGGCAAGGACGTGAGCGAGCGGGTCGAGCGCGAGCGCCACCTGCTTGAAATCGCCAGCCGCGACGCCCTGACCGGCTTGTACAACCGGCTGGCCGGTACGCGGATGCTTGAGGCACTGATCGCCGATGCGCAGGCTGCAGGCAAGCCTTTCAGCGTGATCCTGGCCGATCTGGATCATTTCAAGCACATCAACGATTCGCGCGGTCATCAGGCGGGCGACGATGCCCTGATCGCGGTCGGCGGAGTCCTGCAGGCGGGCATCCGTGGCGATGACCTGGCGATCCGCTGGGGCGGCGAGGAGTTCCTGGTGCTGGCGCCCGGATGCGCGCTCGCGCAGGCAATGGAGCTGGCCGGCCGCCTGCGCGCCGGCGTGGCGCGTGCCGGGATTCCGGCGGCCGGTCCGGTCACGGTGTCGCTGGGGGTCGCGCAGCTGGCAGCCGGGGAAACCGCTGGCGCGCTGCTGCAGCGGGCGGACGAGGCGATGTACCGCGCCAAGAGCGGTGGCCGCAACCGGGTGGAGGCTGCGGATCCCGACTGATCAGGCGGTCAGCGCCCCCCAAGCCGCCAGCGCGGCATCGCGCGAGGCGCCGAGGTCGGCCATCGGAGCAGGGTAGCCCTTCGCGGCAAGCGCAGCCGGGTGGCGCCATGCCTCGTGCAGTGCCTTCGCCGGCAGCGACGCCAGCTCCGGCAGCCAGCGCTTGAGGTAAGCGGCGTCCGGGTCGAACTTCGCCGCCTGCAGGTACGGGTTGAACACGCGGAAGTAGGGCGCCGCATCGGCCCCGCAGCCGGCCACCCACTGCCAGCCCAGGGTGTTGCTGGCCAGGTCGGCATCCACCAGCGTGTCCCAGAACCAGTGCGCGCCATGCCGCCAGTGCTGGCGCAGGTTCTTGGTCAGGAAGCTGGCCACCACCATGCGCACGCGGTTGTGCATCCAGCCGGTGTGCCACAGCTCGCGCATGCCGGCATCGACCAGCGGAATGCCGGTGCGGCCGCGCTGCCAGCGGTCCAGCAGCGCGCCGTCGGCAGCGGCCCACGGGAAGGTATCGAAGCGTGGGTTGAAGTTGGGGTTCAGCCGAGATACGTGTAAAAATGCCCCATAGCCTCGAATATTCCTAAAATAATCATTGGCTTATAGAGGAATTCCCGCTAGGCAGCGAGCGCCAGATCCACTTCATAGGGATCCGGGACGGCTTCCACATCGATCAGATAGTCGCCGAAGCGCTTCACGTGGCTGGTGATGTACGGACTGAGCGCGGCCACATCCTCCGGGGTGATCTTCCAGCCTGCTCGGATCAGCGATTTGATGATTCGGCTTTGCTCGACGACATTGTGGAAGATGACCGCATTGGCCACCAGGTCGTTGTACTTGACCGCCTTTTCCTGTTCGACCGGGTCGTTGTCGGCAATCACCCCTTCCCCGCCGAAGAAGAAATACTTCGCGAAGCCGTTGTAGGCCTCCACCTTGTTGGTTGAGGCGGTGATTTGCTCGCGCAACTCCCGGTCGGAAATGTACTGCAGCAGGAACAACGTGCGCACTGCGGCACCGAGAGCCCGGAAGGCCTGGTACAGCCGATTCTTGCGACTGTAATTGCCCAGTTTGCGCAGCAGCGTTGACGCCGCGATCTTGCCGGACTTGATCGACAGCGCAACCTGCATCAGATCCTTCCAGTGGGTTTCGATCAGGTCCCAGTCCACGTCTTCTCGGAACAGTGCATCGATGTGTTCGTAGCGGCTGTCCTCCTCCGGACGGAAGAATCGGTAGTCGCGCCAGTTGCGAATGCGGGGCATCAACTGGATACCCAGCAAGTGCGACAGACCGAACACCGGCAGCGACTGACCCTGAGTATCGGCGTGGACGGTGTCGGGCTGAATGTCGGAGGTGTTCTTTAGTAGCCCGTCGATGATGTACACCGCTTCCCAGACGCCGCATGGGATGAAATGGCTGAAGAGCGCCACGTAGGTGTCCGAGACGTGATGATAGGCAATGCCACCGTAGCCGCCGTAACGGATGTGGTAAGACGCCAGCAGGTTTTGGTCGTACAAATCGTACTTGGTCCCGTCGGCCGCGGCGCGCTTTCCATCGCCCCAGAATTTGGGGAGTTGCAAACCGGCATAGCTGTTGATGATGTCGCGGCACGCCGCCGCCAGCTTGTTCGCATCCACATGGCGACGATTGACGAACGACAGCATGTGCGCCGACGCGGCGCCACGCAGGTGCCGTGCGGCTTGGGCCGGGCCGAGGTTGCAGCCATAGGTGAACGCCGTCAGCACGTAACGTTCGGTGGGCTGATCGATCTTGGTGTCGGATCCGGACAGCGGTCCGAAATGTCGCGGCCAGCGAGTCCAGTGGGCCACGTCGCACAGGATCTCGATGACGCTGCGCTCGCGCAGGCGGTTGAGGATCGCGGTCTCCAAGGCGCGGGCGCCGCTGCTCATATCCTTGGCCTTGTGGCGCTTGAGCACCGGCAGCCCGTCGTCGCCGATGATCACTTGGCCGTTTTCCAGGTAGCCCTGATCCGTCAGGTCCGCGACTTGCATCAGTTTCGACTGCAAGGCATTGACGAATCCCACCGCAGAAGTCGGCAAGCCCACCTGGCGACAGTAGTCATCCAGCAGCGGTTCGCATTGCTCCCAGGGCAGCAGCTGCTCGCGGTAGTCGGCGTAGGTTTCGGAGCCGCGCACGGCCACATCACCGGATTTCAGCTCATTGGCCAGCGAGGAAAACACACACACCTCGAACAGGCGGCGATGGATGCGCTCTTCGCCTTGTTCGGTGCGGCGGATGATGGTTTTTCGCCACAGCTGGGTCGTGAAGGCCAAATCGACCGGCTCGTCGAGCCAGTCGCCGCGGGCACGCTCCTGCGACAGGATCAACTCGATCGCGTCGATCAACGAACGGTCTTCGGTGGTGGATTCCAGATCCAGCATGCGCACCATGCGCAGGATGGTGGCCCGATGGCTCTTGTAGAACGGCCACAGCAGAGGCAGATGGTTGTCACCGCTGTGCGCGGCGATGGCGTCGCAATCGGCCTGCAACGTCTGGACGCCACCCCGAGTCACCACCAGGCGGCGGATTTCCCGCCCTGCCTCGGTGTCGCCCGGGTGGCGGTCGAGCACCTGGATCACGTCCGACATCGTGGCCACGAGGGCTTCGGTCTTCTCGCGATAGCGCGCACGCAACCGCTCCAGTTCCTCTTTGCCACGGTTGTGGATGTTGCCCATGCGCTTGATGAACATCTCGGCCAGGTCATCGCGAGTCTGCACTCGGGCACGATGGATCAGGCACAGCAGCAGGGCGTGCCGCTTGGCCGGCCGGAAGTCTCGCAGTTCGGCAGCATCCAGTGCCCGGGCTTCGGCGGCGAAGTGCTTGCGCTTGAGCTCGGGCACTTCTGCCAAATGCTGCTCGTCACCCACCAGTTCGCCCAACTGCCCGATGTGGTCGATCAGCTCCTGGAAGTGCTGCAGCGAGGATCGTTTTGGCAATCGCTTGATCGCCTGCAAGGGACTCTTGATGCGGGCGTCGGTGACCACGAGTAGATCATCGAGCCGTTGCTTCTCGTCGTCCGTCAACCGCATATCAATGAGCGCGAAGTAACGGCTATTGACCAAGGTACGAATGCGGCGTGCCAAGCGATCCAGAGCGGAGAATGCAGGCAGCTCGATGCGGTCACGGACGAGCTGTTCGATCGCCACATTGATCAGGTCGGCCGGATTGTCCATGACGGCCGCCGCTTCGTGGATCGCCCGAGCCGCCACATCGAGACCGCCGTCGGCGTAACCCCGCACCTGCAGATAGTCCCGAATGCGCTGGAAATAGCGGTAGCGCTTGTTCGGGGCGATCCCGGCGGGCTTGACCTGGATCCGGAACCGCAGCGAATTGCGGATGTGCCGGACGACGGCCGCAGGGACTTCGTCCAGGTCAGGGAAGTAGCCTAGCCGCTGGAAGGATTTCAGCAGCAGGGCCAGCGTCAGGCGGTGGCCCGGTTGTCGGGCGTTGTCGGTGATGAAGGCCTGCTCAGCGTCGGTTGGCGTGTAGGCGGCGACCAGTTCCCGGACGACGGGGTTGCGCTTGAATTGCGGGTACGCGGTCCGTTCGATCGACGCCATCGAAGCCTCATTTGGTCATGGAGCGGGCAATGCCTGCGGCAACAAGCTCGCCTCGATGCGCTGGCGTGCAAACGGGTCGCTGCCATCGAGATAACGCATCGCCGAGTGCACATCACGCCAGCCGACGTACTCCATCAATGCCTTCACGTCCCAGCCGTTCGCATTGGCCCAGCTGGCGAAGCCGCGACGCAGGGAGTGGCTGCTGTAGTCCGCCGCGCGGGGAAGACCGGCTGCCGTGAGCAAGCGGCGTAGCAGGGGAATCAGACTATTGGGGTGCAGTGGTGAGTCGCTGACGCGGCCCCAGCGGTCAATACCGCGGAACAACGGTCCCTCGGTCAGCTCGGCCGCAGCTGTCCAATCGGCGGACGCGGTGACCGGACACAACCGCGACAATGCCGGCACCTTGTACGTAGTGCCTAGCGCTTGACGGTCGCCCTTGCTGCGCGGCAGGAAACAGGTCATGCCTTCGCCCGGAACCACGCGCAAATGCTCGACCTGTACGCGGATCAGTTCGTCACCGCGAAAGCCGCGCCAGAAGCCGAGCAGGACCATGGCGCGATCACGGCAATGACGAAGTTCGACCGCGCGATCGCCGCGCTCCCGGGCGACCGTGATCGCGGAACCGAGCCAGTCGTCCACCTGCGCCAGCCGGGTCAGCTGCAGCGGCTCGGCCTGCTTTTCGACCGAGGGATGCACGGTCTGGATGCCCTTGAGCACTTTGCGTACCAGCGGGGCCCGAGTCGGATCGACGAACCCGTGTTCGCGGTGCCAGTGCGCGAGCGCGGCGAGACGTTGCTTGAGCGTGTTGGTGGCAAACTCCCCGGCTTGGTCAGCCAGGTAGCGGGCCACGCTGTCCGGCGTGGCCGGCAGATGGCCACCCCATTCGACCTCGAAGTGCCGCAGCGCCGAGGCATAGCTGCGCTGCGTGTTCTCGCGTGTTGCCGCCTCCAGATAACGGTCCAGTATCGCCATGTGGCTTAGCGTATCTCAGCAGTGGCATGGGCAATTTTGTGGCGTGGGAGCGCTAGCGAAATAACGGCAGCCACGCCGACAAACGTAGCCGAGATGGCCAGACACGCGCCGATGCCGGCCACCTGAAACACCCAGCCGGACAGCACGGTGCCGAGCAACCGGCCGAGGGCGTTGGCCATGTAGTAGAACCCAACATCCAACGAGACGCCGTCTTCGGTCGCGTAGCTGACGATCAGGTAGCTGTGTAGCGACGAGTTGATTGCAAACAGCACACCAAACACCATCAACCCCACCACCAGCACCGTTTGAGCGTCATGTCCTCTGGCCAGTAAGACGGCCATCGCTGCAGGCACGGCGGTGAGCACTACCGCCCAGAGGAAGGCGGCTCGACCGTCCGGGGTTCTGCTGCTGCGCCGGCCGGTGAAATACGGCGCCACCGACTGCACGATGCCATAGCCGATGATCCAGGCGGCCAGGAACCCGCCGACTTGCCAGAAATCCCAGCCCAGCGAGGTCGCCAAGAACACCGGCAACGCTACTACGAACCAGACATCGCGTGCGCCGAACAGGAACAGCCGTGCCGCCGACAGCAGGTTGATGGCGCGGCTTTTGGAGAAGATGTCGCGAAACTTCGGCTTGGCCTTGGCCTTGCCCAGATCGCGCTTGAGCAGGGCCAGACTCAGCAGCCACACCAACAGCAGCGCCCCAGCCATGATCGCTACGGCCGGCGCGAACCCGACCGCGGTCAGCATCGCACCGCCCAGGAAGAAGCCGAGGCCCTTGAGCGCGTTCTTCGAGCCGGTCAGTGCCGCCACCCAACGGAACAGCGTGCCTTGCTGGTCGCCCGGCACCAGCAGCTTGATGCTGCTCTTGGCGCTCATCTTGTTCAGATCCTTGGCGATGCCCGACAGTGCCTGCGCCGACATCACCAACGGCACCGTCAGCCAAGCGGCCGGCACCAACAACATCGACAGCGCGGCCACCTGCATCCCCAGGCCGATATTCATCGTGCGGTTGAGCCCGATTCGAGCGCCTAGCCAGCCGCCGACCAGATTGGTGATGACCCCGAAGATCTCGTAGAACAGAAACAGCAGCGCTACCTGCAATGGGCTGTAGCCCAACTCGTGGAAATGCAGCACCACGAGCATGCGCAACGCGCCGTCGGTCAGGGTAAATGCCCAGTAGTTGCCGGTAATCAGCAAATACTGGCGAACATCAGGCGACAGGCGTGTCAGCATCGGTCAACCTGCTTTACCTACCAACTGAACCAGCTCGGCCGTGCGGTTCACGTAGCCCCACTCGTTGTCGTACCAGGCGTAGATCTTCACCTGGGTGCCATTGATGACCATTGTCGACAGCGCATCAACGATGCTCGACCGCGGATCGGTCTGATAGTCGATCGACACCAGCGGTCGGGTTTCGTAACCCAGAATGCCCTGAAGTTCGTCCTCAGCCGCGGCCCGCAGCAGGTCATTGACCTCCTCGACGGTGGTCGGGCGTTCGACCTCGAACACGCAGTCGGTCAGCGAGGCATTGGTCAGCGGCACACGCACGGCATGGCCGTTCAACCGCCCCTTGAGCTCGGGGAAGATTTCGGCGATCGCGGTGGCCGAGCCGGTCGAAGTCGGGATCAGGCTACTGCCGCACGCGCGTGCGCGGCGCAGATCCTTGTGCGGCGCATCCACGATCACCTGGGTGTTGGTCAGGCTGTGAATGGTGGTCAGACTGCCATGACGGATGCCGATCTTTTCGTGAATGACCTTGACCACCGGCGCGAAGCAATTGGTCGTGCACGAAGCGGCCGAGACGATGCGGTGCTGCGCCGGATCGAAGCGCTGATGGTTCACGCCCATCACGATATCGAGTGCGCCGGCGGACTTGATCGGGGCGGTTACCACCACGCGCTTCACGCCCTGATCCAGGTACGGCTGCAGCACATCCGGTTTACGAAACTTGCCCGAAGACTCGATCACCACATCGCATTCTGACCAGTCGGTTGCTGCAATGTCCTTGTTGCGGGTCACCGGAATGCAGTGGCCATCGACTACGAGAGCTTCGCCGTCAGCGATAGCTTCGTGCTCCCAGCGGCCATGTATGGAGTCGAAGTTCAAAAGGTGCGCGAGCGTGGCAGCATCGCCGGCAGGATCGTTGATCTGGACGAAGGCGAGATCGGGGTTGCCCCAGGCGGAACGCAGGGTCAGGCGCCCCATGCGGCCGAAGCCGTTGATGCCAACACGAATGGTCATGGAATAGTTCTGATTAGGAGGAAGGAAAAGATTGCAAAAGCCAAGTCAGGCCGACTTGCCGATCTCACGGACTTGGGTTTCAAGGACGAGGCGATCAATCGCCTCCAATTTCAGGGCCAAAAGCAACGAGATCCGGTGTTGGAGCAGGCGGAGTGCGTTAGCAAAGGCCTTATGGACATGCTCGGGCGAGCCCGTGACGGCTACGGGATCTTCGACGCCCCAGTGCGCGGTGATGGGATGTCCGGGCCAGACCGGACAGGATTCGCCGGCCGCTTTGTCGCAGACCGTGATGACCAGATCCATTTCCGGCGCGCCGGGCATGGCGAACTCATCCCACGGCTTGCTGCGCAGTGCGTCCGTTGGCAACCCGGCTTCCTGTAGGACCTGCAAGGCCAGTGGATGCACGTTGCCGCGGGGCTGACTGCCGGCGCTGTAGGCCTGAAAGCGATCCTTGCCGAGTTGGTTGGCCAAGGCTTCGGCCATGATGCTGCGGGCCGAATTGCCGGTGCATAGAAACAGGAGGTTGTAGCGACGAGTCATAGGCATTTTCCAGAGTGATATGGAATCAGGCGCGGGCTTCGTACCAACCCTTGGAAGAGTTGACGATGCGCACGACGGACAGCATGACGGGAACCTCGACCAGCACGCCGACCACCGTGGCCAGCGCGGCGCCGGAGTGGACGCCGAACACGCTCACGGCGGTGGCCACGGCCAACTCGAAGAAGTTGCTGGCACCGATCAGCGCCGACGGACCGGCCACGCAATGGGCCACGCCCAACTTGCGGTTGAGCCAATAGGACACGCCGGCGTTGAAATAGACCTGGATCAGGATCGGCACCGCCAGCATCGCGATGATCAGAGGTTGATCGACGATCTGTCGGCCCTGGAAGCCGAACAGCAGCACGAGCGTGACCAACAAGGCGCTCAGCGAGACTGGCCCGAGGCGTTTGAGCAGCGCCTGCAGGGCGGCTTCGCCGCTGCGGCGCAGAATCCAGCGTCGCAGCAGTGCCGCGAACAACACCGGCACGACGATATACAGGCCCACCGACAACAACAGCGTGGACCAGGGCACGGTAATCGACGAGATCCCGAGCAGCAGAGCGATGATCGGCGCAAACGCGACCACCATGATCAGATCGTTGAGTGCGACCTGACTCAAGGTAAACTGCGGTTCGCCGTCGCACAGGTGGCTCCAGACGAACACCATGGCGGTACACGGCGCGGCCGCGAGCAGGATCAGGCCGGCTACGTACGAGTCGAGTTGCTCTGCCGGCAGATACGGGGCGAACACATGGCGGATGAAGAGCCAGCCCAGCAGCGCCATCGAGAAGGGCTTGACCGCCCAGTTAACGAAGACGGTGACACCGATGCCTTTCCAGTGCTGTTTTACTTGGCCCATGGCGGCGAAGTCGATCTTCAGCAGCATCGGGATGATCATCAGCCAGATCAGCACCGCGACCGGCAGATTGACCTTGGCCACCTCCATCGCGCCCAGCGCCGCGAAGCTGCTCGGGAACAGGTAGCCCAAGCCGGTGCCTACGGCGATACACAGCGCCACCCACAATGTGAGGTAACGCTCGAAGCCGCCCATGCGCTGGGACAACGAGGCAGGACGACTGGCCGCGACCTCGTTCATGCGCGGGCCCTCTTTGTCGCCTTCTCTGCCACTTTCTTGGTTGCGGGCAGACACGCAGCATCGGGCTGACCGCCGCAGCAATTGCGCGTGAGGAAGGTAATCAACTCGTTCATCGTCTCGAAGTCGGCGCGATAGCAGATGAAGCGGCCACGCTGTTCGCCCTGGATCAGACCCGCGGCGCTCAGCTCTTTCAGGTGAAACGACAGCGTGGCGCCGGGCAGCGACAGCGCGTCGGCAATATCGCCGGCCATCCGGCCTTCGGGGCCCGCCTCGACGAGAAGGCGGAACACCGAAAGCCGGGTGGCCTGACCGAGCGCCGCCAGGGCAAGGGTTGCATCTTTTATTTCCATTTCTCTAGAATATTAGAACTCACGAAGCGTAGCAAGCCCCCATGACAACTGAACGACTGCTCCATGTAGCGCCCGAGGCGCTGGATACTCCCGGCCTGGACAAACTGGGCCTAGCCGGTGCCGGCCATCCACCGCGCATCCTGATTCTCTACGGCTCGCTGCGCCCGCAGTCCTACAGCCGCAAACTGGCGCTGGAAGCCGAGCGCCTTCTGCAGCACTTCGGTGCCGAGACCCGCGTGTTCGACCCGCATGATCTGCCGCTGCTGGACAGCGTCGGTGCCGACCACCCGAAGGTGCGGGAGCTGCGTGAACTGTCGCTGTGGTCCGAAGGCCAGGTCTGGGTCAGCCCGGAACGCCACGGCAATCTGACCGCGGTGTTCAAGAACCAGATCGACTGGCTGCCGCTGGACGACGGCGGCGTGCGCCCGACCCAGGGCCGTACGCTGGCGGTGATGCAGGTGTGTGGTGGCTCGCAGTCGTTCAATGTGGTCAACGCGCTGCGCGTGCTGGGCCGCTGGATGCGGATGGTGACCATACCCAACCAGTCCTCGGTGCCCAAGGCCTGGCAGGAATTCGACGACAACGGCCGGATGAAGCCCTCCGCCTACTACGACCGTGTTGTCGACGTAATGGAGGAACTGGTCAAGTTCACCCTGCTGGTGCGCGATCGCAGCGACTACCTGACCAGCCGCTACAGCGAACGCAAGGGCGACCTCGCCGCGCGGGCGCTGGCTGGCGCTTCTGGGGCCGTCGAAGCCAAAACAATGCCCTCCACCCTAGTCGCCGCGGCTTCGCCTGCGGTGGAACCGGCGCTGCCGGCGAACCGCGCCTGCTGCGCCAACTGCTGAGGTTCCATGGACGCCGTCATCTACCACAACCCCGCCTGCGGCACCTCTCGCAATACCCTGGCGTTGATCCGCCATGCCGGCATCGAGCCGACGATCATCGAGTACCTGCAACACCCGCCGTCGCGGGAGCGCCTGATCGAACTGATCAACGGCGCCGGGTTGACTGTACGGGACGCCATACGCCAGAAAGGCACCCCTTATCTGGCGCGCGGGCTGGACGACCCATCGCTCAGCGACGACGCATTGCTCGACGCCATGCTCATCGAGCCCATCCTGATCAATCGTCCCTTCGTGCAGACGCCCCAGGGCATCCGCCTTTGCCGTCCGTCCGAAGTCGTGCTGGATCTGCTGCCGCCCGTCACCCGGCCCTTCGTCAAGGAGGATGGCGAGGTGGTCATCGACGAAACCGGGCGCCGGGTCCGCTGATCAGGGCTTTACAGGGCATCCTGGCTTGCAGCCGATCCATGGCTTTTCCGGAAGCACACATGACTGTTATCGATCCCAGTCTCGCCGAACCGCTCGCAGCTCTCCTGGCGTCCGCCGCCAGTGAGCGCCTCAATGCAGAGTGCTTCTGCGTGGGACTGGATGCCGACGCCCTGCAGCGGGCACTCGATGCCAGTATCGGTCCGCCCGGATTCCTCGCCTTGCTGAAAGAGCGCTGTCCTTATGCGCTGGCCGCTCGACCGGTGTTCGTCTCGGCCACGCAAATCGCGCGGATGTCGGCGCTCGTCAAAGCGATCGAGTCGGTGATTTCGCTCCCTGCCTACCAGGACGAAGTCCTGGCCCGCGCGCCCTCCATTGCGCGGCACGTCCCCGGCGCACGGGGCGTGTTCTTCGGTTACGACTTCCATGCCACGACGAAAACGGGCTTGGGGCTCATCGAAATCAACTCGAACGCCGGTGGCGCCATGCTCAACGCGCTGCTGGCCCGCGCGCAACGGGCGTGTTGCCCGCCGATCCAGCGCCTGCTTCCTTCAGCCGCAACGGCCGACGCGTTCGAGGCGCGCATCATGGCCATGTTCCGGCGCGAATGGGCACTCAGCGGGCGGACGCGGCCACTGCGCACCATTGCCATCGTGGAAGAGCGGCCCGAAGCGCAGTACCTCTACCCGGAATTCCTGCTGTTCAAGCAATTGTTCGAGACGAACGGCGTGACGGCAGTGATCGCCGATCCCGCGGAACTGCAGCTTCGCGATGGCGTGTTGTACTGCGGCGCGCAGACGATCGACCTGGTCTACAACCGCCTGACCGACTTCTACTTCGATGCGGAGGCGAGTGCTGTCCTGCGCGAGGCCTACCTCCAGCGTGCCGCGGTCGTGACGCCTCATCCGCGGGCCCATGCGCTGTACGCCGACAAGCGCAATCTCGTGCTGCTGTCCGATCCCGCGCAACTGCAGCGCCTGGGGGTTCCCGCGGCGACGCAAGCAGTGCTGCTGGAAGGCATACCGCGCACCGAGATCGTGGCGCCTTCCAACGCCGATCGCCTGTGGGCCGAGCGCAAGCGGCTGTTCTTCAAACCGTTTGGCGGTTTCGGAAGCCGGGCTGCGTATCGTGGCGACAAGATCACGCAACGCGTGTGGCAGGAGATCCTGGCCGGCGGCTATGTCGCCCAGGCGCTGGTCGCACCCGGCGAGCGCGCACTGTCCGGCGAAGCGTCGCAGGTGCTCAAGTTCGACCTGCGCGACTACGTGTACGAGAACCAAGTGCAGTGGACGGCGGCTCGGCTCTATCAGGGGCAGACCACCAACTTCCGCACGCCGGGCGGAGGATTTGCCCCCGTGTACGAGACGCCCGACGCCTGCTTGGGCTCGCCGGAGCGGCGGGCACCCGCGTGCCCGAGCGTGGCAGGCAACCGTTGTTGACCAGATCCCGAGCAATGATCGAGTCAACAACTCGCAGGCATACCCAATTGCGCAACACGACCAGGAGCTTTCGATGTCCAACACGCCCAAGATGATCTTCGCTGTCCGCGCACGGCGGATCGACGCGCATGGCAGCGAAGCATCGTGCAAGCACGCCACCCTCCGGCTGGACACGGACCTGGCGGGGCGACCCGATGCCTTCAACCCCGCCGAGTTGCTGCTTGCGGCGTTGTCCGCCTGCATGCTCAAGGGCATCGAGCGGGTGACGCCGATCCTGAAGTTCCAGTTGCGGGCCGCGGAGGTCCGCATTGACGGGGTGCGGCAGGACGTGCCGCCCGCGATGGAGCAGATCCGCTACGAGATCCTGGTGGATACGGACGAGGACGACCGGCGCCTTGCCCTGCTGCATGAGAACGTCAAGAAATACGGCACGGTCTTCAACACGGTCGCCCCTGGCACCGATCTGGCCGGCACCCTGCGCCGGATGACGTCCGAAGAAGTGGCCGGCCGGTCCTGAATGCGCCGGGCGCGCAGAGCACGCTGGCGGTCATCCACGCTTAACCCTGATTTCACATTCCCTGCGGGGCGCGACCCGTTGGGGCCGCGATCGCAGACCGCCGGTCATACACCTGTCACACAACGGGCGCACAGTGCCGACCTGTCGATATGTCATGACATGTCGACAGATTCGTCATTCATGGATCGCGCCCATGGCCAGACACGCTGCCTCCAACATCGCCGAACTCTTTGAATACTTTGAGAAGCGCACTCTGAATCCGTCGATGTCGACGGAGTGCGCGCTTGATGCGCTGCAGGCGCTGGCCAATCCGGCCCGCCTGCTGATCTTCCGCACCCTGATGCGCCACGAGCCCGACGGCCTGTACGCCGGCGCGCTTGGCGAGCGGCTGGGGATGCGGCATACCACTCTCTCGAACCATCTTGCCGTGCTCAGCCGCGCAGGGCTGATCTGCGGTTCGCGCGAAGGCCGGAACGTGCGCTACCGCGCCTGCGTGGAAGGCATGCAGGCCCTGCTCGGATTCCTGCTGAAGGATTGCTGCGAGGGCCACCCGGAAGCGTGCGTCCAACTCCAGACGGCCGAGACGAGCCAGGCGATGTGCGAGTGCGCCGCTGAGGTGCCCGCCCATCCGCGAAAGCGATCCAACTGAATCATCGGGCCCGGCTTGGGGATGCCGGGTTCCGAGGCGCTGTTCTTTATAGCCCCGCCCAACCTTCTTGGAGACCGCAATGAACCTGAAAACCTACAGTCTGTTGGCGGTGGCCATCCTGGCCATCACCGCTTGCAACAAGAACGCCACACCGGCGGGCGACGGCGCCACCAATGCGCCAGCCGCCACGTCCGAAGCGGCGCCGGTCGCGCAAGGCCTGGTCGCGGCCGATGGCTCGTCCACCGTGTTCCCGATCACCGAAGCGATGGCCGAGGAATTCCAGAAGGCTAACGCGGGTATCAAGGTCACCGTGGGCCTGTCGGGGACTGGCGGCGGCTTCAAGAAGTTCTGCCGCGGTGAGACCGACATCTCCAATGCGTCGCGTCCTATCAAGGCTGAGGAAAAGGACGCTTGTAAAGCGGCCGGTGTCGAATACATCGAACTGCCGATCGCGCTCGATGCGCTGACCGTCGTGGTAAATCCCCAGAACACCTGGGCCACCGAAATGACGGTCGACGAACTCAAGAAGATCTGGGAGCCCGAAGCGCAGGGCAAGATCACCAACTGGAACCAGGTACGTAGCAGCTTCCCCGACAAGCCGCTGATCCTGTACGGCGCCGGCGTGGATTCGGGCACCTACGACTACTTCACTGCGGCTATCGTCGGCAAGGAGCACTCCAGCCGCGGCGATTTCACCGCCTCGGAAGACGACAACGTACTGGTGCAAGGCGTGTCGGGCGACGTCAATGCATTGGGTTTCTTCGGCTTGGCCTATTACGAAGAGAACAAGGACAAGCTCAAGGACGTGAAGATCAAGGCCAACCCCGCCGCACCAGCAGTGGAGCCGACCGTCGAAAATGCACGCAGCGGCAAGTACCAGCCGCTATCGCGTCCAATCTTCATCTACGTCAACAAGAAGGCGGCCGACACCAAGCCGGAAGTTGCGAAGTTCGTGGAGTTCTACCTCGACTCGCAGAACGCGACCGATCTGGTCAAGGAAGTCGGCTACGTACCACTGCCGGACAACGCCCAAGCCGCTTTCCGCGAGCGCTTCGCTAAGCGCGAGATCGGCACGGGCTTCACCGGCTCCAAGATCGGCGTGTCGATCGAGGACCTGCTGAAAGAGAAACTGGTCTATTGATCGCGACGACGCGGCGGCGAGTCCGCCGCCGCGTCCCTGCCGAGCCCGCCATGGCCACGGATTCCACCCTCACAATGAGTACGCCGCTTACGGCCGTTCGCCTGGTGCCGACAGACGCGTTCCTGCGTCGGCGCCACCTCCTGGATCGCACCATGCGCGTGGTGCTGTTCCTCGCCGCCGCCGTATCCGTGTTGGTGACGGCCGGCATCATCTATGTGCTGGTCAGCGAGAGCGTCAAGTTCTTCGCGCAGGTATCGATCTGGGATTTCCTCACCGATACGCAGTGGACGCCGGTGTTCCAGGACAAGCACTTCGGCATCATGACGCTGCTCTCGGGCACGCTCATGAGCACGCTGATCGCCTTGGCCATCGCCGTCCCTGCGGGCACGATCCTGGCGATCTATCTGAGCGAGTTCGCCCGTCCGCGTGTGCGCGAAGTGATCAAGCCCTTCCTGGAACTGATCGCCGGTGTGCCGACCGTGGCCTTCGGCTACTTCGCCCTGTTGTTCCTGACCCCGATCTTCCAGAAATTCATTCCCGGCCTGGCCACCTTCAACCTGCTGGTGCCGGGCATCGTCATCGGCATCATGATCCTGCCGTACATCGTCTCGGTCAGCGAAGATGCGATGCGCGCCGTCCCCGACAGCCTGCGTGAAGGTGCCTTCGCCCTCGGCTTCACCCGGCTGCAGACCGGCCTGCGGGTGGTCGTCCCCGGCGCGTTCTCGGGCATCACGGCCGCCTTCCTGTTGGGCATGTCGCGGGCCGTGGGCGAGACGATGGTCGTGGCCGTCGCCGCAGGACAGCAAGCCAAGATCGCGGGTAATCCGCTGGAAGGCGCGGCGACGATCACCTCCTACATCGTGCAGCTGAGCATGGGCGATCTGCCGCATGACTCGATCGCCTACCTGACGATCTTCGCCGCCGGCCTGACCTTGTTCCTTTTGACCTTCGCCTTCAACTTGCTGGCGTTCTGGCTGCGCCGCCGCTACCGGGAGGCGTATTGATGAGCACGCCCGGCTTGTCCTCGAGCCGTTTCGACGGCTACAGCGAAGCCCGTCTGTTGAAACGGGCGAAATGGTCCGACGGACTGTTCGCGGTGTTGGGCCTCTTGGTGCTGGTCGCCACACTACTCGTGCTGGGTGCGTTGGTTGCCGACTTCATCAATGACGGCGCCAGCCGTATCGACGGCGACTTCCTGACCAGCTATCCCTCGCGTCGACCCGGCAGCGCAGGCATCCTGTCGGCGTGGGTCGGCACCACTCTGGTCATGATCGTGACCGCCGCACTGGCGGTACCACTCGGGGTCGCTGCCGGCGTGTACCTAGAGGAGTACGCGCCAAAGAACTGGGTGACCGACTTCATCGAGATCAACGTCACCAACCTGGCCGGCGTACCGTCCATCATCTACGGCCTGCTAGCGCTGGGCTTATTTGTGCAGACCTTGGCGATGGGGCAAACCATCCTGGTCGCCGGCATTACGCTGGCCTTGTTGATCCTGCCGATCCTGATCGTGGCTACGCGCGAATCGTTGCGGGCGATTCCCCAGGACATCCGCGAAGCCTCGTTCGGCCTGGGTGCCGATCAGTGGCAGACGGTCAGCGGCTACCTGCTGCCGGCGGCACGGCCCGGCATCCTGACCGGCGCCATCGTCGGCATGTCGCGCGCCATCGGCGAGACGGCGCCCATCATCACCATCGGCGCGCTGACCTTTATTGCCTTCTTGCCGCCATCGCCGATCCAGAGCTCGTTTCCGTTCGTCAATTTCGACTGGCTCAACTCGCCGTTCACGGTAATGCCGATCCAGATGTTCAACTGGGTCTCACGGCCGCAAGCGGGCTTCCACATCAACGCCGCTGCGACCGGTCTGATCCTGCTGGCGATGACGCTGCTGATGAATGGCTTCGCGATCTGGCTGCGTTACCGCCTGCGGCGCAACTTGCGTTGAGCCCTATGTCTGGAGATTCCATGAACCGCGCTGTCGCCCCGCCACCGCCCACCGTCACCCCTTCGCATGCGGTCACACCTGCCGAGGTGACCTATCGCGCCCAGGTCGAAGATCTGAATTTCTACTACGGGTCGTTCCAGGCCCTCAAGAACGTGAACCTGGCGATTGCGGATCGCCAGGTCACGGCGCTGATCGGCCCCTCCGGCTGCGGCAAGAGCACACTATTGCGCTGCTTCAACCGCATGCATGACCTGTATCCTGGCAACCGTTACGAGGGCAAGATCCAGCTGCACCCCGAGGACATGAACATCGTGGGCAGCAACGTGGATCCGATGCAGGTAAGGCTGCGCATCGGCATGGTGTTCCAGAAACCCAATCCGTTTCCGAAGTCGATCTTCGACAACGTTGCCTCCGGCCTGCTGATCCGCGGCATTCGCGATCGAGCGGTGGTGGCCGAGCGTGTCGAACTGGCCTTGCGGCAGGCCGCGCTCTGGGAGGAGGTCATGGATCGCCTCTCGCAATCGGCGTATGGCCTGTCTGGTGGCCAACAACAGCGCTTGTGCATCGCCCGAGCCTTAGCTCCAAACCCGGAAATGATCCTTTTCGACGAACCCACCTCGGCGCTGGATCCTATCGCGACAGCGCGCATCGAAGAACTGATTGACGAGCTGCGCAACGACTACACCATCGTGATCGTTACCCACAACATGCAGCAGGCCGCGCGTATCTCCAACTTCACCGCGTTCATGCACATGGGGCACATGATCGAGTACGGCGCGACCTCGGAGTTCTTTACGAACCCGCAACACGAAAAGACGCACGAGTACATCACCGGCCGCTTCGGTTGAAGGAAGAACTGTCATGACTGATCACATTGTCCAGGCGTTCGACACCGAACTCGGCGCCATCACCCAGCAGATCAGCGAGTTGGGCCAGTTGGCAGAGCGACAGCTTACCGATGCGGTGTGGGCTCTTCGGCACGCCAGCACGGAACTGGCCGAGAGCGTCAAGGCGCAGGATCAGGAACTGGATCGCCTGGCGGCCCGCATCGAGGATGAGGCCATCAGCCTAATCGCGCGACGTCAGCCGCTGGCCGTGGATCTGCGTCATGTCATGGCCGCCATCCGCATCGCCGCCAATCTGGAACGGACGGGCGACTTGGCCAGCAACATCGCCAAGCGTGCCTTGGCGCTTGCGCCGAATCGGCTACCGGAAGTGTTCGCCGAACCGCTGCAGCGCATGGCCGATCTGGCGCTGCTGCAGTTGCACGATGCGCGCGAAGCATTCGTCGAACGCGATGCCGCTCGCGCCCAAGGGGTTTGGGAACACGACGCCACGATCGATACGTTGCACACGATGCTGTTCCAGGACATCGTGCAGGCCATGGCCGATGATCAAGCGCCGGCGCTGGATCTGGCGCATCTGTTATTCGTGATCAAGAACATCGAGCGCATCGGCGATCATGCAACCAACATCGCGGAAAACGTCGTGTACCTGGTGAGCGGCGCGGCACCGACGCAAGAACGCCCGAAGCAGGACGAAAGCAGTTCGCTCGCTCATCTGCCAGCCAAGCCTTAAGTTTGTGGTTTGAGGCCCGGTGGACGGAACCCCGGGTTATGCCGCCTTTCCCCATCTCTGCGGACTGATACTGAGCCTAACGCCGGGATCAGGAGCAGCGTCAAGGCAGAAAGCCCGGCGCCGGTCCAGAACGTCCACGCGGGTCCGTACCGATCCCACAGCCAGCCCGCTAAGATGCTGGCCACCAACAGCGCTACCCCCGACACCAGGTTGAACACCCCGAACGCCGTGCCGCGGTGCTCGGCCGGCGCGACATCTGCGATCAGGCTGGCGACAATGCCTTGGGTCAGGCCCATGTGCAGTCCCCACAAGGCGACACCGACGAACAATCCGATGGGGTTGTAGGTCAGGGCCAGGGCTACATCTGCCAGGGCCAACATCACCATGCCCACGGCCAGTATGGCTGCCCGCGACATGCGGTCGGACAAGTGGCCTGCTGGATAGGCCGTCAGCGCATAGACCGCGCTCATCACCACCAACACTAGCGGTACGTAGGTCATGGGCATTCCCACGTCGGAGGCACGCAGCACGAGAAACGCCTCACTGAAGCGGGCCAGCGAAAAGAACGCACCCAGTACGGTCAAGCGGGCGAACGCCGGCCCGAGCCGGGCCAGGCCGGCGCGAGTTAGTGGCAGACGCGCGGGTTTGCGTTCGTGGGCCGGCTCCGGCAGTCGGATCAATAACAGCACCGCCACGATGCCGGGCACGACCGCCCACCACAGCACGGCCCGGATGTCGTCGGCAAGCAGCCACATCAGCCCGATCGCCAGAAGCGGCCCGATCACCGCGCCGATGGTGTCCATCGACTGGCGCAGGCCGAATGCAGCGCCGCGCACTTCCGGCGGCGCCAGATCACCGACCAACGCATCGCGCGGGGCGCCGCGAATGCCCTTGCCAAAGCGGTCGAGCAAGCGTGCCGTGGTCACCATGGCGACGGAGTCGGCCAGCGGGAACAGCGGCTTCACCGCAGTGGCCAGGCCGTAGCCGAGCAGCACCAGTGGCTTGCGCCGGCCGATCGCGTCGCTGAGATAGCCGGAGAACACCTTCGTGACCAGCACCAGCGCCTCGGCCGCACCCTCGATCATACCGATGACCAGCGCGCTGGCGCCCAGACCGCCCGCCAGCAGCACCGGCAGCAAGCCGTGCACCATTTCCGAACTCATGTCGGTAAACAGACTGACGAAACCCAAGGCCCAGATCGTGCGCGGGATGGCCGGTCGCGCTTGTGCCGTCGAAGGGGCGTTCATGCCTGTCCCACCACCCCGTACTCAGTCGGCAAGCGCGCATAGAACAAGGGCAACTGCTCAGCGGCGAGCAGTTGCAACAACAACTCCGTTTGCTCGTCGGTGGCGATGAATTCGACCAATACCGGCTCTTCCCCAGCCAACTCGAAGAAGTGTTGTTCGTGGAGCTGTCCGTGCCGGCCGTACCCGGCCATCGCCTTGAACGCGGAGCCGCCATGAATACCCAATTTCTGGGCGCGGTCGAGCAACCACTCGTAGACCGGCAGGCCGTGATGCTTGCGGTTCTCGTAGGTGTACAGCCGCAGATGAACGCCTTTCATGCTGAGCCTCCCAGGAGTTTGAATAGCCCACGCATGACCGCAATTCCGACCAACGTGGCCAATAGCGAAGTGCCGACGTGAGCGATGGTGTGCAGACATGCCCAGCGGATTTCGCCGCGTAGCAGCATCGTGGCGGATTCCGCAGAAAAGGTGGAGAACGTGGTCAGGCCACCGAGGAAGCCGGTAGTGATTGCCAGCCGCACGACCGGAGGTAACGTTTCGTACTCTGCGAAGGCGCCGAGTGCGAGCCCCATTAGCAGTCCGCCCAGGGCATTGGCCGCGAGCGTGCCGAGCGGCAGCGCCGGAAAGGTGGCATTGAGAGCATGGCCGAGCGCCCAGCGCAGCAGTGCGCCGAAGCCCGCGCCCACGAAGATGGCGATGCTGGAAATCAGGTTCACGTGTTGCGAGCCTCCGAGGCGGAACCGGGCGCGCAGCGAGGGGGCGTCGGAATCCGGCGAACACCTGCACGCACCCGATGAGTTCGGGTGGGGCAGGCATCATCAGCCGAGGCGGCGGTTTGCCCGAATGGGGCCGGAGGAATGCCATCTCCGCGGACGGGCAGCGTACCACAGCGAATGGGTCGCCCCTGTTCAGGTGATTATGGCAGCAACATTGAACGGCATGCGGCCGCAACGTCGTCGAGGTGAAATTGAGGGGCACCGTTTGGGGCATTCGTACTGGGTGACCTTCGACAATGCAGCGACGGTGCACCTCAGGCGGGATAAACCACTATTATCCCGCATGATTTTTCAGCCAGACTTCGTGCTGTTTCGTGACTTGATTGGTATGTAATTACGTGGTACGTAATACATTACGAAATAATCCGGAGAGACGACTATGGCCCGCGGCGGGTTGTACAAGAGCGATGTGCAAAAGGCCCGCGACGCACTGCGAGCACAGGGCAAGCACCCATCGGTGGACGCCGTGCGGGTGGCGCTGGGAAATACCGGCTCCAAGACCACGATCCACCGTTACCTCAAGGAATTGGAGGAAGAGGAAGGGCAAGGCCTGGGCACCAAAGTGGCGGTCAGCGACGCGGTACAGGACCTGGTTGGCCGGCTTTCGGCCAGGCTGCACGAGGAGGCCGAAGCCGTTGTCGCTGAGGCGCAGCAGCGCTTTGCCGCCCAGTTGCAGGAGCGCAGCGAAGCGCAGGAGCAGGCTCGACGGGAGGCAGCTGCGCTAAGCGCGCAGCTCCAGCGCACCGAAACCGCGTTGCACGAGGAACGGGCCGTCCACGCCACAGATCGGCAGGCATTAGCCGATCGTACCACCGAGATCGCTCAGCTGGGCGAACGTATCACCGGCCTGATCGCTCGCTTGGCCGAGCACGAAGCCCATGCGATATCACTGGAAGAGAAGCACGCCCACGCCCGCGAAGCGCTGGAGCATTACCGGACCTCGATGAAAGAGCAGCGGGAGCAGGAGCAGCGCCGTCACGAGCACCAGGTGCAGGAGCTACAGGTCACGCTGCGCCAGGCCAACGAGGCGCTGAACGCCAAGAACCACGAACTGCTGCAGCTCAATCGTGACAACAGTCAGTGGCTGGAGCGCCACGGACGTCTGGAGCGAGAGTTGGCCGAAGCCCGCCGCGGCATCGAGGCCCAACAGAAGGAACTGGATGCCTTGCGGATGACTGCCGCCGAACATCAGGCGTTGCAGGTGCGATGGGCCGAAGACACACAGGTCTTGGAAAGGGTCCGGGCCGAGTTGGCCAGCGTACGCGTCGATGCGACCAAGGAACGGGAACGTCGCGAGCAGGCCGAAGCCAATGCCTTGCGCGCTGGCGTGCGTCTGGAAACCCTTGAGCAGCTACTGGCGCAGCTGAGCCCCGATCAGCCTGCAGTCGGCGCGGCGTCAGGTGGAAAGGAGCGGAGGCAACGATAGAGCAGCGGCGAACTCCATTTTTATCCGGCAACCCTATGAATCAGAAAGCAAAAACGGATTCTATGGGGCATTTTTATACGTATCTCGGCTGAACCCCAAGTTGGCTTCCGGGGTGTGCGGGAAGTGATAGAGCAGGTGGTGGGCAAATTCGCGCCACCCCAGTTCGCGCAGATAGGGTTCGAGGTCGGGGCGTTTACGGGCGTCTGTGCAGGCGGCACGGTCCTGCAGCACGCGCTGGATCTGCGCCGGGGTGATTTCACCGAAATGCAGGTGCGGCGAGAGACGCGAGGTACCGTGGCGCGCCGGCAGGTCGCGGCCTTTCGCATAATCCGACACGGCATCGTCGGCGAAGACCTCCAGCAGCTCCTTTGCACCGGCTTCCCCCGGCGTCCAGCTGGACTGCAGGCCGGCGTCCCAGCGGATCGCAGGCAACAGGCCAAGAGCGTCCGTCGGCAGGCTGCCCGGCAGTCGCAGCCACTCCCGCGCGCTCGCCGATGGCAGCGGTGCCGCATCAGGCAGGCCAGCGCGCAGCTTGCGCCAGAACGGGGTGAACACCCGATACGGCTGGCCGGCATCGGTGGCCAGCGTCCACGGCTCGTTCCATAGCGCGCCGGCGTGGCTGTGCACGGTGATGCCGTCCTCGCGCAGCGCCGCCTTCAGGGCGGTGTCAACGGCAATCCCGGCGGGCTCGTAGCGGCGGTTCCAGTGGACCTCGGTGGCGCCGCTGGCGCGGATCAGCGCGCGCAACTGCCCGACCGTGTCGCCGACGCCCACATGCAGGTCACCGCCTTGCGCCGCCAAAGCTCCGCGCAATGCCTCGATCGAATGATGCAACCACCAGCGACTGGCCGCACCGGGTTCCCAGGGGGCCAACTCGGCCGGCGCATGCACGTAGACGGGCAGCACGCGCTCATGGGCAAGGCACGCGGCAGTCAGCGCGGCGTTGTCGCTCAGGCGGAGGTCTTGGCGGAACAGCACCAGGGCCGTGGACATCGGGGGATCGAGCCTGCTTCAAAGAGGACCGGCTATATACGCGAAATGGGGCGTAACCGATGCATGCCCATTCCGTATTTTACATAATATGCATTATGCGAAGTTGCTTGTTGGCAGGTATCATGGCTATGCCGCCTCCTGTGCGGCGTTGAGTGTGGCCGACGGATGCAACCGACGGCAAGAACTGCCCTCGCGGGCAAAAGCAAAAAAGCGGGTTTTCAAGGGTGGTTCGGGCCACCCTTGGAGACTCCGCCGAGGCGGCTCCAGCCGCTACGGTGCCGGCTACGCCAGCACCTCCAGAGCGGGCCATCCATGGCCCATCACCCGCAGGGCTCCGCCCTGCACCCGAAGTCCAGTTCACGCCTGCGCCCCACCCAGCGCCCGCAGCTTGTGCAAGGCGAGGCGGTGCGCTTCCTGGAGCTCGTCACGGATCTTGCAGCCGGCCAGAAGCATGGCGGGATCCCGTTCTTCGGCGAGGAGCCGATCCGCGTTGACAAGCAGGTTCGAGTAGAACGCAACCGCCCGCTCCCACACGCGGTAATTCGCAGAGGCAACGCGCCCTCGGCAATCGCGGCGGCTCATGGCTGACCCTCCATGCCGATGGCTTGCAGCGCGCTACCGCACGCCGCACCGCTGGCGTCGGTGCGGCGTGTCCGCTTTGAGCGCGTACGCGTCGGCACAGCAGAGCGCGAAGTGATCGGCGTCGATCGTCGCCGAGAATTTGGGAGTGGTTGTTGCGAGGTGGAATCGGTCGCTTGATCTTGCGGCACTGTCTGCTGGCGGACTGATAGGGTCAAGCTAAGGGGATTCCGGAGAATTCCCTTAGCTTTCAACGACTTATCGTCAAGTCGCTGTCCCGCGAGAGCGGAGGAAACCTCCTGTCCTCTCGGTCCGCCCCGAAGATGTTCAGTGGCAGATGATGGGTCGTTGCCAACTGCTCGCCCGTGGGCGCGGGGCATCGACGTTGCCGACCCTACACCAAATCCGGGGTAGCCCGCAAGCCGTGCCACGGAAACCAAACTCTGGAAATTGGCCCGCTGCACCAGCAGCGATAGCCAGGCCAAGTCACCGGGCCCGAATGCCCGCCCCTCTGGCGTCACCAGCTTGCCCCGGATGAACCTGTACGCCTCCCAGCCGGGATGCAGCGTGTCGCCCCGGAGAATGACGCGGAGGAGCCTGTAAGCGGCGTAGCTGGGCCTCGCTGCGCCTGTTTCCCAGTTGCCTACGGTGCGCAGGCTGACACCAACGAGGCGGGCCACATCGGCGCGAGTCTTGCCGGTGAATTCCCGAAGCTCGCGGAACTGATCAGGCGTGATGGAAGGAAGGCGGGAGCGTTTGCAGTAAAGCCCTGAACGGGAACCATACGGCACCGTATGCATTATGCGAAGTTGCCTGATCCGTGTTTTCATGTGCAGGCCGCCTCCTGTGCGGCTTTGAGTGATTGCCTCCGAGGAAACGCCCCGGCGCCAGCCGACAAACGCCCATTTACCGACCCACAATCGCCCGCGTTTCGTACCGCCTCCAAGAAAACGCCCGGACGAAGGAACAACCGCCGACAACACGCCCATTGTTCTCCGGCGACTGGCGGATCGCAACCGCTGAATTGGCGGCCTCGCACCTCGCTAGATCCTGGCAAGTGGGCGGCCGGCTGCTCGTGCCGGCTAACAACATGCCCTCTGGTTTCTTCAACGCTACGAGAAGATGACCTGATGTCGACCACGGTCGCTCAGCCGGCTCCTCGAGCTTGGTCAGCAACAGCACGCGTGGCCCCAAGGCAATTGGCCAACACCGCTCCAAGGACGCCATCAGAACTTCGACGGCCCCGGCCTTGTGCTGGCCACCGCACAGTTCAGTGCTCCGCGCCGGCGCTCTTCGTGTACACCCTACGCAGTCTGAGCTGTACACAGAAACCTTGGCGCAATATCGGGTGTACGCCTAATCTAGCTGAAGGCATCCAAAACTAGCCAACACCCGCGCCTTCTCCCTCAAACGGCGTGCTCTTTTGTCCTCACCCGCAAACGTACGCATACATCAATCCGCACCCACTAACGACAGCATGCTCAGCGCAGAGTTGATTGAATAGGCCTTGCACTCCAGATGTGCCAAGCCTATCCAGATGGCGACGTCAACAACGCTTATCACATCATCAGTTCAATTGCGGCCCATAGAAGCGCTCGACACCACGTTGGAGCAGGTAGTCGGGCCTACCCTTTTGTGGGTTGAAGGTAGCCATATCCATGTAAATGCCAGCTTCTGCGCACAGTGTTTGGATAGCCGTAGTGCTCGCACGAACCGCCCGCTCCGCGTGTTCCGGGCCTACGCCGATGGCCACGAGGAATCTACTGGCTCCCTCAAGCGGCTCCAGCTCAAGAAGATACGCGGCCCGCACGAAAGGCATGTCCATGTACACCGCCATCAGCGTCGGCATGAGCCACGTGGGCGGATTCGCTTCTTCCAAAGATACAAGTGGCGCACTGTCGTCCTGGTCCAAGATCTCTACGCGCGCGACCGAGCCATCTTTAAGAAGCGCAAGGACCTCTTCGGGGTAGAGCACGCACCCGCCATCGTTTGGATTGAGCATGAAGGTAGCGCCTGGCGATCCTTGCAACAGGTCGCGCCCTGTCATCTGGACTATCCGGATCGTCGGACCCGATGCAAACAATGCCTTGGAGCGAGAGGTAAAGAACGGGACGGCATAGAACCCGTCCGGATGCCTGAACTGGATCAACCGTGTACGCGGATAGTCGTCTGAGATTGGCGCGTGCGCGTAGACCCTTGCATCAAGGAGATGGCGAAAGAACAGCACCTCGTCATCGTGGCTTAGCCGCGCCAACTCTAGACGCCTTTCCAGATCCTGCTCTGCAGGTGATGACATCGAGAACGCTCGATTCTTTGGGCTTGTCTTGATCATCTCGCATCTCTGCTACGTCGATCGTCCAATGCGTTCAACATGGCGATGAAGTCGCTCAGAACGCTCCGTGCTGCGCATCAAGAGGGTCGGCAGGGATTCGTGTAAAAAACAGCCGTTGATGGCCTAACTGCCTGCCGCCAAAAGAATTTTCCTCGAAAAATCGATCGGCGTGATATCGCGGTTGACGTCTAGCGTGTAGTCGCCGAAGCGGTTGATATGCGAGGTGCGATATGGCGAGAGTCCGGCCAGAACTTCGGCGCTGATCTGGCGGCCCTCTTCCCGAAGCTCGGCCAGTACGCGGGTCATCTGCTCCACGTTGTGCAGGATGATCATGTTCGCGACCAACTGGTTATAACGAACGATCTTGCGCTGCTCGTGTTGGATGTTCTCGGCGATGATCCCTTCTCCGCCGAAGAAAGCCCATTTGATGAAGCCGTTGAACTCCTCGCTCTTGTTGGTCGCGGCATTGATGGTCCTGCGTACCTCGACATCGTCGATATAGCGCAGCAGGAACAGGGTGCGCACCACCTTGCCCAATTCGCGAAAGGCCCAATAGAGCTTGTTCTTTCGGCTATAAGTGCCCAATCGGCGCAGGATTGTCGAGGCGGTGATCTTGCCCAGCTTGATCGACACAGCGACTCGCAGCATGTCATGGAGATGCGTGCCGATCAGGGCCCAGTCGATGCTGTCACCGAACAACGTTTGGATGTTCTGGTAGCTGCGCGCCGGTTCCGGGCGCGAGAAGACCAGGTCCTTGATGTTGCGGATGCGCGGCATCAGCTGGATACCAAGCAGATGCGCCAGGCCGAAGACCGGGAAGCTCTGCGCCTGGGTATCGCCGTGCACGGTGTCCGGACGGATATCGGAGGTGTTGGCCAGCAGGCCATCGAGGATATACACCGCCTCGTGCACGCCGCACGGAATGAAATGGCTGAACAAGGCGATGTACTTGTCGGACACATGGTAATAGCCAATGCCGCCGTAGCCGCCATAGCGGATGTGGTATTCGGATAACAGGTTCTGCTCGTACACGCTCCACTTGGTGCCGTCGGCCGAGGCGCTTTTGCCGCTGCCCCAGTACCCCGGCAACTCGAACTTGTTGTAGGTATTGATCACCTCGACGATCGCCTTGTCGAGGGTGTCCTCGGTGATGTATTTCAGGTTCAACCATGAAATCTGGCGCCGGCTGAATCCCTTGACCGATCGCGCCGTCTGGGTCGGTCCCAGATTGCAGCCGTAGCAGAACAACGTGGTGATCACGCGCCGCTGCAATTCGTCGACGCGGCTGTCGGTGCCGGCGATGGGCCGAAAATGGTGATGCAGCTGCAGCCAGTGCGAGGTCTCCACCAACACGTCGACGATGCTGGTCGGCGGCAGGCGCTCGGTGACCAGGCCATCCACCACGACGATGGCCTGCGAGACCTCCGGGCGCTGTAGCCGTTTGAGAATCAGGCGGCCGTCGACAATGTCGGCGTGCACGTTCTTCGGAAAGCGCATATCGACTTCGTCAGCCAGTGCGATCAGCTCGGCGCGCAAGCCCTGCACGAACCCGGCCGCCTCGGTCGGGATGCCGGCGACTTCGCCGTAGGCTTCTAGTTCCTGCGCGAACGTCGCTTCGTCCACCAGTTGTTCGCGGTAGTCGTCGTAGCGCTCACCGTGCGGAATGTACAGGTCGCCAGATTTCAGCTCGTCCTTGATCTGGGCGAGCACCGCCAGCTCGAAATACTTGCGATGAATCCAGCCTTCGCCCGCCGCGGCCAGCGTTTTGGGCATTACGTGTCTGCGCCAGGCTGCGGACAGCCAGCTCAGGTCGGTGGCCACATCCACGCCCAGGCTGGCCGCCTCGATCGCTTCGCGGCGCTGCGGCCGCAGCGACAACACGGCCGCGATCATCCGCTCCATCGACGAGTCCAGGCTTGATGAGCGCAGCCCCATGATCTCCAGGCAGTTCAGCAGTAATGGGCGCGCCGTTCCGTAGGGCGCCAACAGGAACGGCAGGTAGTTCCGCCCCGCGTAGGCCATGTGCTCTTCGCATTCGGCCAGCAGCAGCCCCACGTCGGCTGTGAGTGCGTCACCGATGGCATCCACCCGTTGGCTGTCGGTGCCATCGATCTGGTAGGCCTGCAGGATGTCCTTGAGTTGGCCGATCAGCATGTCGGCACGTTTGCTGTGGTCGAGCTGGTAGGCGATCAACTTCTGCTGGGCGCTGTTTTCCAACTTCTGAATGAGGCGAATGAACAGGTCCGCCGCATCGTCGAGCGTCTTGCCGTACTGCGAGCGGATGAAGATGGTGGCCAGCGCATAGCGCTTGGCTGGCTTGAGTTCGGCCAGTTCGCTCGCATCCAAGGCGCGCGCCATGGCACGGAACTGCTTGAGTTTTGGCACCGGCACGTCCACCGCCGGCAGTTGTTGGGCCAGGCGTTGCAGTCGCTGGATATGCTGCAGGTAGTAGCGCACTTCCTTGTTGGTCGGGCGCTTGGGCTCGCGCTTGAGCGCTTGCCAGCCGCTGTGGCTAGCACCGGGCGGTGTGTGCAGCAGGTCGTCGATCAGGCCGCGCATCGCCGGCGTCAGGGCGGAGGCGATGCGTTGGTAGTGCGCTTCGTGGACCTTTTCGCGAGCTTGGCTGGCGATGCGTTCGAGGGTACTGAACGCCGGCAGTTCGTACCGGTGATGCACCAGTTCTTCCAGCATCACGTTCACGATGTCGGGCACGATGTGCTTGGTCTGAGCGGCGCTCTCGGCGATCGTCGCCAGCCAAGCCCGTCCCTCCGGTCCCAGTATGCGCACCCCGAGGAACTCGCGCAGGCGGGCCAGATGCCCGCGCTTCGCGCCCGACGTGTCGTAGGCGGTCAGTTTCTCGGCCGCCGGAATCCGCACGTAGCCGGATGCGTGCGCTACATGCTGGATCACTCGCATGGGCACTTCGGCTAGCAGGACGAAGTAGCCCAGTCGCTGGAACAGCTTCAGATGCAGCAGGACCGCCAGCCGCGCCGTCGGCGTTTGTGCAGTGCTGCGCACCCACGTCAGTTCGACCTCGGTTGGCGTGTAGACCTCACGAAGTTCTTTGGCGGTGGGATCAGGTTTGAGGCGTGGATAGGCGGTTTCGTGGAGGGTGGTCATGCAGTCCGTCGTCGCAAGCAGCAAGCAATTCGAGCGCGGCTAATCCCAATGCCGGTCACCGGCTTCATCGCGAAGGGCGACACTGAGAAAGCACTGGTGGTTGTCGGCGATGCGGTGCATTTCGTCGAGCAGCATCGCAATGGTTTCTTCCAGCGCCGCATCGTCGGCCGCCGTCACCAGCAGCCGGAAGTGAGTGCCGTCGACGTCCAGGCGCTGCGCCCGGTGCGGCGTCAGACACAGTTCTTCGATCAACCGGCGTGCCTTGGCCAGCCCGCGCACTCTCGGCGTGAATCGGGTCAGCATGAGCCGCGCGTCGAGCGTGACGGTTATTCCTGGTTCGGGCGTTGGCGCCGGAAGCACGAACGTGGGAGCCGATGCCGCCTCTGGCAGACAGGCCTCGATGCGCTGTCGCGAGAACGGATCCTCGCCGTCGATATAGCGCATCGCCGATTGCACGTCGCGCCAGCCGACATACTCCATCAACGCCTTCACGTCCCAGCCGTTTGTGTTGGCCCAGCCGGCAAAGCCGCGCCGCAGCGAGTGGCTGCTGTAGTCGCCGACGGAGGTCAAGCCCGCCCGCGCCAGCAACTGCCGCAGCAACCGGATCAGGCTGTTGGGATGCAAGGACGCATCGGACACCCCGGCCCAGCGATCAATCCCCCGAAACAGCGGTCCTTCGGTCAGTTGGGCCGCCTCGACCCACGCCACCGTGGCAGTCACCGGGCACAGTCGAGACAACGCGGGCACCTTATATGTGGTCCCTGCAGCTTGGCGATCGCCTTTACTGCGCGGCAGGAAGCAGGTCATGCCTTCGCCCGCGACCAGGCGCAAATGCTCGACTTGCACGCGGATCAGCTCGTCTCCGCGAAACCCGCGCCAGAATCCCAGCAAGACCAGCGCCCGGTCGCGCAGGTGGCGCAATTCCGCAGCGCGATCGCAGCGGCCCTTGGCCGCAGCGATCGCGTCTTCCAACCAATCTGCGACCTGCGCCAACTGGGCGAGTTGCAACGGCGTGGCCTGTTTCTCGACGCGGGGATGCAGGGTCTGAATGCCCTTGAGTACTTTGCGCACCCGCGACGCCTGGGTTGGGTTGGCAAAGCCGTGTTCGATATGCCAATGCGCCAGCGCCGCCAAGCGTTGTTTCAGGGTGTTGGTAGCAAGTTGGCCAGCATGCTCGGCCAGATAGCGGGCCACACTGTCGGCGGTGGCCGGCAGATGGCCGCCCCATTCGACCTCGAAATGCCGCACAGCCGACGCGTAACTCCGCCGCGTGTTCTCGCGCGTAGCGGCATCAAGATAACGTTCGACTTCGGTCATGTGGCGGCGCTGTGCGGCTTTTGGCCACGATACCGGAGGTCCAAGGACAGGTGAGAGAGGGACGCGGGCAGCGAGCATTTCAAGCCGGAGGGATCAGACCCGGGAGGCGCGCCGGCGCGAGGTCGCCAGCAAGCCGATCAGGGCGAGCAGCGAGAAGCCGGCGCCGGCGACGAACGTCATGGCGGGGCCGCCCGCCGTCCACAGCGCGCCGGCCAGCATGCTGGCGACCAGCAAGGTCAGGCCCGTGAGCAGGTTGAACACGCCGAAGGCGGTCCCGCGCAGGTCGGCGGGGGCGGCATCGGCGATCAGCACGGTCAATAGTCCTTGGGTCACGCCCATGTGCAGGCCCCACAGCACCGTGCCCAGGCCGACCCACCACAGCGACGAGGCCGCCGCCAACGCCACGTCGGCGGCGATCAGGAACACGATGCCCAGCGCCAGCAATCGGCGCCGGTCGATGCGATCGGAGAGATGGCCGAACGGCCAGGCGCTCACCGCGTAGACCACGTTCATCACGATCAGCACCAGCGGTACGTAGGTCGCCGACAGGCCCACACTGCTGGCACGCAAGAGCAGAAAGGCTTCGCTGAAACGCGCCAGCGTCAGGGCGGTGGCGAACGCGACGACGAGCCAGTACGCCGACGGCAGGCGACCCAGTTCGTCGCGATGGATCGGGATGCGCCGGCGTTGCCGCGTCTGGTGGACTTCGGGCTCTTGCACACCGTAGACGATCAACAGCACGGAGATCACCGCCGGCACGACGGCGACCCAGAACACGAGACGAAAATTGTCGTGGCTGGTCGCCATCAGCAACAGCGCCACAGCCGGTCCCGCGAACGCGCCGACGGTGTCCATCGACTGACGCAGGCCGTAGGCCGCGCCGCGCGATTCGATCGGGGTGATATCGGCCACCAGCGCATCGCGCGGCGCCCCACGGATGCCTTTGCCGATGCGATCGACGAACCGTGCGGTCAGCACCAACCCCAATCCCTCCGCCAGCGGGAACAGTGGCTTGGTCAGTGCACCCAATCCGTAGCCGAGCAGCACCAGCGGCTTGCGCTTGCCGATCCAGTCGCTGACCGTGCCGGAGAACACCTTGACGATCGACGCGGTGGCCTCGGCGATACCTTCGATGAGGCCCACCGACATGGCGCTGACACCCAGCACGCTGACCAGATAGATCGGCAGCAGGCTGTGCACCATCTCCGAGGACATGTCCATGAACAGGCTGACGAAGCCCAAGGCGATCACGCCGCGCGGTAGTCGAGTACGCGTCATCGATTTCTTCCGTTCCAATACGCCCGCGCGCACTCGCGTGGCTGCGGGCGTGCGTTTGCGTTCATCACGTTGGCTCGCTTGCTACCCAGCGGCTTGCGTTCCCTTGGCGCGGCGCGATGCATGCACGCGCTAATGCCGCACATAGCGCTGCAGGCTAACCCGCAGCACCGCCCGGATCTCGCGACCCGGATAATGGTCAGACACGATGGTCGCAGGTCCGCTCACGCGGTTGTGGGCGTATTCCAGATGCAGGTTGGCCAGGCCACCCGTATTCGGCAGGTTGTAGTTCAGCCCCAGCCGCCAAGCCTGCTGCGTCGCATCGCCCAGCGCGTCGCCGCCGATGCGAACGATGTCGTAACGAACGAACACGTCGAGATCGCCCGATGTCGCGCCGGTAACCAGGGCGTGTTGGAGCATGGTGTAGCCACCGGCGGCGTACGTGCCGCTGCCGCTGAAGCGGGAGTAGATCCCTTCGGCCTCCCACGTGGTCGCACGACCCTGCCATGGGAAGGTGTAGGCAATGTCGGCTTCCCCGGTGTTCTTCCGGCCCGTTGCAGGCACGCTGCCCAACGATCGGCCTCCGATCGCCGTTGCAAGGGTGAATGCCCGGTCGTGAATGTCGCCCGTCGTATCCAGGGCGACACCGGTCGTGAGCTTGCGGTCATCTGTCTTCACAGGTGTAAACACAACCTTGCCCGACAGCGAGTTGCCCACCGCGTATCTCGGGTCCGGTGTATTGAGCGAGCCGCGGTTGTCGAGCGCGGCCAGCTGCACTGTGACGCGGTCCGAAAGGGCAGCCTGTGCCTGGATGCCGAACTGAGTGCCGAAGCTGTTGACCGATCCGTGTTCTTCAAGGATCAGGGAGCGATTGATGGTCGGCAGGTTGCCGGACGAGAGATTGTCTTCCCGCGAAAGGATGTGGGTGTTTTCGCCGATCAGGAACCGGAACTTCCCCGGATCGTCCGGGTTTTGCAGCGCAACGAAGAGGTTTTCGAAATTGCGACGCCCTACATGACCACCCGCGCCGCCGAAGTCACCGAAAAAGTTGGTGTTGGTCAGGTCGACCTCGTAGACAAATGCCGGGCGAAGCGCTGCCGACAGCCGCGGCAGGTCGATTTCCATCCCCTGTCGGACGCGCCGGAAGTAATCTGGACCGTCCGGGTCAATCGCGCGCTCGGCGAATCCCCAAGCCACCACCCGGAAATCACCGGACCGGTAAACGAGGCCCGCATCGGGCTCGAATGACCAGCCCGTTGGTGCCTGCACGGACGTCTCCGCCCCCTTGACGCCCGTGCGTACGTCACTCTGCGCGCATGCTGCGCCGGGCAGCCACGCGAGCGCGGCGGCGAGGGAAAAGACTGTGCGAGCAAGTGGCGATGTCTTGGAATTCGGGGTCATCTTCTAGTTCTCTGTGATTTCAGATACATCAAGGCTGGCACGTGCCGCGCCAAAGGATTCGGCCAGGATCGCCTCCGGGCGCACACCCAAGGACGACAACATGGCGGCGACATCGCGCATCATTGGATCGGGTCCGCACAGATAGACCTGCGCATGACGCAGGTCAGGGATGCGCATCTGCAGGATCTCGGATGTCAGGCGGCGCGAGGCGCCACCGCTGCCCTCGCGCGTGTAAACCCATTCAACGCGCACGCGATCACTCTCGGCGGCCCATCGACTCAGCTCATCGGCACGGATGCGATCCGTGGGCGTGCGGATCGAGTGCACAAGCGTGATGCGTCCGGCAAGTGGGTCGGCAAGCAGTTGCGGAATCATGGCGAGAAACGGCGTGATCCCAACGCCGCCGGCGATCATCACGTGATGCTCCGCGCCCTTTTGCGGGATGAACGCGCCGAGGGGACCGCGCACGTCAACCAGGTCGCCTTCATGCGTTTGCTGATGCAGGACGGCGGAGAAGAAGCCGTCCTGCTCGGCCTTGACGGTGAGATCGAATCGGTCGTTCACGAGGGGCGCCGAGGCGATCGTATAGGGACGGATGCCCGCCAATTCCACGTATTGCCCGGCCGCAAAGCTGAAAGGCAGGGCGCCGCCTTTCGGGTTCACCAACGTCAGGCTCCGGATTCCCGGAGCCTCCGTCCGCACGCTTGCGACCTGCAGCAAGCCGCGCCAGGGCGCAACTGTCACAGCGTTGTCAACACTGGCAGGCTGCTCTGCCGCCTTGACTGTGAAGTGGTAACGAAGCCGCCACGCAGCGAGCATGATCGCAACCAACGCGCAGCCCTCGACGATCGCCTTGCCGGCGTCGAAGTAATCGATCGGGGTGTTGGCATCGAGATCGGGGTCGATGAGCAGGCCATGCACCAGCATCACGGGCAGCACCGCGTACGCAACAAAGTGGAGCAGTTTCCATAGCCGCAGACCGACCGCCAGACGGAAGAACGACGTCGTCGCAACGAACAGCATCGCGTAGAAGGCGATCGTCCCGAGCCCTGCGAACACCGGGTCGACCGGCGCGCGGAACGGAATGTAAATCGCCGACAGCGTGAATGGATGAGTGCGATGCGCGAGTAAAAACAACGGATGCGCCAGGACGACGCCGAGCGCCGTGTAGCCGATCCACTTGTGCAGCTTGTATAGGGACGCCGGGAGACGACGTCGCGGCCAACGAACCAACGGGTCGTACCGGAGTGGCTGGAGGATCCCCAGTGCGAAATTAAGCGTCAACAGGATGATCGCAACCCAGCCGAACCAGGCGGCAAAGTCCGACAACGAGAGCCCGAACCCAGTCAACGCGCTAGCACCGAGCGAGCCTAGCGACTCGCTCGCGCAGCCGGTGAGCAATGCGGCCAGGACTGAAAGGAGGCGCTTCGCTGTAGTTTTGCATCTTGCTGACACGGGGATCCTCATGGTGCTGTCTGCCGCGAATGATTAACCGCGGGTCCTGCCGTGTCGCGCCCCGTCGTCGAGTCGTGGCGCAACAGCAGGTAGCGACCATCGTGCGAGGTCATCAGCAGGTTCAATTGCCGCTGCAGACGTGCGGGTAAATCATGAAAAGCAACCGCAGTGGTTGCGACATAGTGCATCGAAGGGCCCGCCAAACGTGTCTCCAGGACGGGCAACGAGTCCACCCGCTCGGCGCGGCCGCGCGAATAGAACTCGGCCGAAAACGGACGCTGCTGGTAGTAAATCAGCGACGGTGCCCGTGCCGCCCAGTCTTGTTGGTAAGCCAGGAGCATTGGCTTTTGCGACTCGAACCCCACCCGCGGCCAGATCTGCCACACGATCAGGGCGATCGCGACCGGCATCACCAGACCGCAGGCGGCCAGCCGATCCCGCGGCAACGGTACGGACCGGGCCTGCCAGGCCTCGGCCGTCAACAATCCGAACCCGATCAACGCCGGCAACACGTAACTCGGCAGAATGTTGCGTGCGGGCGTGAACAACAGCAATGGCGCCAGCATCCAGCACAGCAGATACAGACGCCAACCGTCATCGGCTTGCAAGGTCGCCGGCGCCAGTTGCCCGCGTTGTTGGCGCAGGCGCCACAGCCACCACGGCGACCAGGGCAAGGTACCGAGCAGTGCGAACACCCAGATGGTTCCCAGCGGATACGGATGACCCGAGCCGTAGAGATCGCCCTTCCAGCCACTCACGGTGAAGCGCTGCCAATGCTCGCCGACCAGGAAATAGTGCAGGAACCCCGGGCTCTGGACTTCGGCTGCCCAGTACCAGGGCACCACCAGCAGTGCCGTCAGCGCACTCCCCGAGATCCACGGCACCGCGCTGACGAGCGCACGCCAGCGGCCGGTGAACAGCGCCCAGCCCGCAATCGGTCCCAGGCTGAGCACGGCGGCGACCGGTCCCTTCGCCAGCAGGCCGATCGCCAGACCGACGAAAAAACCATAGCCCCAGCCGCGTGACCCGGTGGCCTGCGCCCGCCAGAATGCGGTCATGGCCAGGGTCGTGCCGAACAGCATCGCCGGATCGGTCATGACCGCGCCAGCGTCGACCGTCATCAACGCGGTCGTGGCGACCACCGCCGTACCCCGCAAGGCGAACTCACCTCCGCGCGGACGCGCCAGCAGATACACCAGCGCGCAGGTCGCCACACCGAGCAACAGCGAAGGCAGCCGCGCCGCAAACTCGTTGACCCCCATCAGCTTGTAGGACAGCGCCGTCAGCCAGAACGACAGCGGCGGCTTGCCCCAGAACGGCACGCCGTAGTCGATCTGCGGCACGATCCATTGCCCTGTCTCCAGCATCTTGCGTGCGATCTCGCCGTACCGCGCTTCGGTGGTATCGGTGAGCGGATAGGCGCCGAGCGTCAGCAGGCGCACGCTCGCCGCGAAGGCCAGCACCGCCCACAAGACGTGTCGCTGTGACAGGCGGATCATGGCGCCACCGGTCTCGACGACAAGGCGATGGCAGTGCGCGCTGGCGGACAGTATGTGTCGATGAGATAGAGCGGACGCTGCTTGGTCTCAACGAACATCCGGCCGAGGTATTCGCCGAGAATGCCTACGCACAACAGTTGCGCTCCGCCGAGGAACAGCAGCACGACCATCAAGCTCGGATAACCGGTGATCGGCTCCCCAAACACCAGCGTCTTGAGGATGACGAAGACCCCGTAGGCAAACGCCGCCAACGCGACCAGCAGCCCGACATAACTGGCCACTTTCAGCGGCAGCACGGTGAACGAAGTGAACCCTTCGATCGCCAGATTCCACAGGCGCCAGTAGTTCCATTTGCTACTGCCGGCATGCCGTCGTTCGCGGTGATACGTCAGTTGGATGCGGGGGTAGCCGACCCAGGCGTACAGGCCCTTCATGAAACGGTTGCGCTCGCGCAGCGTCTTGAGTGCCTCGACCGCACGGCGGCTCAGCAGACGAAAGTCGCCGACATCGGGAGTCATGGCGACATCACTGACGCGCGTCATCAGCCGATAGAACGCGTGCGCCGTCCACCGTTTCGCGGCGGATTCGCCCTCGCGGCTGGCGCGTTGCATCTCGACCTGGTCGAACCCCTGTTTCCAAGCATCGACCAGCGCGGCAAGAAGTTCCGGCGGATCCTGCAGGTCGGCATCGATGATCACCACCGCGTCGCCCTGCACGTGGTCCAGCCCCGCGGCCATCGCGGTTTCTTTGCCGAAATTGCGGCTCAGCGCGAGGACGGCGACGCGCGAGTCGTCGACCTGCAGCCGTGCCAACCAGGCGCGACTGTCATCGGTGCTGCCGTCGTCGACGTACAGCACCTCGACCAGCAGGGGAAGGCCGACGACCGCCGCACACAAGCGGCGATGAAATTCCGGCAACACCTCGGCCTCGTTGTAGACGGGTACGAGGATCGAAAGCAGTTCCCGCTCCGCGCTCGGGTCAGCGGGCGGTGGTTCGGCAGCCGATGCGCGGTTTCCCATGGTCGGGCATTTCGCTCCGACCGGAATTCGGTGATCCGGGAAAGACGACATCCCGCTGCAGCCCTACTGAACGAAGCCGCCACGCTAGAACCGGCACTGTCGGCTTTTTGTCGGCTGCCCTTACACCGCCTTTGGGCGCGTCCGCAGGTCCACCGTTACGCGCAGATCACCCTCCACACCCGGCACGTGGGCCAGGGTCCAGCCTAGCCGTTCGCACAGCCGCTGGACCAGGTACAGCCCGATGCCCGCGCCACTGGCGCGGCCGGTCTCGGCCAGCGCCACCGCTCGATACAACCGAGCGATCGCCGCCGCATCCAGCGGTTCGCCGCTGGTTTCGATGGAGAAGACGCCGTCGTCCAGTGCGATCTGCAGGCGCCCGGCAGGGGTGTGCTCGATCGCATTGCGCAGCAGGTTGCCGAACACCATCGCCGCCACCGTCGGTGTCACGCGCACCGTGGTCGGTTCCAAGGGTCCCAATTCCAATGTCAGCGGCTTGCCGAGCAACAGCGGACGATAATCATCGACCAACGCAGGCAACCAAGCCTCCAGCGCGAGCGGCGCCATCGCGGCCGGGGCGTTGGGTTCCTTGGCCAGATGCAACAGCACGCCGAGCATGGCCTCCATGTCGCCGGCGGTATGCCGGATTCGTTGGAGGGTGTTGTGGCCTTGGTCGCTGAGCGGTTCGGTTTGCAGCACTTCGGCCGCACCGGCGATCACGGCGATCGGCGTGCGCAGTTCATGGCTGGCGGTGTCGATGAACTCGCGCTCGCGCAGCACGAACCCGTCCAGCCGTCGCAGGAAATCGTTGAAGGCGCTTTCGAGCGCGCGGATCTCGCGCTGGGGAAAGTCCGTGACGACCCGGGTTTCTCGTTGCGACGGATCCAGCGCGCGCACCCGTTCGATCAGTTCGGAGACGGGGCGCAGCAGGCGTCCGGCCAGCCACCACGTCGCGAGCAGTAATCCACTCAGGCCCAAGACCACCACCACCGTCAACAGCACCGTCAGACGACGCTCCTCGGCCTGTTGCGAGGAAATGTCGACCAGCGCCGCCATGCGATGACCGTTCACCCGTCGCACCAATACCGCGTACGGCAGATTGCCCGGCTCGATATCGTCGTACAGCCCCGGACCCAGGCGCTGCACATCCGCGGGTAGATCCGCGGCGGCTGGCGAATCCAGGTCGACCAGCCGGACACTGGGTGTGGGCAATTCGTCAGCCGCAATGCCGGCCGCTTGCAGATCGCGCACCAGGACATCGGTCAGCAGGTTGTTCCAGACTTTGCGCTCGTGGTGCTCGCCCAGGATGACGCCTGCTACCAGCAGTGCCGCACTCAACCCCGCCGCATACAACAGCAACCCCACAGTGATGCGATGACGCAGACTATTCAGCGCCATCGCCGGGCTCCGGTTGAGGGGCGAGGCGGTAACCGATGCGAGGGACCGTGTGCAGCAGTTTCAACGCGTAGGGCGCGTCGATCGCACGACGCAACACATGGATCTGTGAACGCAACAAGTCGCGGTCGGGCAGTGCATCGCCCCACAGCACCTCTTCGAGCCGCTCGCGTGGCACCACGGCGGGCGCGGCGCGCATGAGATCTTCCAACAGCCGGCGGCACGCCGGTTGCAGCGCGATCGTTTGCCCGGCCCGCTGCACCTGCGCCGTGGTCAGGTCGAGCACCAGATCGGCCACCCGCAGGCAGGCTGCGGTCACCTGGCCACGCGCCCGCCGCACCTGCGCTTCCAGACGCGCCTCAAGCTCCGCCAGTTCAAAGGGCTTGACCAAATAGTCGTCGGCACCGGCGCGCAACATCTCGATCTTGTCCTCGGTACGCGCCCGCGCCGTCAGCATCAGTACTGGCACATCCTTGCGTATCTGCAGACGCAGCGACTGCAGCAACTGCGCTCCGTCGACGCGCGGCAGCATCCAGTCCAGCACGATCGCGTCGTAATTGTTCTCCGTCGCGAGTATGAGCCCGGTGGCTCCGTCCGGCGCGGCATCGAGCGTATGTCCGCGCGCCTCGAAATAGGTGAACAGGTTGGCGACCAGGCGGTGGTTGTCTTCGACGATCAACAGCTTCATGGGCAGGGCGGACATTGAACAGTGGAGCTGCGATGGAGAGCGCCACGTGTTCCGGAGCGCGCGGTGTCAGCGCGCCTTGCGTCCATGGATCACGTGCCAGGGAAACACCACGCCGACAGTCAGTCCGATGGCCCAGTGGACAATCGATCCGATCGCGCGCCAGCGTTCGTCGCCCAGATAGTACAGACCCCAGCCGGTTGCCCCCAGAAGGATGACCATCGCGACGAGACTTGCGCCGAGCCGGCGATTGCGGCGGGCACGCCAGCTGCGTCGAGCGTGAATGACCCAAATCAATCCGAACGCCCAGATTGCGAGCCAGGCGCAGAAACCGTGCAGGACCAGCAGCGGATGTTCAAGTACGTTCGGTTCGGGCCCGAACTCGCCATCGCGCATGAAAAAGGAATGCGCCAGCAACCAGCCGGCACCGGTCAACCAGAGTGCGGCGGCACTGAGATACACCAACCAGCGGTGGCCGCGGCCGAGACGGAAGTGCTCGCCGTGGCGATGGTGGCGCGGGCTCATGCGGCTTCCGCCTGCACGCGCCACGGGTGCGCTTGGCCGACATCGAAGATCAAGGCTTCCGCGTGCAGCCGCCGCAACAGGCCCAGCGCGCGTGGGCCTTGCGCATGCACCACCTTGGTCAATGCATCGGCCCAGATCGCACGTCGCGCGACCACGGTGATGGAGCGCCCCGCCGGCAGTGCGCGCTGCGTCAGCGGATCGACCACATGTTTGCCTTGCCCGTAGTAGCCCGCACTGGTGGCAACCGCGCCGTCGGTGAGTTGGCCCAGCGCCTGCGGTGGCTGCGACAAATCGGGATGACGCACCAGGATCGGCACCGGGCGGGCGCCGAATACGCGCAGGTCGCCGCCGGCATTGACCGTGCCCGCAAACGCGCCGCCCGCGCGCAATACCGACACCGCGCGATCCACCGCTGCACCTTTGGCAATGCCACTCAAGTCCAGCCACAACGGTCGGGCATAACGCACACGCTGACCGGGCAGCAGGTGTACGTCGCGGAAGCAGGCGGTCGGATCCGGGCGCGGCAGCAAGCTGTCTTGCGCTACATGGATCGACCCGGCGATCGATGGATCGAACGCGCCCCCGCTCGCCCTCGCCAGTGCCAGCGCGGCCCTCAACACGCCCCAAGTCACCCCGCTGACACGTACCGGCTCCAGATGCGCCAGGCAGTTCATCGCCGTCAGTTCGCTGTCGAGCGATTGGAAACTCATCGCATGGTGGATCTGCTCCATCGCCGCAAATGCCGCTTCAAGGGCCTGCAAGGCCATGGCGTGCGACGCGTGCGCGACCTGGATCGACACGATAGTGCCGAGCAGGGGTCGCGCACGCGTCAGTTCAACGTTTGGCGGCGATAACGGCATGGGTCGCCAGCAGTCGCTTCACGCCATCGGTGACATGGCGGCAGGACAAGGTGGCGCCGGAGAGGTTGCGGATATCCGCATCCAGCTTGAGCGCAGCGCCGTGTCGCTTGCCGGAAAACTGCGCTCGCCAGGCGGGATTGCGCACCTGGCCGCCGTAGGTCTCGCGGTATTCCAGAATTTCCAGCCCCGTTACCGCACCAGCGGCGTTGATTGCCAGCGCATAGGTGATGAAATCGTGCTTGCCGATGACGCGGTCGACGAAAAACATGGCGTCGCTATCGGCGCGCCACGCCCGTACCTCGCGCTCGCGCACCCGCACGCCCGAAGCCTTTTCGATCTGGGCGACCTGCGCCGTCGACAACGTGACCGCAACCGGTGTCATTGTGTGCCCGGGCATCAGCTGCGCCTGGGCTTGTTCAACAGTCAGATACACCGTGGCGCAGCAGGGCGCCGCCACAATGATCGCGGGCGGCATCAGCAGCCATTGCATGCGAAAGGTCATGCAAGCCTCAGAAGTTCACACCGACTTTGACACGCAGTTCGTTCAACACGTCCTCTTCCAAGTGGTATCTGGAATTGGCCGTGGGATAAACCGCCGGGTCAACCTCGTAGGCGCTGTAGGCCTTGCTGCCGCTGAGTTGACGCAACCAGGTCGCGCTCAAGTACCAGCGCTCCGATCCGTAGGTGAGCGTTGGCCCCAGGAAGAAGTCGTTATGGTTCTTGACGCCGTCAAGCACGTCCATGTGATGACGCGCCTCCAGACCGGCATACCAGCTTGGCGCCACGCGATACGACAGTCCCGCGGTGTGGGTGATCGATACTTCGCTCTCGCTGCTGCCGTCCTCCGGGAACGAACGGCGCTCGAATTCGGTCGCGAGGTTGTAAACCGCGATCAGCGTGTCATCCAGAAAATTCTTTTGCACGATCAGCTTGGGCTCGAACGAATACTGCTCCGTGCGTGCGCCATCAACCTTGGGGAAGTAGCGCCAGTACGCGGCCTCCCACACGAAGGCCAGACCGATGCCGTCCTTGTACGGACTGAGAAAGTTGTACTTCAGCGAACCCTTGTAACCGGCGACCTTCCGTGTATCGATGTCGAGCGGATAGACCTCTTCCCCTTCCGTGCTCAGCGGGAACGCATCGTGCGAACGGATGTCCATGCCGACCACGTAGATATCGGCCTGCAGGCGGTCGGTCAGGCCTGTTTCGTACCCCAGCACCAGATCGTTGGCGTTGTAGCTGCCCAGCTGCTTGTCCCAGCGGTGGGTTAGCGACACGGAAGCTTCCGACTGCCCCTTGGGCAGGGTGTCGCTGGTGTAGGAATAGCCAAAGGAATTTTCGCCGGCGTCGGCTGTGCCGGCCACGAGCGCTAGTACTGCAACGGGAACGAGGGAATGAGGACGCATAAGTCTTCTGAGTGATCGACAATGCGAATCATTCTCATATAAGAGACGACCATACGCAATTGCCTGCCACTGGGGCGTCTCTGTCCTGGCCAGTCTGTACGGCAAAAGGCCATAAACCGGCGCCGTACCTCCGCTAAGGCGGGATAATTCAACATTATCCCGCGTTAGATTTATGCGACTAACTCGCTCATCACTGTCGTTGTTTTAGTATGTAATTACATGGTATGTAATACATTACGAAATCGTCGGAGAGGGCTATGGCACGCGGTGGCCTGTACAAGAGCGACATCCAGAAGGCCCGCGACACCTTGCGGGCGCAGGGCAAGCACCCGTCGGTCGATGCCGTGCGAGTGGCACTGGGTAACACCGGCTCGAAGACCACGATCCACCGCTATCTCAAGGAGCTGGAGGAGGAGGAAGGCGCAGGACTAGGGGCCAAGGTCGCGGTCAGCGACGCCTTGCAGGACCTGGTCGGCCGGCTTGCCGGGCGCCTGCACGAGGAGGCCGAGGCCGTGGTTGCCGAGGCTCGGCAGCGGTTCGAGGCGCAATTGCAGGAGCGCAGCCAAGCCCTGGAGCGCTTGCAGCAGGAAGCCGCCGCGCTGAGCGCCCAGCTCCAGCGCACTGAAAACGCATTACACGACGAACAGACCGCCCATGTCGTCACACAACAGGCCCTCGCCGAGCGGGTGACCGAGGTCGCGCAGCTCGACGAGCGCATCGCCGGCCTGACTGCGCGTCTGGCTGACCACGAGGCCCACGTCCAGTCGCTGGAGCAAAAACACCAGCACGCTCGCGAAGCGCTGGAGCACTACCGGACTTCGGTCAAAGAGCAGCGTGACCAGGAACAGCGCCGACACGAGCACCAGGTCCAGGAACTGCAGGTCGCATTGCGTCAGGCCAATGAGGCCCTGACCGGCAAAAACCACGAACTGCTGCAGCTAAACCGCGACAACAGCCAATGGCTCGAACGGCACGGACGCTTGGAAAGGGAATTGGCCCAGGTCCGTCAAGCTGCAGAGGCCCAGCAAAACGAACTGGACGCATTGCGCCAGACGGCGGCGGAGCATCAGGCCCTGCAGGCACGGTGGGCGCAAGACATCCAAGCGTTGGAGACCGCGCGCACCGAGTTGACCAGCTCGCGCGCCGAGGCCACGAAGGAACGGGAACGCCGCGAGCAGGCCGAAGCGGAGGCGCTGCGCACCCGCGTTCGGGCGGAGACGTTGGAGCAGTTACTGGCGCAAATGCGCCCACAGGAAGGCAAGCCAGATACCCAAGATCGATCGATAGTCTCAAGTTCGGAGACTCGGAAGGCCTAGCCTACGGGCTAGCACCTCGGGAACGTGGAGGCTGACGTGACGGTGCTCTACGAACGATCACGCTCTGTGGTCCAGGCACACGATTTCCTGGTGGACCATGCACAGGTTTGTCGGCTGAAGCCATCCCGCGTGATCGCTTGAACATTGGAGCCAGTTACTTGAAAACCACCACGCCGCCGCACATCACCAGACATATTCAGCAACTGATCGAGAAAGTAGTTCCGGGCGGGAGCCCTGTATATCTGACGGTTCAACCCGAAGCTGACGCGGTGGTCAACGAATGCTTCCCAAATGTAGAGGCTAGGATCGCGCGTGCCGGCGGACATATGCTGTGCGGCTGGCAGATTTGGGAATGGCCTCATGTGATGGTCGAGGCGGAGTTTCATGCCGTCTGGGTTTCGTCCGAAGGTCAGTTCGTCGAGATCACACCCAAGCCGCAGGGGGAGGCCACGATCCTGTTTGTACCCGACGTAAGGCGCACGTACGCCGGCGTTGCTGTAGATAACGTCAGGTTGCCGATGCGAGACGACTTGCTAGTTCGTCACTTCATCAAGGCGTCCGAAGCCATCGTCCAGGTGATGAACCGCGGCGAGCGCGCCTCGCAATACGGACATGTCAGTGTTCCAGCGCATGAGATCGAGCCGCTGATGATGGCGCAGAGCTTTCTCGGTCACTGGACCGACCAGAGTTCCATAGACACTCAGTCGCCGCTCTGCGCGTAGCGCT
>ERZ778017.500-NODE-500-length-52960-cov-871.981344_pt1 | contig 52960 bp, 44 predicted proteins | sample MGYA00375747_ERZ778017 | MGnify/ENA primary metagenome ERZ778017 (study PRJEB29350, sample SAMN05509838) | bioreactor metagenome | biome: bioreactor; material: wastewater | place: South Africa: University of Cape Town | collected 2014-03-17 ...
GTTACTATTCTTTTGGGCATTGTGATAATTGATTTTTCAATTTTACTTCTAAGTTCAATAAACACATGGCATCTTCAAGATATCAGATCATCCAATTCCTATTTTAGAGACTCACACCCCGTTTCCACGGAATAAAATCATCCTGCAGATTTCTTACTGCACTTACTTTAATATTTCCACTGGCCACATCAATGACAAAATTCAGGATTCGGTCTCCCGCTTCTTCAATCGTTTCTTTCCCTTCTATAATAGAACCGGTATTGATATCAATGATATCCTTCATCTTTTCGTAAAGTTTTGTATTGCTTGAGAGCTTTACAACCGGAGCCAACGGGTTGCCTGTTGGCGTGCCCAGCCCAGTGGTGAACAAAACAATATTAGCACCCGAACCTACTTCGGCGGTAGTACTCTCTACGTCATTTCCGGGTGTACATAAAAGATTTAATCCGGGCCTGGTAACTTGCTCAGGATAATCGAGAACATCCACTACAGGTGACGTACCCCCTTTTTTTGCTGCACCGGCAGATTTGATAGCGTCTGTAATCAGGCCATCTTTAATATTGCCTGGGGAAGGATTCATGTCAAATCCTGATCCTACAGCCTTTGCTCTTTGATTATACTCTGTCATTAAATGGCTAAAACGCTCAGCTACTTCTTTTGAAATGCACCGGTCACTGATATTTTGTTCCACACCACATAGTTCAGGAAATTCAGAAAGAATAACTGAGCCTCCAAGGGCAACCAACATATCTGATGTGTAACCAATTGCAGGATTTGCAGAAATTCCACTGAATCCGTCCGATCCCCCGCATTCTAATCCGATACAAAGTTTGCTTAATGGAGCCGGTTTGCGAAGGAACGAATTTGCATAAACAAGCCCGGCAAATGTTTTCTTAATAGCCTGGGATATAAAATCTTCTCTTAATCCTGTACGCTGGTGGCCCAATATGTAAACCGGCTTTTTCAAATCCTTATCCCGCATTTTAATCTCATCGGTCAGCATGGTGACCTGTGCATTTTGGCATCCGAGGCTTAGGATAGTTGCCCCTGCTACGTTAGGATGTGTAATATATCCAGCTATTAAGCCACATAATGTCTGCGCATCTGACCGTGTTCCTCCGCATCCACCTTCATGGGTTATAAATTTAATACCATCTACATTTTTAAATATTCTCTGGTTTATTCCTTTTTGTTCTTCGCTAATTATTTCAGTTTCCATAATCTCATCTATCTGTTTACCTTCCTGATAGAGTGTAACAAGAGTACGGACCTGTGACCTGCGATTTTGATTTCTTCCATATCCCAATTCTTTTTCCAATGCCTCCCGAAGTATTTCGATATTCCTGTTTTCGCAAAACACGAGTGGCACAACCAACCAATAATTGGCTGTCCCTACTTTACCATCATCACGGTGAAAACCCATAAAGGTTTTGTTACGGAATTTCTCTACATCCGGGACATGCCATTCTGTTTTACGTTTTCCGATGGAGTAGGAATCCGATGCATGCTTTACATTGGACGTTTTAACTGCACATCCTTTTCTTATTAACTCCTGAGCTTTGCCCACGAGCACTCCATACATATACAATTCATCACCTGGTTGCATATCACGATCCACAAACTTATGTTTTGCAGGTATCCGTTCCTGTATATTAAATTCCTGCCCGCAATAATTTACAGTCTCACCCGGCAGAAGATCCGTAAGCGCTACGACGAGGTTGTCTTTAGGATGTACTTTTATTATTTTATTCATCAGCCAATAGATTTTTGTTTATTAAAGTTTTCAAAGCATTTTTCATTCCGCTTTCATTTATAAATTTAAAATAATCAATAACGCCATTACAAAAACCCGGTAAACCCAATAAATCGATTCTCCAAAAATCCTGTTCCCCCAATATTTTCTTTATTACATTTTCCTGCATATTTTTTTGCCACAAATTAAAATGACGACCAGCCTGCTTGTCTTCTATTAAATAATATTCCTCATTCAGTTTTCCATAGTATTTTTTGTCCTCATTTTTTACTGCCCTCATATAATGAATCCAGGCAGCAAATCCAAACGTCATAAGCGGCAAAACTTTTTGACTGTTTTTATAATGGTTGACCAGAACCGGCACACAACGCAACTTCATCTTTTCCGAATAGTTTTGAGCAATGGTTTTCCATCGATGTCGTAAATGTGGATTGCGAAACCTATCGAGAACACTATTAATAAAGGCATGTTTAATTTCAGAATTAATGTCCAACGGAATCGCCGGGCTTATTTCCTCACGCATCAAATTTTCAATAAAAATTGACATTTCCCTGTCATTCATAGCATCAAGTACAGTTTCAATTCTACCTAAAAAACTGATGCCACAGGATAGTGTATGGGTCGCATTTAACAGCCGAAGCTTCAACTCCCTGTAAATATTAATATCCTGCTCTATTTTTACACCCTCATTTACCCTACAAAACGACAATTCATTTTTCACTTTTTCAACTCCTTCTATTGCCCATAGATTATATACTTCCGTAACAGTGAGCAGCCCGTCCTCATAGCCCAATTCTTTATAAATTTTATCTCTCTCATCAGGTGGTGGCATACCGATAACTATTCGGTCAACTAATGAACCACAAAAATGATTGGCATTTCCAAGCCATTCGATAAAGTGGGAGTCCAATCCATTCAAATGGGCTAATTCCAAAACAATAGATTCCAATACCTTTCCATTTTCAGGTAGCAGTTCGGTTGGGATGATAATTAATCCACCCTGGTTTACTCCATTAAATACAGAATATCTTTTATGAAGGAACGAAAGTAATTTACCGGGAAAAGAAACAGGGGGTCGGCTTCTGATATCGTCTTTTACGAGTTTCAACCCCATCTCGGTGGTATTGGAAATAATAATTTTCAATTCCGGATTATGCGCACAATTCAAAATTTCTTCCCAATCACTGTTGGCATTTAAGACCCTGCTGATTGCTGAACAAATAATTTTCTCCTCCACATTCACTCCATTGAGGACGCCACGTTCACATATCGTGTAAAGGCAATCCTGTTTTTCAAAGTCTGATGTATTGCCTTTGGAAGTGGACTTCACTACTACAATTCTACCGTTAAAAACACCCTCACGGTTGGCTTTGTCAATAAAATAATCAGGCAGCCCTCGTAAAAGCATACCTGTACCAAATTGTATCACCCTCTCCGGAAGTTCGAAAATCACTGATGATGGGAGACTGACATTTTTATTTACAATGTTTTTTAGATTGTACTTCGAAAGTTTCATGTTATTCTATATTCAACTCTTTCTGTTTTCTGAGATAAATTTTAAAGTTCTGATTTCCAGAAAGGATTTATCTAAAACTCCATCTTCTCACTTTATGACCATAAACTGCATAGAATATGAGATAAAGAAAACAAGGCAGTAAGACCCAATAAGCGAGATGAACTCCGATTCTATCAGCAAAATACCCGTAAATAGACGGTAAAATCGCGTTACCACACAAACCCATGATTAAAAAAGATGCACCTATTTTCGTAAATCGTCCCAACCCATCTAATGCCAAAGGCCATATACCCGCCCAAATAAGTGAATTGGGAAGCCCGAGCAATACCAGGAACCAGATGGATATATCCGTTTTATGGCCTAATACTAAAACCTGACCATGACTCACCAATATCAACAAGGAAAGAATAAAACCTAAAACTGTGCATATTCTCAATACCCACGTCTGGCTGATAAACCTGGGGATACAAATAATTCCGAGTATATAACCGCATATTGTAGCAGTAAGCGTATAAGAAGGAAAAACCTTTGCTTCTAAAAGGTTTAAATTCATAGAATTTGCGTATCCGATAATAGTATCAATACTTATAACCTGAGATCCAACGTGAAGAAATATTGCAATGGCGCCTAAAACAAGGTGGGGAAATTGGAAAATAGTATTCTTGCCTGCATTCGCCTCTGCAATTTCTTTAGTTTCATGTTCCGTATCAATTTCCGGGAGTGGCGATTTGTTAATCAAAAAACCAAGGAATACCAACAATATACCCATAACCGCATACGGGGGAATTACTCTTCTTATCAAACTGTCTAATACTGCATTTTTACTATCCAACGACATTAAAGGTATCTGCTGAAATAAAAGCGAATCTGAAGGTTTTAATAGTATTGCCGCAAGAATTAACGGCGCAATAATTCCAGCCCCTTTATTACAAATACCCATAATACTTATTCGCTGAGCTGCCCTTTCCTTAGGCCCGAGTATTGTTATATATGGATTTGCAGCAGTCTGCAATAGAGCCAACCCTGCGCCTATTAAAAACAAGCCAAACAAGAATATACCATAAGTTCTTAATAAAGCGGCCGGCACAAAAATAAATGCGCCCGAAGCTATTATCCAAAAACCAATCATTATACCCTTTTTAAAACCGGTTCTTTTTAACAGGTAAGATGATGGAACTGAAAAAATCAAATACGAGATATAAAAAGCAAACGTTACAAAGTAGGATTCAAAATGGTCAAGTTCACATGCTATTTTAAAAAAAGGAATAAGTATTGCATTTATCCATGATACAAAACCAAACATAAAAAATAAGAATCCTATTATTACAATTGAAATAATCGTTTCCTTCCTGTTGACAACTTTTATCCTATCAATGGTTTTGGCGGGCTTCATAATTGACATTAAGTTTAGCAATGGGTTTTGACCTTAACTATAAAAAATCAGTTATATATTTTTGAATGTTAGCATAATGGAATCCGCCTTCGAATACAGGAGCATCAATAATGTTTGTATAATTTAAAAGACTTTGCCGGGTAAGGTGCACCTAACTTTTAGATACAATGTTTCCTGCAATTATAACAGTATGAATTTTTATGTCCTTATCAAAAATAACAATATCGGCATCCTTTCCAACACTCAATGACCCCTTTTGCTTATCGAGCTTCATAATTCTTGCAGGTGTTAAACTCAACATCCTGACAGCCTCGACTAAAGGAACTTCACCGATCCCGGTCATTGTCCTTAACAGCCTGTCTGCAGTAGCCACACTCCCAGCAAATGAACTTCTGTCCGGGAGCTTCGCTACTCCGTCTTCAATCAAAACTTTCAAACCATTAGTTCTCGATCCCAAAACACTTTCCTTAACATTGGTCCCTGCGGCCCTCATTGCATCAGTAACCAGCGCAATTCTATCTACCCCCTTAACTTTATATATAAGTTTTAAAAACGGGGCAGGCAGATGAACACCATCTGCTATTATTTCAGTATCAATTTCATCAATTAAATAAACGCTTTCAATTACGCCCGCATATCTAAAAGCTTTCTTCCTGCTCACTCCGGACATCCCGGAATAAAAATGTGTGGCTAACGTATAACCATTTTCAAAGGCACCAACTACATCTTCGTAAACTGCATCAGTATGTGCCATTGCAGGCAGAATATTGTGCTCAACCAAATATCTTCCGAATTCCAATGCCCCATCAATCTCAGGTGCGGCACTCCATCTTGCTATAATATCTCCCTCTCTTCTAATAATTTCAGAATATTCCTCAAAATTTGGCTTACGAATGTATCGTGGATCCTGAGCACCTCTTTGATTCATGGCAAAATAAGGGCCCTCAAGATGCATCCCCATAAACTGAGAACCGTATTGATTCTTTTTATTCGCCTCCCTATAAACTTCTAACGTATTTATTAGTTGGTTTTTATCAGCAGTTAAAGTAGTTGGAATCATAGTAGTGGTTCCATATCGGGCATGAGTCTCCCCTACAGTCAGAAAATCTTTAACCGTTCCATCCATAAAATCACTTCCCCCGCCCCCATGAACATGAATATCTATAAACCCCGGACTTACATAATACCCTTCTGCATCAATAACAGTGTCAGCATCTTCATTCAAATTATCCTGCGATATTTTAGTTATCTTATTGTCTGAAACTAAAATATTTGCATGTTCTAATATCCGGTGGGTAGTAATTATACTACCGTTTATTATTTTAATCTTTCTTCTCATAGACTTCACTTTTCTTCAATGCGGGCCGATTTAATAAATTTTTCTATTAAACCTACATAATTACTTTTCTTTGTTACTTAACAAAGAAGCTGAATCATTATCAAGGAATAAATAACAATTTGAATGACTCTGTAATATGCTCGCCGGATGCATATTTGTAACAGGTCCTTCAAGACTGTCCTTTACAGCCTGTGCTTTTCTTAGCCCGGGAACAGAACAAATAATGTATTTTGATTTCATTACTTGCTTTATTGACATACTGATAGCGCGCAATGGCACTTCTTCTATTGAGCCAAACCATTTTTCATTTACCTGTTGTTGTCTGCAAGTATGATCAAGGTTGGCAATTATGTAGGGATCATTTGTTTCAAAATCAGCAGGGGGGTCGTTAAATGCCAGGTGACCATTTTCGCCTATTCCTACTAAAGCAAGGTCAATTGGGTTTTTCTTAATAATCTCTGCAAGCCTTTTACATTCTTGCTCAGGTTGCGTTTCTCCATTAATGAAATTGACAGATTTTAGTGGTGATACTCTGCTAATGAATCTATCCTGCAAATACTTTCGAAAGCTGGCCTTGTGTTCAATTGGCAGATTAATGTATTCATCCAGATGGAACATCATAACTTTTCCCCAATCTATTCCGCTTTCAATTATTAATTGGTTTAATGTCTCAAACTGGCTGGAACCTGTTGCTAATATGATGTTGGCACTTCCTTTTTGTTGGATCGTTTGTCTTAATATGTTAGCTGCCATCTTTCCGGCTTCTTTTCCTAAACTGCTTTTACTTTTCTGAATAACTATATTCATCTTTCTAATTTAACTGATTTCTAATTCGATTAAAAACTCATTTCAGCCTTTTACGGGAGTAAGGTTTTTGTGATCAATGGACAAATCCACAGGTGCATTCCTTTTCCAATTTCCTCTGGTAAAATCCGGTATATCAATTGATGCGGATTTATGGGCAACAGACCATTTACTCAATGGTCCAATAGATGTCCACAAGGCAGCATCATACACATCGTGATCAATTGGCAAACCATTGCGCAGACAATCAATCCACCTCCAATCCATTAAGAAATCCATTCCGCCATGCCCTCCTACCTTTTTAGCCATTTCACCTAATAACCTAACGATGGGTAATGTATAAGTGTCCTCTACTTTTTTCATTTCGTCTTCGGAAATCCAATCCAAATGTGAATTCGCAATTCGCCCGGGTAGTGGGTACTTCAATGCACTGCCCCTGGTCCCGCTGACCAAATGTATGCGGGTGTAAACCCGTAATGAACTAACATCATGCTGCAACATGATGGTTCTCCCCTTAAATGTCTTAATAATTGAAGTATTCATATTACCTCTGAACTTATCTTTTAGAAAGGAACCAAAAGTGGCCGGATCCTTTTTATAAGCTTCCTCCTCGAGTCCTTTCATAGTAAAATCAGCGCTGCTCATGGAAACTAAAAAGTCAAGTTTATCACCACGATTAATATTCATTATCTGACATATCGGGCCCAGGCCATGTGTAGGATAGAGGTTCCCGCTTCCTTTAATATTTTCTTTCAGTCGCCACAATTTGTACCGCGCTTTCTTATCAAACAAACTTTCAACGTTATTATGGATATAAGCTCCTTCACCATGTACGATGTCCCCGAAATATCCCTGACGCGCCATGTTAAGAGTTAGAAGTTCGAAAAAATCATAACAGCAGTTCTCAAGAAAAATACAGTGTCTTTTATTTTTTTCCGAAGCATTTACCAGTTCCCAGCACTGTTCAATTGATTCTGCATTACCTACCTCAACGCAAACGTGCTTCCCATGGTTCATTGCATATACTGCAATCGGAACGTGAAGATTCCATGGCGTAGCAATATAAATGACGTCGATATCATTGCTTTCGCACATAGCCTTGTAATCATCCTCCGTCCCTGAATAAAGTTTAGGATGATACGGAGAATCTTTGATGCTATTCAGAGCAGCCTGCGCTTTTTCCGGTCTTATATCACAAAGGCCATTGATAGAAATTCCATCAATATGATTAATACGCGGTACAGCAGCACTTCCCCTATTACCTAAGCCTACAAAGCCAATTCTGACAGTATCAATCTTGGGCGCCCTGTAACCGCACATGTTGAAGGGCCGTGGACCTTTGCCTATTGAAGAACGCTCCATATTAAATGGATTCTCCTTTTCTGTTTTCAGCGACAAACTTTCTAATGGAAGCGAAGCGATACCGGCTCCCAGTAGACCTGCGAGCCTCAAAAAGTATCTGCGATTATTTTTCATATTATTAATTTGATTTTAGTCAGATGATTCTGTTTTAAAAAACACTTCGTTTCCGCTATGGCTTAATTTCCTCATTTTAGAAAACTCATTTTTATATTCAATAAGATCTTCATCGGTTATTTTTTTACCCGTAATGGAAAGAGGATTTAGTAACACTATTTTAGAATCTTTATCCAGCGCTGTTATCAGAGAAATGTCACCCCAGTCCAATATCCCCGGAACATGAACAGCCATATTATAAAAATCCATGCCATCTCTCCTGTCCAGGGCGTAACTTATGGGGCAATCTTTTAAAATGCATTCTTTGACATTTCCGTACAAAGCAGATTGCATTAGTGCGGCAATTGCCAGTTCTTTGTGACCAACAACAGTTATTGAGCTATGATGAAATGTTGTATCTAAATAATTGATGAGTGCCTGAATATCCCCCACCCAGTCACCCATAATCGTTCTGCCTAGCCATAATTCCGATCTGGCAAGAGTATGAAACTTCGGAAGGCGTCCGTCTATTTTCCGGGCAGTCTTTGAAGCTGATAAACCTTCCCCCCATATATCGGCTACAGCCACATTCTTCCCTTCCTTAATATATTTATTTATCTCCTGCGGCACCCCTTTCCATCCCTCATCAGGGAGGATTATAACCGTACCTGAATTATTATTACCTGAAAAATAATACCGTAAATAGATAAAATGTCTCCTGTTGGTTTCAATTATGGAACGCTTCCAAAGCCCCTTTGGCTCGTAATTGTATGTCGCAATTATTCCGGGTTGGTCAACAGGTAGTTTCAAAATTCCCCGCAATCCTGATATTATCTTCAGCCTGTTAAAAGAATCCCTTTTATACAACTCATTATTAAGTTTCTCTCCCTTTTTAATACAATATTCCGAAGTGCTCATAACCAAAGAGTCTCTATCCCCCTTTGAAAAGACCATCAGTTTCGTCCCAGATAGCAGTTTAAACGGAATTTCTTTTTTAAATTTCTCTTCAGGCCATCCTTTAAGTTTGTGATTGAACCACCCGATCATTGATTCTCTCATTTCCGGCCAATACCCATGAGGAGTATTAAATAATTGATATTCGATATTGTCCTTTACCCCATACATACCAAATACACCCTGCGCATTTTCGAAGCTCCGGGTCATTTCCGAAGGATAAAACGCAGGATTAGCATCTTTCAATGCACTGCAAATTTTAATTGAACGCGGCGCCATGAGTGAAAGAATTGCTGATTCTTCACAAAATTCAAGGCCCCCTGGCATTAGCTCTCCAACACAGTTCGAATTCATGATATATGCCTGAAAAGTTCCTACATTTACAACCGGCATGCAGGCCTTTATTCTTTCATCTAAAACAGACAGCCACATAGTCTGGTTTCCTCCGCCACTTGCTCCGGTTGCGCCAATATTGTTTTTATCAACATAAGAAAGGGAACAAAGGAGATCAACACCTCTCATGTTATCACTTACCATGTTACCCAATAGACTCTCTCCAATATTGAACAGTGAAGCACCTAAATTAGATCCGTGGTATTCCTCAACTCCATGGATGGTAGTTCGCTCCCCCGCTCCCCATGCATCAATATTTAAACAAACAAATCCATTCAGGGCAAGTTCATGAGCACAGGATTGTACCATATCGCCCGCCTTCCCTCCAGGCCAATGCCCGTGCATATTAATAACCGCAGGAAAAGGCCCTTTACCATCGGGTACATATAAATTGGCAGTAGCATAAACACCGGATCTGGTTTGGAAATAAATCTTTTTAATGACATATCCGGGCATCCTTATCTCCCCCGTTTCATGTACATCTAACGGGAGGGTATGATTTATTTGGATACCTGCATTTTTTAATAATTCCCGTCGCAACAAATTCCTATAATGTTCCCATCCGTTTATTGTTACCGGCAATTGCCTCAGATTAAAATCAATCCCGGCTTCGTTTTTCAACTCCAGATAAATTAAATCAGCAGATGTGTTTACCGAAGCCGAAAACGGATCGGTTGAGCTATGTGAAAACTGCTCAGCATTAACCTTTAAGGCAGGAACCTGAAACTTTAGTAAATCTGCTGCTATTTTTGCGATTTTAATAGCAGTGTGGACCATCAGCATTCCATTTCTCTCAGAGGGCATCTCCGACAACAATTGGTGAGATTGCTCACCCAAACTTAAAAGAGCAATGTTTTGCCTTTTTGCCAAATCGTCCAAAATGGAGTCTATAATCAAGCCTCTTTGTTTGTTCGTTACCGGAGTAAATAAAACAGGTATGGCTTTTTTATCTTTTATTATTTTAACGAACTCCTCCAGACAGGTGGAATAATTTATAGCACTTTTTGAATCCGAAATAGTCGAATCATCAAAACAAACAAATACATAATCCCCCTGGCCAATTTGACTCCGGGCATTTACCCAGGAACCATTTACACTAAAATCCTCAATTGATTTGTTTCCAATTGCAAAATTCTTAAAGTGGTAATTTAATCCAAAAAACATTGGCAGTTCCTGAATCCATCCCCGGGTATCCGATTCCACATCCATTTCACTCATATTGCCATTTCCGAAGGAAACAATACTAACATCAGTATTGTCCACCTGGCAGAATACCGGGGAGATTAAGAAAATGAAACAAACCGTACTAAAGAAACGCTTCAACATCATTTAGGCAACTTATTCATCGATTAATTTTTGCTTTCTACAATTGGTAAATAGATAGATTATTTATCTATTTACCAACGCCCATAATTTCCAAAAACCAAAATCCTTTTTATGCCATAAATATCAGGTTCAATTTTATCATTCTGCTCCGATCACTTAACCCTTTTATTTAAAGAATCTGAGGAAAAGCTACAATATCCTAATTTGCTTTTTGGTTGATTACTTCCAAAATTCACAATACAATCTTCTACTTTGCCCACCAGAGTGGAGTAGAAACTTTGTCCGGACCTCCCAAAAGTTGAATTCCCTTGTCAAGTTCTGCAGAATTTGTTATCCTTTCAGATGATGGATAAGGAAGCCTCTGTATAAAGGTTCCTTGAGGTAGATCCGTATTATCAGTTTCAATTACAGGATACATTTTAGGATATCCACTCCTCCGGAAACTTGCCCATCCTTCCATTCCATCAGGGTAAGTTGCCAGCCACTTTTGAATACCAATTTGTTCCCTCTCAACATTTTCGTCGCTGCTCCATAGCACAGGTGCGGTAGAAACAGCCGGTGAATTATAAAAATCTCCGGGAGCTGCCGGAGTAGCTGTTGATTGAATATAATTATTAACTATTACCGGATCCGTAATCTTCCATTCTTTTAATGAAGTCTTTATTCCCTGTTCGTACAGATCCTGAGCAGCACCGCCCATATTCCATCCGTTCAGGGCGCCTTCTGCTCTCAGGAAATAAGCTTCGGCTGCATACATAACAGGCTGTTTTGCTGTTAGATTCGGAACCCACGCTCCGTTAACCCATTGTACCCAATAGGTACCAACATTCGAAGTATTGGCTCCGCTGTTAAATGGATTTGTCAGGTCAGTTGCCGGAGTTCCATTTCTGATACTTCTGAAATTGCCATCCGTTATGGTCGGCTGGTAATAAACTGAAAGCCTCGGATCACTATACCCTTTCAAATATGAAGCCATGGTTGAGCTCATACTGAATTCATGGAATGATGCTATTCTTGTAAGTCCATTCCCATCACTTCCATTCAGGGTCTTTAAAATCCAGGCTGATTGGTTTACATCTGTCATTACACCACTAGCTACAGCAGATTCCGCTTCTTGTTTAGCCAGATCAGGTAGCACATTTGATACTCTGAGTGCCAGCCTCAGTTTCAGGGTATTGGCAAATGCAATCCATTTTGTAATGTCACCCCCATAAATGATATCCGAATTTCCAAATACATTTGATTGACTGCTACTCTTTAAGACCTTTACAGCTGCATCTAAACGTTTAAAAAAGTCGCGGTAAATAGTTTCCTGAGAGTCATAGGGGATAGACGATATAGGCTCACCGGCTTTAAGGTATGCAACCGGGCCAAAATAATCAGTCAAATGATGAAATGCGTATACCCACATAATATTTGCTAAAGCCGATTCTCCGGAAAGCGAATCCGTATTGTCCATAATTGTTTTCAACTGAGGTACAGCGAAAACATAAGTCACAACCCCTAAACGAGGAAGCCACCCATCATTCATTACATACCTGTCGGTTTGAAAACTCGTAGTGTTCAGTGCAAAATATTGAGCATAAAGATCTGCGTAAAGATTCTGAACTGTTTGATAATATCCCTGATTCATACACGCTCCCGATTCTGCTCTCGTAAACATAAATCCAAATTCCAGTTTTCCTGCACTAGTGAGAGAGCTTGGGTCACTATTAATCTTCTCAAAATTTTTTGTACAAGAAAATAAAGTTGTTGTTATTATTGAAAATAACAGATAGCATTTCAGATACTGTCTCATTTTAAAATATTTTATTTTAGAAATTCATATGTACCGTTAGTCCAATACTTCTTACTACGGGTGGTAAGCCGGATTCAATACCCTGATAGTTACTTGTGCCTACAGCCGATTCAGGATCGATTGGCAACTTTCGTTTGCCAATACCCGGGATATCAATCAGCGCACTTCCTCTATATAAAAAGAATAAATTATTTCCGGTAAGTGCTACTCTCAAATCCCGGATTAAACTATTATTTAGCTTGAAGTTGTAGCCAAGTGAAAATTGTCTTAATCTGAAATTAGTTGCACTAAAGGCAAAAAACTGATCGTATCCTGAAGATCTGCCTCCATTGGATAATGTTGTCCATAATTTCTCCGATGTAATAGCTGTTTTATTTGGAGTACCGTCCGCAAGTACCCCAGGCAGAATCAATCCGCCTTCGCGGTTTGCTGCCGTATAATCACTTACTCCATAAAAGGACATCAAGGCATCAGTACCCGATACAATAATTCCACCTACCCTCCCATCAATCTGGAAGGAAAGAGTAAATCTTTTATAAGAAAAATTGTTATTCCATCCTATCTGGTAATTGGGATTGAAGTTTCCCAGTTTCTGATTATTTGAACTTGTTGCAACCGGAAGGCCATTGGCATTTATCAGATGCTGGCCTGTGGCAGGATCTGTTGCCCACGCATACCCATAAATATCTCCATAAGATCCGCCGGGTTTTATTATTAATTGGCCAAAATTACTACCAGCCGAAATGGTAGTTTGAGTTATTCCATCAGTTAATGAATTAATCCGGTTTCTGTTAAGTCCAAAATTTATAATTGTATTCCATTCTACTTTATGATTGTGTAATGGATTTCCTGACAACACTAATTCAAACCCTGAATTTCTAATATTTCCAACATTTATATATTGCCCCTGAAATCCACTGGCTGCAGGCAGGCCGACAACTACTAACTGATTAACTGTATTATTAGTATAAAAGGTTGCATCGAGAGCAATACGGTTATCAAAGAATTTCCAATCCATCCCCGTTTCAAAAGATCTTGTCTGCTCCGGTTTCAGATCACTAATACTTTCATAAATATCCCTTGAAATAAATCCGTTACCGGCTCCCTGACTATAATGATATTGTTGTTGGGTGCGATAAGGGTCTGCATCATTACCTACCCGTGTATAAGCGACCCTGACTTTACCGAAGGTTATCCAGCCAGGCAAACTAACCATATCTGAGATAACACCCGTTAAACCTATTGAGGGATAAGAAAACCGGTAAGGCGCTGGGAGTGTACTTGACCAGTCACTTCTTAAACTCCCGTCAAGGTATAGTAAATGTTTATAATCAAATTGAACGTTTCCGTATAAAGATTGTATTTCCTTTACAAAGGGAACGTGTACTACACCAATGTTTGATGCAAAAGTAAAGTCAAACTTATTAGCAACACTTAAGCCATTCGCATTGGTCGTAGTATTACCTGCATCTATTTTCAAAACTGAAGCGCCTACATTATAATTAATATTAAAGTCAGCTCCTAATCTGTTATTCCCGGAAATCAACGCATCCATATTACGTTCCCAATGGTCTATGACAGTTTGCTGATATCGCCCGCCTGGTGTATTAAATGGATTAACAGTAGTTCCGTTATAATAAGAACCGGTAATTACGTCACGATACCTGTCCATACTATACCTGCCTTGTAATGAAAGCCAGTTTGTAAGATTATACTTTAAAGATCCCATTACCAGAATTCTGTTACGTTCCTGTTCTACGTCCATTCTGTTCACTTCCCAATACGGATTAGCGAATGTTGCATTATTGGTCCAATATATTGGCATTGGCAGGCCTGTGACTGGGTTAATTGTTTCAAAATTCCTTAAAGAATCCGGGCTAAGGTCTCTTGGCATTATATAAGCCTCATTATTTATACCCTGGTCACCAAGTCTGGGAAGATGCTCTATTCTTTGATTCAAATAGGTCATCTTGGCATCAGCTATCAACTTAGGTAAAATTTTTGCAGTCAGGCGAAGATCAAGGTTATCTCTGTTTAATTTGTTTTTAGGGATGATTCCATTTGTCAGGTTGTTTGTATATGAAATATATCCCTTTAAATTTTCAGACCCTCCTGAAGCATTTACTGAATTACTTGATATGACCCCATTTCTATAAAAACTTGCAACATTATCCGGATAAGTCTGTGCCTTCGGTCCCCAACTTTGACTGGCTGTAGGTCCGGCTATACCACCATTTCCACGACCATAAGAATTTTGAAATTTATTCAAAAGGTAAGGGTGATCAACCGAAAAACCACCGTTGTAATTCACACTCATTTTTCCACTCTTTCCACTCTTGGTGGTTATTATTAAAGCGCCATTAGCAGCCCTGCTTCCATAAAGCGCTGCAGCAGCCGGACCTTTAAGTACTGAAATTGATTCAATGTCTTCAGGATTTAAACTGGATGAACCATCCGTTCCGGAATAGCTACTTCCTATACCCTTGACCTGTGTACCATATGTATTCGCTGAACCACTACCCCATGTTTCTGTACTCATCGTATTGTCGACAGGGACACCGTCGACCACCAGTAAAGCATTATTATTGCCATTGATGGAGCGATTACCACGGAGAACGATTTTTACTGCACCCCCAGGACCTGATCCCGCCGGGGTTACAACCATATTGGCCACTTTTCCGGCCAGTGAATTCATTATGTTTCCGCCCGGATCCTTGATGCCAGCAACCTCAGATCCGGAAATTTGTTGAACAGTATAGGGTAAAGCTCTTGTTTGTCTTTCAATACCCAATGCCGTAACAACCACTTCATTCATCCTCGTAATACTATTTTGAAGAATGACATCGATCTGGCGCTGCCCATTTAAGGATATCTCCCTGGAAACATATCCAATGCTGGTAAACACCAGGGTTTCTCCATTTTGCGCTTCTATGGTAAATTTGCCTTCACTATTAGTTACGGCACTCAATTTGCCATTCTTAATCTGAATGGTAACCCCGGCTACAGGTTCTCCATTCGTGTTAGTTACGGTGCCCTGTATTGGCATTTGATTTTGTGCCCGGGCTGATATTCCGAAGAGAAGACAAAAAAGGCAGGTAGAAATGATCACCAGGAATTTCCGATAGTACTTTTTTTGATTCATAGTGGAAAGTTTTAGTTCAAAGATTTTTAATAAAACATTAGGTTAAAGCTACCAAGCACAAAACATCTTTTCAAAAAAAGTAACGGTAACGTTATCGGTAATAATAGCCGTCTATCCGCCCATACAGGCAGATTTATTATAAAACGGCCGGGTGTAAAATCCCTGGCACAGCATAAGTGTTATTAAAAATATGGAATGAATTTAAAGCTATCTTACTGTGGATTCACGGACTATTAATTTTCCACTTAAAATGATTGACTTTGGCTGGAAGTTCTTCTTGGAAATATGCTTAAGTAATAATTCGCAACTTTGTTTTCCTACTTCCAAGGCAGGCTCTTCCATGGTTGTGAGGCCCGGAGAGATAATCCCGGCCATCGGGTCATTGGTGAATCCAATAACACCGATTTCCTTACCAATTTTTATTCCTCTCTCTTTCATTTTTAGCATTGCTCCAATTGCCTTTCTATCATTAACTGCAAAAATAGCATCAGGTTTGTTTTCTCCATATCCCAATAACTTTTCGGCATCTGCGCCCCCACTTGCCTGGTTAAAATCTGAATGAATTATCAATGATTGTTCAACAGGCAAGCCATATCTTTTTAGAGCTGCCAGATAACCTCTTAGTCTTTCTCTTGAAAAGACCAGGCTGAGCGGCCCGCCAATGTAGGCGATCCTCCTGTACCCTTGTTTCACAAGATGCTCAACTGCAGTAAAAGCTCCCTCATAATCATTCTGTGTAACCTTTGATGTTATCAGCGAATCTGAAACTCTATCAAAAAACACTATAGGCAACCCGTAATCAATTATCTTAGAGAAGTGATCACACTTCTCCGATTCCGAAGTGATACTGACGAGAAGCCCGTCTATTGAACTGAGCGAGAGAGATTGTGCAATATGGAGTTCCCTTTCGGTTGATTCTCCGGTAACATAAAAAATAATATTAAACCCGTTTTCATAGGCGACATCCTGAATGCCGCTAATTGCCGTTGAAAAATAGAAATTAGTTATTGTAGGTAAAATAACGGCAATATTTCTTGATTTATAATTGACCAGCCCACGGGCATTAAGATTTGGCTTATAATTTAATTCTTCACCCTTCGCCAAAACAGCATCCCTTGTTTCCTTACTTACATCAAAGGTATTCCTGAATGCTCTCGATACCGTTGAAACAGAAATCTTCAGATCCGCGGCAATATCCTTAATTGTGACAAGGTGCTTCCTCTTCATTCCAATAAAATTAATTAAAGTATTTGATATAAATCCACTCTCACGGCTGATTATAAAACAGGAGATTATATTCCCGGCCTGATTAAAATATTCCACCTGATTATCCATTACTATGAAACAGTTTTCCATATACCGGAAGAACTATAAATATAGTTTTATTATTCACTTGCTATTTGCGCTCCTTGTTGTAATTAAAAATAGAAAGATATTTGCATTACCTATTTAAAAAAACCTATTATGTCAATAATTATTACCTCAATTGAAGCAAGGGATATCAGATTCCCTACCAGTAAATCCCTTGACGGTTCAGATGCCATTAATAAGGATCCGGATTATTCAGCAGCCTATGCAATCATTAAAACCAGTAATCCTGCTTTTGAGGGGCATGGCCTTACTTTTACGGAAGGCCGGGGAAATGAAATCTGTGTAACTGCAATCCATTCTTTGTCTTATTTATTAATTGGGAAATCCCTGGATGAAATTACATCAGATATGGCGGGTTTCTGGAAAATGATCACAGGGGATAGCCAGCTCAGGTGGTTAGGACCTGAAAAGGGAGTAATTCACATGGCTACCGTAGCGCTCGTAAATGCGGTGTGGGACCTTTATGCAAAAACAGAAGGGAAACCACTTTGGAAGTTAATAACGGATATGAATCCGGAACAGTTGGTGGGATGTATTGACTTTACATATATAACTGACGTACTGACCCCTGATGAAGCTTTTAATATACTTTCCAAATTGGATAATAGTAAACAAGAGCGGATAGATTTTCTAATGGAAAACGGGTATCCTGCCTATAATACTTCAGTCGGATGGATGGGGTACAGTGAAGAAAAAATACGCCATCTTAGTAAGATTGCAAAAAAAGAAGGATGGACACATATAAAAATGAAAGTCGGGGGTGCTATAGAGGAAGATGTCCGAAGAGCTAAAATAATCAGAGAAGAAATCGGGCCGGATATTAAGTTAATGATGGATGCAAATCAAAAATGGGAAGTCAATGAAGCTATCCGGAATATGGAAAAACTGGCCAAGTTCAATCCCTGGTGGATTGAAGAGCCGACAAGCCCGGATGACATTGCCGGCCATCTTGCTGTAGCCAAAGCCGTTTCTCCGATAAAAGTAGCAACAGGGGAACATTGCCAAAACAGAGTAATGTTTAAGCAATTTTTAAAGAGCGGCGCCATCGGTATTTGCCAGGTGGACAGTTGCCGGGTAGGAGGAGTAAACGAAGTACTTAGTATAATGTTAATGGCAGCAAAATTTGACATCCCCGTTTGCCCTCATGCAGGCGGTGTCGGGCTTTGTGAATATGTCCAACACCTTTCTATGATAGATTATATCTCCATAAGTGGAAAATTGGAGGACAGAATCACAGAATACATAGATCATTTACATGAACACTTTGTTAATCCGGTAGTTATAAAGAATGGGAATTATATGCCACCTCTGGCACCGGGATATAGTATAACAATGAAAAGCAAGTCTATAGAGGATTATACTTTCCCGAACGGGAAAATGTGGCAGGTAAAAAATTAATAACCGATAAAATTAGATACAACATTCACCTATCTATTTAACCAGGCAGTCACTTACGCATTTTAATTGCTTTACCCCGCCTCTATGGAATTTTGATGTTATTAAATGCCATTTCCCGGCCTCCCGGTTTTGGGCTAATAAAATTCAATGGCATTAAATTTTCCAAAACAATTTCTTCTTATACAAATAGCGAAGGAAAACCAATTGCATCAATAGGATCCCGGAGTTTAGCCAGAAGAAATGCCATCGTTCAGGAGACAAATTTATCAATCCACTGAATAAAAAGTCCGAAGTATATTGAAAATCAAACACACCATGCGACAGTAAATAAATCAATATGGAATTGGTTCCAATCCAGACTAAGAAAACACTCCACTTTTTCAACCCCCATGCATCTATTATTAAATAAAATAATCCCAGGAGCAACAGGCTCCATCCCCCCGTATATATTACAAACGAACTGGTCCACATATTCTTATTAATCGGGAAGACATTGTTCCAGAGCAATCCGATACCCAGAAAAAAAAACCCTGAGCATATCATTATAAAACTCTTTTTCAGATGATTTAAACCGGGTGAAGAATATCGCAAGAACCTGCCTGTAAAGATACCAAGCAGTGCTGTACCTATGGCTGGTATGGTGGACAGCAATCCCTCCGGGTCATACACCTCGCGCAACACCTTTCCCGGTAGATATTCCCGGTCTAAATAACTGGCCAGATTTCCTTCAGGAGTCAATACACCGGCTCCAAATCCAGGAACAGGCACCCATTCCATCAGTGCCCAATACCCAAAAAGAATAATTAAAAACCAAAAGATCTGCCACCGAAATCCGGAATTCAAATAAATCAGCGCTGCAAAGAAACAGGATAAAGCAATTCTGCCTAATACACTTGCAAATCTCATCTGATCATACACCAATATATGCTGTGATTTATTCACAATCATTCCAAGTAAAATGAGTATAATAGTCCTTTTAATTAATGAACGGTAAATCCCATTTTTGACAGTTTTAATGTTTATGAGTGCCCCCTCCAATTTCTTTCCGAATGAAAAAGGCATAGAGACTCCCGAAACAAAAATAAATAAGGGAAAAATCAGGTCATAAATGGTGAATCCATTCCAGGGTGAGTGGTGTAGTTCTGCGCTCAGCCAATTCATAACCGGCCATCCGGTTGCCTGAGACATGCCATGTACCATTCCTTCAAAACCTATTATCCAAAGCATGTCAAATCCCCGAAGCGCATCTAACGATTGCAAGCGCCTGTTTTTTTGAGAGGGTTCCATTTTTGATAACTATTTACATAGAAAATATATCCACCTGCAACAATGGTATTGGTTTACACGATTATTTCAGAAGAAAATTATATTTCCTAAAAAGATCATTTGCCTCTTTAACTGAATTGCCAATTGGTACTTCATTAAATTTTTCCTCCCTGTTAACCCACGCGAACTCCAGATCTTCCATTTGCTTTTCAAACCATTCTTCATCAAAAGGCTTGTCATCATCCAAACATGAGATAGCATATTTAAAAAATTCTTCCCATCTCGGTTTGTAAAAACTCTTTATCAATCCTGACCATTGTTTATTGGCATAATCGTGCAATAATGCATCTTTCCCACCCCACAAGGTAATCTGAAGTTTGGCCTCCCTTTCGAATCTTTTACTTTCAATATCGTCTGACCCTTGCCTGATAGCACTATTTACCCAACTTCCTAAAAGAAAATCTTTCCTCGTGTCCAATAATGCGTCAAGATCATTTAGGATTTCCATAAACTGTTTCGATTTATCAACAAAGGCTGCACGGTTTTTTTGCTTAAAATCCTCTAAAAATCCATGACGTAGCTGAGTTGCATAATTTGCCAGTACATTTCTGCTCAAATCAACAATATCATATTGAAAGCCGTCACTGTTTCTATATTTTGAAGAACAGCTTATTAATAATTTCCACGCCTGCAGTAATTCTTTCGGGTCATAGTATAATTCCGTGTGTGTCCACCTGGGTTCTTTTTTCAAGGTTGGGCGCCCTGTGATAATAGATTCCGGCGCCCCCTGTGATCCGTCACCATTATAAACAGTCCTTCTTAAAATTACCCAGGCCTTCAGAGCCTTTTCATCAAAGGATCCATACCGGTTAATTATATATCCTTTCAGCCACTTGTCTAAATTTATCGGATCATCTCTCCACACATTATCCATCATTAATTCGAACATTACAGGATTCTGCTCAATCCCTTCAGGTGTCAGGCCAAGCCCGACTAAATTTCCCGATGCCTTGTCTTTAAGAGTCCTTATTGGTACAAGTGCGATCGTATCCATCCTGCCAAACATACCCACATTTCCTCCGAAGTTTTGTAACATGCACCATATCCACGGTTTATCATAATAGGCATTGGTTCTGCTCCACACCGGTCTGGTCTCACTCCATAAATCCAACACAATTAATCTTCTGTCAGGAATGGCATTAAAAAGAGCTTGTATCTGAGGAGCATGCCAGAAATTAGGATTGTTTACGAATAGCCATCCCTGCATCACCCACACTGCCATGGGATCTACACCCTCCATCGAATGATAGACAGTACTGGCAACATTACTCAGAAAAAGAGAATCATTGGTCGGCGGGGTATTTTCATTGAAAGTGTCCGCAGAATAAAAATGATCGGTACCATAAACCTTAATCATTTCTTTCATAAACATCGTCCCGATCTTCACAAACAACGGGTCAGACGGATCTAACAATCGTGTATGATATTGCCGGCCCCATTCCAGGTCCTTGAGCCTGGAATTCGGGAATTTGGTTCCGAATTCAGGTGGCACATGGCCGGTAAATGCAGGTAATATGGGTTTCATGCCCAATGAACGTTCTCTCTTCAGGATTTTTTTTTGTAAAGCCTCCTGCTTAATCATGAATTTTAATGACAAGGGGCCTCCGATTCCATCAAGATTCCCCATCCAGAACCACGCAAAATGTGCGGGTCCGGGAAAAAAAGTACTTAGTTCTTTTTCCGAGAATCCCAATTGCCTGTAAACACGATACCAAATAATATTCTGCCCTGTTACAGCAAGAGGAAAATTGATCCCGTGCATTGCCATCCAGTCTATTTCTTTTTCCCACCGTTTCCAATCCCACCAGACCATGCTATAACTAAACGTGCAATAATTCAAATAATAGCGATAATCAAAAGGTGTGCTGTGAGATACTTTTTTGTCCACCATAGGGGGTATTGCGGGCAACCTCAGATTTGTTCCATTCCATGTAATCTGACAGTGGGCATAATTATTCAGATAGTACCTGAGTGCGCTTGCAACAGACACACCATTATTTCCCCTTAAAATGATTTTATTATTCCTGCTTTCAATTTCAAATCTGTCTTTATCATTTTTTTGTGGTAAATATTCAACACTAAAAAACTGATAATGGTTTGGGAGAATCCTTTTAATCAATTCAAGAGAAGAATTGATGATCTCTTTTTCTGAAGAACCGGTAATCTCTCTTGCCTCCGGCCGGAGTGAACCACTCAGATTACCCGGATTCTCCGCACGCAAAGTAACTGGTGGAGTACAAAAAAATATTAGTAAAAAACAACCTGCCATTGTTGTTTTAATCTTCATTATCGAAAATCTTTTAAGCATATTTTGATAGTTTATGATTGTGCATATTTAATCGGTTTCCGATTTGATTTCTTTACAAATTCCCTGTCAGATAACACTTCTACGATATCATAACAGTACGATTTTACAACACAGTTCCCCTGGTAATCACCTGTTCTGAATATTATTCTACCCTGATCTGAGTATTATAGATAATATTATTCGAACTATTACCCACCATTATTTTATAACTGCCTTTTAAAGAGATACCATTTCCCTCATTATCATAATATGTGAACTCTTTTATCGGCACACTCAATATTACTTTTTTGGATTCCCCTTTTTTCAAAAAAACTTTTTTAAAGCCCTTTAGCTCTTTTATCGGTGTCATAACAGGTGCATAGTCTCGTCTCATATACAATTGAACAACTTCACCTCCATCCATTACTCCATCGTTTTTTATATCCAAAGTAACCCTTAATGTATCATCCTTATCAAGTAAAGCTTCATTCACTTTCATATTGCTGATTGTGAAGTGAGTATAGCTTAAACCGAATCCGAATGGATATAGTGCCCCTGTAGAATCAAAAACATAATCTCGGCCTGACTTGTCATAATTGCCGGGTTTATGGTAATAGCCCCGGTCGGAGGGCAGGTAATTATAGAATACAGGAATCTGGCCGGTGCTTCGCGGAAAAGAAATCGGAAGTTTTCCGGAGGGGTCTACCTTACCAAATAAAGCATCTGCAATTGCTTCTCCACCTCTTTCACCCGGATACCAGGCACATAAAACAGCATCGCCCCGTTTCTGAATAAAAGAGATATCCAGAGGCCTCCCCGTAATCAAAACCGTTATTACTTTCTTTCCCGAATTAATCAGGCGCTTCGCAAGCAAATATTGAGCGCCGGTTGGCCTTAAATCATCCACATCAAACCCCTCACCACAGGTTGCGTTTTCGAGATTACGTGACAATGCACCGCTGGCTGTGCCAATTGCCAAAATCACAATATCGCTTTTAGATGCAATTTCCATAGCCTCCCGGAATCCGGAGGTATCCATAGATGTCATTTTACATCCAGGAGCATAATTAATTTTTACATCGGATCCCAAAAGTTTTTTCAACCCTGCCAATAGGGTGACCCCGTCTTTATTATTCCGTGTCCAACTGTAATCTCCGAATTGTACCTGATCTGCATTCGGGCCTATTACAGCGACTGATTTTATTTTGTTTTTATCTAATGGCAAAATTCCATTCTCGTTCTTCAACAATACCAAACTTTCATTTGCCACCTGGCGGCTGAGTTCTACATTTTGCCGTGTATGCATCTCTTTGTTCAAATTATTGAGATCGGGATAGGGATGCTCAAAAAGACCGGTTTTAAATTTTACATACAGTACCCTGCTTACCGCCGTGTCTATAACTGCCATCGGGACAATATTGTTCTTTACCAGGCTGTCCAGGTGTTGAAAACACCGGGGTGCAGGCGCTTCAATATCTACACCCGCTTCAATGGCATATTGGGCGGCATCTGCTTCTGTCTCAGCAAAGCGGTGAATATATTTCAGAAATTCTACGGCCCCCCAGTCACTGTAAACAAATCCTTTGAATCCCCACCTGTTTCGGAGAACACCTGTCAATATATTTCTATTTGCATTCGTCGGAATGCCATCATAAGTTACATAAGAACTCATCAGAGAAAATACACCGGCCTTTTTTACTGCAGCTTCAAACGGTTTTAAATAAAAATTAAACAGATCATAATTGCCTCCTTTTGTCGATGCTATATTGAGGCCTCCCAGGGGACTGCTTTGGCCATAAAAATGTTTTACTGTGCAAATCAGTCCGTTCTGACGATCATCCTTATCCCCTTCCTGAAAGCCCTTAATCATAGCAACCCCGATTGATGAAACCAAAAAAGGATCTTCTCCATACGTTTCTTCAACACGCCCCCACCTCGGATCCCTTCCTAAATCAAGATCGGGAAACAATGCCTGCTTAACACCCGACGGCATTATCTCTCTACCTATCGCTGCGGCCACCTGGCGAATCAGATCCGGATTAAAAGTTGCCCCCATGCCAATCGCCTGCGGAAATATAGTGGCGCCATCCTGTACCCAGCCGTGCAGGGCTTCACTGACAGGCAAAGCCGGAATCCCAAGACGGCTCTTGGTAATTAAAAATTCCTGTACCTCTTTAATCCTTCGGGCATATTCATTGCCTGACAGGGAAAAACCATCCAAACATCCGATTCCATCTTTGAGTTTATCGAAACTCAGTGCATTCTTCCAGACATTGTTTTCCTGTTTCAAAACATCCACACTCATTTCTGTAAGCTGGGCAAGCTTTTCTTTAAGGGTCATCCTTTTCAACAAATCCCTTACCCTTGTTTCAGCGGGGAGAGACGCATTCTTATAAGAAGGAATATCCTGCTGTGCGACAACCGTTATTGATGACAATGAAAATAATAAGATCAATCCTAAATTTTTCAAAACATGCATTTCTAAAAAAATTACTCAAAAAGCAGAGTTTGTTTAAGTGTAAAAAATCATTTTATCCCCTTACTATAAATATTCCAAATTCTGAAAATTAAAAATATATAAGGGTGCCCTGATATACTTCGCTTAATATCTGCCCGACGCCGAAAACAGCAGCCCGTTTCATTGCTCAACAACTGGCGAAATGATGCTATCTGCAACCATTGTACTCACCCGTTATATTAAAAAAACAGTGAACTGTCCGGATAGTGAACAGGTATCATTTTTTTTAAATCACACTCTCATCATATATATTTCAGTTCCTCACAAAACCAAAATGCCGCTTCCTAAAATTAAATGTTGTGATCGAAAACCGATAAAAAAAATGCGATAACGTTACCGGAAACAAACGAATACCATATTCATCACATACTACCATTTAAGAAATTTGTACTCAGCGTTGTTGCCGGATACTTATTCCCGTGATGGATTATAACAACATCTGGGAACATTTCAATTTCATTATGATTATGAGGACAGGAAAACAAATTCACATTTTTCTGAAATAAAGTATTTGAAGTATTTATTAAAAGAAGCTAAATAAAGAAATATGTTTTTAAATCCTTCGAAATGGAAATTTCAGATGTATGGGAGTACCACTCTGCTCCTGAGTTCTGCTGTCATCCACTTTGCAAACTCGTTGATTGCAGGAAAGTACGCGCAAACTTATATTAGTCTTATAGAAATAATGCATATCAAATAATAACGGTTTAAAACCAATTATAAGCCATGAAGCATTAAAAGTATTGGTAGTCATTCCACCAGACAAAACTGAAGGAACCGATCAAAATAATTTATTTGACTTATAGAAAAACAAAAGCACAACCAAAGACCTGGCAATAGCGGGATTGATGTGCATTTTAATAGCTTATGTTCTTTATTGGGCCTTTGATCCGGCGGGAAATATTCTATTGAACTTTTGCGCCAATTCTATACTTTTAGTTCTTCATTCTGTTTACGTACAAGAAGAAGGTACTTTAAATTTTCTATCATCCCCCAATTCGTTTACCGTTAGCGATTACCTTAATTAACGGTGAGCGAATCGTTCTGACTACCCATGATAATACAAAATATTCTTATCCTGAAAATAAGGAGGCTTTAGCAACCGGTAGCTGCATTGGAACGCTCGGCAAAATGGAAACTTTCTATGATAGCTCTGATAATAATTAAAAAAGGAAATTAGAAAGTACCAATAAACGGTATTACAAAAATGCCTGACAGAAGTTTATTTTCCTGTATGTAATGAATTCAGTTTCTCACTGAGTTCTGTTAATCCTGCTTTTGATAGGCACTCGTCTGCAAAACTCCGTAATTCCTCTAAGTTTTCGGAAGGTACGTTCCCAGGCATATTCAGGGATTTATCGTCGTCCTTTGCATTTAAACCTCTTTTGATTACACTATTGAGCAGTAATACATTTTTGCGGGAAATCTTCATGTCAATCTTCACCGTCTCATTCATACCGGGGATACTGAGTATCGTATCATACACTTTGGCTACATCATTTGTTGTAAGCATATTTCCATATTTTTAATTGTTGAGAAAATGAATACAAAATTAGACAGCCTTGCCTTTCGTATCCTCTTTAAAATTTGATGGGGTTGGGTTGAAGCGAACCGGTATATATAGTTTTGTATCTGTTCAACTGATTGTGAAATTGAAATGCCTCCTCCGGCAAATAAATGTGAAGCTATGGATATCAGGAAACAACCAAAGATTTCTATCAGGGATATTAAAGAAATAGATCTGGTAGATTATCTATTCAAATTAGGCTATCAGCCCGCAAAAATCAAAGGTGTTGATTACTGGTATTTGTCTCCCCTCCGAAATGAAAAAACTTCCTCTTTTAAAGTTAACCGGAAAATCAATCGCTGGTATGATCATGGCCTTGGCATAGGTGGCAATCTCATTGATTTTGCTATTCTTTATAACAACTGTTCCGTTGCGGAATTTTTACAACAATTTAATGAAACTCTTTTTTTTCACCGGCGGGATTCTTATAAATCTGAATCGGATAAAATGCAACCTAAAATCAAAATATTGCAGAAACATTCAATTGGCTCTGTTGCGTTGTTGAGGTACCTCGACCAAAGAAGAATCCCTCTTGATATAACAGAACAATTTTGTGAAGAAGTCCACTATGAATTGAATAATAAAATATACTATGGAATCGGTTTTAAAAATGACTCCGGAGGATATGAAATACGAAATCCTTATTTCAAAGCCAGTTCCTCACCAAAAAATATTACTACCATAAAACATAATGCGAAAGAAGTTGCCGTTTTTGAAGGCTTTTTTGACTTTCTCTCTTTCATGGCCATCAATAAAAATCAGGTAAAAATTAATAGCGATTTTATCATTCTGAATTCCGTTTCTTTCTTTGAAAAAGCCCGTCCTTTTATGGAGCAGCATGAAACAATAAGATTGTATTTAGACAGGGATACAACCGGACAAAATTACAGCCGCTATGCTTTGTCCTTATCTGATAAATACAGTGATGTAAGTAATCTATACAAGCACTATAAAGATCTGAATGATTGGCTTGTAAACTTTGGAAGATCACAGAAGAGAAATATAAATCAAAAGATACGGTGATTTTCAAAACCTTTAAATTCTTTTAAGTTTCAGAATTTTAAAGTTACCAAAACCACTATTGAAAGATTTTGAATGTGTTTAAGAACATTGAAAAGACAGGAAGATTGCCACTTTGGTGCAATCGGCAAGATGTCCGGTTGTCATACAACCGAAATCTTGCCGCCCTCACTCAGAACTCGTGAGCGGGGAGTTTGAAATGATTCACTGAATTTAAAATGTGAAAATGACCGTGTGATGAAAGGACAAAAAATAAACAGGACGAAAAGAATTATATGCAGGCTATCACTGAATGAATACAGGAAACTGGAATCCCAATTCAATGAAAGTACATGCCGGAAATTAAGTGACTTTTTACGGCGGAGGCTTTTTGATAGACCCATAGTGGCAACTTACAGGGACAGGTCTCTGGACGACTTAATGACAGAGTTAATAAAACTCCGGAATGAATTAAACAACATCGGCAACAATTTTAACCAGGCTGTAAAAAGGTTGCACACGCTTGATAATATTTCTGAATTCAGAAGCTGGATCCAGCTCTATGACGAGGAGAAAAAAATGTTGCTGAATGCAATTTATGACATCAATATTTACATGAAAAAACTCGGTGAAAAATGGTTGCAATAATCAAAACAGGGCACTCTGTTCACCGTATTTTTAACTACAATGAAAACAAGGTGAAAGAGGGAGTCGCATCCTGTATCGGAGCGGTAAATTATCCGATGGACGTTGAAAAAATGAGCCTCAAAATAAAACTGAACCGCTTGCTTAAAAAGTCGGACCTGAATGAAAACGTAAGCCGTAAAAGCGTTCATATTTCTCTCAATTTTGACGTTGCCGAAGCCGGAATATCCCCAAAAAAACTCATGCAGATAGCCGGCGTTTATATGAGAGAAATCGGATTCGGAGAACAACCTTATTTAGTATATCAACACTTTGATTCCGGACATCCCCACATCCATTTAGTGAGCATCAAAGTAAAAGCAGATGGCAGCAGGATTGACATGCAAAACATCGGAAGAAATCAATCTGAAAAAGCCCGCAAAGAAATTGAAAAAACATTTGGATTGATTGCAGCAGAGAAATCAAATCAGAAGAAGTTATTTAGTCTAAAACCATCGATGGCAGGCAAGGTTTTATATGGGAAATCTCAAACAAAAATGGCCATTCAAAACGTTTTAATAAACATACTTGAGCCCTACAATTACATCAGTTTACCTCAATTAAATGCAGTGCTTAAACTATACCATATAATGGCAGACAGGGGGACAGAAGATTCAAGAGTTTTTAAAAAAAGGGGATTGGTTTACAGAATACTTGATGAGAATGGAAAACCCGTAGGCATCCCGATAAAAGCAAGCTCTTTCTATAACAAGCCTACTCTGAAGTTTGTCGAAGAACGATTTAAAATAAATGAAACAAAACGCCAGAGATTTAAATCCCGGTTAAAGAATGAAATTGACAAATTGTTTATTACGAAAACACCTTCCTTAAATCACGCTCTTAACGTACTTCAGCAAACGGGAATTAATGTTGAATTACGGAAAAATGAAGCAGGACTGATTTATGGAATAACTTACATAGATCATGTAACGAAAGCCGTTTTTAATGGCAGCGAATTAGGTAAACAATACAGTGCAAAAGCCTTGCAGGAAAGGTGTTTGCAGCAAGGTGTTTTGCAGCAGGATTTGTTATCCCAACCAGCAGCAAAACATCGTATTGGGTTACAGCCACAGACTGAAGCTGCGGCAGAAACCAAAGCTTATGGAAATGACTTTCAGTTTTCATCCTTCCCCAAAGGAACCGACATCATATTTGATACTATTATACAACCTGATCAAACACTTGATTACATCCCCAGGCAATTAAAGAAAAAGAGCAGGAAAAAGAAAAAAAGGAAAAATATTTCAGGCAATAATTAACCTATCAAACAATGGCATTACAGACGGGTGAGAACGAACAGGCGCTTAGAAAAATACTGGATATGACCAGACTGATCAGCATTGTTATTTTAATGATCCACTTCTATTATTATTGTTATGAAGCATTTATCGAATGGGGGCTTACGAACAATTTCAGTGACCGTATTTTGAGTAATATTTATAAAACCGGTTTATTCAGCAGTTTTAATAAAAGCAAACTTATTGCCCTGGGATTCCTGGCAATTTCATTATTGGGATCCAAAGGCAAAAAGGATGAAAAACTCACCTTTAAAACAGCGTTCGCTTATTTATTTACTGGTTTGCTAATCTATTTTTTTAGTTATCTGGCGTTGCTGGTGAAAATAAAAATAACAGAATCTGCAGTTGTATATATCGCTATTACATCAATTGGGTTTCTGCTTGTTCTTTCAGGTGGCACTTTGCTTTCCCGATTTATTAAGAACAAGCTCAATAACAAAGATATTTTCAACAGGGAAAACGAAACATTCCCACAGGAAGAACGCTTGTTGCAAAATGAATATTCAATTAATCTCCCGGCGCAATACAGGCTAAAAAATAAAATTCGAAGTAGCTGGATAAATATCATTAACCCGTTTCGCGCAACCATAGTTTTGGGAACACCCGGTTCAGGAAAATCTTACTTTGTAATACGGCATGTAATAACCCAACACATACAGAAAGGATTTACAATGTTTGTGTATGATTTCAAATTTGATGACCTTTCTAAAATAGCCTACAACACCTGGTTGAAATACAGGCACAGATATTCTGAGTCTTCCCGTTTTTTCACTATCAATTTTGATGATCTCGCCAGAAGCCACCGGTGTAATCCGCTGGAACCTTCTGCGATGACAGACATCACCGATGCTGCAGAATCCGCCCGCACGATACTGATGGGATTAAACAGGGAGTGGATCAAACGCCAGGGAGATTTTTTTGTAGAATCCCCTATTAATTTCTTAACGGCTGTGATATGGTTTCTTAAAAAATATAAAGATGGAGAATTCTGTACCCTGCCTCATGTAATTGAACTGATGCAGGTAGATTATGACAGCCTGTTTACCTTACTCCGGACAGAAAAAGAAATTGAAGTACTGATCAACCCCTTTGTAAATGCTTATTTAAACGACGTAATGGAACAACTTGAAGGACAGATTGCTTCTGCAAAAGTAGCAATGGCAAGACTTTCTTCTCCACAGTTGTATTATGTTTTATCGGGCAATGATTTCAATCTGGATATTAATAATCCGGAAGATCCAAAGATCGTTTGCATGGGAAACAATCCCCGGAAAATACAGATTTACGGAGCGGTATTGTCACTGTATGTTTCCCGTCTCATCAAACAGGTAAATAAGAAAGGAAAATTGAAAAGCAGCCTTGTATTTGATGAATTTCCGACCATCTATCTGAACAATATAGATAGCCTGATTGCCACCGCAAGAAGCAATAAGGTTTCTACGTGTCTGGGTATCCAGGATTTCAGTCAACTGCGAAAAGATTACGGACGCGAGCAGGCAGATGTAATTATGAATATCACAGGAAATATTATTGCCGGACAGGTAACTGGTGATACCGCAAAACAACTTTCGGAACGCTTCGGAAAAATTATGCAGGACAGGGAAAGTTACTCAATCAATAGCGGCGATACTTCGATAAACCGTTCCAAACAATTAGAAGCCGCTGTACCTGCTTCAAAAATATCTGCACTCAGTTCCGGTGAATTTGTGGGAACGATCGCTGATGATCCGGATTGTAAAATAGAATTAAAAGGCTTCCATTGTGAAATTATCAATGACCATGTGGCACTTGAAAAAGAACAGAATAGTTATAAGGACATTGAAGTAATTCGAAAACTGCCCAGCGGTATGGTGCAGCGAAATTATTTGCAGATTAAACAGGATATACAGGATATTATTCAATCAGAAATGGAGAGAGTACTTAAGGATCCGGCAATGAGTCATTTAATGATAAAGAAGTAGGATGTATATAAACTGAATCGCGCTAAAGTGTTTTATTATTTTCGATTTGAGGATTGGAAAACTTACTCCTCAGAATATAGATCAAATGCAGTTGTACGTAAACTTTTACGACAAGAGGTTAAAATCAATCGTATCCACTATTGAAATTATTTGTTGAACGTTGATGGTGAATGCTGATAGAAACGCCCGAAAGCTGACAGGAAATTAAATTGAATGATCTATGTCCAATAACTTTATTACAATAAAATTCTTTGACTTTCCGGAACTTCTGCAATGTGTTGCATGGCACCTTGCCTGTATTCGCGATACAACCTTCGAATGTCTTCCTCGCTATCCGCAATGAATGGCCCGTGAGAAATTATACTTTCACCTGTGGGTTTTCCTGCATAAAGAATAAAACGAGCTCCCTCTTCGGTGTTTAGTTGCAGGTCGCTTTCCTCGGTATCATCAAATAAGTCAAGCCATCCAACCTGGTCCTGGTATAATTGCTTTTCCTCCTTACTCCCACCAACTTTTATGCTACCGTTAAGCACATACAGAAAGGTATTATAGTTTGCGGGAATCTGTTGCACAGTGGTTGTGCCGGCAGCAAGAGTAATATCTGCTACAATAATCGGTGAATAGTTTTGAACAGGGGAAGTGAGGCCTGCTAAAGTACCACTGTATAATCTGATGGAAACTCCATTTTCAGATAAGGAAGGCACATGCTCCAATGGCAATTCCTGAAGCCTTGGAACAGCCGCCCGGTCCTTCTTAGGAAGATTTAGCCAGAGTTGCAGCAGCCGCATTTTAGCCATCTTCTGAATGGTTTCGGTATGTACAATACCACTGCCTGCGGTCATCAGTTGAAAATCACCGCCTTTCATTTTATGCACCTCGTCTCCCATTTCTCCTTCCAATAAAAGGGAAACTGTTTCAAACCCTGCATGAGGGTGAGGCCCTCCAACCGGTTCATTGTCTTTTTTATCCAGCATGTCATCCATAAGCATGATAAAAGGGTCGCTGTCAGAAAAACGACCACTAATTACCGGGCGTGCTATATGGCCCGGCCCCAGAAAACCGGGCTGCCCCTCCGGTGTATGTATTTTTACCAATTTTCTTTTGTTCAGCATTTTTCAGGATTTCATTTTAAGAAATTTTCACCTGCCTTATTAAGCAGGTACTCCTATTCCTTGTTTTACCAACTGTATTTCACTGCTGATCCTTACCTCTTCACCCAACATAACACCACCGGTTTCAAGCGCACTGTTGAAGTTCATTCCCCAATCGGTACGGTTGATTTTACCTGTTATCAGAAATCCGGCTCTCTCCCCTCCCCATGGATCTTTCGTCGATCCGTTAAATTCAACATTCAACTTCACAGGTTTGGTTACCCCTTTCATCGTTAGCTCACCTCGTAAAATAAAAGTATCCTCATCCTCTTTTTCAACCTTTGTTGATTTGAACTTTAATTCAGGATATTTTTCCACTTCGAAGAAATCTGAATTTCGCAGGTGAATGTCGCGTTGTTCATTATTGGTGGATATGGAATCCATTTGTGCTGACATGTATATTCTGGCCGTGCTGAAATCTTCGTCTTTAGTTTCTACTTCCACCTGAAAGTTTTTTAAAGATCCTGATACATTGCTGATCATCAGGTGTTTAATTTTAAACTGTAATTCGCTGTGCATTGGATCAGATAGCCATTTTGTTTCTGCCATAGTTTGTTTTTTTATTGATATAATTGATTATGCAAAATTACCTACCTTCACTTACAAAAGGTGAGTACTATACAAAAGGTAAGTGGTAACCTTCGGGTTACTTATAAACAGATTTTATGACATCAAAAATTGAAAAGGGACCTCCTTCAACATCAGAGTGTAAAGCTACCCTGAATGCCATTGCAGATGCTTTATATGTTATTGGCGGCAAATGGAAATTGCGCATCATTGTTGCTTTAAAGGAGGGCAATAAAAGATTCAATGAGCTTCACCGGGTAATAGGAGGTATTTCTGCAAAAGTTCTTTCCACTGAATTAAAAGATCTGGAGTTAAACGGATTTATTAACCGCAAGGTGTTTACAGGTACACCTGTGGTCGTGGAGTATGAACTGTCGCCTTATGCTGAAACGCTGAATGAAGTCCTGCATTCATTAAGCGAATGGGGAGCCAGGCATAGAGAAAAAGTCAGGAAGAGTATGAAGAAGCAAAAAGCTTTAGCATAACAGGACACAGACGATTCAATGTAGCGTCGCATTCCAGGTTGAGCAGATTGAGCCGGTGGCGGGAATAAATTCTGATAATATCGGTACCAGAATCGGGCAAATAGCAAACCGGGGCTATGCAGTTTTTGTATCCACTGACAATCTTTTAAGTCGGTCTTTTTTCCTTTTACATTTTTGGTTTGTTTGCCATTGACCAATACTACGTCAAAGCCATGCCCAACCAGTTTGGCATAAAGATTTTGCCTATAAGTGCGGGTGATTTCCATGGCAATATGAGTAACTCTTTTGCTATTGAGTCATTCCCTTATTGCCATCTGATCCTCGCTGTAAACACCGAACTCTTTGATGCCTTCTGCATTTTGCCCTGTGGCTACCCAGTGGCTTCTGCTGCCAATGTAAATACCTGCTGCTTTGGGATGCACCACTTATAATGAAACTTGTTTCTTCTCCATTGTGTTTTTTTTGAAGTAAAAAAAATCCTGGGGTTGTACTTAAAAGATTTTGGAAGTATTATGATCGGAATCCTCACCACAGACGGGGCGCCAATAGTAGTCTAACGCAGCTAAAAGAGTATTGCTACTCTGAAAGCTTTATACAAACCGGACTTTGATTGCATACGGGTTTTTTAAACACCATTGCTTAAACCTGCCTTGACAAGGAATTTAAAGAGATGAAGATACTCCCGTTAGTGCAGAAAGTCATCTGTTTTTATAGTGGGGGTTGCCCGTAATAACTGACGTTATTTGAATATTCTGCCGATAACGTCAATGTAGATATTGGAGGGGATACTGTCAGTAGCGCTATCATCTGTTTGTGCAAAGCAAAGGGAGCTACTGCCAAGCATTACAGAGATTAATAAGTATGATTTCATGTAATTTTTAATCTTGAGATTAATGAAGTATTTTAATGACAGGCTTAATCGTCGGCCTGATGATCGGTTTGATCAGCGGCTTGACTTTATATTCACCGGAACCGGAACGGACTGTCTTCCTGCCTTTGGAAGAATTTTAATTTTCAGCCTTTGTATCCGATGCACATAAACCTCATAAAAGAATTATGGCTACCTCTTCAGCTTTTTAATCATCATAATCTATTCCTTTAAATTATTTTCTTCATTAATTCTTTCCACAAAGTTCGCTTTCAGCCTCTGAATCACCCATGAAATTCCGGCATAAAGCCGCTTCGCTATTTATTCCGTTGCTTCATGGTCTTTATCGCCTGAAAGCAGCGACAGTTCCATAATTAATTTTTAAACCTTTAAATGATTTATGTTATGGAACAGACAACGACTGACCAACCCAACTGGTGTAAGGTAGCAGAAGTGGAACTTGTTTATAAAACAAAAGTAAAAGCCTCTGAAAGGCCGCAAATTAAAAATTCTACCGATTCCTTTTCTATTCTGAAAGCGACCTGGGATGACAATAAAATTAATATGCTGGAACAATTCAAAGTGTTGCTTCTAAATCGTGCGAACAGAGTGATTGGGGTTTATGAAGCTTCTTCAGGTGGAATAACAGGAACTCTTGTTGATTTAAGATTAATATTAGCAATAGCTATTAAATCACTTGCAGTTTCAATAATTCTTTCTCACAATCACCCAAGTGGAAATTTAAAACCCAGTGCAGCAGACCTGAATCTTACTTCCAGAATAAAATCGGCCTGTCAGCATCTTGACATCCAGGTTCTGGATCATATAATTCTAACAAGTGAAGGTTACTATTCATTTGGTGATGATGGCCTGATTTAGGTCACTTGCTCAGTAATTTCAATGAAATCCTGATAAGGGATTTAAAATTGATTACTGATGGAAATTCTATGATTCACAAACTTTGACTTGTTTCAATTTTTTAAATGCGAATATTTCATGAAATCCTACTTCACAAAATGTGAATTTATCTGTCAATTTTATAAACCATCAAATCTGCTTCATGCCCGGAATTCGCAGGTTCGCAAACGACGAAAAGATTTAATGAAGGAATCAATAAAGAAGTTCTTGCTCCCTTCCTTGTGGAAACATTGGCGATTTGCTTAAAATGATTTTCGCCCAGCAATTGAAAAATATTTACGTAACCACCGCCACAACTTGCATACAGTCGGTTATTCCCGTCATCATAGAACAAATCATCCGCGTCATCGGTAAGCTTCTCTGCCGCAATCCGTTTTCCTGTTTTAGTATCAATTATTACCAGTGTTGCCGGATGCCTGTAACCAACAAAAAGTTTATTTCCCTCGGAATCTATCGCCATTGGAAAATTTCCCCGCCCGTCATTTTTATTCCATTCACTTACCAGTTTTAATTTGCTAATATCAACCACTCCAATGACATTGCTTTTCGGCAGATTTACATAAAGCAAACCGTTTCTCTTATCAATTTGAAATCCTTCGGGATGAGAGGGCAACTTTATATCCCCAACTTTATCATGATTCCGGGCATCAATAATTGCGATGCCGCCGGAACCATACGCAACATATATTCTTTGAGTTGCTGAATCATAATGAACATCATCTGCATCAGAACCTAAATGAATAGTGGAAATCTTTTTAAAATTAGCTGCGTGATAAAAATAACAATCGCCACTCCCTCCGTTTGCGACAAAAATTTCATCCGTTTGAGGAATATAACAAACACCCTGTGGCTCATCCAAACCCGCTATGCTGTGTATCACCTTACCAACCTTCAGACTGACTGCTTCCAAAGTATTATTTTCTAAAGCACCTATATAAATAACCTGGTCTTTTAAATTGACATCCATATGATCAATGCGTCCCATAACTCCAGGCAAGGGAATTACCTTTTTAACCGGCAGATAATTTTCACCAAAAGTTCCCTGTCCCTTACAGGCAGTAAACGAATAAAGACTGAAAAAAATAAAAAGACGGCAGAGATTATATTTCATGATTATTTCTTTGTTTACAGTTGGAATGCACATACTTTATTACATTAGGATTTTCATTGTTCAGGTGATTATGAATCACTGTAATATCCGTACGTGGCTTGCTGGTCTTAAAAACATCATCCCGAACTGCTCCATTTTTGCCGAATACTTTTTCAACAAAAGCCCAATCATTTTGTTGGGCAGAACGATAACAGATTGATAGGGAACTCAGGATAAGAATATCCACTTTTTTCATATTGGAAATACTAATGAATAAAAGTACCAGGTAAGAAATTGTAAAACATTCCTATTTTAAATTCAGTATCTAAAAATAATAAAACCTTCATTCTTTTTTCAGTAAAAATACAGCCTGCATCATTTGATTTACTCCTTCCGTTTTACCTGTACCATAAATTTAATTTCCGTAATTCATAAATCATTCTTTGTCTGTTAAATCACTTTTGCGCCAACCTTAATTAAAACATGAAACATAAACTGATATTATTTATCGCATTATTGCCACTCTCATTATTTGCACAGCAAAGAACAGATACCACTAAGACGATTTCCTTGAAAGAAATAATAATTAATAAAATAAAAACAGTAAGAGGAACAGGCCACATGCCCGATGTAAAAGATGGAATTATTTATGCCGGCAAAAAAAATGAAGTGATCCTTGTTGATAGTCTGGATGCAAACAAATCGATCAATAACACAAGACAAATTCTTGGAAGGATTCCCGGTCTGAATATCGTAGAAACAGAAACCGGCGGCTTTACTGCTAACGGGATCGCAACAAGAGGGCTTAATCCAAGGCAAAGTGTGGAAATGAACACCCGGCAAAATGGTTACAACATCAGCGGCGATGTATATGGTTATAATGAATCTTATTACCTTCCTCCGATGGAAGCAGTGAGCAGAATAGAAATGGTTCGCGGCGCCGCTTCATTGCAATACGGAGCACAGTTTGGAGGCATGATTAATTACGTATTGAATGAAGCTCCCGAAGACAAAAAGCTGGAGTGGAAGTCTTCTGAAACAGGTGGGAGCTTCGGCCTGTTCAATACTTTTAATTCCGTTGGTGGAACCATCAACAAGATCAGTTACTATGGTTTCGCTCAATTCAGAACCATGGACGGCTGGCGGCCTAACAGCAAGCAATGGCAATTGTCTGGCTTTGGTAAAATACAATTCACCCCTTCGGAAAAATTAAATGCCGGAGTTGAATATACGCTTCTGCGAAACAGGATTAAAATGCCCGGCGGGCTTACGGACAGCATGTTCAATGCAGACCCACGCACTTCTTTCAGGAGCAGGAACTGGTTAAAAACACCCTGGAATATAATCACCGGTTACCTGAACTATCACATTGCCCCGCAAACATTTTTAAGCATCAAATCGTCTCTGATGTTCAACAACCGTTCCCTGGTTTGGCGCAATGAAGACGGTGGTCCAGCAGCATTGGATGAAAAAGATCCCTTGACAGGCCAGTATGTTAACCGCGAAGTGGAAAGTGAAGACATGAATAATACTACTACAGAAGTGAGGCTGACACATCGTTATACCATCGGAACAATGGAAAACACGCTGGGAGGAGGAATCAGATTTACCTATGCCAGGTTTAAAAAACAAAGCGGAGGGGAAGGCACCACAGGTACCGATTTCGACCTCTCCATAACAGGGGAGTATGAAAAGGATATCGATTTTACTACTACTAACCTGGCACCTTTTGTGGAAAATATTTTCCAGATAAACGAACAACTTAGTATTACTCCCGGGTTTCGTTTTGAGTATTTAAAGAATACCAGTGATGGATATAAAGAAACGGATGAGGGTCGGGTCATCGCCAATGACAACAGGAAAAGATACATGCCCCTTTTTGGATTAGGGCTGGAATATAAAACGACTTCTTATACCAATGCTTACGCAAATATCAGCCAGGCTTATCGTCCCATTTCTTATTCTGAACTCACACCAATCGGTGTGTCCTCAAAAATTGACCAGAATCTGAAAGATGCAAAAGGATTTAATGCAGACCTTGGCTTCAGAGGTACAGTAAAAAATTACCTGAATTTTGACATTGGCTTGTTTTACATGGCATACAATAACAGGATTGGTACAGTTTTAATGAATGCCGGTTCTTCCAATGAATATACTTTAAGAACCAACGTGGCCAATAGCGTTCATAAGGGCCTCGAGAGCTACGTAGAATTTAATTTGCTAAAATATTTGAACGGCCATTCCAAAAAAGGATTGAATATCTTCAATTCACTGGCTTTGATCAATGCAGAATATACAAGCGGCGAATTCAAAGGAAACAGAGTAGAAACAGCAGCAAAATACATCAACAGAATCGGTGTGACATATCATGATAACAGGTTGTCCGGCACTTTTGAAATGAGCAATAATGGCGACGCCTATGGTGATGCAACAAATGCAAAAATAAGCTCAGACCCTGTCGCGGGATATATTCCGGCTTATACCGTCCTTGATGCAAGCTTTACTTACCGTCTGAGCAGCTTTTCATTAAATGCGGGAATGAATAATATCGCCGATAAAAAATATTTCACCCTTCGTGCGGATGAATATCCCGGCCCGGGGATTATTCCATCAATCGGAAGGAATTTTTATGTCGGAGTTTCTGCAAAATTCTAAGCTATTGATTCCAAAACTATTTAATTTTCGAAACGGTTAATAAAAAACATGAAATAAGTAAGTGGAATTAATGATAATATTGAAAAAATCATATCCATCAATTGTAGATAAATGCGACATAAAAAATTACAAAATTTAATGGTTTATAAGTTGGCATTTTGTAACTTTGGATCAGTTCTTTACACCCTTATTTATTAGTGCGTAATTTAATGAGTGTTGATATATTTTAATTATAATTAATTGAGGGACAGGAATCTGTATTAGATACTCGAATCTTGCCGCCCCGACTAATAGTAAAAAAGATCGTTTTAAAAGAGCGATCTTTTTTTGTGGCCCAACCCGAAATACACTTGTTTAAAAGTCTTACAAATCACAGATGATTAGTAAGGTGTTGAATCAGTACTTACTATTTTCGAAACAAACACTACTTTTCTGATTCCCTTTCCCGTTACAAATCAAACAAGAAAAAGCAACGGGTGGTTTAGGCTGACTTCGCAATCCCATTTTTCAATTCAACTCTCTGCCCTTTGTTTATCGATAATAATTTTATCTCATCATTATTTATCCCGAACCTATTCACTTCCCCACATAAACCACCACTGAATCGGATAAAAGTAAATCATGTCTTACATCGGAAATTCGCGACTGGCATTGAAAACTCAATTGGAAGCCCGGCATAAAAACCGTAATCAAAAAATATCCCGAGGGTAAAATATTTATTTGAAAATAACTATCCATAAAAAAAACTGCAATTCTCATTGCAGTCAATCAATTTAAAAATGAAAAATCAGCTTTATAAAACTTCTACATTGTAGCCAGTTGCACCTTGTGCTGGAGTTCTATCACACTTTCTTTAAACAAAGTATCTGTATCCATCAGGTCTTTTACAGTCTGGCAACTATGAATAACGGTAGTATGATCTCTGCCTCCAAAATGTTCTCCAATAGTTTTGAGCGAATTTTTCGTAAATGCTTTGGCAAGAAACATGGTAATCTGTCGTGCCTGAACGATTTCCCGTTTACGGGTCTTTTGAAGGAGCTTTTCAAAAGGTACATCAAAATAATCGCAAACCATTTTTTGAATTGTGTCAATGGTAATTTCCTTGCTCGAAGATTTGATGAAATTTCGCAACACCTTCTTGGCAAGATCCATATCAATTTCCCGCTTGTTCAATGAAGATTGCGCAAGCAGACTGATAAGTGCACCTTCCAGTTCACGGACATTACTCTGAATATTATATGCAATATATTTGACTACTTCCTTCGGCATTTCGAGGCCATCATTCTTCATTTTACTTTCAAGAATCTCTATGCGGGTTTCATATTCCGGAATCTGAAGATCAGTGCTCAGCCCCCATCTGAACCGACTGAGTAATCTCTCCTGAACACCTTCCATATCTTTCGGCGCTTTGTCAGAAGTCAGGATCAGTTGCTTGCCGCTTTGATGCAGGTGATTAAAAATCGCGAAGAAGGCATCCTGTGATTTTTCGGCTCTCGCAAAGAACTGCACATCATCCAGAATCAATACATCTATCAACTGATAAAAATGAATGAAATCATTGATGGCATTATTGCGGCTGTGATCTACAAATTGATTGATGAACTTTTCGCTACTCACATACAATACCACCTTATTGTTATGCAATCTCTTTACCTCATTCCCGATGGCCTGCACCAAATGTGTTTTGCCCAGTCCGCCACCTCCATAAATCAGCAATGGATTGAATGAAGTTGCACCGGGTTTGTCAGCAACGGATTTGCCTGCCCGTCTTGCAACTCTGTTGCATGCGCCTTCTATAAAGCTATCGAAAATATATCCCGGATTCAGTTGCGAATCAATTTGAACTTTCTTTAGCCCCGGAATAACAAACGGATTCTTTACCGGATTATTAATCATCAGCGGAAAATCCATTTCATTATTACTGTATTGCTTGTATTCGTGTCCCGGAATATCCATTGTCACAGGCTTATTCTGATTATTGCCACTGTCAACCATGATCCGATATTCCAAACGGGCATCTTTTCCCAATTCTCTTTTTAAAGTCTTGGCAAGAAGATTCACATAGTGCTCTTCTATATATTCATAAAAAAACTGGCTGGGAACCTGAATCGTCAAAACCTTATCCTCAAGGCTAACCGGCTTGATCGGTTCAAACCAGGTCTTGAAATGCTGCCACTCAACAATATCCCTGATAATTACCAGACAATTTTTCCAGACTTTTTCACAAGTAGTGTTCATTTACTTTACGTGCAGCTTTAAATTTTGTATAATAATTCTTCGGGGATTTTCGAACTTGTTTTTTCCAGAAATGGCCTCAAAAAAAAATCGTTCAGCATGAGAGCGAATATCAAAAGAATTTGTTGAAAAAAAAATTTTTTATTGTTTGGTTATGTCAAAAAATTCCCACTCCAAACAGAAAACATTCCTTTTGATTTTTTTTCAGTCGCTTCTAATATTTGAAGGTATTGATTTACAAACAATTTTTACCGTAAATATTTTCCATTTAATCCAATAAAATAAAAAATTGAGTAAAATTACTTTCAGTCTCACTTGCCGGAAAAGTGTGAATAAATATTTTCTGCACGTTATATTTTCGTTACTTTACCCCCCCCTTGCAAAATTTAAAAAAAATGAAATTCGAATTAACCGGAGTGCTTTACGAAAAATATGATTCTATACAAAGAACTGCAACTTTCAAAGTAAGAGAATTTATATTGGAACATACTGAAGATGTCAATGGTAAATCCATCACAAATTATATCAAATTTCAGTGTACACAAGACCGTGTAGCACTTCTCGACAGTCTGAATCCGGGAGATAAATTAAGAGTAACCTTCAGTATTCGCGGAAGTAAATGGGAGAAAAACGGGCAGGTATCTTATTTCAATAACCTGGATGCATGGCGCATTGAATCCGCTTCGGAAGCTGAGCCGAAAAATCAGCCGGAAGACTTGCCGGGAAAGGATCCTGCAACTGAAACAAATGACCATGATGATTTGCCGTTTTGATTAACATTCTCTTTCACTGAGTTAAATTAACAACCACCGATGCCGCTTCTCGAACTCAGAAATCTTAAAAAATATTATTCCGGTCACAAAGCGGTTGATGACATCAGTTTTGAAGTTTCAGGAGAAAATATTTATGGATTATTAGGTCCCAATGGCGCAGGAAAAACTACGCTTCTGAGAATGATTACCGGAATTATTTTACCCGACGAAGGGGATATTCTTTTTCAGGGGAAACCATTCGATCCGATGAATCAAATCATGAAGATTGGTTATATGCCGGAAGAAAGAGGTCTTTACAAAAAAATGAAAATCGGTGAGCAGGCATTGTACCTTTCCATGCTCAGGGGAATGACAAAAAAAGAAGCAGTAAAACAAATCAAATATTGGTTTGAGAAGTTTGAAATGCAAAGCTGGTGGAATAAAAAAGTGGACGATCTCAGTAAGGGAATGGGACAAAAATTGCAATTTGTAATTACAGTTCTTCATCAACCCCGGCTATTGATTCTCGACGAACCTTTCAGCGGCCTCGATCCGGTCAATTCGAATCTGATTAAACAGGAAATATTTAATCTTAGTAAACAAGGCACCACCATTATCTTCAGCACACACCGCATGGAGCAAGTGGAGGAAATCTGCAATAAAATAATCCTGGTAAACCGGGGAAAAAAGATACTTGACGGAGACCTCACAAAAATCAAGGAAGATTTTAAAGAGAATATTTTTAAAATCGGATTCAGTTCAACACCGGACTACTTTGAACCCCAATCCTTCGATATCATTGAGAAAAAAGATCTCGAATCTTTCATAAGAATAAATAAAGGATATCATCCTTCAGATGTACTTCGCGAATACCTTGATCATGGTGCATCCATCCATTTATTTAATGAAATACTTCCTTCCCTGAATGAAATTTTCATTAAGCAGGTGAATGAAATTCAGTCTATACCTGCATTTTCAGAGCCAAATTAAAACTATCCGCTTATGAAAAGTAAAATCTGGCTCATTATTAAAAGAGAATATTTCACGCGGGTAAGAAACCGAACCTTTATTCTTTCTACAATCCTCCTGCCGCTGTTTATTCTTCTGTTTGTATTTGGAACCGCTTATCTGACATCCAAATCTCAGGGAGAAAAACAAAAAATTGCCGTCAATGATCAAAGCGGCCTTTTCAAATCTTCCTTCAGAGACAAGGCCAATATAGAATATGATTTTACAACTGAGGTAAACGAAAACAACTTTGCGCAAAAAGGTTATACTGCATTTCTGTTTATCCCCGAAAACTATTCTTCATCCGGAGATTCCATAAAGCTGGTTTCTGCCAAACAAATAAACATCGCCACCCAGGATGACGTTAAAGATGGAATTGATGAAGCCATAAGAAACAAAGTTTTTCTGGAAAACCACATCGATAAAAAATTACTTGACTCCATCAACAAGGTAAAACCTGAACAGTTGTACCGGTTTTCGGCTGTAGTGAATAAAGGAAATAAAACGGAACACTCCAATCCGCTTCTTTCTTATGGAATAGGCTTCGGGAGCGGGTTTCTGATCTATTTCGTTTTGATAATATATGGCGCTTCGGTAATGCGGGGTGTGATGGAAGAGAAAACCAACCGGATTGCAGAAGTCATCATCAGCTCAGTGAGACCTTTTCAATTGATGGCGGGTAAAATTATTGGCATTGCCGCTGTCGGGCTGACCCAGCTTTTTATGTGGTTCATTCTTGTAATCATATTATTGGCTGCCGGAACTTTTTTCCTGTCACACGGATTGGCTGCGAATACAGACTCGCTCCAGGCTGCACTTGCAAGCCAGCAGGGATCTTCACTTCCCTCAGAATTTCTCAGTGCAAAAAGTACCTTCCTGTCTGCCAACTGGCTGCTGATAATCCCCTGCTTTATATTTTATTTTCTGGCCGGGTACCTTTTTTATGCATCTTTATTTGCTGCGGCAGGCAGCATTGTCAATGAAGATCCTCAGGATGCACAGGCACTTACCATTCCGATTACCATGCCAATAATCCTTTCATTTGTGTTGATGACTGCTGTTATTTCGAACCCTGATTCCACACTTGCCGTTTGGGGAAGCATCATTCCCTTCTCCTCTCCCATTGTTATGATGGCGCGGATACCTTCAGGAAATGTACTGCCCTGGGAATTGATATTATCCATCGTGTTGCTTGTGGGAGGATTTACTTTCACTACCTACATTGCGGCAAAAATTTACCGGACAGGAATTTTATTGTACGGCAAAAAAGTAACATTGAAGGAAATCGGAAAATGGTTGTTTAGAAAATCGTAAATATCACAACACCACATCCCGCTCATTATCCCAGTTGGCTCTGATGGAAATTGTTTCTGTGATCCGGTGTACTTTTTCTGGTTGTAATTTTTCATAATAATTCCCTGTATCCCACTTTCCATTATGATTGGTGTCTTCAAGAATCTGAATATGATAAGTTCCCGGCTGAATCAATTTCTTTTCAAATACATTTCCCGATATTGAAAAGGTTTGCACATCTCCTTTGTCATTTACCAGTTGCAACAGTGGGCTGGAATATTTTTCCAGATTCTTAAATGTCAATTTTATTGTTCCGTATTCACTCTCATTTTTTACAGTGAATCGAAGTGTATCATTTTTTGAAAGGCCTTTCCCAAGTGAATCCCTCGCAGCAACCGTATCAATAATCAGGTTATACTTTTCACCTCCTGCCCAGGCATGCTGAATGGTAACTAATTGTTTGGTTGAATCGAGTGAAATTGTTGTTCCCGGAAGTTTCTTATAGAGTGTATCAGTCAATTCAATTTTCGAAGTATCAATTTCTACCGGGTAATTAAAGCTCAAAAACAGAGGCGACAGCAAATCCTGAATGCCACCTGACAGCGAGCTACCAAATTTAAGAGGTTCCCCGGCTTTCGGTTTGCTCTTTTTAGGCGCTTCTTTCTCAGCCTGGAAAGCATATAATTCGATGGGGGCATTCTCTGTCAATGCAGGTTTTACAATGCTGTCATAAAAAGCAAATAATTGAAGCGGACTGGTGTACATAAACTGGCCACCTTCATCTTTTACAGCAAAAATGTGATAATCTCCGGGATGCAGGAATTTGAAAACAAAATGTCCTTTTCTGTCTGGCCTTGTAATATAATCCGGACGGTGTTTAGCAACGGCCGAATCGGTTAAATCTGCATGAAGCAGAATAGTCAGCGTGGTATCAACCGAACCTGTTTCTGCAACAAATACATCACCTTCGAGAATCAGAGAGTCGATGGATTTTCCGGTAGAAAAAACGTAATCAAAATTTCCCAGCGGATTCCCCTCATTCAAATCTTTGATGGTATTGCCAAACTGCAGAGAATAGGTTGTATTTGGTTTTAGGGTGTCAAATAATTTGACTGTGACTGTTTTTAATTTAAAATCGATAAACGGATTTTTCTTTGGCAAAGGAGATACGATTACATTTTTCAGCGGATTGTCCAATTGAATGTATTCATCAAACAGAAGAGAGATCTTATTGCTCTTGAAATTTGTTGAAAAATTCGGCGGTGTCGCCTGCACCAGGTTAGGAGGGATGGTATCTCTGGGCCCGCCGACCGGCATTCCTATTTGTGCACAACCACCGGAAAAAATAGAGATATAACAAAATACCGAACCTATTAATAAAACGGTGGTAATTGTACTCAGCTTTTTCATTGGGCTTATCCGGGAATGCGTGAAATATATTTTTCCATCTGTTTAATCTGATCCTTGATTTGCGGTGTATTGGGTTTTAGCGCTTTTACCTTTCTGAAATATTCCTTAGCTGCCCTGAATTCTCTTTTATTCACCATGATGGAAGACAATTGTAAATAAGCTGCTGCCTGATTTTCTTTATCGGGCAATCCTGCTCTGATAGCCTGCCGGATGAAAGATTCAGCTTCTTTAAAATTTCCTTTCTGGAGGCTTAACATACCCAATTGCAATTTATTTGCGCCTTCAGCTTCTTTAATTGGCATCCCCAGGTTCAGGCTTTTTTTCATGTGCTTTTCTGCCTCATCAAAATCCTGGTGAACCATAGCAAGATTTCCTTTCAATGTATAATAAACAGACCTTACCGGCTTAATCAGTAAGCCCGGAAACCAGATTGAATCCATTACTTTTTGTGCGCCTTCCATATCGCCCTCTTCCATGTAACCTTGTATCAACCTCATCGGGCCAAACAGAAAATGGCCGATTACCAGAACAGCTCCGACAAAGTATAAAACGAAGGAAGGCCAGAAACTCGATTGGATATTTACATAAACAGCCGCAATCAAAAAGATTGCACCCAATATCAGCCGGTACTTAATTACAAAATTCAAAACTTTGGTCATACAAGATAAAATACAGTAGTGATGAATAGCCACTAAAGGCAAGTGAGCAAAGATACATATTCAGTACCGATGCCGGTAAGAGGTTAATTCAATAGAAATGGTAAAATAATGAAAGTGACCCGTTCTAATTCATTTTATAATTGGCATTTTTATGAAGGGATTCGTCTTCGGCCAATTTCAATTCCCAATCCCATGCAGTTTTCATCATATCGTCGAGTGAATATTTAATTTTCCAGCCAAGTTCATTTCTGGCAAAAGAATTATCCGAATAAACTGCAATTACATCTCCCGGACGACGTGCTCCGATTTTATAGTTCAGAGATCTACCACTTACTTTTTCAAATGCTTTGATTGCTTCCAGAACGGTAACGCCATTGCCTGTGCCCAGGTTGAAAACAGAAACATCTGATTTGTTTTTCTTACCAATGAGATATTGAAGAGCCAGCGTATGGGCATTTGCAATATCACAAACGTGAACAAAATCGCGGATACATGAACCATCCCTTGTATCATAATCATCTCCATAAACTGTCAGTTGAGGAATTTTTCCGATAGCGGTTTGAGTAATGACAGGTACCAGGTTTTCCGGTTTACCCAATGGCAATTCACCGATATTGGAAGAAGGGTGAGCGCCAACCGGATTAAAATACCGCAGTAAAACACTTTTCAATCCATTTGCATTTGTCACATCCCGGACAATCTGCTCACCCATTTGCTTGGTTGCACCGTAAGGTGATTCGGCCGGAAGTATTGGCGAAGATTCAGTTACAGGAATTTTATCCGGATTTCCATAAACCGTACAGGAAGAACTGAAAATAAAATGAGGAACCTTAAATTCAGCGGCACATTTTAAAATATTGACTAATGAAAAGAGATTATTTTCAAAATACATCAAAGGTTTATTTACAGATTCGCCCACCGCTTTGTAAGCAGCAAAATGAATAATGCCTTTGATATCCGGATTTTCCTGAAACACTGCAAATGTTTCATCGTAATTGCACAAATCCACTTTGTAATTCTTCACTTCTTTTCCTGTTATCTGCCTGATTCCATTCAATAATGCCATCGTGGACCGCGAATTATTGTCAATTGAAATAACCTCAAAATTATTTTCAATCAAATCAGTTATGGTGTGGCTGCCTATGTAACCGCATCCACCCGTTACAAGAATTTTATCCATATATCCAAAATAATAAATCTTAATGAGAAATCCTTAATAAAACAGATGTTGTATATAATAAACTATTGCACCTATAATTGCGCAGACGGGTATGGTAAATATCCAGGCCCAGATCAGATTCACTGTAATTCCCCATCTCACAGCCGACAATCTTTTGGTTGCCCCAACTCCGATGATAGAACCCGCTATCGTATGTGTACTACTCACGGGAATTTTCAGTGATTCCGTAATAAAAAGTGTAATAGCTCCGGCGGTTTCAGCAGCCACCCCTTCAAAAGGAGTAACCTTCGTTATTCTGGTTCCCATTGTTTTGATAATCTTCCATCCGCCGCTCAGCGTACCCAATGCTATGGCAGAATAACAGGAGATGGGCACCCAAACAGGCATTTCTTCAAAGGAGGAAATAGATCCATGTGCAATCAATGCAGCAGCAATGATTCCCATTACTTTCTGGGCGTCATTTCCACCGTGCCCCAGACTGAAAGCGCCTGAAGAAACCAACTGCAGCCTCTTAAACCATTTGTGTGCTTTCACCGTATTCATTGTGTTGAGGAAGAATGTAAAAATAGCCATGACAATTAAAATAAATGCCATGAGAACCCATTTAAAATTGGTGTGAAAAAATATCACCCGCAGATAATAGTTTTGGTAATGAGAAACAATTTTCGAATTATCGGTTTCAAGCATCGCTGACAAAATCAAAATCACTACAACAATAACCAGGAATGATATAATTTTTGGAAGATGCCCTTTTCTGAAACTATTAATAAACCACAATGAAATTATAAAAGAAGCGATCATTCCAATAATCGGAGCGAGAAATATAAAACTTACAATTTTTATTACGGGTGCAGCATTAATGGAATTGAATCCGGCATGTGCAATGGCTGCACCACCAAATCCACCGATCAGTGCATGTGACGACGAAGAAGGAATTCCAAACCACCAGGTAATTAAATTCCAGATGATAGCCCCAATCAGGCCTGCAAAAACCACATGCAAAGTGATAAAATCCTGTTTCACCGTTTTTGCAATGGTATCGGCAACTCCGTGTTCTTTAAAAATAAAATACGCAGCAAAGTTGAAAACCGCTGCCCAAACAACAGCCTGAAACGGAGTAAGGACTTTTGTTGAAACAACTGTTGCAATTGAATTGGCCGCATCATGAAAACCATTGATGTAATCAAACAAAAGCGCAAGGGCAATGATAACAATCAGAAAAGTGTACATACAAATTCAGTTTCAGAGCAATGTTTCCTTACGCATATTTAATAATGATGGATTCAATGACATTAGATGCGTCTTCACATTTATCTGTAATAATTTCCAGCACCTGATAAATTTCTCTTTTTTTAATAACCTCTTTGGCATCCGGTTCTTTTTCAAATAAATCTTCAATGCTCAAATCAAAAATATCGTCAGCCTGGTTTTCTACACTATTGATGGCCACCATCGCATCTGTAATCCTTCTGAGATTTTTCATATCTCTCAATTCCAGTACGGCTTTTCTCACTTCTGAACATCCCTTCAGAATCAGGTCAGCCATTTTCTGAAAGGTAGTTTCATTGGGATTTACTTTATAATAAACAATTTTCTTTGAACAGCTATTAATATAATCGCATATATCATCAAGCGCTGAAGCAAGATAGTGAACATCTTCCCTGTCGAATGGTGTGATAAAATTCCTTCCTAATTCTGTAAATATCCGGTGAGTGAAATTGTCGTTCTCATGTTCGAGATCCGCTATTTGCTTATTAATGACCAACCTTTTTTCAGGGTCGGTTTCATAAATCAGGTTGCGAAGTTCGGTGGCCATTTTTAAAACATTTTCCGCCACCTCTTCAAACAGATTGAAAAAAACTTTGTCTTTCGGTAAAAATAATTTCAGAATAGAGTTGAAAGGCATTTGCAAAATTTCATGCAAAAGTAATCATTACAAAATACCTTTCACCTATATCAATAATGTTTTATACTAAAGAAACCCATAATCCAAAACCCTTCTCGCATATTGTTTGTCCTGAAAGATAAATGTCACCTCATAACTTCCGGTATTATCTTTTGAAAAAAGATAGAGGTATAATCGCCGCCCGTCTTTTGAAAAATAAATGGCATCTCTTGTTCTCAATATGCCCTTGTCCAGATAAGTAAAATTCATGTTGTGCAAGTCCTGGTAGGCAATAGGCGGGATATTGACAGTATCGCCATCGATAATCATCAAAACAGAACCGATGGATGTCGCAGGAATATTTCCATAATTCCCGTAATAAGTCCGCCGATCAATTCTGATTAGTGTTTTTTCATCATAATTAAGTTTATGCGCCTTGGGATCAAAAGGAACCAGGTTGACCTTTGCATAAATGTTGTCTTCTTTAAAAACCAAACGATCTTTTTTGACTATCAGCGGAGTTACTTCACGTAATTTAGGAGCCTGCGCACTTTCACTGATTCCCTTAAATGAAAAGTGAGCAACCTCCGATCTGACAACGGGTGGTTGCAATCTGACAAAAGATTCATTCCTCTTGCGGGTATCTGTAAAATCCTGGCTGTAGCTTCCTTCATAAAAGAACAAGAGTACAAGTACAGAAAACAAAGTCTTCATCAGCTTATAAAATTTCATTGTTTCTTAATTGTGGGATATCCTTTGGCTATCCAGTCAGTACGTATATTTTGAGGTAAATTCAACAATCGGAAATTAGTATAGCCTTCCTGTTTCAAAACATCGATGGCCGGCCTTACATTCGGGCAATGATCAAAAGGGCAACATCCGCAATAAATAACAATAGAAGTGTTCTTAGAATAGGCAGAAAGAATGTGTTTGAATTTCTGAATCCCTTCAGGTTCGCTTGCCATCCCCGCATCAATGGAATTGGGAATAATAACTCCGGGGCCTACATTAATAATGACCGGAATATTTTTATTTTCATCGATTTTCCCCGCAAGATCTGCGGGTTGTTCCAATTGATCTTCCGTCCAGTTTACAGGTTCTGCCTGTCTGCATGCCTGCTGCATACCGGTAAGGAAAATGAAACTTTTGAAAAGCAATTGTTTCATAAAGATCAGATTTGAATTCATGTAAAAATAGAGTTTTCGCAAACTAAATACAGATTACAACTCACTTTTTAAAACATCTTTAGGTCTTATCAGGATTGGTGTAAGTTTTAATGGCTTCCACATATTTTTCAAATGCTTCTACCCCGTGGGGAGTTATCTGACAAATCGTTTGTGGATAGTTGTTATGAAATTTTTTCACAATATGGATATATCCCGCTTCTTTAAGTTTGGTCAACTGCACGCTCAGATTGCCATTGGTAGCATTGGACTTTTCTTTCAGAAATTTAAAATCGGCTTCCTTAACGCTTATCAATAATGAGATCACCGCCAATCTTAACTGTGAATGTAAAACAGGATCTAAATTTTTAAATTCCATCTCTTACTTACTTTTTTCTTCTGCGCGCAATTCTTTACGGTGCCTGCTTCGCAATAAATATCCCGGGATTATCCAGGCACCGGTAAGCGCAAGCGCAATTAACAAAACACCGTACTCAATAGGAACAAATGGCCCAGCAATCCCCAGCAACCAGCAAAAAATACCACCCAGAACCAATGGCGTGAATTTCATCAATTTGCCGGACAAAAATATGGGTATCCCGTACATCACAAGCAATACAGGATAAATCATTTCCGGATGTTTAAATTGAATACAAATAAACATCAGAATAAAAATGGAGATAAGAAACGATATCCAGATGGAAGAATTAATTTCATCGGTATAGGTCCGGACGTCTCTCATTTTCTTCTTTATTTTGATATAAAAAACATTGTAAATAGCAACAACCCAAGTTAGTATCCAGACATAATACCCCTTTTCGTAACTGAATATCACCTGTGATATAAATTGTATCAGACAGAAAAATAGAATGGCCCATCCCCACACCAAATAAAGAAATCCGTTTTCACCGAAGTTATTCTTCGCCCGGTTTATCATGGAGGTAATGAGATCAAGGCTTTCCTTTTCCGTCATTGAAATCTCGTCTTTCATTACTTATAGCTTTTCAGATAAAATTCTACAGTTGATTTTCCCCAATTAGGAGATATTTCGGTTTCAGGTTTGAAAAAAGCAAAGAGCTGCTGCGCTTTTTCAAATAAAGGCCTGGCTACATCTTTTCCTCCGCCGGCAAATTCGGGCGTATAATAAAGGTTTTGAGCCTGAATCAAAACCGGGCGTGGATTGGTAGAATCCAACTGTTTTGATTTGGCAATTGCCTCTGAAATTTCCTGGCCATAGGTCATATATCTGCTTTGCGGATCCACTGTCATATGTGCAGTGGCAATCATACTCTTAATAACTTCAATTTCAGAATTTTCCTTATTCAGAATATTCTCAGCCTTTTTTAATATTTCTGAGGCATAATCTGCAATTTGATCTTTTTTGTTCAAATCTCTTTCCATTACTCCCTGCAAAGCCGTGACATAAGCTGCATAATAATACGGCAGCCATTGACTCTTTTCTGCATCTCCTATTCTTAAAAAATTATTTGACAGCTCATCAAAATTACTTTTTACGGGTACACTGTCAAGCATGGCGATATTTTTCTTCATGGCATTGACATATCTGTCACTTTGAGCGAATGCTGCCTGTACACAGACAAGTGCGACACAGGCGAGAAAAATCTGTTTCATTGTTTTGAATTTTTGCGTTTTAAATTTATTTTATTTCCGTGTTCTTGAATTAGTTTTATAGTTGATTGTCTATGGTTTCCTGCGTCCGGTCAATTCCGAAACTGATAAACCATCCTAAGTAATAAAACCGTTTTGCAGGGGGCAGCACTGCCCGCATTCGCTTTCCGTCATAAGAAAAATCATAACTGTACACATTTTTAAATCCGGGAACATTGGTGACTGAAAGTACAAATACAGAAAATGATTTTGCATTCTGATTCAGCACATTTGGCAGGTAGTTAATGCTAAGACTTAAATCATTATAGTCTTTTGTTTTGCCTTGCCTCCGTATTTCATAATTACCATCTGAAGGACTCAGAGAAAAATCATAATAAGGCCTGCCGGAGGCAAAAGTGTAGCTCAGATTTATCTGTGCCTTCAGGGATCCGATAAACTTCTTCATCACCACCGAAGCTGTATTTGTGGCCGCGAAAGGAGGCTGAATTTCGTACGGATAATTCAGAAAATTTCTTTTGGTATCGAGATAAGAATAAGAAATCCAGTAATCCAGATTTTTGATTGTCTTTTTGTCTCTCCAGAAAAATTCAATTCCCTTTGCATCTCCGAATCCCTTATTGTTTACTGCCGTCAGCTTTCCATAATCACCGTCAGCTTTTATTAAATCGTCATACTTTTTCCTGACTTTGACAATGCGTCACCCAAAATAACCACCGACCTTTTTCCAAAA